>Ga0308168_1004564_pt1 | contig 9939 bp, 10 predicted proteins | sample PhyCR2_FD_202133 | JGI IMG/M metagenome (GOLD analysis project Ga0308168, IMG submission 202133) | Phyllosphere microbial communities from UC Gill Tract Community Farm, Albany, California, United States - DLSLRC.R2 | ecosystem: Host-associated > Plants > Phyllosphere > Unclassified | place: USA... | reverse complement strand
CGCAAGCCAGTGGCTGACCCTCGAAAGGCTGCCGATCGAAGAGGTAGCACAGCGCTTGGGCTATACATCCCAAGCCGCTTTCAGTCGCGCATTCAAGCGTATTACGGGCAAGACACCGGGGTTAAGTCGCAAGGTGAGGCAGCCCGCTGTTACTTGAAGCTGAGCGCACGTAGTCGACGGTCTGTGCCTCTGAATCATTTAACGCCCGTTACGTCGAGGAATGGGTCACGGCAGTGCACAACCGACTAAAGGACTGTCAAGTATGACAGTAGACGCCTGCAACGCCTCATCTGAGAATGAACGCCACGCGGCGAGAATCCCCAGCCTCTGATACTGGGCCAGCACGTTTGCCGCCAGCACTCGATGAGGGGCTCAGTCATGGAGATCACTGAATGCCGTGCCGCAGACAACGTCATCTTGACACTAAAGCAGCCGATGAACGCGCGACGCACACGCCTGCTGTGCGGTTATCTGCGCCAGATCAATCCGCCGGCCGAGTATTTGATCCTGGTCGAGGAATGGACGGCGCAAGCCCATTACGTGCAGTTCAACCAAATTACAGGGTGCGCGCGCATCACCAAAAAACTGCGGCCACACCCGGCCTGAGCATCTCCTCATGAACTTGCGCCCACGCGCCATCAGCGTAACGCTGGCGATCGGCTTGCTCACTACCATGGGAGTGGCACAGGCAGAACGCGCCCTCATCGAGCCGTCGCAGATACAAGAAGCGATAACGATTGAAACAGCGATCGAGGCTCAAAGTGCCACAGCCGCCCCCACCGACACCGCTTGGTATGCCGTCCTCAAAGGCAGTACGCCCGTCCTCATCACCGCGCCCCACGCCACGAAGCCCTATCGAGAAGGCAGCTATCGTTTTTCCGACGGCGCAGGCACGGCGGCGCTGGCCAAACTGCTCAATACCTTAACCTGCGCAACGGTCATTTATACCCAATACCGCAGCCCATCCGACCCAACTACTACGACGACAATGCCTTCAAGGCCGAAGTCGCCGAGCTGATCAAACAGCACAAGCCCAAGCTATTGATTGACCTCCACGGCAGCAGCACCTCGCGCCCCTACGATGTCGACTTTGGCACCATGGAAGGGGCGTCGTTGCTGGGCCGCACGGATATCGTCCCTTCCTTGCGCAAAGCGTTGCGCAAGGAAGGGCTTCGCAACTTCTCAGACGACTACTTCCCTGCCGCCAAGCATCATACGCTCACACGATTTGCCTCCTCTCTTGGCGTTCCCAGCGTTCAGCTGGAAATCAACAGCACTTGGCTGCTTCCATCGCAGGGGGATATCTATGCCCAACGTTTCTCCCAATTGCTGCAAGGCCTTACCCGGTACATTCGAAATACAAATGACACTGAAAACGGTGCGTGTCGAGCGGGTGGTGTGTGATCGCTGACTTATCGACGCTCATCGCTGATAGCGGTTGCGGCGACACTTCCAACCTTGCTTGGGTCTCTCTTCGTCTGGCGCTCTTCAAGCAGGGTCCTCGGCAACACAAACCCTTCAAAACTGCGCTGAGTAATCGGGTTATTAGCCTTCTCTGCCCCAATCCGATAACGCATCAACCCATCGGCGACAGAAAAAGTCAGGTCCACGCTGGTGTCGGTGCGGCCATTGAGGTGCCCACGGCTGAGCAGGCGGAACAGCGACCACGGCCCACGATAGCTCAGGCTGGCGGTGTTGCCGGTGCTGTGCACCAGGGTCAGTTGGCTGCCGTTGGTGTTGCCCAGGCTGTTGGGCCAGACCAGCCCGATGCGTTGCGGGGCGCCGTGTTGGTACGGGATAAGCTGGCCGTCGACGCTGAGCATGCTGCTCAGGCGGGTGGCGCTCAGGGCCAGAGGTTCGATGGTGAGTTGCACCGCGAGGTGGCCGCGATGGTTGAAGAAGGTATCGCGGATGCGCTCGATTTTTTTCAGCTGTTCCAGCACATCGCTGCGCACCAGGTAGCCGCCAAGGCTGTCGGAGTAAAGCGCATCGAGGTTGTCTTTGAGGAACACGTTCAGGTACTGATCGTGGAATTGCTGCAAGCGTCCTTGTGGACCGAAGAAGGCCTCGAAATCATCCAGCGACGCATCCTCGCCACTGGCCTTGAACGGATAGCGGCCCGCCAGACGCTCGCGGTAGAAGCTGTAGATTTCGCTGTCCCAGCGTTTCTCCAGCTCGCGCAGAGCGGCAATCACCAGTACCTGAGACGTCTGGTCGGCAAGCTTTTTGACTTGCTGGTTCAGCGGTTCGGGCAGGCCCACGGCAACACGTTGCAGGTTGGCGATGGGGTCGGCGCCGCCCAGGGAGAAGCGGTTAAGCACGGTTTTAAGGGCGGCTTTGCCGGGGTCGGGATTGTCGTGCACGGCTTTGGCGTAGTCATAGACGGCGCTGACCGAGCGCAGGGTTTCTTCGTAGTAAGACGGCTGGTCGCCTCGTGCGTTGATCAGTTCTGAAAGACTGGAGAATGCGCGCCGAATCCCGGCCGCCTGTTGTTGCCCCTCAGACACCTTGTCCAGCTTGAGCGGCGCTTGCCCTTCAGCCAAGGGCACGGTCGGGTAGATCACACTGTTGTCGCGCAGGGTTTCCAGCAAGCGTCGTAGCGGCGCGGCCGGGCCGGTGACTTGCTCCAATACCGCCACACCGTGGCTAAGGTCGTCGAAGTCGGTCACTGCAAACTGGTTCAACGCCCGCCGCCAGCTGTCCACGTAGTCGGCGCTGTACAGGGCGCGGATACGATCCGCAGATCGAACACACCGAAGTCCTTGCCAGCTATCGCTATACCCAAAGCGGCCAACTGCAGGAGGTGCTCGATGTCACCGGCCAGGTCTTGCGTACCTTCACCTACACGGCGCACGGCTACCTCGATAGCCACACCCTGCCCAGTGGGGCGACTCGACAGTATCAATGGCAACCTTTCGAAGTTCCCGCGCAACGTCCTCAATCAGTGCGCGCAGATGGCAGCCTCTGCAACTTCCCTCCCCTGCTCGAACCTCAGCCCAACCATGAGTGGCGCGTCATTCGCCATTGGGGCAGCGATGGCGAGGACTACCGCTTCGAATACGACCTGGAAAAAGGCGAGACCCAGGTCATCGACAGCCTCGGTCGCCAGGACCATTACTACTGGGGACCCTTCTATGAGATCTACAAACACATCGACCCTTTGGGCCACTGCTGGCAGGAAGACGTACTCAGCGGCCAACTGCTCAAGAGCATCGACCCGAAAGGTGGCGAGTGGCAATACGGCTACGACGAACTCGGCCGCCTGATCGAGACCCGAGACCCACTTGGTCGCTGCGAACGGATCCGTTACACCCGCTACTGGGCCTTACCACTGAGCATCACTGATGGCGCCGGGCGCACCCAACGCTTCGGTTATGACGGGCGCGGGAATCTGCTGTGGGAGCAAGATCCCCTCGGTCGAAAGACCCAGTACCGTTACGACAGCCAAGGCCAAGTCCAATGCATCACCGACCCGCTGGACAAGCACAAATACCTGCGCTGGAACACTCACGGACAATTGCTCAACTACCGCGACTGCTCCAACAACGAGACCCACTACCGCTATGATCGGCGCGGCCTGCTTAGCGAAACCATCAATGCGCGTGGCGAGCACACCCACTATCGGTATGACACCCGCGGCTACCTGATCGAAAGCCAGCGCCCCGATGGCCGCATCGACCGCTACGACATCGACGCCGCCGGCCAACTGACCGCCTATACCGACCCGGCCCAGCGTATCACCCGCCTGCGCTATGACCGCAGTGGTCGTCTGATCAAGCGTGTTGACGCCCTCGGCCACAGCGTCGAGTTTGGCTACGACGCCTATGACCGCCTGCTGCACCTGAGCAATGAAAACAACGAACGCTACCGCTTCGAGTGGGACGTGCTGGATCGCCTGCTGGCCCAGCAAGATCTGGATGGCAGCGGGCGCATCTACCAGTACAACCCGCTGGGGGAGGTCACTGGCATCCGCCATATCCCTGCACCGCTCGCCGAACCGGAGTTGGACGGCAAAGACAGCTCCGAACCCAACACGCTGATGGAGCACCATTTCGAGCGTGATGCCCTGGGACGGTTGATCCGCAAACGCACCGACGACGGTGTCACCGAGTACGCCTACGACAATGCCGACAACCTGCTGGCGATCAACTTCAGCGACATCCGAGGTGACCAGCAGCGGCTCGACTACACCTACGATGCCCTCGGTCAACTGCTCAGCGAAACCAATAGCGCCGGCCTTCTTCAGTACGACTACGACGAGCTGGGCAACCTGCAAACCCTGACCCTGCCCGACCAACGCCAGCTCAACCACCTGTACTACGGCAGCGGCCATCTGCATCAAATCAACCTGGGCGGCCGGGTGATCAGCGATTTCGAGCGCGATCAACTGCATGACGAGGTCTTGCGCACCCAAGGTAGTCTGTTGACCCGCACCCGCTACGACCGCAATGGCCGCCTCAGCCAGAAAGCCTTGCACTACCAGCAGGTGGCCCGCGAGGTGTTGCCGTTGTTACAGAAGGACTACCAGTACGACGCCAGCGACAACCTGGTGGCCGAGATACTCACCCAGACCCAGCGCCCAGGCGCTAATTGCCCGGCCACGGCGGCCAATGACGACAGCCTGATCGGGCGTTTTCACAACCAGACTTCTACCGGCAAGTCCTATCAAGGCAGCGCCCAATACGGCTACAACCCCGTCGAGCAGATCCAGAGCGTGCACCGAGGCCCGTCTATCGAGAGCCTCAACTATGACGCGGCCGGCAACCTGTTCGACGGCTACCGGGTCAACGGCCTGATCAAGCACAACCGCGTGCATGTGTATCAGGACAAACGTTATCGCTATGACCGTTTTGGGCGATTGAGCGAAAAGCGCACCGGCAGCAGCCGCATTCAACGCTTCGAATACGACGCCGAACACCGACTAATCGAGGTACATCAACAGAACGGCGCCCTGCGTCAACGGGTGGTATTCGGCTACGACCCGCTGGGCCGGCGGATCAGCAAACAGGTGTATCACGATGGAGCCAGCGAGCCGAGCAACCGCACCCTGTTCCATTGGCAAGGCTTGCGCCTGCTCGAAGAGGTGCAGGACGGCAGGCCCAGCCTGTACGTGTATTCCGATCCGGACAGCTATGAACCGCTGGCACGGGTCGACGGCAAGCCGGGCAGCGAGGCGATCTTCTACTTCCACACCAACCTGGCCGGGCTGCCGGAACAGCTGACCGACACTGACGGTCACACGGTGTGGCACAGCGAATACCTGGCCTGGGGTAGAACGCGGGACGAGTGGCATGATCGGCAGGCAGGCAATGAGCAGAGCCTGCGTTTTCAGGGCCAGTATCTTGACCGCGAAACCGGGCTGCACTACAACACCTTCAGGTTTTATGATCCGGATGTGGGGCGGTTTACTCAGCCGGATCCGATTGGGCTGTCGGGAGGGCTAAACCTCTATCAGTATGCGCCGAACCCGATTGGGTGGATTGACCCACTTGGTTTAAGTGGCTTTTTTAACTCTTCAACTTTTAGCGCGCCATCAGGAAGTACGCACACTGTCTACCAACAGAACATTGACTGGAACCTCCCAATAAATACGCGCAGAGGCACTTTAACAAATCTAGATATCGCATCCCAAGGCGGAAGCCCGTTTGTCGTGAAGAACGGAAAATACTCACAACTAAACTTACATCACTCAAAGCAAAATGGACTTGGATCACTATTTGAGCTATCGTCAGAAACTCATGTTAAATATCGAAACTCCAACGCCCTCCACCCGCACTTGCCAAACGCTCACCCTACAAATCAAGTAAATAGAGACACATTCAATTTGGACCGTGCCGCCTACTGGAGGGCACGTGCACAGCAAGAAATAGACAGGCGCGCAAACCTCAAAAACAGGTCAAAATCAAATAAAACATGCGGATAAATTATGCTTTCCAAGAAACTGATAGACTTCTGTAAGAAAAATGGCTGGTGGTTCGATGAGAGCAGTTCAGATTACGAACTAGAGCTACAAAAAATAGGGATTTCGACATCAAGTGACTTCGGTGAATTTTACCTTCACGTTGAAGACGGCCCGACTTTCATCCATAACGGAAAAGAAATATATCAAGTCTGTTGGTTTTCAAAAAACACCGACTTTGAGTCAAACATCAAGAGTGCACAAAGCGCCCTTAACCTAAAACCAGAACATATCCCTCTGGATAGCTTTGAGGGTGAGTTCGGCTATTTTTACAATATCAAGAATGGTACGGTCACAAAAATATCGCTGGGGCAGTCCCTTGAAGACTTTACGGCAGGGAACTTGCAGCCTCAATGGAAAAACTTCAATGACTTTATGGAGAGTTATTTTGAACTCGAATAGCCCGATCGACTTATCTAAATAGATTTAGATGTAGCAAACGGATTCAGTACCCGCCAACACTCCTCGCCGAATTGATCAGCGCAGCAGTGGAAACTGTCATCTATGCGGCAGCTGCGTTGGCGGTGACTGCGGCTATTGGCCTTGCCGTCGTGGGCACCGCCTTCACGGGCGGCGCGCTCGGCGTTGTCATCGGGATAGCTGCAGGCGTTGCGGTAGGCGCCATGAGCTCGATGCCCATAGGCGAGGATCGAAGTATCGGTGACGCCATCTCCGACTTCTGCGATTCAATTGGCAACGCAATAGACTCACCGGACGTCTATGGCGAAATCAAAAGCGGCTCCAAAAATACCTTTATCAGTGGAAAACCCGCTGCTCGTGCTGCGGCGATCAGTTCCCCCAATGGGTCTGAAGAAGAGGAAAAAGGCGAGGAACCTTCAGTTCTGGAGAACGTAAGCACGATAGCTCAAACAGCTCTGGGATTTGCATTTCCTCCCTTCAAGGTGGTCAAAGACCTCTTTGACACGGTTCATCAAATATTCAACCCACCAGTAACAACACCGGCAGCCCCGGGTTTCACCCCCAAGGAAGAAGACAAGGTCAAATGCTCCCGCCCCCCATGCCTGAGACCTACATCGCACAGGGCTCAGACAAGGTGCAGATCAATAGTCGGCCGGCGGCACGCTCGGGAGATAAGGCCACCTGTGATGCCGCCATCGATGTGAACGCAAACGTCTCTCCCAATGTGCGTATTGGCGGCGGAACGGTGACGGTTCGGAACATTCACAATGGCAAAAGCAAGACTGCGCAGATCGCGGGGATTGTGGCGGCAGTGCTTATATCCAGACGAATGGGAATTCGCTCTCGCCGTTCTTCAAAAGCGAAAAATAACAGATCTAAAATCTGTGATCGCGTAGGCAAACCCGTGCATATTTCCACCGGTGGCAAAGTCCTCGACGGTGCAGGAGACGTCGATTTCAGCCTACCTGGGTTGCTGGGCATCGAGTGGGCCCGAAGCTACGACAGCAACGACTCCCGAACCAACGGTCTTTTCGGTCGGGGCTGGAGCGTTCCCTATGAGGTGGAAATCGTCCGTGTCCCGCATCCCCACGGCGGCGAACTATGGATCTACGTCGACGAGGCAGGTAACCGCCTGGAGTTGGGCCAACCCATAGCCGGCAATGCGTTCGTCAGTGCCATCGATGGCTTGGCCTTCTTCCAGCTGGAGGAGGGTCAGACCGTTGTCGAGGACATCTACGCAGGGCGTTATCAGGTTTTCCAGCCTGATCCGCATAACCCGCAACGCTCGCGACTGATCCGCTTGGGCGATCGCAACCTCAACGTCCTCGACATGTTGTACGACGAACAGGGCCGCCTGCACTTCCTCGTCGACAAGTACAGCCAAACCGTTGTGCAGCTTCACTATGATCAACACCATCCAAACCGTGTCGGCAAGGCGTCTCGTGTATTCCTGAAGGCCGGCGAAAACCCCAGTATCGAGCGCAACAAGACGCTGGCCAGCTATCGCTATACACGCAGTGGCCAGTTGCATGAAGTGTTGGACGCCACCGACCACGTGGTCCGCCGCTTCACCTACACCGCCGAGGGCTACCTGAACAGCCACCAGATCGCCAGTGGCGCCGTCCGCGAGTACGAATGGGCACGCTTTGCCATCCCCGAGAACCGCCCCACACCCAAGCGTGCAGACGGCACAGCGTACCAACTTCCGCCGCTGCTGGAGCCACAGCCCGATCACGAATGGCGCGTCACCCGCCACTGGGGCACCACCGACGCGCCGGACAAGACCAAGCATCTGAGCTGGAACGTGCACGGCCAGTTACTCGCGATTGTTCCAATGCGCAAACGCTGTACCACTACAATACCGACGGGCGCCTGCGCGAAAACATCAATGCCCATGGCGAGCACACTCACTATCGGTATGACGCACGCGACTACCTGATCGAAAGCCAGCACTGGGCCCCCTCAGGCACCGCATAGGAACCCGATCTGCGGTAGCGTCCCCCCCATCGCGTGTTTTCCACCTCCATTGAAAGATCGCTCCTACACCTTCTCCAAACACTTCCGACGGCCCCATCTGAAATACCCAACAGTCACGAAAAATGACGAGCCCTTTTCTACAATAAACGTTATGTATTCAGTTGTTCTGGGCAAGAAGCCCACGTCTCCATTCACCTCATGAAGAACTTGGATCATGCTAAATACTTCGTTTTTTCCCTCATTACGTACCGCCATCGGTACAGCCCTGCGGCCCCGACAACTCAATCGAGAAGAAGAGCGCCTGGTTCACTACTACCGTTGCTTGTCGGAACAGGATCGTGAAGCAGTGCGCTGCCTGATGTTTGCGGTCAGGGAAACCAGCGAGGCGAACACCCTCACCCATAAAAAGTGATGCCGTCATGGGTCAGCGAACGATGGAAGTACCTGCGGGTTGGACATCTAGCCGGCAGCCTGTCACTAACACCCTCTCGATGGACTTTTCTACCTAGCTAGAGCATGCCTGCTCAAGCCCCATTGCCGCGGAGGATCTGCATCTCCCCATGCCCGCCTTCGTCACCCTCCAGCCTCGATTTCCCTTCGGTGGCCTGACCATCTCCCGCTGTGTGGACGCCCTGATCCGGCAGGATCTGCTCGAGCCGCTGCCCTATGTGCGCCGGCACATCTGCGGTGATTGGGGCGATGTGCGCGCAGAGCATCGCCGCTACGGCGACCCACCTGATATTGCGAACCGTCGCGTCGTAACTCAATCAACCACCAGACCTTGAGCCCCAGCCTGTCGAGGGCTCTCTGCCATGTGCTCACGCCGGGCTTCGCTACTCGCTTGTCGCCGGGAATTTCTCGCCAGCCCCTGTTTCCAACCACTGTGCGTTAACGCTCAACAGCCTGGCTAACTTATCGAGCTGCGAGTGCGGGATACCACGAGAAAACCAATTGGTCAACCGCTGAGGGCTGATCTTCAGAAATAGCGCGAAATCCATTGGCGCGATCTTGCACTCCGACAGCACTACCCGCAGACGCACGCCCGAAAATTCCGCGCTGGCAGCGCGAAGCGTCGTTGATCGTCGCCCTGTGCGCGTTTCTTTCCCCTGCCCGTAGCCCATTCCTTGCTCCTTGTGTGGCTCCATGTGTTTTTTTTTGCCCCTTTCACACTGCGGGCTCACTGAGTATAAACACCGCGTTCACCGGGTCCAATTCCCATGCCGCATAGCGCTTTCGGGTGAGCGTTGAGCGCGTCATGCTGCGTGGAAGAGCCGGATAACCGCTTGGGTTGTTATAGCCGAATTCCGTCAGCCCCAACACGTTCCACCGTAGCTTCCGTCTCGATTTCCTCCAGGTGATTGTGGGGCCTTTTACGCGCTCCGAGACTCCGCCGCCGTAGGGCAAATCCCTGTTCCCTCATGATTCCCACAGGCGGCACGGCGCGCAATTTTCCTGCCGTCGCCACTCGCAAGGAGCCTTAACGATGACCAAGACCTCAACAGCCCTCCTCCTGCTTGCACTGGCCAGCCTGCTGGCGGGCTGCACCACCAACCCCAACGTGTTGCAGATACACAAAGTCACCG
>Ga0308168_1004563_pt1 | contig 9939 bp, 13 predicted proteins | sample PhyCR2_FD_202133 | JGI IMG/M metagenome (GOLD analysis project Ga0308168, IMG submission 202133) | Phyllosphere microbial communities from UC Gill Tract Community Farm, Albany, California, United States - DLSLRC.R2 | ecosystem: Host-associated > Plants > Phyllosphere > Unclassified | place: USA... | reverse complement strand
GCGATGTCGCCCTGCGTGCGGATAACGTCCATCGCCTGACCGCCGATTTCACCTATCAGCTGCGCCTGTTTGAGCCGGTTCTGCTCCTTCTCCCTGTCAAATATCGGGCTGATGCTGCGCGGAGACTATTGCCATCAGCACACAGGCATCGTTCGCCAGATACCCGGCGCAATGGCCGGGATTTTAGTCAATTGAATAAAATACATAAAACTGACTGGCCGTTATTTTATTCATGCAGTAACGTTATAACGCGCATCCTGAATAATGTAAGGCTCTGCAATCTCTTCCCACACTACTTCTGCCATCTTTTGCCATTCGGTTGGTTTTTTTTGCTTCACAAGATAATCCCTTATTAACTTCACTGCCTTGTTAAAATCCTCTTTATTTAACTCTACAAATGAATAAAACTTTAGGTGTTCACCTTCTTCAGACTTAATCACTTCATGCAATTTAGAGTGCTCGGGCAAAAAAACAGCATCCAACAGCTCACCAAATGCATCCCAATAATTCCCGTTAACAAAGCCTCCGGTTCTTTGAAAGTTGCTTTCTCTCTGCCCATTATCATTCCAACCGATAAATAAACTCGCCCCCATACCATCACCTCATAATAATAATTTTATCTTGCTGTGCTTTAGGCAGTGTTTTTATATAATCCATAAAGGTTTTTTGGTTCGCGGGCGTTAGGACTCTAAAATCGACAGGCACAAAGTCAGCTTTTTGCAAGTGATCTTGGATAACATCCCTTCCACTACCAACACTCATGTTCTTCTCATAAAACTTATTTAACCCATCTATTTCTTTTTGTGACAGTCTATCGGTAGTATACATGGCATCAACGGCTTTACCTTTATTAGGGCCTGACGTAATTACAAAGTCAGGTGAACTTACTGATTTTGCTCCAGGCGAAGGCGTATAACGCTCCATCGTACCGAGAGTAGGCTCTAATTGTGCGGCAGATGCAGCTTCAGCCGGTTTTAGCTTACCATTACCACCCAGATCAGGTGTATTAAGTCGGTCATGTCCTTCCAGCGGCGTGACATTGACTTTTACTTCGTAAATGCCATCTGTATTCCTGACCAGCTTTTCAGTTTTACCAAGTGTAGTACTTAGAACCGGTATTTTCTTACCAGGTGAAAGTAGGCCTGCCAGCATCCCACCCGTAGCTTCCAGCGCTGCCTGATTTCCTTCAGACGCCTGTTTGATGGTGTCGGCAACCGCTGACCAGGTATCGCTTTGCATCAGCGCCTTAACGTTGTCTGCCACCGCCTGATTCTTCCCGGACAGATCGTTGAGCGCCGTACTACAGTAACTGTCCCCGGCAGCACATGACGCCAGCGCCATCGCTGCATCAGCAGCGTAATCCGCCCCACCCAGTGCCGCATCACCGGTATCAGCCAGGGCATTGATAATGCCGTTTGCGATGGAAGAGGTTGTACCGTTGCCCAGCTTATCCCTGACCTGCTCTTTCCAGTGCTCAGCGCTCTGCTTAACCGATTCGCGGGCTTTATCGCCGCTCAGCGAGTTATTCTCCACCGCATTCTTACCCGCCTGGCCGGCCGTCACTGCTCCGCCAGTATCGCCCGTCGCCAGGCCGCCCGCAAGTCCTGCGGCCAGTTCTCCCCCGCCGGCACCAAGCCCGCCTGCTACAGCCGACTGATTGTTCAGCTGGGCCGTCACCGCCCCCAGCACCGCGTGCGCCATCGCGTTGCTGGCCACGTCCACCTTACCGGTCAGTGGATTAGTGGTCAGCTTCCTGATTTCCGTCGCCAGATACGGCGACGCGCCGCTCGCCAGCGCACCGGCCAGGTTGTTGCCCGCCAGCGCCGCCGGGTCTGTCTGGGCCTTCAGCCCCGCGATGTCGCCCTGCGTGCGGATAACGTCCATCGCCTCACAACTGAAGTTGTATTTTACACCCATGACATGAAAAGCTAGTACGACTTAAATTTTGCGTGAAATATAACATTCTACAAAGCAAGATCCGAATAACAAAAAGCCCGGCTTTATAGCCGGGCTGTGCATCAATAAAAGTCTTCTCGCCTGAAGACAACTCCAGTGGGGAAAACATCGTCTTTCTCGAAGTACACTGTATTTTCTTTCCCGTGAATTACCACCGAGTAACCATAGACAACATCTTCTTCCTCACTGACTCCAAGAACGACTCCTTTGCACTTTGCGTATTTACTATTTTTGGCGTTTTCTTTAATTTCCACTTCCTGATAAAAATCTATCTTCATGGTGATCACTTATGCGTAATTTTTCCATCCAGGGATATATTGAGGTGAGAACCATCTCGCGTAGCCCAACCTAACTGGGCTTTACCTGTTCGTGATAACTGGACATCCCACTCAAATGCCTGGCCCGCAGTACGTGATGGACCTTTAACCCACTCGTTCCCAAATTTGTCGATGTAACCTTTATTTGGACCTCTGGGTAATGGCTGAGATGCAGAATATCCCTCTGGCGGTACATAGCGGATTTTACCTTCGTTCGGTAACTGAACATAGTTGATACGACCTTTAGTCGACCAAGGTTGAGCCGCGCTACCTGTACCAGAAGGATTGAAAGGTGGCTCTTCTACATAAGCAGGAACTTTACCTGTATTTATTACCGCCGATTCAGTCTTACCCGCAACCTTAGCAACAACCTTCTCCGTCAGTACCGCGCCACCTTTAGCAACCCCTGCACCGCCAGCCAGCAGCCCGGCGATATCCGTAACCAGCTTACCGCCTTCAACGCCCGCATTAAATGAACCGCTGGCTCCGGCTTTCTGATACTCCGCTTCCATCCGGTCGATACGGTCAATGTAGGACTGTTTTACCGCATCCGATACGTTACCGAGCACATCTCCGCTGTTAAACAGCGATTTCAGGGCGTCATAGGTTTCCTGCGGATTACTGGCCGTTTTCACGATGCTGTCTATCGTGTCGTACAGCCCTGCCGGAACCCCGGCCACCATACCCGCCGCAAAGCTGCCATCCTGTCCCAGGTCTATCGCAGTCCATTTCGCCTGTGCGCCAGCTTTACAGGCGACTGTCTGACATTCAGCGATTTCTTTATCTTTCTGAGCCTGTTGCGCAGTGCTCAGATAGTTATTCTCAACATCGTTCCTTTCGGATCAAAGAATCGTACTCCCCAAACTCAGGGAACATATCATAATTCCCTGTCACATCGACTGTTGTTTGACTCTCTTCTAGTTTATAGGGATTAAACTGTTCTTCCCTTACCACAGCACTACCATTTTCGTTAAAGATATATGTAGTACCATGCGACACATTTAATATACCTGCACCTTCGCCATCGTGTTCAGCAAACTCTCGATAAACAGCCATTGATAAAAACAAACGATTGTCATTAAGTATTTTAAAATTGTATAGTAAATATTCTTGCAAGTTTTCATTTAGAAAACTTACCCCAACCCATCCTTTATTTTTCATTACTTCAATAAAACATGATGGTGTAGATTCTGAACCAATGAGTGCAGTGTAGGACTCACCAGCCATATGTTTTTTATATGCTTTCTTTTCTAACCATACATCAATTGGTTTATTTTTTGCTCTAAACCATGATTTACAATAAAATACACATTGCTTCATTGATAAACCTTCCCATTTGTATCACGTATTACCACCCCAGCCTTATCTGCTGCATTCAAAACCGATTGTGGAATGGGTTTTACCTGGGGAGGAACTTCTAAAATATTAGACCCACGCAACGCATCACCGGCCAATGAACCACTTGATGGAACTTTAGCAATGGTTGCACCTGCAGGATATTTATTCACAGCTTCCCGGATGTAATTAGTCGCTGTTGATTCAGTGATATCAGAGAACTGCGTGAACTTACGCGACACTATCTCACCTGTTGCCGGGTTATACGAATCAACACGATAATAACCGTTTCCGTTGGGTTTGTTCACATACAGCTCATTGTATGGATAATTTTTAGACTGTTCTGCATTAAATTTATTACCCGCCTGAACATTCTGCAACCATTCGGGCTTAGCCGATATCGTTTTACCTGGTGTTGAAGCGCCAGCTTTGCCCATCCCGCTAGTCACTGCACCCAGCACCGCCATTGCAAGGATCTCGGACTGTTGTTTGTCCATGCCATACCGGCTTTCCAACTGACTCGCAAATTCGGTGCTGGTAACTACACCTTCAGCCTCCATCTGCTGCGCCCAGAATGAAGATATGTCGTTCTTCATTTCTGCCGGAACATCAGCATCAAACAGACTATCCAGGGCCTTACGAACCAGCATTCCGTTGGCCGGAATATCACCGTACTTATCTTTACAGGCCTTTGGATTGGTGGAACAGACCGCAATCATTTCCTTTTGCTGATTGAGGCTCAGATCTTCCATTTCTTTCACGATCTGACCACAGTCACCACGGGCTTCACAGCCCTTGGCTTTCTCCGCAAAACTTTCTATTTGCGGAACACTCAGCGCATTATTCTCAACCGCATTCTTACCCGCCTGGCCGGCCGTCACTGCTCCACCAGTATCGCCCGTCGCCAGGCCGCCCGCAAGTCCTGCGGCCAGTTCGCTCAGCGCGCTGACCTGCTGTTTTTCGCTTTCGCTCAGCTGGTCTGCCGTCTTGCCCGGGAACAGCTGCCCGGCAATGTAGCGCGCCGCCAGCTCTCCGCCACCGGCACCAAGCCCGCCAGCGACAGCCGACTGATTGTTCAGCTGCGCCGTCACCGCCCCCAGTACCGCGTGCGCCATCGCGTTGCTGGCCACGTCCACCTTACCGGTCAGCGGATTAGTGGTCAGCTTCCTGATTTCCGTCGCCAGATACGGCGACGCGCCTTAACCTGTCGCTGGACGAGCTACTGGGGCTGCCGACCAGACGGACAGCGAAGCGCGGCCAGGCATCACGTCTGGAGCAGCAGATCGACGCGATCCGGCAGATGCCGATGACGAAGCAGAAGTTTGTGTCTGAGATGCTGGATAATGTGATTGGTAAAACGGAGTAGTTAACAGACGCGGAACTGAGGTGCTCGAACACCCCAGCCCGCTAACCACAGGCAACTAAACAGGAGTTGATCATGGCTGAGACGCATCATAAGCCAGAGACGGGTACACCCACAACAACAAGGGGTTACACCGTGAGCTATATCCGGGATTCACGCACCTTTGAACCCGTACCGGCAATTACGCTCAGGGGCAACTGGCTGGAAGTGGCGGGGTTTGCAACCGGGACGCCGGTTAATGTGCGGGTGATGAACGGTTGTCTGGTGCTGACGGCAGAAGTACCGCCACCAGAGCCGGAGGTGATACAGGCCCTGCGGCAGCTCTGCCCGAAGCTCTCGGCGCGTAAGCAGCGGGAACTGATGGACGTGATTCAGGTCATGGCGAAGCCGCAGAAGCGCGGCGGTAACTGACCGTTAAAGGAAAAATCCCGGCTCAGAAGTGGCCGGGATATTCTTTTACTTATTGATATAAGTGGTTATGAGTTTATTTATTTCACCCCGTAGTTGTTCATCATTAAATTCGTATTCTTCACGATCTTCATCTGGGTTATACATATCAGCCATACAAAATATAGTTGATAAACACTCACTTATCTTCTCATCATAGTTCAGTATATTTTTGCTATCTCTTTCTATACGCCAAAGCTCTATGTATGCTTCTGCGAATGTTGCTGCGGATAACCTTTCAGCGCCAAAAGATCTAGCAAATTCCAAAAGTAAATAACTCATCTTAAAATCCCATTTTTCATATAGTTATCATATTGAGGCGTTCCTGGAATAACTTTAAATCCCGTAATAAACTCACCTGACTTATCGATAACAACTGCATTATTTGTATTCGAATTAAAGAATACTTTAGAGTCTTTCACAAAACCATAAGTACCATTTTCGGTGGTGGCTGCATCATCTAAATGACTCTTAATGGCAGTCTCATACTGCTTAAGCGTCTCGGGATTTTTCTTTGTGGTAACAATGTCAAAATCAATTGCATGTTTGAATTTCTTATCTAACTGTTTGGCACTAAAAGCGACACTATCAGAGACAATAACGGCTCCAACATCAGGGATTTTCTTGCCCGGAATAAGGATGCCAGCCATCAGCCCCCCCATACCTTCCAGTGCAAGCTGATCACCTTGGTTAGCTTTCTGAGCGAGTGTTTTTATCCCTTCCCAGGTATCACCATTCATTAATGCACTAACCGAGTCGGCCACCGTCTGGTTTTTGCCAGACAGGTCACTCATAGCTTTAGTGCAATAACTGTCACCTATCGCACAAGCTGTCAGTGCCATTGCGGCATCAGCAGCATAGTCCGCAGAACCTAACACGCTGTCACCACCATCAGCTAGTGCATTGATAGTTCCGTTAACCAGTTGCGATAAAGAGCCTTCGCCAAGGGTTTCTCGAACCTGAGCTTTCATTGCCTCAGCACTTTCCTTAACCGCTGCCCGCGCCTTATCTCCACTCAGCGAGTTATTCTCCACCGCATTCTTACCCGCCTGGCCGGCCGTCACGGCTCCGCCAGTATCGCCCGTCGCCAGGCCGCCCGCAAGTCCTGCGGCCAGTTCGCTCAGCGCGCTGACCTGCTGTTTTTCGCTTTCGCTCAGCTGGTCTGCCGCCCTGCCCGGGAACAGCTGCCCGGCAATGTAAGTTGCTGGGTCGCCGGGTCACGGATGACTATCGTGCCCTTGCTCACCGCCGCCTTCGTCGTCGAACTCCCGCTGCTGTTTATTCCCACCAGCAGGCCGTTGGCCACGCTACCGCCCGAGCTGATGCCCACGCTCTGGTGCTCGACCTGGTACTCAGCCCGGTCCTCAATGTTGCTGAAGCCTGGCGGTTGAAGGAGATGGGATTTGAGACCGGGACGGCGCTGGAGGTGAAGGTTTTGCCGGGCTGCCTGATACTGGCCGCGCAGGAGCCGCAGCCGGAACCGCCCGCAGAGCCGGAGGTGGTGACCACGCTGCGTAAAGCCTGCAAAAAACTGTCGGCCCGAAAACAGCGTGAAATAGCGGTGTTTATTGAACTGGTTGCCACCCCGCAGAAGCGGCCACGCAAGATCCCGGAAGGAACGGTGGAGTGGCGGTCCGCCTGAGGTAACTCGTTGGTTATAAAATAAAATCCCGGCTTGTCGCCGGGATTTGTGTATTAATTCAGAAGATCTGTTGATACATTACCGGTATCGAAGAACTCTTTAAATATCTTGACTACAAGATCAAAGTCTTTCGTTATTTGACGAAGAGGCCAATGATCACCAAGTATCATTATTTCATCATCCGGCCCTAAAGGATTCCAGTAAGTTCTAACCTGATATTCATCCTCAAGGATTTCACCTAAGGTCATTAGGTAATAATCGTTTTCAGTTCTTACCTGTAGCATTTCCACTCCATTCCCCACCGTACTCAACGCATCAAGTGTGAGAGTACCTTCTCTTCCCTGAAGTTGTACTAATTGATTAAGTATGTCATTCCAGGTTGAGACTTGTTGATTCCCACCATATTCATTCAATGTCCAACCCATTTTAAATTTCATTTAATCACGAGCCTTAAGAGATTTCATTCCGGGCTGCCAGTAGAGGACGGTTCCTGTAGTCTCTTCATAGATTGTTAATGATTTTAATCCTGCTTTATCAGCCATAGCGGCTATATCACCCCGGCAATAACCACATACAGGTTCTTTAGAAACACTCATTGTCATCTCACGTCCTTGAGACATACCCTTTTCAAAAGCTTGCTGGATAACACCTACTTCGGCATGAGCAGTAGCCATATTCCCATTGGGAAGAGGTTTGTTTTGCTTCTCTATTTTGGCCTGGATACGTCCATCAATTAGCGTTGGCTTATTTATATCAGCCAAATTAGAAGGCCGTGCTCCCTGATTGGTATCTGAGAATTTAGCCCCGTCAACATTACCTTTCGCCACAACCTTAATATTAGCATCAACGATTTTACTGAGCTGTTTTGCTGCTGCCGAACCTAATACTGGCGTCACCGAAGCAACAATGATATCCATGCCCTGTTTGGTTTCGGCATAGCCCTGAGCCGTCTGGCGATCCACGCCCAGCACATCCATTGCATACTGCGTCAGCGCATCCTTCACCTGCTGCTGATTCTGTGCATCAACGCTGGTGATATTCAGCAGGTTCACTATCTGGCCGTAAGAGTTCGCATACATCTCACTGACTTTGTTATTGTACTGCCCGGTGTCGTACTCACCTTTGGCCGCGATAACCTCCAGTCTTGCACTGGCACAAGCCGCACTTCCGGCATTACCGTTTCCACAAGCATCAATGACCTTCTGGTCGCTGGCGATATCCTTTTCACGCAGTTCATTAACTTTCTGCTGGGCCTGCTCACGCTCTGCCGGGTCTTTGCTGTTGAGTTTCTGCTTCGCTATCTCAAGCTCGGTCTTCTCTGACACGCTCAGATAGTTATTCTCCACAACTGTCTTACCAGTTGCGCTCCTGCGATGGCGTCATCACCACTGTCACCAATCACTCTACATCTTTCGGTAGTAAAAGAACCAGTAGGCAAATCCAATTCCAATCCCCACTGAACCTGTCTTCAATACCTTATGCAAGTTATCCCTCAAGTATTCCAGCATCTGCTCACCTCCACCAACCCAATACCCAAGGACCTGGAAAATAAAACTTACACAAATAAGCATCAGCGAGAAGGCAATGCATAAGTATAGTAATGCCAATAATGATTTTTTACTTATTAACATTATTATTGTCCTTATTTTTTATAGAGTTTTGCAATGCATCAGAGAACCCCCCTGACGCAGCTGAGTCGGCAATATTTCCTGAAAGTGAAGGCAGATTATTTTGAGGCGCTGGTTTTGTGATAGTCCATACGCCTGTGGGAACCCATTCATATTGTTTAGAGATTGGGTTTAGTTTTTTATCCATTGGTATTTTTATAATATTACCAGCGGTATAACCCACTGAAGCGCCTGCCTTACTCAGCAACGCCCCCATAAACGGATCATCACCTTTTATTTCTGCAGTATAATAACCACCGGCGGCATTCCAGGTGACTGTTGGATTATAACCTTTACCTGCAGTAATTAGACCGATAACTCCTGACCCTATTACGTCAGATAATTTTACCTCACCAGTTTTGCTTGTTCCATATTGGATAGCTGTATTAGCCGCACTTGAAACTCCCGCTGCGATTAATTGCTCCTTAACACCTGCACTGTTAGTAATAATAGCCTTCCCACCCATTATCGCTACCGGCCAGGAAGTTGGGGTCATTACCACATCCATAACCCGATCACCGGTCGTAATATTATCCTTCAGGAATTTCAGGTCGGTGCCATTAAGATATTTTACCAACGCTGCCGCATCCGGGTCCTTCAGTTTCTCACTCAGCCTTATCTGATGTTTATCAGCATCCAGCGCAACGTTGGTTTCCGCCTGAACCATTTCTTCCCAACTTACGCAGACCACACCGCCACCCGTACAGGCTTCGGCCAGTTCTTTACTGTTTTTATTACTGATTTCGATATATTTTTCAACAACAGATTTGCAGTCACCTCCGGTGGATTTACAGGCGGAGAGTTCCTTATCAAGCTGCCGGGACTCCTTCTCACTCAGATAATTATTCTCCACCGCATTCTTACCCGCCTGGCCGGCCGTCACGGCTCCGCCAGTATCGCCCGTCGCCAGGCCGCCCGCAACTCCTGCGGCCAGTTCGCTCAGCGCGCTGACCTGCTGTTTTTCGCTTTCGCTCAGCTGGTCTGCCGCCCTGCCCGGGAACAGCTGGCCCGCAATGTAGCGCGCCGCCAGCTCTCCGCCGCCGGCACCAAGCCCGCCAGCGACGGCCGACTGATTGTTCAGCTGTGCCGTCACCGCCCCCAGCACCGCGTGCGCCATCGCGTTGCTGGCCACGTCCACCTTACCGGTCAGCGGGTTGGTGGTCAGCTTCCTGATTTCCGTCGCCAGATACGGCGACGCGCCGCTCGCCAGCG
>Ga0308168_1004562_pt1 | contig 9941 bp, 9 predicted proteins | sample PhyCR2_FD_202133 | JGI IMG/M metagenome (GOLD analysis project Ga0308168, IMG submission 202133) | Phyllosphere microbial communities from UC Gill Tract Community Farm, Albany, California, United States - DLSLRC.R2 | ecosystem: Host-associated > Plants > Phyllosphere > Unclassified | place: USA... | reverse complement strand
ACCTTTTACCCAACAATAAACTACCCTACGAGGACGTTCTTATGTGGAAGCGCTTACTTCTTGTCACAGCAGTTTCAGCAGCCATGTCGTCTATGGCAATGGCCGCCCCATTAACCGTAGGATTCGCTCAAGTCGGCTCAGAATCAGGCTGGCGAGCAGCTGAAACCAACGTCGCGAAAAGCGAGGCCGAAAAGCGCGGCATCACGCTGAAAATCGCTGACGGTCAGCAAAAACAGGAAAACCAGATCAAAGCGGTGCGTTCTTTTATCGCTCAGGGCGTTGACGCCATCTTCATTGCACCGGTCGTGGCAACAGGCTGGGAGCCGGTATTGAAAGAAGCCAAAGATGCCGAAATTCCGGTGTTCCTGCTTGATCGTTCCATCGATGTAAAAGACAAATCTCTCTATATGACCACCGTCACTGCCGACAACGTGCTGGAAGGCAAATTGATCGGTGAATGGCTGGTGAAGCAGGTGGATGGCAAGCCATGTAACGTGGTGGAACTGCAGGGCACCGTCGGTGCCAGCGTGGCCATCGACCGTAAGAAAGGCTTTGCCGATGCCATTTCCAAAGCGTCAAACATCAAGATTATCCGTTCTCAGTCCGGCGACTTCACCCGCAGTAAAGGGAAAGAGGTCATGGAAAGCTTTATCAAAGCCGAGAACAACGGCAAAAACATCTGCATGGTTTACGCCCATAACGATGACATGGTGATCGGCGCCATTCAGGCTATTAAAGAAGCGGGTCTGAAACCGGGCACTGATATCCTGACCGGCTCTATCGACGGCGTACCAGACATCTATAAAGCGATGATCGATAAAGAGGCCAACGCCAGCGTTGAGCTGACGCCAAACATGGCTGGTCCGGCTTTCGATGCGCTGGAAAAATTCAAGAAAGACGGCACCATGCCAGAGAAAGTCACCATCACCAAATCCACGCTTTATCTGCCTGATACCGCAAAAGAAGAGTTAGAGAAAAAGAAAAATATGGGCTACTAAGCCTTAACCCCTCACCCCTGCCCTCTCCCCATAGGGGAGAGGGAGAAAGGCGGGTTGGGCAGAAAAGTAAAGCCTGGCACGTTCAATTCCCTCTTCCCATAGGGGAGAGGGGGAAAGGCGGGTTGGGCAGAAAATTAAAGATTTGCACGATCAATTCCCTCTCCCCTCCGGGGAGAGGGTTAGGGTGAGGGGGAAATATGACCACTGAACAACACCAGGAAATCCTCCGCACAGAGGGCTTAAGCAAATTCTTCCCCGGCGTAAAAGCGCTGGATAACGTCGATTTTAGCCTGCGGCGCGGCGAGATCATGGCCCTTCTTGGGGAAAACGGCGCGGGTAAATCCACGCTGATTAAAGCCCTGACCGGCGTGTATCACGCCGATCGCGGCACTATCTGGCTGGAAGGCCAGGCCATTTCGCCAAAAAATACCGCCCATGCCCAGCAGCTGGGAATCGGGACGGTCTATCAGGAAGTGAACCTGCTGCCGAACATGTCGGTCGCTGATAACCTGTTTATCGGTCGCGAGCCGCGGCGTTTTGGCTTTTTGCGTCGCAAAGAGATGGAAGCCCGCGCCACCCGGCTGATGGAATCCTACGGCTTTTCCCTCGACGTGCGCGAACCGTTGAACCGTTTTTCGGTGGCGATGCAGCAGATCGTCGCTATCTGCCGCGCTATCGATCTCTCTGCCAAAGTGCTGATCCTCGATGAACCCACCGCCAGCCTGGATACCCAGGAGGTGGAGATGCTCTTTACTCTGATGCGTCAGCTGCGCGATCAGGGGGTGAGCCTGATTTTTGTCACCCACTTCCTCGATCAGGTCTACGAAGTGAGCGACCGCATTACCGTGCTGCGTAATGGCGGCTTTGTTGGCTGTCGCGAAACCCGCGAGCTGCCGCAAATCGAGCTGGTGAAAATGATGCTTGGCCGCGAGCTGGAGACCAACGCCCTCCAGCGTGCGGGCCGGACGCTGCTAAGTGAAAAGCCCATTGCGGCGTTCAAGGATTACGGCAAGAAAGGCACCATTGCGCCGTTTAACCTGGAAGTCCGCCCTGGCGAGATCGTCGGCCTGGCGGGGCTGTTGGGTTCAGGCCGTACCGAAACCGCAGAGGTGATCTTCGGCATTAAACCAGCCGACACCGGCACTGCGCTGATCAAAGGCAAACCCCAGGCGCTGCGTTCGCCGCATCAGGCCTCCAGCCTCGGGATCGGCTTCTGCCCGGAAGATCGCAAAACCGACGGGATTATTGCCGCGGCCTCCGTGCGTGAAAACATCATTCTGGCCCTGCAGGCCCAGCGCGGCTGGCTGCGGCCAATCCCGCGTAAAGAGCAGAACGCCATTGCCGAGCGCTTTATTCGCCAGCTGGGGATCCGCACCCCGAGCGCCGAACAGCCCATCGAATTTCTCTCGGGCGGCAACCAGCAGAAGGTGCTGCTGTCGCGCTGGCTCCTGACCAAACCGCAGTTCCTGATCCTCGACGAGCCGACACGGGGCATCGACGTGGGGGCGCACGCGGAGATTATCCGTCTGATCGAAACGCTCTGCGCCGACGGTTTGGCGCTGCTGGTGATCTCCTCGGAACTGGAGGAGCTGGTGGGCTATGCCGATCGCGTGATCATCATGCGTGACCGGCAGCAGGTGGCCGAGATCCCGCTGGACGGGCTGTCCGTTCCGGCAATCATGAACGCCATTGCGGCATAAGGAGTAGATCGTGATGCCACGTTCACTGACTCAAACTGGCGAGCCGAAACGCCGCTTCCGCTGGCCCACCGGGACGCCGCAAATCATTGCGCTGCTGCTGGTGTTGCTGGTGGATAGCCTCGTTTCGCCGCATTTCTATCAGATTATCCTTCAGGATGGCCGCCTGTTCGGCAGCCCGATTGATATCTTAAACCGCGCGGCCCCGGTGGCCCTGCTGGCGATTGGCATGACCCTGGTGATCGCCACTGGCGGTATCGACCTGTCGGTAGGGGCGGTGATGGCTATCGCGGGCGCCACCGCGGCCTCGATGACCGTGGCCGGACACAGCCTGCCGGTGGTGCTGCTGGTTACCCTGGGAACGGGCGTGCTGGCGGGATTGTGGAACGGCATCCTGGTGGCGATCCTCAAAATACAGCCCTTCGTTGCCACCCTGATCCTGATGGTGGCCGGACGCGGGGTGGCGCAGCTGATCACCTCCGGGCAGATCGTCACCTTTAACGCCCCCAATCTGGCATGGATCGGCAGCGGTTCGCTGCTGTTCTTCCCGACGCCAGTGATTATCGTGGTGGTGACGCTGATTGCGTTCTGGCTGTTCACCCGCAAAACCGCCCTCGGGATGTTCATTGAAGCGGTGGGGATTAACATTCGCGCGGCGAAAAACGCCGGGGTCAGCACCCGCCTGATGGTGATGCTGACCTACGTCTTAAGCGGGGTCTGCGCCGCCATCGCCGGGATCATTGTCGCGGCCGATATACGCGGAGCCGACGCCAACAACGCGGGCCTGTGGCTGGAGCTGGATGCGATCCTCGCGGTGGTCATCGGCGGCGGGTCGCTGATGGGCGGGCGCTTTAACCTGCTGCTGTCGGTGATTGGCGCGCTGATTATCCAGGGCATGAACACCGGGATTCTGCTGTCTGGTTTCTCGCCCGAGTTAAACCAGGTGGTGAAAGCGGTAGTGGTACTCTGCGTGCTGATCGTCCAGTCGCCGCGCTTTATCAGTCTTATTAAGGGGATGCGTGGCCATGATAAAACGTAATTTACCGTTAATGATCACCCTGGGCGTGTTCGTGCTGGGCTATCTCTACTGTCTGACGCAATTCCCCGGTTTTGCCTCGACGCGTGTGATCTGCAACATCCTGACCGATAACGCCTTTCTTGGGATCATCGCCGTCGGCATGACCTTCGTGATCCTCTCCGGCGGTATCGACCTCTCCGTTGGGTCAGTGATCGCCTTTACCGGCGTCTTCCTGGCGAAAGCGATCGGCTACTGGGGGATCTCCCCACTGCTGGCCTTCCCGCTGGTGCTGGTAATGGGCTGCGCCTTCGGCGCCTTTATGGGGTTGTTGATTGATGCGCTGAAGATCCCGGCGTTCATTATCACCCTCGCCGGGATGTTCTTCCTGCGCGGCGTCAGCTATCTGGTGTCGGAAGAGTCGATCCCGATTAACCATCCGGTTTATGACACGCTCTCCAGCCTGGCGTGGAAAATCCCCGGCGGCGGCCGTCTGAGTATTCTTGGGCTGGTGATGCTGGGCGTGGTGGTGATCGGTATTTTCCTCGCCCACCGTACCCGCTTCGGTAACGAGGTATACGCCATCGGCGGCAGCGCGACCTCTGCCAACCTGATGGGCATCTCCACCCGCAGCACCACCATCCGTATCTATATGCTCTCAACCGGGCTGGCGACGCTGGCGGGGATTGTCTTCTCCATCTATACCCAGGCAGGCTACGCCCTGGCGGGTGTGGGCGTTGAGCTGGACGCGATTGCCTCGGTGGTGATTGGCGGCACGCTGCTGAGCGGCGGGGTCGGCACGGTGCTGGGGACGCTGTTTGGCGTGGCGATCCAGGGGCTGATCCAGACCTATATCAACTTCGACGGCACGCTGAGTTCGTGGTGGACCAAGATTGCGATAGGCATCCTGCTGTTTATCTTTATCGCCCTGCAGCGCGGCCTGACGGTGCTCTGGGAGAACCGCCAAAGCTCGCCTGTCACCCGCGTGAGCACAACGACCAGCAAGGGATAACTTGCTGAATTTTCGCAATGTCTAAATCTTTTCCGGTAGCGGCCGATAACCCTTAATTCTGTCCAGATTTATCTCGCTACCGGAAATTACATCATGCTTAAAACGCTATCGATTCGTACCGGCTTGCTTTCGTTACTGGCCGTCATGACCCTCCTGCTGCTGCTCGTCAGCGGTATCGGCATTTATGCCCTCACACAAAGTTCCGCTTCACTGCAGCGCATTAATCATCTTCAGGGTGAACAGCTGGTGCAGCTTAACTCGGGCTACACCCTGATCCTGCGCGCGCGCAACGAAGCAGGGCAGGCCGTGCGCATGATGGAGGTGGGTCTGCTGGATGACGCCGCAAAAGCGGTGAAAAACATCAATGATGAAATCACGCAGGCACAAACCACGTTGAAAAACGTGATCGATAGCGGGGTAAACGATCCCGAAGGCGAACTGCTGCTGAAGAAGGTTGCGGCAAGCCTCGCAGCCTATAATGACCAGGGGATCGTGCCGATGCAGAACGCGCTGAAAGAGCAGAGCGCGGATGCCTATTACGATCTGCTGGAGAACCATCTGGTGCCGGTGGCACGTCAGTTTGATAACGACATGCAGGCCTTCCAGACCTGGAGCAACAGCCGCGGTAAAGCCGAAGTGGCGGCGGTGCAGGCCAGTAAAAACCGGGTAATGATGCTGATTATCGTCGCCGCGCTGCTGACCGCCGGGATTATTGTGCTGGCCTGGCTGGCACTGCGTCATATGCTCCTGAAGCCGCTCTCCACCTCTATCGCCCAGCTTGAACACGTGGCCGCCGGGGATTTGACCCACACTCTGCCTGTGCCCGCAAGTCAGGAGTTTAACCGCCTGAATGCCGTCATCGAAGCGATGCGCCAGTCGCTGATGGGATCGGTGCTGCGCGTGCGCGATGCCAGTTCCCAGATCGACACCGGCAGCCGGGAGCTGACTGCCGGCAACATGCATCTTGCCCAGCGCACCGAATCCACCGCCACCTCGCTGGAGCAGACCGCAGCCAGCATGGAAGAACTTACGGCCACGGTGAAACAGAACGCCCATAACGCCGAGCAGGCACATCAGGTGGCGAAGACGATGTCTGATACCGCTGATCGCGGCAGCGAAATGGTGTGCTACGTGATTGAGAAGATGCGCGATATCTCCGGCAGCGCCGACCGTATCGCCGATATTCTCAGCGTTATCGACGGCATTGCCTTCCAGACCAATATCCTGGCGCTCAACGCCTCGGTAGAGGCCGCCCGCGCGGGTGAGCAGGGCCGTGGTTTTGCGGTGGTGGCCGGTGAAGTGCGTATACTCGCCAGCCGCAGCGCCGATGCGGCAAAAGAGATCCGCACCCTGATTAGCGACTCGCAGTCACACGTCAGCGAAGGCAGCGAACTGGCGCAGCAGGCGGGTGAAACCATGGATGAGATCGCCAGCGAAGTCATGCGCATGACTCGCCTGATGCGTGAGATTGCTAACGCATCGCACGAGCAGAGCAGGGGCATTGAGCAGGTGAATATTGCGGTCAACCAGATGGACGAAACCGCTCAGCAAAACGCGGCGCTGGTCCAGCAGTCTTCCGCCGCGACGCGCTCGCTGGAAGAGCAGTCGCGCGAGCTTATCGAGGCGATGTCGTCGTTTAAACTGTCGATGCAACAGGCGTAGCATCATCACATTCCGGCGCTGTAACAGGCGCCGGAATGCTCTCACCCATGGACGGCGCATTGGCGATCTGGTCATGGATCAAGCCCAGCAGTTTTTCCATCTCGACGGTCAAGTGCAGCGCATAAGGCGTTGGCTCCAGAAATAGACCCTGGCGGGTAAACAGCGGCACATTAAAAAGCATCCCAAAGCGTTTCAGCGCCATGCTCACGGCCGGTCTGGACATATCAAGACGTAAAGAGGCTTTGGCCATACTCCCGCACCTGACAACTTCAATAAAGATCGGAATCAGATTGAGGTCGATCCCAGTAGCTGCGCGAGAGAGATTTTTCATTTCTGCGAATTTCCGTTGAACACACCTTGAACGCCATAATGATGACGGATTGATTCAGCGGGTTACAGCAGCATTTTTATATAGTTTTATAGCGAAAAAGGTATAAATCACGGGGAAAGTAACGGGCCGGATGGTGGGAGGAGTCCCTGATAATTGCCTTGTTCTTAAAGCAATAAAATAGTACCGATTTAATGAATAGCTTACAGCGACTCCCTGGTCCGGCTGAAAATCGCCGAAGCGTTTCCGCAAGGCCGGGGCGAGGCGCAGGGACGCGCCGAGAGGGCATAGCCTGCAGGGATGCAGGCTGGTGCCCGACCCGAAAGCCTGGAGGAATAAGCTGAGGGCACCGCGAAGCGGCGATTTTCTTTGCCGGGAGCCGGGATTGTGAAGGGGGCGGCGGCGAGCCCCCTTCACACGTTCACGGGTGACGCGGCTGACAGAGAAGTGCTGAACGTAAAGTGAACGGAACAACCACCTTAGTCGCATGCTCCCCCTCACCCCAGCCCTCTCCCCAAAGAGGAGAGGGAGCCGACCGTGCCAATATTGTGTGGGGATACTTCAGGCCAGCTGGCCCCTTTTTCTCAAACTAACACATCAGGCATCCGGGTATTCCCGGATTAAGCGCTCGACGTCTTCCACCATATGATCGTTGCCGACGAAGAACGAACGGCGCTGGTGCAGGCTTTCAGGGATGATATCCATGATCCGCTCTTTACCGTCGCTGGCTTTACCGCCCGCCTGTTCAGCGAGGAAGGCCATCGGGTTGCACTCGTACAGCAGACGCAGTTTACCTTCCGGGTGGCTGGCGGTGCTTGGGTAGAGATAGATGCCGCCTTTCAGCAGGTTGCGGTGGAAATCCGCTACCAGGGAGCCGATATAACGGGAGGTATAAGGACGCTGGGTGTCTTTATCCTCTTCCTGGCAGAATTTGATGTATTTCTTCACGCCCGCCGGGAATTTGATGTAGTTCCCTTCGTTGATGGAGTAAGTGCTGCCTTTCTGCGGGTAGCGCATGCGCTCCTGGCAGAGACAGAACACGCCCAACGACGGATCGTACGTAAAGGCATGCACCCCGCAGCCGGTGGTGTAAACCAGCATGGTGGAGGAGCCGTAAACCACATAGCCCGCGGCAACCTGCTTGTTGCCCGGCTGCAGGAAGTCTTCTTCGGTTACCGGCGTGCCGACAGGGGTAACGCGGCGGTAAATGGAGAAGATCGTGCCGACAGAGACGTTAACGTCGATGTTAGAGGAGCCATCCAGCGGATCCATCAGAACGACATATTTTGCGTGTTCACACCCTTCAAAGACCACGATTTCGTCTTCTTCTTCAGAGGCGATCCCCGCAACGATGTCGCGTGCGCGCAGTGCAGCTTTGAGTTTTTCATTCGCGAACAGATCGAGTTTTTGTTGAACTTCGCCCTGCACGTTTTCAGCACCGCTGGCACCCAGGATATCGACCAGACCGGCCTTATTGATATCGCGATGGATGATCTTGGCGCCCAGCTTTATTGCCGACAACAAAGCAGTGAGTTCACCGGTAGCATGCGAGAACTCGTGCTGCTTTTCGACAATAAATTCACCTAACGTTTTCATAACACCTTCCCTGCATTGGATGTTGAGTAAAGTTGTTGATGCCCAACAATCTTAACAAACTTTCAAATCTTCGCGCAGAGGTGAATCGCGCCAGCAACATACAGATTTCGCTGAAATGCGTTTCTCTGCCGCAGACATATGCGTAAAATGTGCGCCACATTGAAGAAGGATAGTGACGTATGCGCATTCATATATTGGGGATTTGTGGCACTTTCATGGGCGGTCTGGCTATGCTGGCGCGCTCTTTGGGCCATGAAGTGACAGGTTCGGACGCCAATGTGTATCCGCCTATGAGCACGCTGCTGGAAAACCAGGGCATTGATCTTATTCAGGGTTACGATGCCAGCCAGCTGGATCCGCAGCCGGATCTGGTGATCATCGGCAACGCCATGACCCGTGGAAATCCATGCGTGGAAGCCGTGCTGGAAAGGAATATTCCCTACATGTCAGGCCCGCAGTGGCTGCATGACTTTGTGCTGCGCGATCGCTGGGTTGTTGCTGTTGCGGGCACGCACGGCAAAACCACCACCGCCGGAATGGCGACCTGGATCCTGGAAGCCTGCGGCTACAAGCCAGGTTTTGTGATCGGTGGCGTGCCGGGGAATTTCGAGGTTTCTGCCCGCCTGGGCGACAGCCCGTTTTTTGTCATCGAAGCAGACGAATACGACTGCGCCTTCTTTGATAAGCGCTCTAAATTTGTTCACTACTGCCCGCGCACGCTGATCCTCAACAACCTTGAGTTCGATCACGCGGACATCTTCGATGACCTGAAAGCGATTCAGAAGCAGTTCCACCACCTGGTGCGTATCGTGCCGGGCCAGGGGCGCATCATCCTGCCGGAAAACGACGTCAACCTGAAGCAGACTATGGCGATGGGGTGCTGGAGCGAGCAGGAGCTGGTAGGCGAGCAGGGCCACTGGCAGGCGAAAAAGCTCACCAACGACGCCTCCCAGTGGGAAGTCCTGCTAGAGGGTGAAAAAGTCGGGGAGGTCCACTGGGGGCTGGTGGGCGAACACAACATGCATAACGGCCTGATGGCGATTGCCGCAGCCCGTCATGTGGGCGTACTGCCTGCCGATGCGGCGAATGCGCTGGGATCGTTTATCAACGCCCGCCGCCGTCTTGAACTGCGCGGCGAAGCCCATGGCGTGACGGTGTATGACGATTTTGCCCATCACCCGACGGCGATCCTCGCAACACTGGCTGCCCTGCGCGGCAAAGTGGGCGGCACGGCACGCATTCTGGCCGTACTGGAACCCCGCTCCAACACCATGAAAATGGGCGTTTGCAAAGACGATCTCGCGCCGTCGTTAGGCCGTGCGGATGAAGTCTTCTTGCTGCAGCCACAGCATATTCCGTGGCAGGTCGCAGAAGTGGCTGAAGCCTGCGTCCAGCCTGCGCACTGGAGTGCCGATGTGGATACGTTAGCGGAGATGGTGGTGAAAACCGCGCAGCCTGGCGATCACATTCTGGTGATGAGCAACGGCGGGTTTGGTGGGATCCATCAGAAGCTGCTGGATGGGCTGGCAAAGAAAGCAGAAGCGGCAGTGTAATCTTTTCCCTCTCCCTGAATGAGAGAGGGAACATTCACCCCCTCGGCCCGTTGGGAAGAGGGGGAAAATAACGCGGTTTT
>Ga0308168_1004559_pt1 | contig 9947 bp, 10 predicted proteins | sample PhyCR2_FD_202133 | JGI IMG/M metagenome (GOLD analysis project Ga0308168, IMG submission 202133) | Phyllosphere microbial communities from UC Gill Tract Community Farm, Albany, California, United States - DLSLRC.R2 | ecosystem: Host-associated > Plants > Phyllosphere > Unclassified | place: USA... | reverse complement strand
GGTTGATGATGGTGTGGCTGATGTCCATGCCTAGTCTCCTGTCCTGTTCTGTTCTGGCCCGACTGAATCTACTTGCGCAACACGTCCCCGCCCGCGCACACCAGCGTCGCGGTCACGATCTCGTCCTCGCGGTCGATGAAGAAGCGGTCGTCCTTGTCGATCACGAGCTTGAGGAAGTCCAGCACGTTGCGCGCATACAGGGCCGACGCATCGGCCGGCACCAGCGCCGCCAGGTTCGGCTCGCCGATGATGTGCACCCCGTGCCTGATGACTGTCTTGCCCAGCTCCGTCAGCGGGCAGTTGCCGCCCTGGGCGATGGCCATGTCGACGATCACGGAGCCCGGCTTCATGGCGCGCACCGTCTCCTCGCCGATCAGGGTGGGCGCCTTGCGGCCCGGGATCAGGGCGGTGGTGACGACGATGTCGGCCAGTTTCGCGCGCTCGTGCACCAGCTCGGCCTGGCGCCGCATCCAGTCGGCCGGCATCGGCCGCGCATAGCCGCCGCTGCCCTGGGCGATCTCGCGTTCTTCACTGGTGAGATACGGCACGTCGATGAATTTGGCGCCGAGCGACTCCACCTGCTCCTTGACCGGAGGCCTCACGTCGGACGCCTCGATCACGGCGCCCAGGCGCTTGGCGGTGGCGATCGCCTGCAGCCCGGCCACGCCCACGCCCATGATCAGCACGCGCGCCGCCTTGACCGTGCCGGCCGCCGTCATCAGCATCGGCATGAAGCGTCCGTAGGTGTTGGCGGCCAGCAGGATGGCCTTGTAGCCGGCGATATTCGCCTGCGAAGAGAGCACGTCGAGCGACTGCGCGCGCGTGATGCGCGGCGCCGCTTCCAGCGCGAAGGCGGTGAGGCCGCTCGCGGCCAGCGCGGCGAGATTGTCGGCGTCGAAGGGATCGAGCATCCCGACCAGCACCGCGTCGCGCCGCATCAGGCCGCGTTCGGCGGCATCGGGGCTGCGCACCTTCAGGACGATGTCCGCGCCGAAGGCGGCGGCGCCGTCGACGATGCTGGCCCCGGCCGCTTCATAGGCGCTGTCGGGCGCCGCGGCATGCAGGCCGGCGCCGGACTGCACCAGGACCTGGTGTTTCGCGGCCAGCTTCTTGACGGTTTCAGGTGTTGCTGCAACACGTGTCTCGCCCGGCCTTGTCTCGGCCGGTATGCCTATCCTCATGGATTCCTCCGTACGTGGATGCGCCGGCTCCCAATCTATCACGTCTTTACAACAATTGCCCAAATATAAATTTCTTTTGGTGATAATGCTGTTGTGCTGAGCAAACACAAGGTAAGCAGTGTATTTGCGCGCATTTTTGCGACAGATCAAGCCCAATTAACGACAGGCAAGCACCGCAGGCGGGGCAAGGCTGAGCAGAGCAGGCCCGGCCCGAGGTAGAATACCGGCTCATTTTCAAGGACAGGCATGAGCGACATCTTCAAACCATCGGTTACCGTGGCTGCGATCATCGAGCACGAGGGCCGTTTCCTGCTGATCGAGGAAGAGACGAGCGAGGGCGTCAAGCTGAACCAGCCCGCCGGCCATCTCGACCCGCACGAATCGCTGGAGCAGGCGGTCGTGCGCGAAGCGCTCGAGGAAACCGCCCACGAGTTCATCCCGCGCACGCTGGTGGGCATGTACATGTCGCGCTACCACTCGAAGTCGCGCAATGCCGACGTCACCTACCTGCGCTTCACCTTCGCCGGCACAGTCGGCCGCAAGTTCGACCAGCCGCTCGACGAAGGCATCCTGCGCACCCTGTGGATGACGCGCGACGAGATCGCCGCCACCGCCGACCGCCACCGCAGCCCGATCGTGCTCCAGTGCGTGGACGACTATCTGGCCGGACGAAGCACGCCGCTGTCCCTGCTATACACCCATTCCTCGGTGTTCGAGGGCGGGATCTGAATTCAATACGGACGTAACATGAGCAAGAAAAAAGTCGTGATCGGGATGTCGGGCGGAGTCGACTCCTCGGTCGCGGCGTGGATGCTGAAAGAACAAGGCTACGACGTGGTCGGCCTGTTCATGAAGAACTGGGAAGACGACGACGACTCCGAATACTGCTCGACGCGCCAGGACTGGATCGACGCGGCCAGCGTGGCCGACGTGGTCGGGGTCGACATCGAGGCGGTCAACTTCGCCTCCGAATACAAGGACCGCGTGTTCGCGGAGTTCCTGCGCGAATACCAGGCCGGCCGCACGCCCAACCCGGACGTGCTGTGCAACGCCGAAATCAAGTTCAAGGCCTTCCTCGACCATGCGATGAAGCTGGGCGCCGACCTGATCGCGACCGGCCACTACGCGCGCGTGCGCCAGAACACGGGCAGCGGCAAGTTCGAGCTGCTGAAGGCGTTCGACGCCACCAAGGACCAGAGCTACTTCTTGCATCGCCTGAACCAGGCGCAGCTCTCGAAGTCGCTGTTCCCGCTGGGCGAGATCCCCAAGACCGAAGTGCGCAAGATCGCCGAAAAGCTCAAGCTCCCGAACGCCGCCAAGAAGGATTCGACCGGCATCTGCTTCATCGGCGAGCGCCCGTTCCGCGACTTCCTGAACCGCTACCTGTCGTACAAGCCGGGCCCGATCAGGCTCGACGACGGCACCAAGGTCGGCGAGCACGTCGGCCTGTCGTTCTACACGCTGGGCCAGCGCAAGGGCATCGGCATCGGCGGCCTGAAATCGCGCAAGAACGCGGACGGCACCAGCGAGCCATGGTTCGTGGCGCGCAAGGACATCGAGGCCAACACCCTGTACATCGTGCAGGGCCATGACCACCCATGGCTGCTGTCGAACCGCCTGGAAGCGGGCCAGGCCAGCTGGATCGCGGGCGCAGCCCCGGCGCCGCGCGAGCTGTCGGCCAAGACCCGTTATCGCCAGGCCGACGTGGCCTGCAAGGTGCTGGCCGAAGGCGACAGTAGATTCGCCCTCGATTTCAGCGATCCGCAATGGGCAGTCACGCCCGGCCAGTCGGCCGTGCTGTACGACGGCGACGTCTGCCTGGGCGGCGGCATCATCGACGCCCGCTCGGGCGTCGCGTAATCCTCAGCGCGCGCGCCCGGCCAGCCATTCGGCCAGCGCGCCAGGCGCCAGCGGGCGCGCATGCAGGTAACCCTGCATCTCGTCGCAGCCCGCCGCGCGCAGGAAGTCTTCCACCTCCACCGTCTCCACGCCTTCGGCCACCACCTTGTGGCCCAGGTCGTGCGACAGCTTGATCATCGTCCCTGCCAGCGCGCGCCGGCGTTCGTCGTGGGCCAGGTTGCGCATGAAGCTCTGGTCGATCTTGACCACGTTCGCCGGCAGGCTTTGCAGGTAGGCCAGGCTGCTGTAGCCGGTGCCGAAGTCGTCGATCGCCAGCTGCACGCCGGCGCGCGCCAGGCGTTCCAGCGTGACCTGCGCCACCTTCGGATTACGCATCAGCGCGCTTTCGGTGAGTTCGATCGCCAGGCTGGACGCCGGCACGCGGTGGCGCGCCAGCAGCTTCAGCACGCGGTCGCAGAAATCCGGTTCTTCCAGGTTCACCGCCGACACGTTGACCGCCACCTGCAGGGCGACGCCGTCCTGGCGCCAGGCGGCCACCTGGCGCATCGCCGCGGCCAGCACCCATTCGGTGGTGGCGCGCGCCAGCGAGGTGCCTTCGATCACCGGGATGAATTCGCCCGGCGAGATGGCGCCTTTCTCGGGATGAGTCCAGCGCAGCAGCGCCTCGACGCCGGCGCAGGCGCCGTCCTTCAGGGCGACCTTGGGCTGGTACACCAGGTGCAGCTGACTGCGGCTCTCGAGCGCGGCGCGGAAGGCGTTCACCACCCAGAAGCGGCGCTGCAGGATGGCGTCGTGCTCGGACGAGAACACGCGCACGCAGCGCTCGGCGGCCAGGCCGTCGTGGGCGGCGCTGTGCATATTGCGCAGCAGGTCCAGGCCCTCGGTCTGGCCGACCGTGAACGGGGCGATGCCGACCGTGGTCGTGGTGATGAAGCGCGCCTGTCCATGGCCGGAACGGGCGTCGAGCCACGACTGCAGCTGGGCGCGGAAGGTCTCGAGCGAGACGCCGGGTGGCGCGAAGAAGGCGAACTGGGTGCTGGCGACATGGTAGATCTTGCCGGCGCCGCCCAGGCGCAGCAGCGGCACCGCGTCGCGCACCATCTCGTCGAGATAGCCGGAACCCATCACGCGCTGGGCGTCGCTCAGTTCCTGCGGACTGGCCAGGCTGACCAGGGCCGCCAGCCGCATGTCGCCGGCCGGCCCGGCCAGCTCGAGGTCGGTGAAATCGCTGATGAACTGGTTGCGGTTGGGCAGGCCGCTGATCGGGTCGATCCGGCCCAGCGCGTGCTGCAGCTCGATCTGCGCCATCACCATCGTCGCCAGGTCTTGCAGCGCCTGGCTCTCGGCCGCCGTCACCTGGCGCGGCTCGGTGCCCAGCACGCACATCGCGCCCAGCGCAAAACCGTCGCTGGTCACGAGCGGTGCGCCGGCATAAAAGCGGATGCCGTCGGCGGCCAGCTTGCTGTCACGGAAATAGGCGTTTTCAAGCAGGTCGGGCACGACCAGCAGGTGGGCGGTATCGGCCACCTCCGCGCACGGCGCGCGCAGGCGCGGGATCGAATCATGCTCGACGCCGACCTTCGACTTGAACCACTGGCGGTCGCTGTCGGTCAGCGACACCGCCGCGATCGGCAGGTTGAACAGCTGGGCGGCCATGCGTGTGATGCGGTCGAAGGCCTCGCTGGGCGGCGTGTCCAACAGTTCCAGGCGGTGCAGGGCCTCGAGACGCGCCGCTTCTTGAGCAGAACAAGCAAATAGTGCCGGTTCGATAGGTGAGTTCATGGGGGCCCTGACTGTTGCGCACACGCGCAAAAAAGTGATGAAATTGACGAAGTTGAAGCTATTGTTGCGAAAAAAATTCCGTGAGTCAACAAATATCGGCAATTGATCGTCATATTCGTTATTTTATGTTGCTTCGTGTAAAATTGAGCGATCAGAGCAATACAGCCTCCATGACGATGAAAACCGAGAACGACGATCCGATCCTGACCACACGCGACGCGGCGCGCCTGCTCGGCGTGGCGGTGAGCACTGCCCAGGTGTGGATGGAAGGCGGCGCGCTGCCGACCTGGAAAACGCCGGGCGGCCATCGCCGCGTGCGTCTGAGCGAGGTGCATCGTTTGCTGCGCCAGCGCGAAGCGGACGCCGCCGCGGTGGACGCGTCCCCGCCGACCGGAGAATTCCTCCCCGCGCCCGCTCCCGCCTATCCGGCGCCGCGCAACGAAGCGCAGCGCCTGGCGGCGCTCGCCGCGACGAGGCTGATGGACTCGCCCCAGGAAGAAGTATTCGACCGCCTGACCTGGCTGGCCAGCCATGTGACCGATTGTCCGATGGCCCTGCTCACGCTTCTCTCTGGCCGGCGCCAGTGGTTCAAGTCGCGCATCGGCCTGGCGCAAAGCGAGACGCCGCGCGAGGTCGCTTTCTGCAGCCATACGATCATGCAGGACGCCGCCTTCGTGGTGGAAGATGCGCTCGCCGATCCGCGCTTCGCCGCCAATCCGCTGGTGACGGGCGAACCGCACATCCGCTTCTATGCCGGCTATCCGGTGCTGGACGCGCGCGGCATGGCGCTCGGCTCGCTGTGCGTGCTGGACCGCGAGCCGCGCCGCCTGCGCGAGCGCGAATTGCGCGCGCTGCGCGAACTGGCCGCGATCGCGTCCGACGAAATCGGGCGCCGCGGCTAGGAACCGTCAATCGGGCTTGGCGGCGGAAGCCTGCTGCTTCTTGACGAAGGCGATCACGGTATTGCGGATGGTCTTGAGCACGGTGTCGGCCTTGAACGGCTTGACGATGAAGCCGTGCACGCCGCGCGCCGCCGCCGACTGCACGGCCTGCGCGTCGAGCGTGCCCGAGACCAGGAAGATCAGGGTCTTGGGCAGCTCGGCGCGCAGCTGCTCGACCACGTTGTTGCCGTCCTCGACCTGCTCGCGCGCGATGCAGATCACGTGCGGACGGTGCTTGATCGCCAGGCCGTAGCCGAGCGCGCTGGTGTGGGTCGCGCCCACCACCTCGTAGCTGCCGTCGGCCAGCACGGTGCCCAGCATCGAACGCGACACCGCGTTTCCATCCACGATTACCGCCTTGAGCATCGCGTCGTTTTCCTTCTAATTCGATTCATAGGCCAGCATGTTCCAGGTCACGCCCAGGCGCACATCGAGCTTGAGCGACACCAGGCAACGCGAGATCTCGAGTATCTCACGCTCGGCGCGCAGCCTTTCTCCCAGCGGCGTCTTAAGGATGCCGGCGCCGGCAATGACGGCGTCGAGGCTGCCATAGGCATTGAGCAGGCGCGCGGCGGTCTTCATGCCGATCTTGGACACGCCCGGCACGCCGTCGGTCGGATCGCCCATCAGCGCCAGCAGGTCGTGCAGCAGCTCGGGCGCGACGCCGAAGCGCTGGCGCACCCAGGCGTCGTCGTGCCATTCGTTCTTGAAATGGTCCCACACCAGCGCGCCATGCGCGATCAGGGGGTGCAGGTCCTTGTCGGTGGTGGCGACGATGGCTTCGCCGCGTCCTTCCGACAGCCAGCGCATCACGCCGGTGGCGATCACGTCATCGGCCTCGACCTCGGGAATCGACACCACGTGCAGGCCCGCGGCGCGCAGGCGCTCGTGGAATTCGGGCAGCGCCGCGCGCAATTCATGGGGCATCGCCGCCCTGCCCTCGCGGTAGCGCGGATACAGCGCGTGGCGCCAGTTCTCGCCGCCATGGTCGAAGGCCGCCAGCACGTGGGTCGGCGCATGCGTCTCGAGCACGTTGCGAAACGACGAGAAGGCGTGGCGCAGCGCGATACTGGCCTTCAGGCTTGAATCGGGCTCGGGACTGGCCTCGTACACCCGGCGCACGATGTTCAGGCCGTCGATGGCGAGCAGCTTGGCCATGCTGGGACTCCGTCAGGCCTTTCCAATCTCGTACTTGCCGCCGCGCTCGAGCGCGCGCTGGTAGGCCGGCCGCGCGTGGATGCGCTCGAGGAAATCGCTCAGGTTCGGGTACTTGCCATCGAGTCCGCCGCGCGAGGCCGCCGCCTCCAGCGGGAAGCTGAGCTGGATGTCGGCCGCCGTGAACTCCTCGCCGGTGAACCAGGGATGCTTGCCCAGTTCCGCTTCCAGGTAGCCCAGGTGCAGCGCGATCTGCGGCAGCACGAAGCTGCCCTTGACCTTTTGCGCGATGCCGCGCGCGATCGGCTTGACGAAGAACGGCATCGGACTGTTCTCGACCTTGTCGAACACCAGCTTGAGCAGCAGCGGCGGCATCGCCGACCCCTCGGCATAGTGCAGGAAGTGGGTGTAGCGCAGGCGCGCCGGGGTGCCGGCCGCGGGCCGCAGTCGGCCCTCGCCATGGCGCTCGACCAGGTACTCGGCGATGGCGCCCGACTCGGCCACGACCAGGTCGCCGTCGGTAATCACCGGCGACTTGCCCAGCGGGTGCACCGCCTTCAGCTCGGGCGGGGCCAGCATGGTCCTGGGGTCGCGCTGGTAGCGCTTGATCTCGTACTCCAGGCCCAGCTCTTCCAGCAGCCACAGGATGCGCTGCGAGCGCGAATTGTTCAGGTGATGGACGACGATCATGGCGGCTCTGGGAGTGACGATGGGCGCTAGCTTAGCACTGTTGCGCCTTTGCCAAAAGGGCGTCGCCGCTCCGGCGGCATGGGCCCCGGCTGGGTGCGCCAGCGCACGACCGCGCGCCGCCGCGCCGTGTATCGTGGCAGGCATGAGCGGATCGACCTACATCGGCATCTCGGGCTGGCGCTACGTGCCGTGGCGCGGCAAGTTCTATCCGCCGGGGCTGGCCCAGCACCGCGAGCTCGAATACGCCGCGACCCAGCTGCCCAGCATCGAGATCAACGGCGCGTTCTACTCGCTGCAGCGGCCCGCGAGCTATGCCGCCTGGTACGCTGCCACGCCGCCCGGCTTCGTGTTCGCGGTCAAGGGCAACCGCTTCATCACCCATATGCTGCGCCTGCGCGACGTCGCCAAGCCGCTGGCCAATGTGCTGGCCTCGGGCATGTTCGAGCTGCGCGAGAAGCTCGGCCCCATGCTGTGGCAGTTCCCGCCCAACTTCGCCTTCGAGCCGGAACGCTTCGAGACGTTTCTCTCCTTGCTGCCGCATGATACCCATGCCGCGGCCGAACTGGCCAAGGGTCATGAGGCGCGCATGGAAGGCAGGGTCACGCTCGATCCCGGACCAAGGAGAGCGATGCGGCACGCGGTCGAGATCCGCCACGAGAGCTTTCGCGACCCCGCCTTCATCGCCCTGCTGCGCAAGCACAAGGTGGCGCTGGTGGTGGCCGACACCGCCGGGCGCTGGCCGCAGATCGAGGACGTGACGGCCGACTTCGTGTACGTGCGCCTGCATGGCGACAAGGAACTGTATGCGAGCGGGTATGACGACGATGCGATCGAGAACTGGGCAAGGAAGATCCGCGCCTGGCGCGATGGGGGACAACCGCAGGATGCCTGCCTGGCATCGAGCAAGGCGCCGCGCAAGCGCGGCAAGCGCGACGTCTACTGCTACTTCGACAACGACATCAAGGTGCATGCGCCGTTCGACGCGCAGCGCCTGATCGCGGCGCTGCGGGATTGAAGAGAAAACTCAGTGCTTCTGGTGCAGCCTGATCACGCGGTGCTTGCCGGGCGGATCCGGTTGCTTGGGTGTGCAACCGCTGCCGCAGCTGCCGCCGTCGCAACCGCCGCCGCCCGACTTGTCCAGCCAGCGCGCCAGGACGGACTTGCGACCGCCCCGGGTCAGGTGCATGACCAGGCGCGCGCGCAGGCCGGCCGACATGTATTTCGCGCCCAGGTACAGCGCGGAGGCAAGCACGATAACAATGACGGCCAATTCCTGCATATCAGGCTCCAGTGATGGCGAGGGTGACGCGGTAGACAATGAAGGCCGCCACGTAGGCCAGGCCGAACATGTAGCCGGCCATGATCCAGGCGTACTTGCGGCTGCCGGTTTCGCGGGCCACGGTGGCCAGGGTCGGCAGGCAGTGCGGCGCGTAGACGTACCAGGCCAGCAGCGCCAGGCCGGTGGCCAGCGACCACGATTGCGCGATCAGCGGCGCCAGCGTGTCGCCGACTTCGTCGCCGCCCGACAGCGCGTACACGGTGCCCAGCGCGCCGACCGCCACTTCGCGCGCGGCCATGCCCGGCACCAGCGCGATCGCGATCTGCCAGTTGAAGCCGATCGGCGCCAGGATCACTTCCAGCGCGCGGCCGATCATGCCGGCCACGCTGTAGTAGATCGGCGGCTCGGCCGCGCCTTCCGGCGCGCCCGGGAAGCTCGACAGCAGCCAGAGCAGGACCATCATGGTCAGGATCAGCGTGCCGACCCGCATCAGGAAGATCTTGGTGCGTTCCCACAGGCCCGAGGCCAGGGCGCTCAGCTGCGGCCAGTGGTAGGCCGGCAGTTCGAGCATCAGCGCGTGCTGCTTGTAGGTGCTGCGGCGCTTCATGAACCAGGCCACGCCCATCGCCGACAGGATGCCGGCCATGTACAGGATGAACAGCACCAGGCCCTGCAGGTTGAGGATGCCGGCCACGGTCTGGTCGGGGATGAAGGCCGCGATCAGCAGCGCATACACCGGCAGGCGCGCCGAGCATGTCATCAGGGGCGCGATCATGATCGTCACCAGGCGGTCGCGCGGATTCTGGATCGTGCGCGCGGCCATCACGCCGGGGATCGCGCAGGCGAACGAGGACAGCAGCGGCAGGAAGGCGCGCCCCGACAGGCCGACGCTGCCCATGATGCGGTCCAGCAGGAAGGCCGCGCGCGGCAGGTAGCCCACGTCTTCGAGCAGCAGGATGAAGAAGAACAGGATCAGGATCTGCGGCAGGAACACCAGCACGCTGCCGACGCCGGCGATGATGCCGTCCACGATCAGGCTGTGCAGGATGCCTTCGCCGA
>Ga0308168_1004554_pt1 | contig 9962 bp, 6 predicted proteins | sample PhyCR2_FD_202133 | JGI IMG/M metagenome (GOLD analysis project Ga0308168, IMG submission 202133) | Phyllosphere microbial communities from UC Gill Tract Community Farm, Albany, California, United States - DLSLRC.R2 | ecosystem: Host-associated > Plants > Phyllosphere > Unclassified | place: USA... | reverse complement strand
TGCGTTCGAAGCGCTCGGAATAGCCGCCGGCCAACTCTGGCCACGCACGTTTGAAGTTCTCCAGCCAGGCCATCAGCGTGCGATCGTAATCGGCGCCAAAGTTGTGCCAATCCTCCATCACGAAACGCCCTTCGCTGGCCTCGGCGATATGCCGCACCGAAGGCAGGCAGCCGTTGGGGAAGATGTATTTGTCTATCCAGGCGTCGACGTTGAGATCGGTCTGATTGGAACCGATGGTGTGCAGCAGGAACAGGCCGTCGGGCTTCAGGTTGCGCGCCGCGACGCTGAAATAGGTCTCGTAGTTTTTCGGCCCGACGTGCTCGAACATGCCGACCGATACGATGCGATCGAACTGGCGATCCAGATCGCGGTAATCCTGCAGCAAGATCTCGACGTCCAGCCCGGCGCAGCGTGCCTGCGCCAGCTTCTGCTGCTCGGCCGAAATGGTCACGCCGTGCACCGAGACGCCGTAGTTTTGCGCCGCAAACTGCGCCAGCCCGCCCCAGCCGCAGCCGATATCCAGCAGCGTCATGCCCGGCTTCAGCTGCAGTTTTTCGCAGATCATCCGCAGCTTGGCCTGCTGCGCCTGCTCGAGCGTCTGCGCCTCTTTCCAGTAGCCGCAGGAGTATTGCATGTAAGGATCGAGCATCGCCCGGAACAGGTCGTTGCCGATGTCGTAGTGCTCTTTGCCCACCTGCCAGGCGCGCTTGCGCGATTGGCGGTTGAACAGCCGGGCATAGGCGATGCGCGCGATGTCGCTCAGGCTTTTCGGCAGCCGCTCATCGACGCCGGCCTGCAGAATACGGGTGAACAACATGTCCAGCCGTTCGCACTCCCACCAGCCGTCCATGTAGCCTTCGCCGAAACCGAGCGAGCCTTCCTGCAAAATACGTTTGAACAGCGCCGGATTGTGCACCCGGATATCCCAGGCGCGCGGGCCGTTGATGGCGACGCCGGCTTCCGCCAACATCTCCTCCACAATGCGATACCAGCGATCCTTCTTCTGGGCGAGTTCATCAACACTGAGCGAATCCATAACAATCCTTGGCCGAAATGTCATTTCAAAAAGCATAGTCGCAAATAAAAATGACAAATTTTTGACGGTAAATACGGGGGTGTTTTTACTCTAGCCAAGGCGAGCAACATCATGAAATGAATAAAAATTATTGAAATCATGCCATTTAGGCATACTTATCCGCGCCAGCGCGGGCGCGGATAAACCGACGACGGCTAAGGCAAAATAGAGGTGCCGGCCTGGCCCGCCAGCACCGCGTCGATATCCTGCAGGCCACCGATATGGGCCGTCCGCCCGGTGCGATCGACGAAGCGGCTGACCGCCATGATCTTCGGCCCCATGGCGCCGTCCGCCACCGCCATCGGCGCCAGCTCCTGCGTGGTGGCGCGCCGAATGGCGCGCTGGCGCGGCGTGCCCCACTCCTGATACACCGCGTCGGCGTCGGTGAGGATCACCAGATGATCGGCCCCCACCTGTTCCGCCAACAGCGCCGCCGCCAGATCTTTGTCGATCACCGCTTCGCTGCCCGTCAGCCCACGCTCGCCGGCGATCATCGGGATGCCGCCGCCGCCGTTGCAGATCACGATGTGCCGCTGCGACAGCAGCAGCGTGATCGCCTCGATGTCGAGGATCTTTTGCGGCGCCGGCGAAGGCACCACCCGGCGGATGTAGTTGCCGTCCGCCTTCAGCGTCCAGCCGTATTTGGCCTCCAGCGCCTGCCGCTGTTCCGGCGCATACACCGGCCCGATGAACTTGCTCGGCGCCTGATAATCCGCATCCTGCGCATCCACCAGCACCCGCGTCAGCAGCGTGGACACCGGCTGCTGCGGATGGCTGGCGCTCAACTGCTGCGCCAGCATATAGCCGATCATGCCCTGGCTTTCGGCCACCAGAATATCCAGCGGATAGGGCGGCACGTCGCGGTACGCCAGGTTCTGCAACGCCAGCAGCCCCACCTGCGGCCCGTTGCCGTGCACGATGGCGATGCGGTATTTCTGCGCCAGCTTGCCGATGGCGTCGGCGATGAGGGCGATGCTCTTATACTGATTTTCCGCAGAGAGCACGGCTCCGCGTTGCAACAGGGCGTTGCCGCCCAACGCAATGACCAAGGTTTTCATGGTTTGCACCCGTAGTTGAAATCATACCGTCCCGGCCGGATCCGCGATCCGGCCCTCGTGTTCACACCGCGCGCCGCACAGTGCGTTAATCGTCGTCACCCCCAGCCACACGCCCAGCAGCGTGTCCGCTCCCGAGAAGTGCCCCAGGCTCAGCACCGCCGCCACCGCCGCCGATACCTCTTCAGGCGCCCGCAGCCCCTGCGCCAATGCATGCAGCGGCGTGGCGAACACGCCCTGCTCGGCATAATGCAGGTAGTGCGCGCTCACCAGCGTGGTCAGCGCGTCCAGCGGGGGGGTATGGGCGAAAAACGGCGCCAGCCCGGCGACCTGAATGCGGCTGTCGAGGTGCGCGCTCAGCAGCAGGCCAAGCAAGGTGTCGTCGTTGCTCGGCGTCAGCCCCGGCCCCTTGCCCAGCGCCTGGCGCCAGTCGACCACGCCGCCCCGCAACCAACGGGAGAACTCCCGCGCCAGCGCGGCCGGTTCCGGCGTTAACGGCTGCTTCACCAATCGGCCCAGCTCGCCGTGTAACCCGCACTGCGCCGTGCAGCGCTGCAATACCGCCGTCAGCGGCCGATCGGCAATGGCCGCGCGCGGTGTCAGCGCCAGATCCCGCGCCGCGGCGGCGGGCCGCACCAGGAGCCCATCCAACGTGATGCCTGCGGCGGAGAAGGCGCAGCGCCCTACGGACGGCACCGCACGCCGCACGCGCTCGAAATCCCGCGCGCTGAGCTGCCACCCCATCGGGCTCAGGCCGCTGCCGGCGCGGTGCAGCGTCAGCAGCCGCGCGCGTTCCGTCAGGAAATTGATCGCGTTGTTGAAGCTGCCGACGCAGCGCAGCGCGCCGTAGTCTTGCGTCGCATGGCGGCTGCCGGCCAACGCGATAATGTCCATACGCCCCTCCGTTCGCTTACGCCGTGATGCCGAGCTTATCGGCCAGCGCTTCGATCGCTTTCTCGAAGCAGCCGAGCGGCGCGCGCACCGTGCCGGCGCCAATTTGCCCGACCCCGGCTTCGCGGTGGGCGATGCCGGTGTTGATCAGCGGCGTGATACCGGTTTCCACCACCCGGCGCGCATCCAGCCCCAGGCAGGCGCCCTGGAAGTCCCAGGTCGGGATCTGCAGCATCATGTTACGCTCGAGGTAGATCTCCGCCATTTCCTCGGAGATGTCGGTGGCGGCGCTCATGCCGCCGGAAGCCCCGACGAAGCGCGTCACGCCCGGTGCCGCGACCATCGCCGCGCCGCCAATGCCGAAAGTTTCGGTGATCGCGCTGTCGCCGATGTCCGGGTTGGCGTCCGCCTGGCTGAAGCCGGAGAAGAACAGCCCTTCCGGCGTATTGACGGGGGCGGTGAACCAACGATCGCCCATCCCGCTGATCTTGATGCCGAAGTTCTTGCCGTTGCGGGTCATTACCGTGACGATGGTGCCCTGCTCAATCTCCGCCCCGGCGTCCATCGCCGCCTTGCAGTAGGCCATCGCCAGATTGAGGAAGAACTGATCGGTGATGCTGAGGAACTGCATCACCTGCGCCAGCTCCGCCTTATCGCGCGGCAGCAGGCTAATCTCCGGCGCCAGCCTGCGCATCAGCAGCGCCGAGGCCGCGATATTGCGCTGGTGGAATTCGTCCCCCATGCTGATCGCCTGCGCCATCAGCGCGGTCAGATCGATCCCCTCCTCCAGCGTCGCCAGCACCGCTTTCAGCACCGGGGCCAGCGAGTCGCGCATCCAGCGCAGGCGCTGCTGCACGTCCTCGCCGTAGGCGCCGAAGCGCATCACTTTGCCGATGCCTTCGTTCATGTTGCAGTAGGCGTAATTGCCGTGAACGGTGTTCCTGACCACCACCATCGGCATGTGGGCCGAGGTGATGCCGCCCATCGGCCCCACCGCGCTCACGCTGTGGCACGGGATGAATTCGATTTCCCCCTGCTCCAGCAGCGCCAGCGCCTGCTGCTCATCCTGCGCCCAGCCTTCGAACAGGCAGGCGCCGATGCAGGCGCCGCGCACCGGGCCGCTCATCTCTTGCCAGGTAACCGGCGGGCCGGCGTGCAGCAGCTTGCGCCCTTCGGCCAGCTGCGGGATCAAGCGGTGCGCCAGATCCACATCCTGCCAGTGCGGGCGCGCCTCGCGGATACGGGCGATAACGGCGGCGTTTGCTTGCTCAATCGTTGCGTACATAGCGGTTCCTTACTTTAATTTTTTCAAGATGTTGGCTAATCGTTGATCGCCACCGGCCACCGGCGCCCACTGGTAATGCACCACCGGGATATCGCTGGTTTGCAGGTCATCGGCGAAGCTGCGCAGCCCGGCGTTGATCACCGCGACGCCGTCCAGCAAGGCCGGCCGTTCGCGTTCAGGTGCAGGTAAGACGGGGGTAATCAGCTGGTGCGCCAGCGCGACCGCCGCCGGCAGCGACGGCATCACTGCGATGCCGGCTTCCTGCAGGGTGGCGATTTGCCGCGAGCGCTGCTGTGGATCCTGTTCGGTGCCGGTGACGGTGGCGATCGCCGCCAGCGGGTGGGCCGCGCCGCGCGCCGCACGCACATTGGCCACCTCGGCCGCCAGCGACGCCGCCGGATCGTCCTGAGCGCCGAAGCCGATCACCACGTCCAGCAGCAACACGCCGGTCTGCGGCTGCTGCACCAGGCGGGCGATCTCTTGATTGCGGGCGGTCGGGTCAATCATTGGGTGCGGGCGCCCCTGGGTATAAAAGTCATCGCCCATGTCGATGATGCGATGGCCGTCGGCCACCAGCATGGCGCCGCGCGGGTGCTCGCTATCCACCGGCAGGGACAGTTTTTCCGCCAGCAACATCGCGCATTCGGCCGCCAGCGTGCCGCCGGCGTATAGCCCGGCGATTTTGCCGCCGGGCACCGCGGGCTGTTGCGCCGCCTGTTGCTGCACGCAGCCCAGCATCGCCGCCAGCCGCGCCGCTTCATCCAGCGTGGCGGCGAACGTGATGTTGCCCTCCTGACGCACGGCGGACTGCGCGCCGAGGAACAGCGCCACCACCGGCTTGCCGAGCGCTTTCATCTCGTCAATCACCCGCTGGCGCACCTCGGGCGCCGGCGGTTTGGACACGAACGCCAGCACAAGACTCTGCGGATCCGCCGCCAGCATGCGCAGCGCGCTGATGGCGCTGATGCCGCCGATCTCCGCCGTCAAATCCCGCCCGCCGAGGCCAATGGCGTGCGAGATGCCCTGGCCCGCCAGGGCAATTTGCGAAATCAGTTCCTGAATGCCGGTGCCGGAGGCGCCCACCACGCCGATAGATCCGGCGGGCGCCACGTTGGCGAACGCCAGCGGCGCGCCGGCGATGCAGGCGGTGCCACAGTCCGGCCCCATCACGATCAACCCGCGTTCGCGCGCCTTGGTTTTCAGCGCCACTTCCTGCGCCGGGCTGACGTTGTCGGAGAACATCATCACGTTGCAGCCGTCTTCCAGCGCGCTATCCGCCAGCTCCGCCGCATATTCGCCGGCGATCGAGATCAGCGCCAGATTGGCGGCGGGCAGCTTCTGCCTGGCGGTGCGCCAGCTGCGCGCCCGCAGCAGTTTTTTGCCGCCCTGGCTGCCCTGCGCAATCGCCTTGAGCGCCGTCTCCAGCGCCGCACCGATCTCCTCGGCGATCGTCTCGTCGGCGGACTCCGCCTTGATCGCCACGCAAATATCGTTCGGCGTCGCTTCGCTAAACTGCGGGTGCCAGAAACCGGTCACCTCCAATAAGGATTTATTGGCCGGTGTCCCCATCATGACGGATATTTCCTCGACCTTGGGAGATTCACTGAGTTTGCGGGAGATCAACATCAGGCTGACGGAATCCTGAAAGCTCCCCTTTTTAATAAAAGCATGGATCATGGTGATATCCTTAAGACAGCATTTAATAATGTCGGCAATACTTCCCGCACCGGCGGCGCGGCGACGCATTGAATTCAGCGAAAAGGTTAATTATCAAGCTACAAATTAAAATCGTGCCCCGAGGTGAGTACGGTCACACTTTATCCATTGTTAGAAAAAATAACTTAATCGCCTGAATATTAGTTAATCCAGAAGGGAAAAATCATTTATAAAAAAACTTCTAACAATGGTGATTTAATTCAACGAATTTTTAATCCAATCGGATAAAACGCATCTGGATCACATTATTCCCCCCCGGTATTTATACATTACAACGCAGAGGCGAATTAAATAAACCGTAGTGATAAAAGGACTGTATATGAAGGTCTCTAAACAACAATTACATCAGCTTATCCAGCAAAAAATTCACGCCGCCGGCCTGAGCCAGGAACACGCCGGCATCGTCGCCGACGTGCTGGTTCATGCCGATGCGCGCGGCATTCATTCTCACGGTGCGGTCAGGGTCGAATACTATTCCGAACGCATCAGCAAAGGCGGCACCAACAATCACCCGCATTTCACCTTTGAGAAAACCGGCCCCTGCAGCGCCATTTTCGACGGCGACAACGGCGCCGGGCACGTGGCGGCCAAGCTGAGCATGGATCGCGCCATTGAAATGGCGAAAGAGAACGGCGTGGCGGTGGTGGGCGTGCGCCGCATCGGCCACAGTGGAGCGCTGTCCTACTTCGTGCAGCAGGCGGCGCGCGCCGGCATGGTCGGCATTTCGCTGTGCCAGTCCGATCCGATGGTGGTGCCGTACGGCGGCGCCGAGGTCTACTACGGCACCAACCCCATCGCCTTCTCCGCGCCGGGCGAAGGCGACGAGCTGATCACCTTCGATATGGCCACCACCGTGCAGGCCTGGGGCAAAGTGCTGGACGCCCGCTCGCGCAACGCCGCCATCCCCGACACCTGGGCGGTGGACGCCGAGGGCAAGCACACCACCGATCCGTTCGCCGTCAGCGGGCTGCTGCCGATCGCCGGGCCGAAAGGCTACGGCCTGATGATGATGGTCGACGTGCTGTCGGGCATTTTGCTCGGCCTGCCGTTCGGCAAACACGTCAGCTCGATGTATCACGATCTCAGCGCCGGCCGGGAATTGGGCCAATTGCATATCGTCCTGAATCCGGGTTATTTCACCAACGAATCGGCGTTCCGTAAAAATATCAGCCAGGTCATGAAAGAGTTGAATGCCGTTAAGCCGGCGCCGGGCGTCAGCAAAGTGCTTTATCCAGGGCAGAACAGCCATGCGCGTGAAATGGAAAGCGAGAAAAACGGTATCGAAATCGTCGACGATATTTATCAATACTTAATTTCAAATGCTATTTACCAGCGTTCTTACGACCATAAAGATCCCTTCGCCAGTTAACGCACTCTATTATCGTGGGCTTTTTACGCCGCGGCTCGCGGTTGATATTTCTGAGCCGGGGAGAAAAAAGAAAACCTTCATCAGCGCGCTCAGCGCAATAGGTCGGCCGGCGGCGAATAGCCTCCGCCCTGGCCGCATCGCCGCTGAGACACAACATGCGGGCAGGTAAACATGAAAGACTTCCAACAAGAAATCCGTGATATTTCCGGCTGGTTATCGAAAATCGGCGCCGATCCCAGCGGCGGCATGACGCGTCTGCTTTATACCCCGGAATGGATCGAAGCGCAGCACGCGCTGAAAACCACCTTCGAGGCCGCCGGACTGCGCACCCATTTTGATGCGGTCGGCAACCTGTTCGGCCGGCTGGAGGGCAGCAAATACCCCGACCAGGTGATTCTCTCCGGTTCGCACATCGACACGGTGGTCAACGGCGGCAACCTCGACGGCCAGTTCGGTATCGAAGCCGCCTTCATGGCGATCAAACACCTCAAAGACACCTACGGTCCGCCGCTGCGCAGCCTGGAAGTCATCGCGCTGGCGGAAGAAGAAGGCAGCCGCTTCCCTTATGTGTTCTGGGGCAGCAAGAACATCGTCGGCCTGGCCCGGCGGGAAGACGTGCAGCACATTACGGACGCCAAGGGCGTCGGCTTCGTCAACGCCATGCGCGACGCCGGTTTCGATTTCCCTCCGCCGCATCAGCCGCTGCGCAGCGACATCGCGGCCTTCGTCGAGATCCATATCGAACAGGGCAAGGTGCTGGAAACCGAAGGCAAAACCATCGGCGTGGTGACCAGCATCGTCGGCCAACGGCGTTATGACGTGCGGCTGCAGGGCGAAGCCAACCACGCCGGCACCACCCCGATGAGCTACCGCCGGGATACCGTGCACGCCTTCAGCCGCATCTGCTGCGAATCGATCGCCAAGGCGCGCGCCGAGGGCGACCCGCTGGTGCTGACCTTCGGCAAGGTGGAGCCGAAGCCGAACACCGTCAACGTGGTGCCGGGCTTCACCCACTTCACCCTCGACTGCCGCCACACCGATCAGGCCGCGCTGCTGCGCTTCACGCAGGAGATCGAGCAGGATATCCAGATCGATCTGTGGATGGACGAAGCGCCGATCCCGATGAACGAACAGTTGGTGGCCTGCGTCAGCCGCCTGTGCGAAACGCAGCGGCTGAATTACCGCATGATGCACAGCGGCGCCGGACACGACTCGCAAATCTTCGCCCCGCGCGTGCCGACGGTGATGATGTTCGTGCCGAGCATCGCCGGCATCAGCCATAACCCGGCGGAAAAAACCGCCGTCGCCGATTTGAACGAAGGGGTGAAAATCCTGGCGCAGACGCTGTATCAGCTGGCCTACACCGAACAGGGGGCCGAGGCATGAGCAAAGACATCGACCCGCGCTACTGGAAAAAGATCGTCGTCGTGCTCTGTCTGGGCTGGGCGGTGATCTGGATCTATCGCACCGTCCTGACGCCGATCTTCCCCGAGATCCAACAAACCATCGGCGCGCACTCCAATGCGGAAATGGGGCTGATCGCCAGCTTCTACTTCTTCGCCTACACCGGGATGCAGATCCCGGCGGGCATCCTGGTGGACAAATTCGGCAAGAAGGTGGTGCTGATCCCGGGCTTCTGCCTGTTCATCATCGCCACGCTGCTGATCGGCAACGCCACCAGCCTGACCATGGTCTATGCCGGCAGCCTGCTGGCGGGCATGGGCTGCGGCTCTTACTACGGCTCGGCCTACTCCCTGTCGTCGGAGAATATCCCGCTGGAACGCCGTGGCCTGGCAACCGCGGTGATCAACAGCGGCTCGGCGCTCGGCATGGCCATCGGCCTGATCGCCTCCAGCCTGCTGGTGAAAAGCTTCAACATGAACTGGCAGATCATGCTGTTCATCATCACCGGCCTGCTGGTGGTGATGACGCTGGTGTTCGCCGTGGTCATCAAAGGCTCGCAGCCTCACGCCGCGGCGGCCGTCAGCCAGACCGTTGCGCCGACGGCTGCCGAGCCCGAGGAGGACGGCCAGCCCAGCGGCCTGTTCAGCCTGCGCATGATCTCCGCCTACGCGATGTACTTCGCCACCTGCTACGGCTACTACATGATAGTCACCTGGCTGCCCTCGTTCCTGCAGCAAGAGCGCGGCTTTGAAGGGGTGGCCATCGGCTTCTCCTCCGCCCTGGTGGCGTTCGCCTCGGTGCCGGGCGCGCTGTTCTTCAGCCGCATGTCCGACCGTTTCCGCAACAAGAAGGTGCAGCTGATCATTTTCCTCGAGCTGTGCGCGGCGGTGATGCTGGTTTGCACCGTCATTTCGCCGGACTCCACCATGCTGCTGATCAGCCTGATCCTGTACGGGTTGCTGGGCAAGCTGGCGGTCGATCCGATCATGATCTCCTTCGTCGCCGACAACGCGCCGAAGAAAGGCTATGGCACCAGCTTCGGCGTGTTCAACTTCTTCGGCATGTCCTCGTCGGTGATCGCCCCCTTCCTGACCGGCGTGATCTCCGACAGCACCGGCTCCAAGGTGATGGGGTTTTACATCTCCGCCGCCATCCTGCTGGTGGGCA
>Ga0308168_1004551_pt1 | contig 9965 bp, 6 predicted proteins | sample PhyCR2_FD_202133 | JGI IMG/M metagenome (GOLD analysis project Ga0308168, IMG submission 202133) | Phyllosphere microbial communities from UC Gill Tract Community Farm, Albany, California, United States - DLSLRC.R2 | ecosystem: Host-associated > Plants > Phyllosphere > Unclassified | place: USA... | reverse complement strand
GCGAGAGCAGGACGCTGACCGCGCCAGAAATCGTCTTCAGCAGTTTGTTGCCGAACGTGGACACCGGATTGCCAGTTGGTACGTTGAGAATGTATCTGGCGCGTCACTGAGGCGACCTGAGCTGATGCGACTGCTTGAGAACGCGGCTCCGGGTGATGCGATACTGATTGAACAGGTTGATCGCTTATCCCGTCTTGATGATGATGGCTGGAAAACACTTAAAGAGCTTATAAGCAGTAAAAGCCTGTCGATTATCAGCCTGGATCTGCCCACAAGTTATGTCGCGCTCGAGAACCATCGCGGAGACGAACTCACCGCCGCCATGCTGCGTGCCATAAACGCAATGATGCTGGATATGCTTGCAGCCATCGCACGCAAGGACTATCAGGACAGACGTCGCCGGCAGAGTGAAGGAATAGTAAAGGCAGTAGAGAGTGGGAAATTTAAAGGACGTCAGCCGAATCTGCAGATGCATCAGAATGTCATAAAGCTTCGTTTGCATAACGGGATGAGTATTCGTGAAACAGCTTCAATCTGTGGTATTTCTGAACGACAGGTAATCAGGATTACCAATCGCTACCATGAGGACGATAATGAAGAACTCAGCGTTTGATCGAGGAGTCCGGGCTGCTGGTTATTACAATTTTTTCAGTAAGACTGCGAAGATTGCTAATGCGAAATGCATTAATTGGGCCTCCAAACACAAACTTCCTCGTATTGTAGGACGTTTACCAGTCCCATTAGCTTGTATTTCTATGCTTACTTTTGCCGCATTGTGCGGAGCAGTGGCCGGAGGAATTATACTTTTGGTTGCAGCTGCCGGGTATATGCTAGCTAACTTGAGCTTAAAAGAGACATCTAACTTGTCCTCCCACGAAAGTGGGCCAGAGTATCGCTGTGGGCGGGATGGCTACCGCTACTATCACGGCTCTGATGACTCAATTTATGAGTCATATGGTTCTAACGCTGATGATGAAGACTAGGAAGTTATGGCCTTCCTAGTCTTCAATGGTTAAAGTTTTACCGCACCTTTCAATTTTTCAGCTGCTTCTCCCCCAGCTTTCTCAACCTTAGCTGTTCCGTTTCTCATGGCGCCATCCAGTGCTCCGCCCACCTTGATTCCTGCCCAAGAAAGCGCACCCATCCAGAACGCTGGCAGTACCAGAAACATCGATGCCATCACGAAGTTCATAATCAGATCATCCGAGCTGTTCTGAAAGCCGGCCATGTTGAAACTGCTGTGCGTGTCCGAGCTGTAGAGCGCTGTAAGCAGCCAGCTGTCCAGCCAGCGCGCCAGCTCCCACCAGAACGTCAGAAAGTTAAGGGCGAATACCACAAACGTCAGCGTGATAACCGTCTTAATCTCATACGCTGAAAACGCCAGGATAAGCGGCAGAATTACCACCACGGCCATCAGCAGCACGGCCTGCACCATGGGCAGCGCCTGGCGCATGGCGTCGAATGCCGGAAACGCCGCGACGCTTCCCAGCGCGGTTCCGCCGATCGCCGCAACGCGCGCCAACGAGTTATCCAGGGTGAAATCCGCATTGCCGCCGTAGCCGGCATAAACGTGGCCGCCCTGTGAAACCGTCAGGCTTTCAGGACTCACCAGGCGGCGTATTACGGCTTCCCGGTAGTCGGTCGCATTGCCGCCGATCATGGACATGGCCGCGGAAAGGCGGGTCCATAAGCCCGGATCAGCCTGGTCAACGACTCGGGCCTGCAGGCCGGTTTCGGTCTTGCTCCACCATTCGCTGCAGGTCGGATAGCCGCCCCGGCCAGTGTCCGGGCGCCCGCTGTCCCGGCTTTCGCTCCACGGAAACGCGGCGCGGGGCGTTTTTGACTGCAGGCTGCCGTAATAACTGCCCAGAAACGTCTTGCTGCCAATCCATTCAATGTCGCGCAGGGTCGATTTATCCTTCGTCTGGCCCTGATCCTCGCGCTTCCACATGTACAGCGCCAGCGAATAGCAGTCGTTGGTGAAGTCCTGCAGCTCCTCGGCGAGCCCCTTGTTATTGATGCGCGTGTGCTGCACCTCAAAGCGGATCTGGCGCATGTCAGGACGGCAGGGGATGGTGGCGACGGACGCCTGGGTGATGCCCTTTGCCAGCTTGTGCATCAGATACCACCATATTGGCGCGGCGGCCGTCTGGTCGTTAAGGCTGGAGATCACGGGCGAATAGCCGGTGTCATCCGGCGCCTTTGGCGTCCAGGTGCCGCACGTCTGCGCGCGGGAGGCATCATATTTGATGGTGCTCATGTCCACGTTCATCAGCGGCATGCAGCAGGCAATCATGACCAGAAAGGAGGTGTAAATGGCGTGCTCCATCCGGGGAATGGACAGCGCACCCTTGTTTCCCTCATCCTCACCTTCCTCCCGGACCTTCAGCCAGATGCCGATAAGACGAAAGGCTACCGGAGCGGCAAAAAGGCCGGTACTGAGCAGGATATTCCACAGGCCGTTATTGACGACCCAGCCGAGCAGGGTCAGGAAATACTCCAGGTAACTGTTGGTCAGCATTATGACGCTCCCGTGCCGCTGAGCAGCACCAGTTCACACACCACGGCGAAAATCGCGCTCACGGCGGCGATCCGCATAAGCGGCTGCCGGTAGTGCGATCTGAACCCCGGCGCGCGCAGGATTTTTACAAATCCCCATGTCAGGCCGCCGTATATCGCCACGCGCCACATCAGCCAGTCGTATTTTGCCTGCTCCATCCACTTGCTGAAGGCGGCCGCCTGGTCAGGGTTTTTGATCGCGTTATCCGCAATAACCAGCGCGGTCAGCAGCAGAGCCAGCAGCGTGCTGGCAATGATCAGCGTGCGCTGCAGAACGGGATGACGACGGAAAAACGAGGCGCTGCGCGCCTCCTTTACAGGTTTCATTGTGTTGGTCCCTCTCATTTACTTTCCGTCTCCGGCACCGCCAAGCGGTTCATGCGGCTGTCCGTGTTGTCATCGCTCTGGGTCTGCGGGTTGCTGTTCACGCGGCCATTTTCGCGATCGATGATGGTCAGCACGGAGTTGCGGGACAGCTCGCGCTTGAGTTCCATTTCGTTACGCAGCGCGGTAATTTCCCTGTCGATGGCGGTTACCCGGCGGTCGCCTTCCTCGATGGCGGCTGTCTGGGCGGCGGCGTTCGGCTCTGACATGCCGGTAACGATCATACGGCGCATGATCAGCGCCGTTTCCACCGTGTCAGCCATTGCCAGCTCGCCCGCAAGCCGGGCGGTGAGGGCGGCATTGTCAGGATCACACTGCAGCGCCCTGATGACGCCAGCGGTGATCGGCAGGCTGCCGGCTTTAAGCTTCGCCAGGTTGGCGGCGTTGGGCGGCTCGCTGCCGTTAACCAGTTTCACCAGCTGCTCCGTGTTCTCTTTTGTCGTTTCCTCAAGAATGGGGGCAAAGCCGGTGCCGGCCTGGGTGGCACCCGGCTGCTGTTCGTCATCGCCACTGGTGCACTGGGACGCATCGCCGCAGGTACGCAGGGAGCTGTCGCCAACCACCTGCACCACGGCTTTAGCCGCCTCTTCGGCGCTGCCATATTTTGCGCACGCACCGCCGTTGCAGCTGCTGTTGCTGACGGGCGTGTTGCTCAGCACGGGCTGGCTGTTCATCATGTTGTAGCCGGCGGCGGCCAGGTCGTGCGTGGGACGAATGGCCGGCTGATTTTGCCCGCCGCGCTTCTGTCCGCCTATCCAGTTCTGCCCGGACTTGCCCTGCAGCTTTTCAGAGGCGTTGTTAACCCGCACTGCATCGGCATCGCCGCTGTTGACCAGCGACTTGTACTCGTCCATGACCGCGCTCTGGTTCCACTTGTTGTTGCCGGCAAAGTTCATCATGCGTTTGGACATGTTCTGACAGTTAAGCTGGGCCTTATCAAAGGCCACGCTTCCCTGCAGCACGCCGTTGGTCAGCATGTCGTACAGGCCCGGATTGGCGCGCTGTATCACCATGGCCGGCAGGCTTGCTACCGCGCCGGTGGCCCCCTGAATAACGTCGCTCATCAGGTTTTTATAGCCGCTGGTCACGCCGTTCAGCTGGTTGCCAACGGTGGTTTTCAGATCGAAGTTGCCGCACAACAGATCGCTGCTCCAGCCGATATCCATTCCCAGCTTGCGCATGCTGCTGCGCGTGGCCGGCTGAGAAATAACGGAACCGCCGCCGAGGGTGTAATACAGCTTGTCGGATACCGCACCGCTGACGTTTTTACCGTAGCCGAATGCGCTGTCGTTGACCGACGGCAGCGAAATGCCAAAGGCGCCGGATCGGTTTTCATCATCGGCCTGTGCCAGGCCAATTGATACGCTGACCAGGGCCGCCAGAAAAACCGGCCTCAGTGTGGTTGTTGTCATGGTTGCCTCTTAAAAATTGGTTGCATACAGGAAGGTCTGGCCGCGACGCTTGCAGCAGCTGTAAGGCTGCCACAGCGCGTACGCCTCGTTGCCGTCCTGGGCCGTGGGCCAGGCGCCGTCGGGGAATACGGCGCAGGTGGCCGAGAGCGTGGGGGACAGCCGCTGCCATTTATGGTTAGCCGTGCCGGTGTTTTCCTTCACCTCGCCGGGCGGCCAGTAGCCCGGCTTGCGAGTGCCCTTCAGCTGCTGATAAACGTGGATCTGCCCGGATCGGGTAATGATGTCGGCCACGCGCTGGGCGACGACGGCGGAAGCTTTGTCATCATCGGTCTGGCTGACAAAACCCGAGCGTGGATAGAGGTTGCCCCACATGTTGGCGCCGGCCTGGCTGCCCAGCTCGCGCTGTCCGGGGATAAGCGCCTCCGGATAAAGCGACTCCGGCAGGCCCGAACGCCACATAAGGGAGTCCAGCGTGCTGAGGAAGTAAGGGTTAAATGCCCGGGCCGCCGTGTCGCAGGAGTAGCCGGCAATGCTGCCGCCAATCAGTGAGGTGGCCGGATGCCCGATGGCGTCCGCGTATTTGAACTTAATGTTTGACTGACGACGTCCCGCGTCCTTGATGTCGGCGGCATTGCCGCCGCTGGTCAGCCGGCCGTCAACGACTCCGGCAGCTCCGCTCATAAAGGCCATTTCATGCCAGGGATTGCCGCCCGGTCCGGTGTAGGTCGATACCACCACTTCAGGGATGTAGTGCGTCACCTTAACCGAGGTTTTGACCGAGCAACCAAAGGGCGTACACATCAGCCAGTAGCAGACGCCGCTCACGCGCCAGCTGATACAGTCCTGCGTCACCGCGCTGGCGATAATCCCGGCGGTATTGATGGCGGCGAGCGTAGCGGGAGCCGCAGCCACGGCCAGAACCGAGGCCGTGCCAGCGGCGTAAATATGTTTTCTGAAAAATCCGGGCATCAGTCTGCCCCCTGCGTGCGGTGCAGGTTTGCCTGTGCCACGTCAGCGGTGCCGTATACCACATCCCGATCATCAAATACGACGGCGGGGTACTTGTGCAGGCCGATTTCCCAGGCATGGACCACCTGACGATAGGCGCCGGCAATCTGCGCCTGTTTCCGGGGCCAGTCGGGCGACTGAATGACCTGTTGAGCCTGCTGGGCGGCCTGCTCAGGGTCTGACGACAGATTGCCGAATATGGCCTGCTGCAGACGATCGGGCCCGTCCAGCCAGACAACTTCAGTATCGGCGTTAAGGTTCAGGGGAGGGTGCTGAGCGTCGGTAAAAACGACTGTGCCTGCCATTACCTGTATTGGTATCAGCAGGGGAAAAAACAGGAGTGGCCTGATGCGCATTGCAAATCTCCGTCACGAGTATCAGGGTGCCAGCGTGACAGCGCGTGCTCAGGGATTCAGCAGTAAACTCTATTTCGGATTTTGAAAATTTGTGGGCGCATTACAGAAGACCAAGCGTTAAAGCTTTTTACTGAGTATTTATAAAAATGAAAGTTGGGAAATGAAATTCTGGAGATGCTTTTAGACAAGTTATAAAACTCAAGATTGAAATCTTTAGAAATAATTTTCTACAAAAAAATAGTTAACATTACCAAAACCTAACGATATAAGTTAAATATCACTTAAGGATTAAAGAAGGTTGCAACGTCTTCAATAACACCTTTTTGTTATCTTTTTAGTGATATAGATAGCATTTTCAACGTTTACAACCGTTAATTAGCTGGATAATCATAAGCACAGTTAATAATGTATGCGCTTATGCAATTTTCGATTTTAAAAGGATATAGAATATGAAAGGCATGCGAGAACTTACGTTTGAAGAAATATCTCAGGTATCAGGAGGTAACGCCAATTCGAATTATGAAGGTGGTTCAAGTAGAGGGTCAAACTCTGCTATGAGTGGCGGAGGATATGGTGCCCAAGCTAACGGATATTTGCCTAACACCGCAGCTGCCGGCCATGGTCTTCTAAACGATCTTCAAAATCCATGCGTTGCCGCTTCAGCTTCCGGTGGTATTGCAGTAGCTGGCGCTATTGCATCAAGAAGTCCATCAGGTATAGCAAGCGCTATCGGATCTGCTGCGATAGGCATCGGATCAACTTGTAACAAACCCTCTAGCGGGGGCGCTCCTTTCCGTTAATCTCATTTAATTCAACAAAGTCGTTCTAGAAGAGGAGTATCTCAAACTCCTCTTCAACAATATGGAAATATAAAATATGAGTCAGAATGTGGCATTAAAAAAAACCAAAAAATTATCAGTGATAGTTGACATATTTTTGGTCGCTTTAATAACTATTTTTATATGGTCTACAGTAATGGGGTCACTTGGCATGACCTATAGCTTAATTAAAATTCCCGAAGGTGCTAATAATGTAATTCTTTCTTTGTTGGTTCTCTTGGGAGCATATCGATTAACTTACTATATTTTATATCCATTCAGGAAATCTTTAAAAAGAAAATTGTAAGATAGAATAGACAAGGAAAAGATAATACTTATATATCTAAAGGATTTAGTATGTTTAGAAAGGAAGCTATAGAAGCAAGAAGTAAAGGTTGGTCTGGGCAGGCAATTTTGCTATCTGGCATTAGAAGCAGTTATATTGTGGCTTTTACACTAACTTTTTTCATAATTTTTTTTTGCTTCTTAATTTTTGGTAACTACACCAGAAGAATTAACGTTAGCGGAGAAATAGTTTCTTCTCCTAGGGCAGTTAATGTTTTTAGCTCTTCTCAAGGTTTTATTACAAGAATAAACATTCAAAGAGGTGAAAAAGTAAGCATAGGTCAACCACTTTACAATATAAATGTTAGCCATGTCACCACATCCGGAGCTGTTAACGAAAAAAAAAGAAAAAGTTTACTTAATCAATTAAATGACTTAAATAAAATTTACGAAAGAATAAAAAACAACAAAGCAGCAACCATTGAATTATTAAACACTCAAAAAAATCGTTATGAAATAGCAAAAGATTCTTCAACTGCAATTCTTGAAAAAGCCAAGGAAGGACTTAATGTTATGCAAAGTAACATGGATAACTATCGACAATATCAACGCGAAGGGTTAATAAATAAAGATCAGTTGACTAATCAAACTACAATTTATTATCAACAACAAAATAACATGCTGGGAATTATGAGCCAGAATGAGCAAAATGATCTTCAAGTTTTAACGCTTGAAAATCAAATTCGTACTCAGTCAGCTGACTATGATAACCAGCTATATCAAATTGAAATTCAAAAAAGCGCTTTGGAAACACAAATTATTGATGTAGAAGCCGATGGCGAAATAATAGTTACATCCCCTGTAAATGGGCATATAGATACATTAAATGTTACATTAGGCCAAACAGTTGCCCCTGGCGATAGCCTTGCTCAAATAATCCCCGGGGACATGGAATCTTGGGAGCTAATTTTATGGGTTCCAGACTCAGCAGTTCCTTGGCTAACTATCAATAAAACCGTCAATATTCGTTATGATGCATTACCTTCATCTAAATTTGGTCAGTTCCCGGGAAAAATAAAATCAATAGCTCATTCTCCAGCATCGCCTCGAGAAATGATAACCTACCCAAGCTCGCCAATGAATAATGATTCAAACATCAAGACTTGGTATAAAGTTGTAGTAATACCAAAAGTAAGCAAATTCTCATATAAAGGAAGGTTAATACCTGTTGAAAATGGAATGAAAGCTACAGTTACGTTGTTTATAGATGATCGGCGTCTTTACCAATGGATACTTGCGCCATTATATGATGTTCGAGATAGTGCACAAGGAGCTGTGAATGACTGATATAGTTCAAAAGTGGCTAGGTTCAAGACTACATATATTCGGGCAAGGTAAGACGCCAATAATATTGCAAAATGAAGCTTCAGAATGTGGCCTGGCATGTATAGCAATGGTCGCAGGTTTTTTTGGAAAGTATACAGATCTGGCAACCATCAGGGAGAAGTCCGCTCTTTCATCTCGCGGATGTAACTTGGCATCATTAATAACTATAGCTGGAAAACTAAGTTTATCTGCTCGTCCATTAGCTGTAGATATCGAGCATTTAAAAGAAATTAAGAAGCCGTGTATTCTGCATTGGAATTTTAATCATTTTGTGGTTTTGATAGATGTACGCGGTAGCCAATACATAATCCATGATCCTGCTCTTGGAAAGAAAAAGTTAAGTAAAAAATATTTATCTGAATGCTTCACTGGTGTAGCTCTTGAGCTTTGGCCAGCTGTAGGGTTTACGCAAGAAAGAATCGAAAAAAAAATAAAAATAAGAAAATTGCTAAGCGGTATTGTTGGATTTAAAACTGCCATAACGAAAATTTTCTGCGCCTCTTTATTTATAGAATTTATCAGCTTACTAATGCCTGTAGCAACACAAATGGTAATGGATAACGCTGTTCCAGCCTCTGACACAGGATTACTTACTTTAATTTGTACAGCTTTGTTGTTTATGACTATTTTACAAGCCGGTGTAAGCTTATTGCGTACATGGGCTTCAATGGTGATGAGTACATACATAGATATTCAATGGCGAGATGGTCTTTTCAATCATCTTCTTTCTCTGCCTTTAGCTTGGTTTGAAAAAAGGAAAATAGGCGATATTCAGTCACGTTTTTTATCGCTTGATGTTCTTCGTAGTACTTTCACCAGAAATATTACAGGTGCAATTATTGATGGAATATTATCCATTGGCGCCCTTATCCTCCTCACTCTTTATGGTGGGCGCTTAACGTGGGTGGTTTTGGGGTTTACTATATTATATGTTATTCTGCGTGTAATTACATGGCCTCGTTATCGTCAAGCCTCTGAAGAATTATTAGTGAAGAATGCAAGAGCTGCATCTTCTTTTACTGAAACCTTATATGCTATTTCGACTATTCGTGCTCAAGGGCTAACTCAGCAGCGGCAACATAGCTGGATGGGTATGATAGCAGACGCAACAAATTCTACAGTGAGCCTCGCTCGCTTCGAAATGTTATTTAGTGTTATAGGAACTTTTATAGGAGCCTGTGATGGGGTAATTATCTTATGGCTAGGTATTTCAGCAGTTATTGAACACAATCTTACATTAGGAGCGTTCGTTGCATTCAATTCTTTTCGTGGGATTTTTTCAGATAGGATACTTTCACTTACTGCCTTAGCGTTAGAGTTACGCATGCTTTCTCTTCACAATGAGCGTATCGCCGATATTGCATTATCTGAAACTGAAGAAAAAAAACCTGAAAAAAAAATATTTCCATCTGGGAAAGCTCTCGCTTTGAGATGTGAAGGATTATCATTCCGCTATGATAGTCAGACTCCGCCCGTATTTGAGGATTTAAACTTTAACATTGAACCGGGAGAAAGCATTGCGATTACTGGGCCTTCCGGCAGCGGAAAAACAACACTGATGAAAGTCCTTTGTGGGCTTACACCTCCGTCTGAAGGGCGAGTTTTTGTAAACAGTATTGATATACAGGCAATAGGTCTAAATAACTATCGTCAATCTATCGCATGTATTCTACAAGAAGATAGATTATTATCTGGATCCATTAAAGATAACATTACAGGATTTTCAAAAGATTTTGATGAAGATTTAATGTTACAGT
>Ga0308168_1004547_pt1 | contig 9970 bp, 4 predicted proteins | sample PhyCR2_FD_202133 | JGI IMG/M metagenome (GOLD analysis project Ga0308168, IMG submission 202133) | Phyllosphere microbial communities from UC Gill Tract Community Farm, Albany, California, United States - DLSLRC.R2 | ecosystem: Host-associated > Plants > Phyllosphere > Unclassified | place: USA... | reverse complement strand
TACAGCGTTAATCGGACGCGGGATGGAGCAGCCTGGTAGCTCGTCGGGCTCATAACCCGAAGGTCGTCGGTTCAAATCCGGCTCCCGCAACCAATTAAACACCCTTAAGGGTGTTTTTTTGTATCTGTCGTTTGTCCCCCTCTTCCTGAATCACAGCGGAATCCTTTCCGCCTGTTGACTATTTATGCAGTGCCAGCGGCGCACCGTTAGCAAAATACGCTTTAATCCCTGCCAGAATGGAATCCGCCACCTGATGCTGAAAACGTGTGGTGCGTAATTTACGTTCCTCTTCGATATTGCTGATAAAGGCCGTTTCTACCAGAATCGAAGGGATATCCGGTGCTTTCAGTACCGCAAAACCTGCCTGATCCACCGTCCGCTTATGCAGATGGTTAATTTTTCCCATGCGCGACAACACCTCTTTACCAAACTTCAGGCTGTCGTTAATCGTCAGGCTCTGCACCATATCGAACATAGTGTGGTCGAGGTAACGGTCCCCGCTCCTGCTAACCCCCCCAATCAGATCGGATTCATTCTGCGTTTGTGCCAGAAAACGGGCAGCGGTACTGGTCGCCCCTTTCGTCGACAGCGCAAACACCGATGACCCGCGTGCCGCACGGCTGGTAAACGCATCAGCATGAATCGAGATAAACAGGTCGGCACGCTGCTTGCGCGCTTTCGCCACACGTACTTTCAGGGGAATAAACACATCTTCATTGCGCGTCATATAGGCACGCATATTCGGCTGCTTATCGATCAGCGCCTTCAGTCGTCGGCCAATCTTAAGCACCACATCTTTCTCGCGCGTTTTATGCTTACCGACTGCCCCGGAGTCTTCCCCGCCGTGGCCGGGATCGATCATGATGACAATGGGACGATCCCGACCCGCCTTACCGGGAAGCGGGGCAGCCGCTGGCTGGCTGCGTTCGAGATCGCCCTTGTTGTAATCTTCCAGCAATGCCAGTAGCGGATCATCATTGTGCTGCTGCGTTTGAACCGGATAGAGATCCAGTACCAGACGATTTTTGATCCCGGCAACCGGATCCAGCGTAAAAATACGCGGCGCAACGTTTTGCTTGAGCTCCAGCACCAGCCGGACGGTGTTTTGGTCGAACTGGCCGACACGCGCATTTTTAATATAGGGGTCGTCCTGACGCACCAGATTACCCACGCTATTCAGCGCCGAATTCAGCCGGATATTGTCGATATCCACCACTACGCGATCGGGATTGCTGAGGGCAAACTGCTTATACTTAAGCGGCGTGTTGGACTCAATGGTCAGACGTGAATAGGTTGAAGAAGGCCAGAGGCGGATCGCCACCACATGGCCGCTGGCGGCCATGCCGACACGGCTGATGCTGAGTAACCAGGCTGCGCCTGCCCCTTGTAATAACCGCCGCCGGTTAAGTGAGGTTGAATCGGTCATGCCGCTCCTGATGCTTTACTGTGTTTAATAAAAAGCCAATAACAAAAATTTCGCAAAAACTTTAACGAATACACCAGGCAGTGTCACCCAAAAAAAGCGAATAAATGCAGGACATTAGCCACAGAGAAATGCGGTAGCAGGTGATAAGTAAGGATAAATGCCACTTGCACCCGGACGGATAAAAGAATAAAAATACACTTTTACCGAATAATAATTCAAAGAGGGTTTGCCGTGAAGGAACGTAGTACCGAGCTGGTCCAGGGATTCCGCCATACTGTTCCCTATATCAACGCCCACCGTGGTAAAACGTTTGTCATTATGCTGGGTGGTGAAGCCATCGAGCATGAGAACTTCTCAAGCATCGTCAATGATATCGGTCTGCTGCACAGCCTGGGTATCCGCCTGGTCGTGGTGTACGGTGCACGCCCGCAAATTGATGCCAGCCTCGCCGAGCGTAACCTCGAACCGCTCTACCATAAACATACCCGCGTTACGGATGCGCAGTCGCTGGAACTGGTGAAACAGGCCGCAGGCCGTTTGCAGCTGGATATCACTGCCCGCCTGTCGATGAGCCTCAATAACACGCCGTTACAGGGCGCACATATTAATGTGGTCAGCGGTAACTTTATTATTGCCCAGCCGCTGGGCGTGGATGATGGCGTGGACTACTGCCACAGCGGCCGTATTCGTCGTATCGATGAAGAAGCCATTCATCGCCAGCTGGACAGCGGTGCCATCGTGCTGATGGGCCCCGTTGCGGTTTCGGTCACCGGAGAGAGCTTCAACCTGACCTCTGAAGAGGTTGCCACCCAGCTGGCGATCAAACTGAAAGCTGAAAAAATGATCGGCTTCTGTTCCGAACAGGGCGTGACGAACAACGAAGGCAGTATTGTTTCCGAGCTATTCCCTAACGAAGCGCAGAAGCGTATTGAAGAGCTGGAAACCAGCGATGATTATCACTCCGGCACCGTGCGCTTCCTGCGTGGTGCCGTGAAAGCCTGCCGCAGCGGCGTGCGCCGCAGTCACCTGATTAGCTATCAGGAAGATGGCACCCTGTTGCAGGAGCTGTTCTCACGCGACGGTATCGGTACGCAGATTGTAATGGAGAGTGCCGAGCAGATCCGCCGCGCCACGATTAACGATATTGGTGGCATCCTGGAACTGATCCGCCCGCTGGAGCAGCAGGGCATTCTGGTGCGCCGCTCGCGCGAGCAGCTGGAAATGGAAATCGATAAGTTTACGATTGTTGAACGCGATAACCTGACCATCGGCTGCGCTGCGCTTTATCCATTCCCCGAAGAGCAGATCGGTGAAATGGCCTGCGTGGCAGTACACCCGGATTACCGCAGTTCGGCACGCGGCGAGGCACTGCTGGAGCGCGTAGCGTTACAGGCACGCCAGATGGGGTTAAAAAAACTGTTTGTGCTGACCACCCGCAGTATTCACTGGTTCCAGGAACGTGGTTTTGTCCCGGTGGATATCGAACTGCTGCCGGAAAGCAAAAAACAGATGTACAACTATCAGCGTCGTTCCAAAGTGCTGATGGTCGACCTGCGGGAAGCTAACGCCCATACGCGGCAGAGTTAATCGACGGGGCGAGGCATGCTCCGTTCGGTGTTAACCGGGACGGGCATACCCGTCCCCTACATTAGTGTTAACCGGTCCACCAGCCCACTGCGCCTTTGCGTGCGCATCTTCACTGCGGCGTTAAACACGCCTTTATCGGCGTACAGCGTTAGCTGCCGTTTGGCACGCGTGATGGCGGTATACACCAGCTCACGCGTCAGCACCGGCATGACCTGATTTGGCAACACCATCAGCGTATGTTCAAACTCCGATCCCTGCGACTTATGCACCGTCATCGCCCAGGCGCTGTCATGCGGCGGCAGGCGGCTCGGTTGCACGGCCTTGATGCTGCCATCGGGCAGTGGGAAAAACACTTTTAACTGCTGCTCGTCGTCCAGCATCGCAATACCGATATCGCCGTTAAACAACCCCAGCGCCCGGTCATTACGGGCAATCATCACAGGCCGCCCGACAAACCACTTGCCGTTCATCGCCACAACGCGGCGAATTAACCCCGCCTTGCGCAGCGACTGCTCAATGCGTTCATTCAGCCCGGCCACGCCAAATGGCCCTTCGCGCAGGGCACACAGCAGTTGGAATCGGCCAAACTCCGCCAAAACCTCAGCAGGCGGCGCTCCGGCGGCGAGCAATGTCAGATAGCCGCGATAACCCGCCACACAGTCATTCAACAGCTGCTGGTAATCCTCGCTGCTGCTCAGTGCCTGACGACGAATATCCGTAAATCCCCCGCTGAAGACCTGCTCAACCCGCTTCACCTCACCGGCGTTGACCGCCAGCGCCAGCTGGCCAATGCCCGATGACGCTGTAAAACGGTAGCTTTTCCGCAGCAGGCAGATCATATCGCGCACCACAGAGGCACTGGCATCCTCACGCCCGGCAACGTCACACCCCGTCAGACGCGTCAGTTCAGCGGCGCGCTCCAGGCTGTAACCGAATTCGGCACAGCGGCAGATATCCCCCAATACGGCACCTGCCTCTACCGAGGCAAGCTGATCGCGGTCACCCAGGAAGATCACTCGCGCCTGTGAAGGCAGCGCCGCGATCAGGTTAGCCAGCATCGGCAGATCCACCATTGAGGCTTCATCCACTACCAGTACGTCCAGATGCAACGGATTACCCCGGTGGTAACGCATCCGCTGGCTGCCTGGCAGGGCGCCCAGCAGGCGGTGCAGCGTGGTCGCCTCCGTCGGGAAACGGCGGCGGATCTCCTCGTCCAGCGTCAGTTCCTGCAGGGTTTTTCCCAGTGATTCCGTCAGTCTGGCTGCCGCTTTCCCGGTTGGGGCCGCCAGCTCAATACGTGGCGCCGTCACTGATAGCTCAATCAGGCTGGCGAGCAATTTCGCCACCGTTGTGGTCTTCCCGGTGCCCGGCCCGCCTGAAATCACGGCAACCTGACGGGTGAGCGCCACGGCAGCAGCAATTTTCTGCCAGTCGTCAGGTTGCTGGCCGAAATAGCGGTCGAGCGTCTGGCGCACCTGCGCCTCATCCAGTGCGACCGCATGCTGCTGGCGCTGCACAAACTGCGCCACGTTCCCTTCGCTCTGCCACATCCGGTGCAGATACAGCCGCTGTTGATGTAACACCAGCGGCGTCGCTGACTCCCCGTTGCTGACGGCGGTTTGTGCCCGTAATGTATCAGCCCAGTCCTGCGGTGCTCCGGCAGCCTGCCACAATGCCTGCGCCAGCTCCGGGTGACGGCCGGCAAAAAAAGCCTCAGGATGCAACTGGTCCAGCGGCAGACAGACGTGCCCTTCCCCGGCATCGCGACTGACCAGTGCGGCCGCCAGCATCAGCGCCGGTTGCTCTGCGGTCGCCACCATCTGCGCAAACTGCACATCAAGGGGGCGCAACAGCCGCAGTCGCTGCGCCTGCTGTAATCCTTCTGTCAGCGTCATGCGCCCTGCTCCGCGTTGTTAGCAAACAGCTGGTCAAGCGCAGTAACAAAGTCTGCCTGGGGCCGCGTGCTGTAAATGCCATTGCTGCCCTCCGTGCCGTCCAGGCCACGCAGGAACAGATAAATCACGCCACCGAAATGACGCTCGTAGTCATAGTCCGCCAGACGGTGCCGCAGATAGCGATGCAGCGCCAGCGTGTAAAGCTGGTACTGCAGGTCGTAGCGATGTGACTGCATCGCCTGCGCCATAGCCGGACGCGTGTAAGCACTACTGTCCTCACCCAGCCAGTTCGATTTGTAATCCAGCAGGTAATATTTTCCCTGCCAGCAAAAGACCAAATCGATAAAGCCTTTCAGCATGCCCTGCACCTGATAAAAATCGAGCGGCGGGCAGTCCGCCGAAAGCGGATCCTGGCGCACCACCTGGTCCAGTGCATCAGCCGTCAGAAGACGTGAAATCGGCAGATAAAATTGCAGCTCAACGCGCCGGGCTTCAGGCGCAAGCTGATCCAGGCTCACGCCACTGTCATTGAGCGGCGTATGCAAAATACGCCCGAGCCAGTCATGCATCACCGGATGCCAGGCCTCATCCAGCCCCTGACGACTAAGCTGAAGCGCCAGCCAGTCATCCTCCAGCGGGGCGGTAAATTCGAGGGTTTCGAACAATCCATGCAGGAAGGTGCCCGGTGCCGCTCCGCGCGGGAAAGTGTGCGGCGTCAGCTGCGGTAACAGCTCGTCGCTGGCTTCGCCCACCGCATCAACATCCAGCCGGGGCAGCAGGTCCAGCGCGGGCGAATGCCCGTGCTGTTGCAGGCCGGAATAACTGGTCACTCGCCAGTCATCGCGCAGGGTACGTTGTAACTGCTGGCTGCTCAGGCGCTGTGGGTCTTCGTGCTGTGGCTGCCACGGCGTATCGTCCGGTTCCTGCGGAATCACGACCGCGGTCGCATCACTTTGCAGGCTCAGCAGTGCCGTCCTTAATCCTGCGGCATCTGCCGCTTCGCCTTGCTGGATCAAGTAGCCCAACGCGCTGCGGTGCAGGTCACTGTCGCCCTCTTTTTTACGTGTGCCTTTAATCAGGGGAGCAATACCGACGCTACAATGGTAAACCGAGCGCGTTAGCGCCACATACAGCAGGCGCAAATCTTCTGCCAGCCTCTCCTGCTCGGCCAGCGCCACGCTCTCTTCCCCTTGTTGTAAGTCGAGCAACGCTTCGAAGGTCTGGCGATCGTGATAGACGCCGTTTTCCGCCTCGCGGAAGTTGGCAACAAATGGCAACCACACCAACGGATACTGTAAACCTTTCGATTTATGGATGGTGACAATCTGCACCAGGTTACGATCGCTCTCCAGACGCAACTGCTGGTTAGCCACTTGCCCGTCCGGCTGTTCCACCTGCTGAGCAAGCCAACGCACCAGCGCATGTTCACTGTCGAGGGTGGCTGCGGCCTCCTGCAACAGTTCACCCAGATGTAGCAGATCGGTCAGACGGCGTTCCCCGCTGTCGGACGCCAGGAGATTTTCCGCAATATGCCGTTTCATCATCAGCTCACGCAGCATCGGCAGCACACCGCGCTTTAACCAGCGCTGGCGGTAGTCGGCAAATTCATCCACCAGGGCATCCCAGGCGCGTTCGTCCTGATTCAGCGCATCCAGTGCCCGGGCATCAAGGCCCAGCAGGCTGCTGGCCAGCGCACTGCGCAGAACACGCTCCTGCTCCGGTGCCAGCACCGCCTGCAACAGCCACAGCATTTCGCGGGCTTCCGGGGTGGTAAATACGCTGTCACGGTTGGAGAGATACACTGAGGGGATCGCCAGGCCGTTTAATGACTCACGCATCACTGAGGCCTCACTTCGGCTACGCACCAGAATCGTGATATCCGAGGCACGCACCGGCTGCTGTTTACCGGCCTTACCGATCAGCGCGGTGCCCTGCTGCCCGGCACTGAGCCAGCGGCGGATTTCTGCGGCACACTGGCGCGCCATAAACTGCTGGTAATCACTGACCCCAACGCCTTCGCCGGGCTGCAACCAGAACTGCAAGGCCGGTTGTTCTGCCCCCTCCAGGCTAAAGCTCAGGGTGGCGTTCGGCGCTGCCGGACTGACGGTAATAAACGGGATGTCACTGAATAAAAACGGGTTTACCTGGTGCAAAAACAGCTTATTAACGCCATCCACCATCGCCGGTGATGAGCGCCAGTTAGTCTCAAGCGTATAGTGAGCACTAACTTCTGCTCGCGCTTTCATATAGGTAAAGATATCCGCACCACGGAAGGCGTAGATAGCCTGTTTCGGATCGCCGATCAGCAGCAGTGCACTGTCTGGCTGCCGCGCATACAGCGTGTGGAAGATGCGGTATTGCTGGGGATCGGTATCCTGGAATTCATCGATCAGGGCAACCGGGTAACGCTGACGGATTGCCGCTGCCAGCGCGGCCCCTCCCGGCTGCTGCAATGCAGCATCAAAACGCCCCAGCAGGTCATCAAACCCCATCTGCGCATGCAGGCGTTTCTCCTGCTGGGTCACAAAACGCACCTCGTGCAGCGCCCGGGCAATGACCAGGTCGCGCAACGACAGAGGCTCTGCGAGGAAGGCATCGATCTGGTCAAACAACGGATGCCGCGGCGGCTCGCCTTTCTTGGTTTTATCCGATAGCACGCGCTGACCAAAACGCTCAAGGTCTTTCGCGACCTCATAGTCTTCCGTTGCTGCCTGCGCCCAGTGGGTAATTTTTTCCAGCCAGTTAGGTAAGTGCTTACTACTGTAACTGCGCTTGTCCACACCGGAGGACTCAACCAGCGACTGCAAATCGCCTGCCGCCAGCCATGCCTGTTTCAGTTGGTTAATGTGGGCGATGATTTTCTCATGGCGCTGCTCCAGTGTTTCATCGCGGTCCGGCGCTGATTTGAGCGCTGGCGCTTCTCCCCCCAGCCACGGCGAAAGCGTTTTCAGCAGTTGCTCCGGCCCTTCCCACAGTTGACGCACCACGCGCGCCACCGGCAGCGGCAACGGATAGCAGTGACGACGCCAGAAATCGGCCGTTGCGCGACGACGTAAGGGGGTTTCGTCCTCAATCAACTCCTGTTCAAACAGCATGCCGGATTCAAAAGCGTTGAGATTCAGCATACGCTGGCAGAAACCGTGAATAGTAAAGATACCGGCCTCATCCATCTGCCGTTCGGCGGCCAGCAGCATTGATGCAGCCTGCGATAAATCCGCCACTTCAGACATCAGAGCCGAGAGCATCGGGTTATGACTTTCACCGCGAACGCAGGCAATGCGCAGCTCGTGGATATTGGCACGGATACGCCCGCGCAGCTCAGCCGTTGCCGCCTCGGTAAACGTCACAACCAGAATCTCTTCCACTGACAACGGGCGACTGAACGCGGCTTCACCGCCCAACCCTAACAACAGGCGCAGATAGAGCAGCCCGATGGTGAAGGTTTTCCCGGTTCCGGCGGACGCCTCAATCAGCCGCTCGCCGTGCAGTGGCAGGGTTAACGGCTCAAGCCTTTCAGGCACCCGTTGGTTCATGGCTGATCCTGACTCACCGGTAATGATTGCTGCAAGGTAGAGAGATCCTTCCAGGTCTTCCAGCCAGATGGCGCAGCATAGTCAGCTTTGCCGTGGTGGCTACCGGACACCTGGGACAACAACGCCAGCCCACTCGGCGCAATGACAGCCTGATGGAAGAAGTCAGCCAGCCCCTGCGGCGTTAACGTCTGGATCTGCGCAATCACCTTCTCGCGGGTATCGAAATGGTAGTTCTCACGATCGAAATCTTTGCTAAAGCGCCCGGCTTCCTCATCCAGCGTTTGCGGGCGCTGCTTCAGTTCGTTGATCATCGCAGCCTGATACTGAGCAAAATCTTCGTGGCTCATTTCACGCAGGCGCTTCTCAGCCGTTGGATAAAACGCCTCAAAACGCTTCAGCAGATAAGCGGGTTGCTTCACGTTACTTTGCAGCAGGAAGCCGATGCCCCACTGACGGCCCACCGGCATCTGGAAGGAGAAGACCGCATAGCCGAGTTGCTCTTCCGTACGGAGCTGATTGTAGAACCACGGCTGAATAATCTGGCTCAGCATCGCACTGCTGGCCATACTCTGATACTCCGGGAAGCCCAGTGGAATATACACGGCGGCCAGTGCAGAGTCGGTGCTGCTACCGGGCTGTTGCAGGTTAGCCAGCACTTTTTTATCCACCGTCACGTGCTCACTGTGCCACCAGTCGCTGCCTTCGCAGTTAAGCTGATTTTTCACGTCAGTGGCCAGCTTACGCACGGCATCCGGCGTCATATTCCCTACCACCATCAGTTCCGGAGTGGATTGTTCCAGCAGCATTTTACGGTAGTCGAGCAGCTGTTGTAGCGTGATGGCAGGCACCAGTTTACGGCGTTCACTGCGTTGCGTGTAAGGCAGCTGTGACAGCAATTGCGCAGGCTGAATCGCCAGCTCAAACGCTTTGCCTTTTTCGGCCGAATCCAGACGTTCCAGATACCAGGATTTCGCTTGTTCCAGCTGCTGTTCCGTTGGGGTAAAGCTGGCGTAACCGTCCAGCAGTTGGCCCATCAACTTCGGCAAACGCTGCGTGAACCCGCTGGCACTAAAGGAAACGCCGTCATCTTCACTGGTGGAGAAACTGATGCCACCGACAGAAGCCTGGGAACTCAGTTCATCCAGCGCAACCCCCGCCAGATAATCATTAAGCGCAAACAACACCTGATTTTGCGCGGTGCTCATTGACGCCTTGTTACGCAGGGCCAGGGTGATATTGGCCTTAGGCTCATCGGCGTAGTACTGGCTTGGCATGTAGAACACGCGCAGCCCTTTCTGATTCACCAACTCTTCCGGACGCTGATACTTTTTATCGGCCTTGATCAGGCTGAAATCATCCGGGATGTAGGGGTTAAGAACCGGTAACGACAGGCTGATTTTGTCGCTTGCCACCTGCCACTGATTAAAACGCTGCGCAGGAATACGATCGACCTGATAAGGCGCATCGACAAAGTAAGCGGTTTTATTGTGTGGCTCTTTCGGGCTGATAAACCAGATACGCGCATTTTG
>Ga0308168_1004545_pt1 | contig 9972 bp, 6 predicted proteins | sample PhyCR2_FD_202133 | JGI IMG/M metagenome (GOLD analysis project Ga0308168, IMG submission 202133) | Phyllosphere microbial communities from UC Gill Tract Community Farm, Albany, California, United States - DLSLRC.R2 | ecosystem: Host-associated > Plants > Phyllosphere > Unclassified | place: USA... | reverse complement strand
CTGACCGATCATCCACGCAGCAATGGCGTAAGACGTATTGATCTTTCAGGCAGTTAGCGGGCTGCGGGTTGCAGTACTTCCCGGTATAAGGATTGTTCTCTGGAGAGTTCTACCCAGGCAATTCCCCTGATAATTGCGCTGTGTTTCCGTATGAAATACAGGCAACCGACACTCTGCGCCTCTTAAGCGAGCGACAACCGTGAGGTTGGCGACGTGAACAGACACGAGGCCATCGGTTCATACCCCGGAAAGCGTCACCTTGCCCGCAGCTTTGTCGTCAATGTAAGAATAACGAGTAAGTTACGATGAAAAGAATGTTAATCAACGCAACTCAGCAAGAAGAGTTGCGTGTCGCCCTTGTGGATGGGCAGCGCCTGTACGATCTGGATATCGAAAGTCCTGGACACGAACAGAAAAAAGCGAACATTTACAAAGGTAAAATCACCCGCATTGAACCCAGCCTTGAAGCTGCATTTGTTGATTACGGTGCTGAGCGTCATGGTTTCCTCCCTCTGAAAGAAATCGCCCGCGAATATTTCCCTGCCAACTACAACGCCCATGGCCGCCCAAACATCAAAGATGTTCTGCGTGAAGGTCAGGAAGTTATCGTCCAGATTGATAAAGAAGAGCGTGGCAACAAAGGTGCCGCACTGACGACCTTTATTAGCCTGGCAGGGAGCTATCTGGTGCTGATGCCAAACAACCCGCGTGCGGGTGGCATCTCTCGCCGTATCGAAGGTGATGACCGTACCGAGCTGAAAGAAGCGCTGGCAAGCCTTGAGCTGCCGGATGGCATGGGACTTATCGTGCGTACCGCAGGCGTGGGCAAATCTGCCGAAGCGCTGCAGTGGGACTTAAGCTTCCGTCTGAAGCACTGGGAAGCTATCCAGAAAGCTGCAGAAAGCCGCCCTGCTCCGTTCCTGATCCACCAGGAAAGCAACGTTATCGTGCGTGCCTTCCGTGACTACCTGCGTCAGGACATCGGTGAAATCCTGATCGACAACCCAAAAGTGCTTGAACTGGCTCGCCAGCACATCGCCGCACTGGGTCGTCCGGATTTCACCAGCAAAATCAAACTGTACACCGGCGAAATCCCGCTGTTCAGCCACTATCAGATTGAATCCCAGATTGAGTCCGCCTTCCAGCGTGAAGTGCGCCTGCCCTCTGGCGGTTCTATCGTAATCGATACAACAGAAGCGCTGACCGCAATCGACATCAACTCCGCACGTGCCACACGCGGCGGTGACATCGAAGAGACCGCCTTCAACACCAACCTTGAAGCCGCAGATGAAATCGCCCGCCAGCTCCGCCTGCGCGACCTGGGTGGTCTGATTGTTATCGACTTCATCGACATGACGCCGGTCCGCCACCAGCGTGCGGTTGAAAACCGCCTGCGTGAAGCGGTACGTCAGGATCGTGCACGTATCCAGATTAGCCATATCTCGCGCTTCGGCCTGCTGGAGATGTCCCGCCAGCGTCTGAGCCCGTCGCTGGGTGAATCCAGCCATCACGTTTGTCCGCGCTGCTCCGGCACCGGTACCGTACGTGATAACGAATCTCTCTCCCTCTCTATCCTGCGTCTGATTGAAGAAGAAGCGCTGAAAGAGAACACCAAAGAGGTTCACGCCATTGTCCCTGTGCCAATTGCCTCCTACCTGCTGAACGAAAAACGTGCTGCAGTGAGTGCTATCGAAGCACGTCAGGGCGGCGTTCGCTGCATCATCGTGCCAAACGACCAGATGGAAACCCCGCACTACCATGTGCTGCGTGTCCGTAAAGGTGAAGAGACCAGCACGCTCAGCTATCTGTTGCCGAAACTGCACGAAGAAGAGATGGCGCTGCCTTCCGATGAGGAACCCGCCGAGCGCAAACTGCCAGAGCAGCCTGCGTTAGCCACCTTCATCATGCCAGAAGCACCGCCAGAAGCGGCCCTGGAAAAACCGGTCACTAAACCTGTCGTGCAGAAACCAGAAGCCGCGGCACCGAAAGCCCAGCCGGCGCAACAGGGTCTGCTGAGCCGCTTCTTCGGCGCGCTGAAAAAGATGTTTGCGGGTGAAGAAGTCCAGCCAGAGCAGCCGAAAGAAGAACCAAAAGCGGCTAAACCTGAGCGTCAGCAGGATCGTCGTAAACGTCAGAACAACCGCCGCGATCGTAATGACCGCAACGACCGTAACGATCGTAACGACCGTCGTGACAACCGTTCAGACAACAGCGAAGGCCGTGAGCAACGCGAAGACAACCGTCGCAACCGTCGCGAGAAACAACAGCAGAACGTTGAAGATCGTGAAATTCGCCAGCAGGCGGGCGATGAGTCTGAGAAGGGCAAACAGCGTGACGACCAGCAGCCACGTCGCGAACGTAGCCGTCGTCGTAACGACGAGAAACGTCAGGCCCAGCAGGACGTCAAAAACCTGAACCGCGAAGAGCCTGTAGAGCAGCAGGACAGCGAGCAGGAAGAACGTACTCAGGTTATGCCACGTCGTAAGCAGCGCCAGCTGACGCAGAAAGTGCGCATTGGTGCTCCTCAGGCAGAAGAAACCGCAGCTGTAGCGGCTGAAGTACCGGAAGCCGCAACGGGTACGCAGATTGCAAAAGTTGATCTGCCAGCCGTTGTGGAAAATCACGTTGAGCAGGATGAGAATGGGGAAAACCGTGACAACGCAGGCATGCCGCGCCGTTCACGTCGTTCTCCGCGTCATCTGCGCGTCAGCGGCCAGCGTCGTCGTCGTTACCGTGACGAGCGTTACCCGACTCAGTCTCCAATGCCGTTGACCGTCGCGTGCGCGTCACCTGAAATGGCATCCGGCAAAGTCTGGATCCGTTACCCGGTTGCTCGCCCGGAGCAGGCTGTTGAAGAACAGGCTGTGACCGAAGAGGTGATTGCACATGTCGCCGCGGTTGAAGAGGTCGTGACTGAAGCCGCAACCGTGGTTAAGCCTCAGGCTGTTGAAACAGCAGAACCTCAGGCTGTAGAAGTCGAAACCACGCACCCTGAAGTGATTGCCGCGCCGGTTGAAGCCGCTCCACAGCTGATTGCTGAAGAAGATGTCGTGGTCGCTAAGGACGTCGCTGAAGAGGCTGAACCTGTAGCCGCAGTGGAAGAGACCGCTGAAGCCATCGTCGAAACCACCGCTGAAGACGTTGTTCAGGACGTTGAGATTCAGGTTGAACCGGTTGTCGAAGACGTGAAAGCGCCTGAAGTGGAGCCAGAGCCGGTTAAGATTGTCGCCGCGCCTGCGCCAGTTCACGTTGCAACAGCGCCGATGACACGTGCTCCGGCACCGGATTATGTGCCTGAAGCACCGCGTCACAGCGACTGGGTTCGCCCGGAATTCAACTTCGAAGGTAAAGGTGCAGCCGGTGGTCACAGTGCTACGCACAAGGCAACTGCACCAGCCACCCGTCCGCAGTCTGTTGAATAACGGACGCTGGCGCTGAAAGCCGACCTTCGGGTCGGCTTTTTTATGGCTGCTGCACGGGCTTTCTCATTCCCGTGACCTCCGGCATGACCTGCCGCATCAACTCCAGAAAACGCCGCAAACGCGCAGGATAATAACGAGACCAGGGATAAACCAGATGCACCGGTAATGCCGCCGGTTGCCACTCTGGCAGCACATGCACCAGCCGCCCTTCCCGAATATCGTCTTGTACCGTCCAGCTTGACACTACCGCCACACCCAGCCCGGTGAGTGCCGTTTTACGTGCAACATACAGGCTGTCGGTGCTGAGGCGCGGAGTAATGTCAATTCGCGCGGTGGCTGACGAAGCATCATGAAAAAGCTCTACATGACGCTGGTAGAAAGAGTTAATGGCAATCCACGGAAACGGTTGCAAATCCTCAGGCGTGTTAACCGCCGGGAAACGGGCCAGTAATGCCGGAGATGCCACCACCGAGCGCGGCACTTCCGCCAGCAGCACGGATACGGTCGCCGGATCGACTTCTGCCCCCACCCGAATAGCACAATCAAGGTTGTCACCGAGAAAATCAGCCGACCGATCGTTGAGCAACCATTCAATGGAAAGCTGCGGATAACGCTGCAAAAACTCGGTTAACGGTTGCAGGAGTTGATCCTGACCAAACGCGTGCGGTGCCCGCACCCTCAGCACACCTACCGGTTCATCTTCCGTCTGCCCCACCTCATCTTCCAGTGCCAGCCAGCTGTCAATCACCCGACGAGCGTGCTGATAGCAGCGTTCACCGTCATCCGTCAGCCGTGTCGTATGGGTGGTGCGCAACATCAGGCGTACGCCCAGCATCGTCTCAAGCGATTGCAGCCGTCGACTCACCGTGGCCTGGGTTGTTGCCAGCTGGCGTGCCGCAGCAGAGAGTGAACCAGCCTCAACAATACGGACAAACGTTCGCATTAACTCCACCCTGTCTATACGCTCAACTCTTTTCATTATCTTTCCACTTATACGTTCAACGTATAAGCGTTTTACCACCGGGCCCGCTACCGTCGCAAGGCGTCCTGGTAAAAAATAGCCGTACACCATGAATGAGGAATGTCTTATGAACACAACCACTGCCGCCCATGCCGTAAGCCGCTGGGTCATTTTAATGCTGGCACTCGGGGCTGGCTTTAGCGTGGCATCTATCTATTATGCCCAGCCTCTGCTGCCCCTGATGGGCGCAGACCTTCACCTGAGTATCGAAGGAATGGGCATGGTCCCTACGCTCACCCAGGCCGGTTATGCCTTAGGGATCCTGTTCCTGTTACCGCTCGGTGACCGCCACGACCGCAGGACGTTAATACTGATAAAAAGTGCTGCGCTGGCGCTGTTTCTTCTTGGCTGTAGTCTGACCGGACAGATCCACTCCCTGCTGCTGACGAGTCTGCTCATCGGCATGGCCGCCACCATGGCGCAGGATATTGTCCCGGCAGCGGCTATTCTTGCGCCGGAAGGTAAACAGGGGAAAACCGTGGGTACAGTGATGACCGGTCTGCTGCTGGGGATTTTGCTCTCCCGAACCGTCAGCGGTGTCGTGGGCGAAGCGTTCGGCTGGCGCGTGATGTATCAGCTGGCTGCGGTAAGCATTGCATTTATCGGCGTGGTGATGTGGGCGGTACTTCCTCGTTTTGCCATTCACTCCACGCTGAGTTATCCCGCGCTTATGCGCTCAATGGCGCATTTGTGGCGTCGTTACCCCGCTCTGCGCCGTGCGGCGCTGGCTCAGGGTTTTCTGTCGATTGCCTTTAGTGCCTTCTGGTCTACGCTGGCGGTCATGCTGCTGGAACGCTATCACCTCGGGAGTGCAGTCGCGGGTGGTTTTGGTATCGCCGGTGCGGCCGGTGCGTTAGCCGCGCCGCTGGCGGGTGGTCTGGCAGACAAATTGGGTGCCGGGAAAGTCACGCAGCTCGGTGCAATCCTCGTGACCATCTCGTTTGCCCTGATGTTCCTGATGCCCGCGCTGGGGGTGCACGGACAGCTGGTTCTGATTGCCCTCTCTGCCGTCGGGTTCGATCTGGGTCTGCAGTCCAGCCTGGTTGCACACCAGAATCTGGTCTATAGCCTTGAACCGCAGGCGCGCGGTCGTCTTAACGCCCTGCTCTTTACCGTGATCTTTATCGGCATGGCATTGGGCTCCGCATTAGGCAGCAATATTTATACGCTGGAGGGCTGGACGGGCGTGGTCGCTCTGGCAACGGTATGCGGCATCATTGCGCTGGCAATCCGTCTGGTTGAAAGCGCCCGCCTCGCCTCAGCGCCGGCGGAAATGGCATAAAAAAAATGCCCAATCCAGACGGATTGGGCAGCAAAACATGCCCAGTTTCAAGACATGTTCTAAGAGGTCAAGATGTTATTTGTTCAGCTGGAACAGAGACATGCCCTGCATATCGCTAAACGCTTTATAAGAGGCCTGCAAGGCCGCCTGCTGCATGGTGTAGGATGAAATTACCGAGTTCCAGTCCACGTCAACCAGGTCACTCATCTGTTGGGTCTGGCCCAGAGCACGGTCTTCACCCAGAGAATCCAGCTTGCCTAGCTCATCCAGCTTAATGCCGAGATCGGCGCGCACGGTCAGAACGTTGTTGAGAGAGTTGCTCAGGCCACGGTTGGCTTTATCAATAGCCGCAGTAAACGCCTCGGCTTTCGTTTCGTCATCACCAATCGGCGTATTCAGCGCCCCGATAGCGGTGTCGAGGATCTTGAACAAATTCGTTTCCTGCGTACTCCCCGCCGGCTCTGGTTTCGCATTGCTGGTGAAGCTGTCGAAAACTTCTGCGCCCGTATGGCTTATTTGCATCGTACGCGCGGAGTCAACCTGCTGGCTGATTGGCGTCCCGCCGCCCTTATAATCACCCGTAGTCTGGTCAAAAGCCGCCGCTTCGGTTTTGTATCCTGAAAAGATATAGCGACCGTTACCGTCCGTGCTGTTAGCCAGGTTCATTAGCTGATCGCGAATACCTTGCAGGTTCGTTGCCAGCGAAGCGCGGTCATCATCACTTAACGTGCCGTTGCCCGCATTGACAATCTTTTCCTGAGCAGCCTGGATAGCGGTTGTCACTTGCGATAACACGTTCTCTTCCAGCGAAACTTTTGTCGTAGCGAAGGAGCGCGCCAGCGCATACTGGCTGTTTTGTGTTTGAGCCTGAGAGAGCACAACGGCCTGCGAGGCGGCAATCGGGTCGTCAGAAGGACGGTTGACGCGCTTACCCGTAGACATCTGCTCGCCGTAGCTTAGCCAGAGGCTTTGGGAGTTCGTCACGCCGCGCATGCTTTGCTCATACATCATTTGAGTACTAATACGCATTTTTTATGCCTCAGCCTTAGCGGATATTGATCAATGCATCAAACAGCGTACTCGCCGTTTGAAGCACCTGCGCATTCGCCAGATAGTACTGCTGATAGCGCTGGAGGTTGCCATACTCTTCATCCAGGTTAACCCCGGAGATTGACTGCTGTTGTTTGGTAAGCTGCGTCACCACGTTAACTTTGGTTTCACTGCTGGTTTTCAGCGACGCCGTGGTGCTACCCACCGTACTGACCAGTGAGGCATAAGCATCGTTAAAGGTTTTATTCCCACCCACCAGCCTGGCGCTCTGCAAATCCAGGAGCTTTTGGCCATTGGTATTGTCGCTTGCTCCGCTTCCATTCGCTGAAGCCATCGCCAGTTTGGACTCGTCGCTGATCGTAACGTCCATATTGATGATAACGTCATTCACCGGTTTGACGATGAAACTGTCTTTATTATTGGCTGAGCCACTAATATTGACGTTGAGACCATCAAACGACAGATTACCACTGGTATCAGGCTGGGCCGTGAAGCTGGTGTTGTCTGAAAGACGCGTAATTGTCCAGTCAGTACCGTTGTACTCAACTTTATAGTTTGTCGCCTGGACCTTAGTACTGTCCGTCATCGTGGCCGTAACAGACGCACTTCCGGTATTTTTGCCATTACTCAGCACCGCCGGAGATCCAAAGTCGAACAGTTTACCGCCTGGGTCCCCGTTTGCATCAAAGCCAGCCTGATGCTGGGTATTCATGGCATCAGCAAACGCCAGCGCCATCTGGTTAAGCGTATTTCGCGCCTGATCCAGATCCTGAGAACGAAACGTTAACAGCCCCCCAAGCGACCCCGTGGTGATCTGTTTTTCCTTGATCTCCACGCTACCCGCTACGGCATCCACATAAGCAATGGTTGTACGCGCAGGATCCGCGCTGGATTTCACCGCCGCCAGCTGGCTTGCGTTGCTGCCCTGTACCAGGCTGTAGCCGTTGGCGATAGAGATGTTGTAGGTGCCACTGTCCTGTATGGTGACGTCAACACCGACAATCTTATTCAGTTCACTCACCAGCTGATCGCGCTGGTCGAGCAGTTCGTTAGGCGATGCACCCGCGCCAACACCGGTGAGACGGGAAATCTGATCGTTCAGATTGGCAATCTGCTTCGCATAGTTATTGATCTGATCGACGCTGGTAGAAATCGCCGTATTAACCTGTGAATCCTGGTCACGGAGATACTGATCGTTCGTTTTGAACTGATTCACCAGACCGTCCGCTTTACCCAGCACCGTTTGACGTGCAGCCGGGTCTTCGGCGTTGCTCACCAGCGTTTGCAGACTCTTGAAGAAATCCTGCAGGGTGGTGGAAAGCGAGTTCGTGGTATCGGAGAGCACATCGTCAATTTTTGACATCTGCTGATAGCGCGTCGTCAGGCCGCTGCTCTGGGTCTGCGCGGCGCGCAGCTGGTTGGTGATGAAAGCGTCATACTCACGCTGGACACCGGAGACATACACCCCGTTACCCACCCAGCCACCGCCGGTCAGCGTGCTGTTAGAGGCACCCAGTACCGTGGTCTGGCGGGTGTAACCTGCCACGTTATAGCTTGAAATATTATTACTGACGGTATTGAGTGCCGACTGCGCGGCACTGAGGCCACTCATGGCACTGTTAATCAAACTGGACATGGGGGTTCCTTTTATACGTTCAGACACGAGTCCTGATGAAGGTTATCGGCAACCTCCACCGGGACTTGAGAACTTTCAGAACAGATTTTCAATATCTGTGCTATAGGCTTTGCTGACCTTCTCGCCCATGGATTTCAGCTGCTGGATCATGCTGGTAAGCTTGCGCGCATAGTTCGGGTCGGTCGCGTAGCCCGCGTTTTGTAAGGCCTGAGCGCCCTGCTCCGCCGTCGCCGCCTGCGTAACGGCGGTATAACGCGGATTGCGGCTCAGCAGGCCAACGTAATCGGACAATGCTTCCAGATAGGAGCTGTAGACGCGGAATTTTGCTTTGACCTTCACCGCCGCACCGTTCTCGTATTCGGTGGTCGTGATCTCCGTTGTTGGCCCCTTCCAGCTGGAGGTGGCCTTCACGCCGAAGATGTTGAAGCTCGGATCGCCGTTTTCCTTGCGGATCTGACGCTGGCCCCAGCCCGACTCCAGCGCGGCCTGCGCCAGAATCAGGTGATGCGGCACGCCGCTCTGTTCGCTGGCGAGACGCGCGGGCAGAGAAAGCTGCGCCAGGAAGTCTTTGCTGTCACCGGAGAGCGGCTCATCGCCGCTGCCCGTGGCTTTTGGCATCGCTTTACGCACCATTTGCGTCAGAGCCTGGTTCTGATAACTGGTCACCGTTTCCAGGTCGAACTTCATCGGCACCTGCTGCGTCTGATCCTGAGGCTGAATGCCCTGCGCGGCTTCGGTCTGTTTCACAATCATGTCAGCCAGACCGAGGCCTTTACCGGCGGTCATCTGCTGCGCAATCTGCTGGTCATACATGCTGGTGTAGAGACGCGTTGAATCACTGCTGAACATCCCGTCTTTCGGCAGGGTTTCGCGCATGCTTTTCAGCATCATCTGTACAAACATCCCTTCCACCTGGCGGGCGACCGGGCGGATGTTCGCCGCCGGGTCTTTGCCTGCTTTGGTTTTCAGTTCGTTGAGCGACTGGGCGTCCCAGGCTGCACTGGTCAACAGTTTGCTATCGGTCAGCATTAGATGATTTCCAGTTTGGCGCGCAGGCAGCCCGCGCTTTGCATGGATTGCAGGATGGACATCAGATCCATCGGCGTTGCGCCCAGGGCGTTCAGGGCACGCACCACGCTGTTCAGGTTGGCGCTGGAGCGAACGCTCTGCAGCGACCCGCCGCTCTGACGCATATCAATCTGCGTTTGCGGCGTCACCACCGTCTGACCGCCACCAAATGGCGTATTCGGCTGGCTCACGTTCGCGGAGCGGTTTACCGTCACGGAGAGGTTCCCCTGCGCCACGGCACAGCTGTCCAGCGACACTTCCCGGTTCATCACCACCGAGCCGGTACGGGAGTTGATGATCACTTTCGCATCCTGAACCGGAACGTTCACTTCCATATTCTGGATATCCGCCAGCATGCGCACCTGGTTGCTGCTGCCGGTGGAGGTGCGGATCTGCACGGTGCGCGCGTCGAGTGCCGTTGCATTACCGTAGCCGCGGCTGCGGTTGATGGTATCGGCAATTTGCTGCGCCATGGTGAAGTCTTCATTATTAA
>Ga0308168_1004540_pt1 | contig 9979 bp, 12 predicted proteins | sample PhyCR2_FD_202133 | JGI IMG/M metagenome (GOLD analysis project Ga0308168, IMG submission 202133) | Phyllosphere microbial communities from UC Gill Tract Community Farm, Albany, California, United States - DLSLRC.R2 | ecosystem: Host-associated > Plants > Phyllosphere > Unclassified | place: USA... | reverse complement strand
CCATTGGCCAGTGTCGGCGGCCCCCTCCTCCGCCATCTCCCAGCAGTCTCCGCTTTTCGCTTCCGTACGTCCCGGCATCCGCCGCTTCCACCGGCGTCCGTGCGCGCCGCGACGTGCCAAGCCGACGGCTTTGCCACTTCGACCATACCCTTTTATGCGCGGAAATGGATCGTCATTAAACGAAGATCGTGGTTAGAATCGTCCGGGTTGAGGCTCTTCAACTCGTGCGCGTTTGCGCCAGATCGACACGGCATGGCTGCGCCGCTTGGCAGACTACGTACATGACACACTACCGCGACAACCGGGTCCCGGGCGGGACGTTTTTTTTCACGGTGCGCTTGCTGGATCGGGGCAGCACCTTACTGACAGACCATTTCTCGGCATTCGGCGAAGCGATGCGCCAGGCGCGCATCCGCAAACCGTTCCACGTCGATGCGTGGGTCGTGCTGCCGGACCACGCGCATGCGATCTGGACCCTGCCGCCGGGCGACCACGATTGCGCATCGCGCTGGCGCGCGGTCAAGATCGCGTTCTCGAAAGCACTGAACAAGGCCTGCACGCCGGGCGGCACGCGCCCGCGCGCCGATGCCGGCACGGGCGACGGCACGATCTGGGAACGCCATTACCGCGACTACCGTATCGGCGACGACGACGACTACGCCAGCCTGGTCGACTACGTGCACAGCAACCCGATGCGCCACGGCTTGTGCGAGGATCCGGCCGCCTGGCCGTGGTCGTCGCTGCACCGCTTCGTCGCGGCCGGGTTCACGCCGCCCGCACTGCCGCTGGCACCGCCGCCGTGGATGCGGCCGGCGGCACCGCCGCTGCGCAGCGCGCATCGCTAGCCTGGAATGAAAAAAGGGCCCGATGGCCCTTTTTTACCCGAGAAGTGAAACCTGCCGCAGCTTAGAAGCTGTAGCGTGCACCCACGGTCCAGACGTCGGCCTTGGCGCCGAAATCCTTGCTCTTGCCGTAGCGCTCGTACTCGGCAGTCAGTGCGACCTGCTGGTTGAGGTTGTACTGCACGCCGACGGCACCATAGGCACCCGTGTCCGAATCCTTCAGGTTCAGCGCGGCGCTTTCCAGCTTGCGCTCGCTGTGCTGCAGGCCCAGCTTGCCGTACACGGCGAACTGGTCGTTCACCGGGTAGTTGTATTTACCGGCGACGTAATAGCCGTAGCCCTTCGTGCGGCCGCTCGCGCCCGTGCCGTCGGTGTTGCTGTAGTTGAAGTTCGAGTGACGGAAGTCGGTATAGCCGACTTCGGCGCCCCAGTTCTGGTCGAATTCATAGCCACCAAAAATCTTGCCCGACGCTTTGTAGCCGTCGCTGTCGAAGTTGCTCAGGCCGCCGACCGACGAATCCTGATGGTCCGCCGTGGCGACGCCGACGCCGACATAGGCGCGCGGTTGGGTCTGGGTGGTTTGGGCTTGAGCCGCGCCCATGGCAGCAGTGCCTGCGATCAGTGCAACGATAAGCTTTTTCATACAGTTCCCTTTTGCATTATTTGACTGGTTCGCAATTCCGGAAGTGGATCGCGATGTGGTCAAGATAGCACCGCAAAAAGGTGAAGTCCGTGCTCAACTCGTAAGACTTGTAATCGAATGTAACTAATTGACCGGATATTCAGTAATTCTTTGACGCAATTTAACGCAAATTAACATCAGATGTATGCACGTAACGAAAGGTTAGATTGACCCGTGGTCCGACCAGTTTGGCCGTCTTGTTGATGCCGTGCTGCCAGTTGACCTGCAGGCCGCTGCCCATCAGCAGCAGGCTGCCATCCGTCAGGTCGAGCTTGACGGTCTTTTTGTCGCGCTTGCGACGCAGGATAAAGGTCCGCGCGGCACCATAGCTGAGCGAGGCGATGAGCGGATCCGGGCCCAGTTCCGGCTCGTCGTCGCTGTGCATGCCCATGCTGTCGGCGCCATCGCGGTAGTAATTCAGCAGCACGCTGTTGTAGTGTCCGCCCGTGACCGCCTCGACGGCGGCGCGCAGCGCTTCCAGCAGGGGCGTCGGTGGCAGCGGCTGCAGTGTCAGGCCGGAATATGTGTAGCTGGCCTCGCCGTACCACGCCGTCAGGCGCGGCTGCAGGTAGCGCTTGCCGTACACGACGACCGAATCGACGCGCCACGGCGTCTCTTCGATCAGGCGCGCAAGGATCTCGGCATTCCCGATCGGCATCGGCAGTTGGGGAAGCATCGACAAGGCGCCGTCCTCGATCGGGATCGGCAAGAGCGCCGGGCCTGTGGCAAACAAATCCATTCGACAATATTGATATGATGGCGACATCGCACCGATCATTCATTTTCTCATGGATAAACGCCAATTCCTGGGCGCCGCGGCCGTCGCCGGCGCCCTGCCCCTTGCCGGCCACGCGGCCCAGCCAACCCGCCACGCCGCACGCGGTCCGGCCCTGCTGACGGTCACCGGCGCCATCGGCAAAAGCAACCGCGGTCCGCTCGATCCGGTGCTGGACCAGATGATGCACAAGCACGGGGTGACGTTCCAGGACGCCTGGGCATTCGATTACCCGAACCTCATGGCGCTGGCGCCGCAGACGATCCGGCCGACACTGGAATACGACGGCAAGCCGCACACGTTGCGCGGTCCGCTGCTGCTGGACGTGCTGGCGCATGCCGGTGCCCGCCCCGGCGGCGACGGCATCCTGGTGTTGCGTGCGGTGGACGGTTACAACGTCGAGCTGCCGGTCGCGCAGGCGCGCGCGCGGCGTTTCATCGTCGCCACGCACATCGACGGCAAGCCGATGCCGCTCGGCGGACTGGGACCGTTATGGGCCGTGTACGACGCCGACCGGGTGCCGGACATGGCGGCGCTGCCGCTGCCGCAGCGTTTCGCCGCCTGCCCGTGGGCGTTGTATCACGTCGAAGTGAAAGCCTGAATCAGGCGTAGGCTTCGGCCAGGCTCATCACGCGGGGCGCGATCTTGATGCCGACGTTGCCGAACAGGGTGTCGAGCGCGGCCAGGTTGGCGGCGCATTCGTCCGTCTTCCAGCCCTTGAACAGATCCGTGCCGTCTTTCTGGAAGTGCAGGTCCAGCACTTTGCCCTTGTCCTTGTGGACGTAGCTTTGCTGGTAAGAACTTTCAAAACCCAGCTCGGCGAGCGCGGTCAGCACAGCTTGAGGCGGATTGTCGGGGTCCGTTGCCAGGAATACGCCAAACGTCTTGCCGGGCGGCTTGGCCGCGACGTCGACTTCGTAAATCCCGGGGGCCTTGGTAACACTGGTACTCTTCAGGAACAGCATGCTGTCTTCTCCGTGCGCGCATCGCAGCAGCGTGGGCTGCCATGCAAAAAATTGAGATCAGACACAGCTTATTGCAGTACGGGAACTTTGTCGACTAATGGTTTTGGTGCTTTTGCTCTACTGCAACGGTCTCATAAGGAAGCACTGCCGCGGCCCTGCGGCATTATTGCGACAATAGTCCGATCACGCTGCCCGCGACGAGCGCGCCGCACGCCAGCATGCCGATGACGAAGCCGGCCTCGCGCTTCGCCGGATCGCGGTAATAGCCCAGCGCGTACACAATCCGCCCGGCGCACCACAGCAGACCGCCCGCCGCCGCCCAGCGATCACCAAGGTAATGCCCGCACAGCCACAGCGGCGCCAGCACGAGCGGCAGCTGTTCCAGCGTGTTCGCCTGCACCCGCTGGGCGCTCTGGAACGGCAGGGGACCGTCCATCGACGGCGCCGCCACCTTGTATTTGGTGCGCGCCCAGCCGGCCATCACGCCGGTCCAGAAATAGACGCCCAGTACGGCCAGCGTCGCCCATGCCGTCAATACCATGTTGTCTCCCGATTCAGTTCGAAGACGCGCGCTTGCGCCGCGCCAGGTCCCACGTCGCCGTCGCGAGCGCGTCGTACAGCGTGCCCGTCGCCGGGTCCCAGGCCGTGACGGCATCGTGCTGGCGCGCCACCGTCGCCGCGTCGCCGCGCGCGATCGGGCCGGACAGCGCCGCTTCCGGTCCGAGCCGCAGCACGTTGGCCAGTGTCTCCGTCGCGAGCGGCCGCGCCAGCGCGCGCGCCACGTCGGCCGGGATGCCGGCGGCCTGGTAGGCGCGCAGCGCGGCATCCATCACGGTAACCAGGTAGTTCGACGCGAACACGGCGGCCGCGTGATACACGGTTTTCGCCGCCGCGTCGATGCGCACGGGCCGTGCCCCGATCGCCTCGAACGCCGGCAGCAGCGTCGCCAGCGCGGCCTCGTCGCCCTCGACGCCGCAAAAGGTGCCGTCGAACGCGGCCGCGACGGTCTCCGGGTCGGCAAAGCTGCGCACCGGATGCACGCTGGCGACGTGCGCCCCTGCGCGCCGCAACGCCGCCAGTTCGCCCGACGCCTTGGCGCCGCTGCAGTGGAACACGACGGCGCCCGCCAGCGGCGCCGACTGCGCCAGCCGCCCGGCGACCGCCCCGATGGCATCGTCCGCCACGGCCAGCATCCACACGGTGGCCGGACGCATCGCAGCGACGTCGGCGAGCGGGCGGCCGGCGCCGATGAAGGCAACGGCTTCCTGCGCGCCGGCAGCGCTGCGCGTGACGACGTCCTGCACGTCGAACACGCCGCGCGCCGCGAACAGCCGGCCGAGCGTACGGCCGACGTGGCCGGCGCCGATGAGGTTGAGAGGCGGGATCATCAGAAGCGCGACCCCGGCTGGCGCAGGAAGTCGATTTCTTCCGGTGTCGACGCGCGTCCGAGGATCGCGTTACGGTGCGGGAAGCGGCCGAAGCGCGCGATCACGCCGCGGTGGCGGTGCGCATAGTCGAGCATTTCGTCGAAGCCGGGATGTTCGGCCGCCAGCACGCCGAACAGTTCGACGGCGCGCTCCTGCATGTAAGCGTCCTCCGCGTGCTCGAACGGCATGTAGACGAAGGCGCGCCCCAGCGGCGGCAGCGCGCGGTCGGCACCGGTGTCGACGAGCTGGCGCGCGGCCGCCAGCGCCAGCGCATCGCCCGCAAACGACTGCGCCGTGTTCCGGTACGCGTTGCGGGTGAATTGGTCGAGCACGAGGATGCGCGCCAGCACGCCTCGCGGCCCGGCGGCATCCCAGTCGCGCAGGCCGCCCGCGAGCGCCTGCTCGATGGTCGCGCCGAAGCGCGTGCGGATCGCGTCGTCGAAGTCGTCCTTCTTGACGAACCATGCGCGGCGCGGCTGGCCGGCCTCGGGGCTGCCGGGCGCGCCGAACCAGAAATCGAGAACGGCCTGGTATGTCATCGTGTTCCTTGTGCTTGTTCAGTTACGGGCGTGCGAAAGCTGGAAGCCGTCCACGCCGTCGAATGTCGACAGTTCCGTGGCCAGCAGCGACAGCGGCGCACCGGGCCGTCCCGCCAGCTCCAGCGCGACGAAATGCCATTCCTGGCAGCCCTTCTCGCTGGCGATGGTGAGCGAGCCGCCGGCGATTTCGTAGCCGCGCTCGAGCGCCGCTTTACGTAATGTCTCTTCCTGCGGATAGACGCCGGGCTTGAAGTGCAGGGTCACGGCCACCGCATGGCGCGACGGCAGCAGGCCGACCGCCTTGTTCAGGTAGATCATGATCATCGCGGAAAAGAACGCCAGGCCCATCGCCGCCATGTAGAAGCCGAGGCCGACGAGGATGCCGATCACGGACGACGACCAGATCGACGCCGCCGTCGTCAGCCCACTGATGTTGAAGCCGGAACGCATGATGACGCCGGCGCCGAGGAAGCCGATGCCGGTGACGACGCCCTGGATCACGCGCGTCGGATCGACGAGCGCGACGGACGACCCATGCCCGCCGAACCAGTGATTCGGGTAGCCGGCGACGATCGTCAGCGCGCACGACGCCATGCACACGAGGCCGTACGTGCGCATGCCGGCCGCGCGGCCGTGGTACGAACGCTCGTACCCGACCATCAGGCCCAGCAGCAATGCGCCCAGCAGGTTCAGGAGGATCAGGCCGTTGGTGGCCAGTTCCGCCTGCGACCAGTAGGCGTCGACCAGTGCGGGAAACGTGAGTCCGGTGTCGTGCCCGATGGCGGGTCCGCTCAAGGTTTTTTCCTGACCAGCTGTTTTTCGAATTCGATGTCGTGCTTGCTGACGCGTTTGACTTCCTGCGGTCCGAGGCCGTTGACGAACGCTACGAACTCGTCCAGCTCGAGCGGCGCGCACAGCGGCGGTGCACCCGGCTTTTCGGACAGGAAGAACAGGCCGTCGCCGGTACGCGCCATCGAATACGAGGTGATGCCGGAGCGCCGCTTGAGCCGCTCGACGGCGGCGCTGGCGCGGGTGGATCGTACGCCGGCCATTCAGATCTCCTTCGTGCGCAGTTCGAGCCAGTCGCGCGCCGCGCCGCTCACGCGCGGCAGCAGGCGCGCGCGCACGCTGCGGTGGTAGTCGTTCAGCCACGCGACCTCGTCGCCGCGCATCAGCGACAAATCGATGCAGCGCGTGTCGATCGGGCACAGGGTCAGCGTCTCGAAGCCGAGGAATTCGCCGAACTCGCCGGTCTCTTCCACGCGCGTGAGCACGAGGTTCTCGATGCGGATGCCCCACTGCCCGGGGCGGTAGATGCCCGGTTCGTTCGACGTGATCATGCCCGGTTCCAGCGCCGTGTGCGGTTCCGGAGGCGCCGACGGGGAAATGACCTGCGGGCCTTCGTGCACATTGAGGAAGTAGCCGACGCCGTGGCCGGTGCCGTGGCCGTAGTCGATGCCGGCGGCCCAGATCGGGGCACGCGCCAGTGCGTCGAGCATCGGGCCCTTGGTGCCGCGCGGGAAGCGCGCGACCGACAGCGCGATCATCCCTTTCAGCACCAGCGTAAAGTCGCGCTTCTGCGCGGCGGACGGCGTGCCGACGGGGATCACGCGCGTGATGTCCGTCGTGCCGCCCAGGTACTGGCCGCCCGAGTCGATCAGCAGCAGGCCGTCGCCTTCGATGACGGCGCACTGCCCCGGCGCGGCGCGGTAGTGCATGATCGCGCCGTTGGCGTTGAAGCCGGCGATGGTGCCGAAGCTGGGGCTGACGAAGCCGGGGCGGCGCGCGCGTGCGGCCGTGATGCGCTCGTCGATCTGCACTTCGTCCAGCGGGGCACGGTTCGCATCGGCCAGGGTCGCTTCGAGGTCGGCGAAGAATTCGCACAGCGCCGCGCCGTCGTGCTCCATCGTCTCGCGCACGTGATCGAGTTCGGCATCGAGCTTGCGCGACTTGGCGAACGTCGTCGGGTTGATGGCTTCCACGACGCGCACGTGCGCCGGCACGGCGGCGCGCATGCCGGCGGTGACGCGGCGCGGGTCGATCAGCAGCGTGCTGTCGGCCGGCAGCGCGGCCAGTGCGCCTTGCGCGTCGTCGTACGGCGCCACGCGCACGCCGTCCTGCTCCAGGCGCGCGCGCAGCGCGGCGTCGATCTTGCCGTCGGCGACGAACAGCGTGGCGCTGCCTGACTCGACCAGCGCGTGCGCGCAGAACACCGGGTTGAAACTGACGTCGGCGCCGCGCAGGTTGAACAGGTAGGCGATGTCGTCCAGCGTCGAGATGAAGTGGCGTTCGGCGCCGAGCTTGGCCATCGCGTTGCGCGTCGCGTGCAGCTTGTCGACGCGCTCGAGCACGGCGTACGGTGTGGCGTGTTCGAACACCGGCTCGGGCGGCAGGCCCGGGCGGTCGTCCCAGATGGCGTCCAGCAGGTCGAGGTCGGTGCGCAGTTTGACGCCGCGCGCAGCAAGCGCGTCGCCCAGCAGGCGCGCGACGGCCAGGCCCAGCACGCGCGCATCGACGGCGACGGTCTGGCCTTCTTCCATGTGCTCGGCCAGCCAGTCGATGTGCAGCAGGCTGGCGCCGGATGGAATCTTCATCAGGCGGGTCCCGGTACCGGCCAGCTCGTGTTCGGCCTGCGTGTAGTAGCGGCCGTCGGTCCAGACGCCGGCGAAGTCGCGCGTGGCGATGAAGGTGCCGACCGACCCCGTGAAGCCGGACAGCCATTGACGGCCCTGCCAGCGGCCGGGCAGGTATTCGGACAGGTGCGGATCGGCGGACGGCACGATGAAGGCGTCGATCCGGTGGGCCGCCATCGCGGCGCGCAGGCGGGCAAGACGGTCGATGCGCACGTCGGAGGTGTCGGTTGCGGGCATGGTGACTCGATTATCGCGTGATGGGTTGCTCAAGCCGGTATGATACGCCCTCCGCACCGGCACGGCGCAACGCAACCGCCGCTGCCTGGCGCCGGCCGGTTCGACATCGCGTGCGGACGCAAACTGGCGGATAATCGCACACCCAAGGATTATCCGAATCCTCCAACTGACTCTGAAATATCATGCAAGATTTCCACTACACCCGCGCCCGCGCACTCCTCGCCAATGCCGAGGAAATCGTCAGCGCGGACAAGGTCCAGGCGGCCGTACGCAACGTCGCCGCGGTGCTGAACCAGCGGTTCGACAACGACGAGACGGGCGCGTTTCCCCTGGTGCTGGGGGTGATGGGCGGCGCGGTCGTGTTCACCGGCAATCTGCTGCCCCAGCTGACGTTCCCTCTCGAATTCGACTATATCCACGTCACCCGTTATGGCGACCTGGACCGCGGCGGCGAAGTCGTCTGGAAAGTAATCCCGCGCCAGGACGTGACCGGCCGCATCATCATCATCGTCGACGACATCCTCGACGAAGGCGAGACGCTGGCGCACGTGAAGCAGCGCCTGCTCGACATGGGCGCGGCCGAAGTGATTCTCGCCGTGTTCGCGGACAAGGAACTGGGCAAGGTGAAACCGGTGCAGGCCGACATCGTCGGGCTGACGGTACCGAACCAGTTCGTCGTCGGTTTCGGCATGGATGCGCACAATTACTGGCGTAACCTGCCGGGGCTGTGGGTGATCCGCGATGCGGACAAGGTGCTGGCGGCCGACCCCGTCACCCCAGTGCAGCCGGACGTCAAGGCCTGAGCCGGCGCACACGCCGCATCGGCGGCGGCGTTGCCGGCAGTGCCGGGAACGCCGCCGCCAGGGTCAGGACCGGAACCGGTCCTTGATCGTTCAGACCCGGATACCCAGGCGCTCCTTGGCCGCGCGATACTGCTGCGTCAACCGCTCCACCATCTCCGCCACGGTCGGCACGTCGTCCATCAGGCCGACGCCCTGGCCGGCACCCCAGATGTCGCGCCACGCCTTGGCGCTGCCCGAGCCAAAGCTCATCTTGCTCTTGTCCGACACCGGCAGGTTGTCCGGATCCAGCCCTGCCGCCTCGATCGATTTCTTCAGGTAGTTGCCGTGCACGCCCGTAAACAGGTTCGTGTAGACGACGTCGGCCGCCGACGATCCCACGATCGCGTCGCGGTAGGCATCGGTGACGTTCGATTCGCGCGTGGCCAGCCAGCGCGAGCCGATGTAGGCGAAGTCGGCGCCCATCGCCTGTGCGGCCAGGATCGCGTCGCCCGTGGCGATCGAGCCGGACAAGGCGATCGGGCCGTCGAAGAACTTGCGCACTTCACCGACCAGCGCGAACGGCGACAGCGCGCCCGCATGGCCGCCGGCGCCGGCCGCGACGAGGATCAGGCCGTCGACGCCCGCTTCCAGCGCTTTTTCCGCGTGGCGGATCGAGACGACGTCGTGCATCACGATGCCGCCGTAGGCATGCACGGCATCCAGCATTTCTTTCGGCGGCGCGCGCAGCGACGAGATGATGATCGGCACCTGGTGCTTCACGCACACGGCCACGTCGTGTTCCAGGCGGTCGTTCGACTGGTGCACGATCTGGTTGACGGCGATCGGACCGACCTTCTTGTCCGGATGCGCGGCCTGGTAGTCGGCCAGCTCGCTCTGCAGGTCCGTCAGCCAGGTGTCGAGCAGCTCGGCCGGACGCGCGTTCAGCGCCGGGAACGACCCGACGATGCCTGCCTTGCACTGCGCGGCCACCAGCGCGGGACCGCTGGCGATGAACATCGGCGACGCGATGACGGGAAGGGACAGGTTTTGCAGGACAGTGGGCAGCGCCATGGGTTTCTCGCGATAGTTGATCGGAC
>Ga0308168_1004536_pt1 | contig 9984 bp, 6 predicted proteins | sample PhyCR2_FD_202133 | JGI IMG/M metagenome (GOLD analysis project Ga0308168, IMG submission 202133) | Phyllosphere microbial communities from UC Gill Tract Community Farm, Albany, California, United States - DLSLRC.R2 | ecosystem: Host-associated > Plants > Phyllosphere > Unclassified | place: USA... | reverse complement strand
GTCCCTAGCTTGCGCTGTATGTTCTGCGCCGTTCTCATGACAGCAGCAATCCGCGATTTTGCCTCTGGCTTGCGGCCGGCATCGACTTCGAGACAAGTTAGGTTGGCCTCGAATGGCGTTCAGACACTGTCCCTTATGGAGAGCCGGAATCCGATCCACAGTCTTTGATAATCTCCTATTATCAAAGACCGTATTCTTTGTACCGAAGATGCGCTATCCCCCATCCCAACAGATTTGCCTAAGCGTAGCAAGTAGCGTCAAGCGACCTTGAGTGGACACCGTCCCGGACCGTCGGCGGCGCCCAACGTCGAGGAGTTCAAGGAGGTGTGAACCGGGGGAAGGCTGTCGATCACCTCGGCAAACATTGACGACTTTACCCCTCAAGGACGACGTCAGTTCCAAGTGTCTGCTGAAAGGATCCTGCCTCCGACCGCGATTGTGTCGAGGTAGACCTTATGGCTTCCGGGCGATGATCATCTGGGAGCGACTCGTTGCTAACCGTAATCCACTGCCATTTTTAGATTTCCTGAGTCTCAGAAGCATGGGGAGGGACGGAATAAAAACGCCGGGCTTCGCCTTATTCGTTGTATGATTTATCTCGTACTACTATCAGTTTTTGCCCCCAATTTTGTTAGCGCCTCAAGTTCTGTTTTCCCTTTCGAAATCCGGTGTTCAACCAATGCGAGTTCTTGCTTCTTTGCCTTCAGCATCTGATCGATCGTTACCAAATCGTCATGTCCGGAAAGTCTTTGATATCTTTTCTTTAGGATGGTGACGTAGTCTCTTATACTATCCACGTTCCGATGTCCCGCACGTTCTGCGACTTTTCTTATAATAAGTTCCCAATCAATATCTTTAAACGTTCCGCCGTTTGAAATCAAAAGAGCTGTCGCAGCGTCTATTTCGGAGTGGAGGAGATTGGTGAGGTAGTGAGCGCGAATCCGATGCCCATGTCCCTCGACTTTAGCTTTTCCGAAAAATGCAGTAAATAGGTTGCTCATGGTTGTCAACGTCAAGGCTGCACCGGTCTTTGCCGAAATAAAAATTTCTTTTGGCTCCTTATAGGTCGAGATTTTTCTCCTGAATCGCTCGACGATATCTGCTCGTGGGCCCTCTATCCACTCCCGAGTTCGTTCCAGTAAGCTTGGTAGCACGCCTATATGTCTTGGCCTACCACCCTTGGTCTTAACGATACGCAATTCGCAGATATACCCGTCTCGGCGTAGATCATCAATTACAGACCACTCTGGAATTTGATCGACAGTCAAATTCTGCGCCTCGATCCGACGAACGCCCGTTTGGCCATACCAATCGATAAGCAGATGGTTGCGGTCCGTCAGGCTTGGGTTCTTCGGATTATCGGCTGCAATATACAATTTTGTCAGGTCTTCATTGGTGGGAGTAGGCTGAACACTATTGGCGTCATTCGCCCTCGGACGCACACCTGAAACCACCCCAAATCGTGAAGGACGAAATTTGCCAGGACGAGCACGCTTACTGGATAGCAGCGGCTCGAAATTTTGCCCATCGTTATGTCCGGGTATGCGTACGATGTCTTTTACATACCCGTTTACTTCAAGCCAACAGTACATGTCGAAAATTGCGTCGCATCGAGCTGTGGCCACATAAATTTTATTATCGCGATTTCTCTGTTGGTTCAACCATGTAAGAAGTTGCTTATCTGTTACCTCAGCGTAGTTCGCTCCTTCTCCTTCCAAGTAGTTCCAGAAAAGCTGAATATATTGGGCGTAGGTCTTGACTGAGCTGGTCTCAAGTTGTTCGTGTATAACGAGGTTACGTAAGTAGTCACACACCGGCGCCACGAAATGAAACAGAGAGTCCACGAGCAGGGGTATGCCAGGATAGGGTCTGTCAGCATAGACAAACCGATCGCTAGTGTATTCGAGATGACATTCCATAGTTAATGTCGATCGCTATCGTCGTGTGAACGTCGAACGGACCGGAGTGGTGTCACCTTTTGGTCGTAGTCCTTCATCCTATTAAGTTGAAGCAGAAGACGAGCTATTTCCTTATCCTTCTCCTGTAGCTCAGCTCTCGCGGCAGTATAATCATCCACATAGGATTGAATCCTCCTTTCTGCCGTTTTGAGTTGTTCACGCAAATTGCTGATCTCGCTTTCTTTTTTAGATTTACTTTGCCTTTTCTTTGCCAATCGTTCGAGAAGATGTTCCATTTTCTCGTGAAGTGCAGTGTATTCCACATCTGTTTCGTAGAGGGCGTTTCTGGAAAACCTTTCGATGCCAAGTGTCTCGTCTATCCATGCGACAAACGTCGCGGGGCGCATATTCTTTGGAATCGACTCAATAGCATTGGTCTCCAGTAGTTCCTCTAATTTCTTAAGCTTGAAAACATACTTCTTGATTGCGTCGTTCCGCCGCTTCAACGCAATAGCTGGTTTATTTGCTCGCGGTGTACCGGCATCGTTCATATTAGTCATCAGGGTCTCCCTGTGGTAAAGGGCATTGCGTTTCCGCCAAGGCAGCAATAAGCTTCTGATGAATCGCCCGGCTGGCTTCGCGGAGGATTGCCGGAGAGTCTTCAGATTCGGCAGTCTCTTGATGAAACTTGATGGCGTTAATCAAGGAGCTCTGCGCAGATGGCGTTACCATGCTAAACGCGCAGCCGGTGCAGGTAATTTCGCTGGCTTGACCGTGATCCGGTTCCGAGGAATTCGTGCAGTTACAGGGACGCTTCTTGTGTGCCTTTCGAAGCACACAGTATCCCCAAGGGAATCCTGTCAATGAGACGCCCGTACGCTCGACTAGTCGCTCAAGTTTCTGCTTGTACTTGCGAGGCGAAACAACATCTGTATGTTTTGCCATCTGAGCATGAAGTCGTTGCGCAACTTGTTTTAATCGCGTGCCTTCCGAACCGCCGATATAAGTCAATCCTAGGGCCGCGCTGGCAAGAATGTTTGCGGTGTGCTCCTTGTCGACTTGAGCGATGATTTGCCCGATTTCGTTCTCCGAGGCGTAGCGACGGGTCATTTCACTGGTGAAGTGTCTCAGATGATACTGCAATGCGCCCCAATCGCCCTTATCGTAAATCCAGATATAAAGAATCGCGAAGAATCGCCGGAACTGATGCGGCTTGAACGTCCATGGTGTGCCATCTTCCAGTCGAGGAACGTCTACGAAATATCCAAATTTGCGCAAATTTTCGGCTAGGCGAAAAACCGGAAAATTCATCTCGCTTATTCCGTAGGTTCTATCAGATCCTGGGACATTGTACTGGAAGACATAGGGTTCATCAGTGAGCCGCCTGGCTCGCTCGCTCAATTTTTCAAGAACGTTTACCGCGGCCACCACTACCTCTGGAACTGGAATGCGTGATTCGGTCTTCAAAGTCTTATGGATGAAGCATTCAAGCCAAGGTTGACCAGAGTCATCAATATGAACACAACCTGCTTTGAGACCTATAATCTCCGAGGCGCGCCTGGCACTAAAGGCAGCGATAACCACGGCGCAGGCAGTCATTAAAAATAGAATGGCAGAGTGGAGACTCATCCCATCACGCAGCGATTCGGCACGGGATTGTTCGTTCGAGGATTCTCCGGTGTCGCTAATCCGAGTCGGTACTATAGGAAACGGACTGGCGGGACCCGTCGGCCAAGTTCGAAACGAGTCTAGATGCTCAGCATATTTAACGGCGGCGCGACCCGGGTCCGCCTCATATACGATCTCAGCGTGGCTGTATAACGCTAGCAGGGTCGGAGCATAGTCGAGAACCCACCGTACAGAGCGCTCAATAAGACATGTTGCTTGCGCGACTGGAATAGTTCCGGTACGACCGACTTCCCGGCCGAGTTTCTGTGCTTCGGCTCGCGCAGATGTCGAAAAGAACGGAGCGCTAGTTAATGCATCTTCCAGATACCGTCGGTGATCGTAAAGGTATTGGAACGACATGAGAAATCGACGAAGGTGTTCTTCGGATACGGGCTTGTCGTCATAATCGTCCTTCGATTGCGCTAGCGCCGCCTCTGTTTGATCCGGTTGCTTTATTTCACTTAAGGTATTGGCCTTACCCTGACGTGGTACTCTCCGATTGTCCGTTTTAGTTGCTCCGGCTTGGTCAATGTATTGGTTGCTGGAAGTGTCCCGATCGATGATGACTGAATCGACGCTGTTATTCGCGTTTCCCTGCCCTAAAAATTCGGGTTCCGGGTTATTATTCACTTCTTTGCTCTGCGATTTCTTTGTTCTTGCTTTTATGAAGCCTGGCTGGTATAGCATGCACAGTGCTTCGGTTTCGTCTAAAAGCGTTATCAGGACACCAGACCGGCCGTTTGCTGCAAATGTGCCGAGCCCTGCATCGCTGAGAATAGCCATCCTGTCGAGAACTGCAGAGTTGATACTTTGGTTTGCTTTTTTTCGTACGGGGAAAACACGCATTGCTTTCCACCGACGCGTTTCAAGATCGTCATCAGCATGAAAGTTTGCTTCTGCAATTAGATTCTCAAGGTGTCGTTCCAAAATCGATTCAGTATTTAAGACGTTGTGGACACCATAGACCGCAGCACAGGCGTATTCCTCGCGGTCAGCCTTAGTGAGATCGGAGAAACGCTTTATGCCGCGGCTTATCATCCAACACGCGAGTGTGGTCAGGTTGCTTACGATTGTTGCTTGAACATCTGCACTTTCGACTTCGGCGAGGGGGCCAGTGCGGACGCCGTACGCGATGCGTTTAACCGATTCGTAGAGATTGGGGTAGTCAGAAAGAACTCCTCCATTAGGTATCTTCACGTTGAATGTCAGCACCCTGGGAGGCTTATTGCCAATATTCCGAACTGTCCAATCATGGGCGCTGTAAGGGCCAATCAACATCCATTCTGGTGAATAGCCCTTATCGCTGTGGAGAATAGGCGGTATAGTGCTGTCAACCGCTCTTGATTGAACCAACTGTGCATGCACCATGGCTAGAATAACTTGAATGGTCTATAAGTAGGACGACGAGCGTTTGCCTTTTCTGTCGCCTGTAAAAATGCAGACGCAGTGTCGCCTAGTGCGAACTTAGCAAGCGCTACTTCTGCCAATGCAAGCCACGGAAGCCACCGTGTCTCCCAGGCTTCTGGATGCGCTTTCGTAGCCTCGGCTTCCTGGGACTTCAGATATTCCTCGAAAAGGATCAAATCGGTTATGTTATCTACAGTCCCAACAAGGTAGCGCATTTCGCAGTTTGGGCACGCGTCGAGTCTCGTGCAACTCTCTCCTCTACGTGTGCCAGGTTGGACACCCGCCTTTGGATTCAAACATGCTATCCCGAGGCCTGATCTCGCAGCGTCTGAAAATAGCGCTTCCGCCTCCTCTGGGGAAATACCAAGTTTCTCCGCGGCACCTTCGATCGAAGCAATAATTACAGATTGAAATAGTCGGGTGAATTCGCGTACTTTCTGAACATAAACGAGCTTCGTATGCGTTCGATGCGTGTAGTTATTACCTGTTGTTGAAGATAACACGTGGTCCGCAATCGCCTGAGCGGACTCTGTACTTACTGCTGGATCTTCATGCTGCACCTTTAGCAAATACGATGGTCTTATGAACGATGGGCGTATAGGAAGATCTCTTAGCTCAGCATGATCTTGTAGGAATTCTTTAAAATCGTCCCGAGCCCGAAATTCTGTAATCCCAATAATATCGTTCTGGCGTGTGTCAAGGAATAGTAGCTCTGCTACTTCCCCATTCGCAATCTTGCGGTTGCGGGAAGACATGATTTCGTAATGCTGAATAGCCTGTACGGCCGAGAGCTCGTGGCCAGGCTGAGGTTGAATCGGAAGACAGTCATTAATGCGCTTATATCCGGCCCGCGCTTTCAATCCGAAAGACACGATCATGTGGTTGGGATCTTCCGATTTTCGAAGACACGCAAGCGGCATCTCACGCACCACCTCACAGTTCGCTCCCGTATCTATGAGAATGATGGTCCACAACGCGACCGTTGCTCGCTTATGAGGATGAAGATATGCATGTAGGGCTTCGTTGCCACCCCACTGTCGTTTAATATGATGGTATCGGCCACTGATACCATTGGCATTGCCGCCTAGTGCTCCGATTAAGAGATTCAGAGCGTTGCCTAAATGGCAATCCGTCTTGCCTGATATGAGCCTCGTCCTATTGCGACTGCGCTCTGAAACTGATCGCTCCGGTCGGTCCAGCAAATCTACCATTTCTTCTGGCGAATGTGACGCATTCGCCAGTGCATGCTGTCCCTTATTCCAATGTTCGAACCAATGAAGAAAGTCTTTCTCTGCGCAACGACGAATCGCCTCCAGGCGGTTTGCGTTAAGCCGCGCAATCTCCACAACCAAGGCGTCTAAAGTTAACGCTCGTACTTTGGCGGGAGGTAAATTTGCGCAAAGAGCATTGATGAATTCACGCGCTTCTTCCTTATCGCTCTCGTCGAAATATTGGCTGATCTTATGTGTTGCGGCATGTAGTTCTATGGCGCTTTCGTCTAACAGTGCAGTTTTCGCGGAGCTGAGTTGCGCGAGCGAGGGTCGATTCTTCGTTTTTAATGTCGACTTTGCCCCTTTTATTCCCTTTAGTTTCACGGCAGGCACCAGTAGGCTATCGGCAAGTGCAGCCCATAGCCGATTCATTGCCTGTATCTTCATGTGCTTTGTGATGTCTAGTACGTGCTTCGCCGGGCTAGAATTAATAAGGTGGTCCCGCCACTCATAAAGCATCTTTTCCCACCGCGTGGAATCTAGACTTGCGTATTCATGTGTTGCAAGAGTTGAGAAAAATTCCGCTTCGAAGCCGCTCTGTTTATGTTGCTCAAGGAAGAGCAGAAGCGAGGTGAAGACGTGGTGGTAGTCTTTCGCTTGCGTTTCTGAGCCGGCCCCATAAAACCTATAGAGTATAGGTATTGCCCTTAGTAAAAAATATCGAGCTAGAGGTTGGAATGTCCTGTAGTCATACGGCATTTTCCTTTTGTGTTTTTCAATCAAAAAAGCGAAAGGAGATAAGGGCACCGCCTCCGCTCCTTCATCGGGATCGGCTTTCCGGGTGACGTTTGCGGTTCCTGAGGCAGCTCGCTTTCGTCCCTTGGGAGAAACTATTTCGAATTTCTTCGGGAGTAAGCCTGCAACTGCCATATGCGCCATCAGATTGTTCGTACATAGACGATGTCGATCCTTCGTCTTCGGCGAGAGTAAGTCTCCTGTCCGATCCGAAACTTGATCCGCAAGAATTAGATTCCCTAGTCGCTCCACAAATTGCCGCCAGTCTTCTTCACTGAGCGCTTGAGCCGACACATAGCCTTCTTCGACAAAAAAAGCATAGAGGCTTCGGATAAAATGATCAAAGCGACTAGCATAATTGGCGAGCCAAGTTCTTTCTTCTACGCCTGCCGTTTGTCGCAAATTCTTTACAAGAGTACAAGCGGATTCCAAAAAATCCCTTCCGATTATGTCTGCGATATCGGTGTAGTCGTACGTGACCGCATTTCCCCCCTTCCAAGGGGTAGTCTGCAAAACATGGTACGGCCCATCTTTCGACAGAACCTTTGGATCAAAACGCATGGGGATCAAGCCCGCCTTAGCATATCGTGTTAGCGTTCCAAGGTAGCGACTCTTGAGCTGTTTTTTTCTTACGTCGGATTTTTTTTGGTCGCTTTCGATACGGCTAATTAACCGAGTGGTGAATTCGTTCCAGTCGGCTATCTCCATAGCGTTGGCAGTGGCAATGTTCTTTTTATTCAGAACAGACTCTATGGTGGTGAAGACTAACTGCAGATGTGAAACATACGCCTCTACGCAATACTCGGTCGTGTAGCCCTTTGACTGCGCCATGGCGAACTCGTGCTTGGCCAGGGCGCAAATCTTCTCAACGAAGTTGGGCCCGAGTCGGTTCGCAAACGAAGAATATTCATGCGAAACAGGTTTGTCTCGTACCTTCGTCTGCACGACTAAGTAAGGGTGGGTCAGGTCAGGGTCTGCAGGTTTCATTCCAGTGTCGCCGCTAACGAATCAGTAATATTGCCCAGCGAGAACAATCGGCCTGAGTCAACGCATTATAGCGAGCCCATTCAAACTTTACTTGTGCGTCGACGTTTCGCTAAGTTCCTGCGAAGTCGAATTCAGATGCGAATCACTTAGCGATCGGAGCAGGAATGTGCGGATGCGGGTCGTAATTTATAACTTCGAAATCCTCGAACTTGTAATCGAAAATTGAGGCTGGCTTGCGCTTGATTACTAGTTTTGGCAATGGTCGTGGCTCGCGGGTAAGTTGTAGGCGTGCCTGCTCTAAGTGATTGGAATAGAGATGCAAATCTCCGATCGAATGGATAATTTCTCCCACTTCAAGGTCGCACTGTTGTGCAATCATATGAGTAAGGAATGATACGCTCGTACAGTTGAACGGGATGCCCAAGTACAAATCACCTGAGCGTTGCGTTAGATGCGTCGAAAGGCGCCCGTTAGCAACGTAGAACTGATACATGATGTGGCAGGGCGGCAAAGCCATTTTGCCTTCAAGCGCATTGAGTTCAGGTGCTTTTGACTCGTCAGGCAAATATGCGACATTCCAAGCATTGATAATATGACGCCGACTGTCAGGGCGCTTTTTTATGCCATCGATCAAGGCTGCAATCTGGTCGTAGGTTTCTCCGTTCGGGCCTTTCCAAAACCGCCATTGTGCACCGTAGACTGGACCGAGTTCGCCTTCCGGAGTTGCCCACTCATTCCAGATTGAAACGCCATTATCGTTTAGGTACTTGATGTTTGTATCGCCCCGTAGGAACCACAGGAGTTCGTGCAGGATGGACTTAATATGAAGTTTCTTGGTCGTGAGCAACGGAAAGCCGTCGCTCAGATCGTGTCGATACATGCGACCGAAGACCGACAGGGTGCCGGTGCCCGTTCGATCGCCTTTATGGACCCCGTTGTCAAGTACGTCACGCAGCAGGCTAAGGTATTGCTTGTCCATCGTATGTGGTCTTTCATGGCTTGTTGAGATGCCTGCCTCGCTATGCCGGCGGGGCGCCCAGATTCATCCGGATTATCCGAACTCGAACGTTGTATAGCGTAACACAAATTCTGACGCTAGTATAGGTACTGTACCTATAGATGGAGGGTGCGTAAGTACTTGATTATAAATGGTTTTATCTATGGGTACAGTCGGGGCATGTGGCAAAGGAAAGGCACGCCCAGGAAGATGTCGGCGCTGCGCTGGTAGAGCTGGCAGGACAGCTTGCCGTCGGCCACGTAGAACTGGAACAGGGCGTGGCAGGGCGGCAGCTTCATGCGCGGCACGTCGGCCACGTTCCAGGCCGAAACGATCATCCGGCGCGAGTCCGGATTGTTCTTGATCTGATCCAGCACCTGGCTGATCTGGTCGATGTGGCTGCCGTCCGGGGCCGGCCAGCTGCGCCACTGGTAGCCGTAGATCGGGCCCAGTTCGCCCTCGGCATCGGCCCATTCGTCCCAGATCGAGACGCCGTTGTCCTTCAGGTAGGCGATGTTGGTGGAACCTGCCAGGAACCAGATCAGTTCATGGATGATCGACTTCAGGTGCACCTTCTTGGTGGTGACCAGCGGGAAGCCGTCCTGCAGGTTGAAGCGCATCTGGTGGCCGAACACGGAACGTGTGCCGGTGCCGGTACGGTCGGTCTTGACCGCGCCATGGTCGCGGACATGGCGCATCAGGTCTGAATATTGGCGCATCTGGGTGTAAAGCTGGAGTAACAAAAGGGCATTTTACCCGATCAATGAAAACCCTCCAGGGTATCGCTGCGAACGCTGAATAAAATTTTTCGACGCCGCGACAACGGCTTTTTATCGAACGTCGGGACATCTGCATTCACGGTACTGTATGTCCTCGCTGCGATCTGCCGAGACTGGCGCCCAGGGCGACCGCCGCCATGCGTCTGATGCCCAAGGCGTCGATGGGTACTGTGCTCGGTATTGCGCTGATCGGCGGCGGGCTGTACGCGGCGAGTCGGGCCGGGGCCGGGATGGGGCAGCGA
>Ga0308168_1004535_pt1 | contig 9984 bp, 9 predicted proteins | sample PhyCR2_FD_202133 | JGI IMG/M metagenome (GOLD analysis project Ga0308168, IMG submission 202133) | Phyllosphere microbial communities from UC Gill Tract Community Farm, Albany, California, United States - DLSLRC.R2 | ecosystem: Host-associated > Plants > Phyllosphere > Unclassified | place: USA... | reverse complement strand
AGCAGGTAATGGATGCGCAGGTTAGTTATCCCTTCAGTCGAGATTTTCATTGCATCGAGTAAAGGCACACCACTTGATTGCAAAATGCTGAGGGTGCGGGCATAGCGCGCACTGTTTATCGCCCTGACAAGGGGGCCTAAAACCGCAACACTGAGCAACGCCGTATGAAAACGCATAAGGTTGTTTTGACGGCGGAGAAGCAGTTTTAAGGCAGTGACAGCTGCGAATATGCCAATGACCAACAGCCACCACGTACGCTCCAGGAATCCACTCACGCCGATTAAGATGCGGGTAGTGATGGGCAGCGTATGTTTCATATGAACAAACTGTTCGATGATTTGTGGGACGACGGCAACCAGCAGAATAATGATCACCAGGATGGCGACGATCGTGAGCATGGTCGGGTAGATCATAGCCTGAGACAGTTTGCTTTTGATCTGTTGCCGGATTTCATAATAATCCGCCATTTTTTCCAGTACGGTACCGAGCTGTCCGGTTCGTTCACCGGCGGTGACCAGCGTTCTAAACATCGGGTCAAAGATGCGCGGGTAATCAGCCAGAGCATCGGCAAGGGAGTGTCCTTCCACTACTTTATGACGAATGGCTGTAAGTACTTGCGTGAGTCCGGCGTGCTCTGTTTGTCGGGCGATCACGGCCAAAGCGGCTTCTACGGGCAGGGCTGCATTGGTTAATGTCGCAAGCTGACGTGAAAATAATGAGACAGCATGGGATGGGACGCGGGTTTTTAATCCTTTGTTTTTCATCTTGCTGGCAGTCAGCGAGTTGCCGACTTGCTTTATTTCAACAAGCGTTAACCCTCGCTCCCGCATAATCTGGCGAGCCTGGCGGAGAGTATCGGCTTCAATTACGCCACGTTGCGTCTTGCCCGTCGAATCGATGGAATGAAAGGAGAAGCGGCTCATCAGACAGCGTTCCCTGTCGTAATCTCTTGTTCCGCGGTGACCCTGATCACTTCTTCGAGAGTGGTTTCGCCACTGATAGCCTTGAGCAAACCATTTTCCCGCAGGCTCCGGGCCTTTATGCGATGAATGTTCTCAATGGAAAACTCATCCTGATTTTCATGAATGGCCTGACGGATAGCATTATCGACCACCATGCATTCGTGGATCGCTGCCCGGCCTTTATAACCTGTGAAATGACATTGTGCGCATCCGACGGCTTTAAAAACGGCGGCCGGTGGCTCAGGTAAAAAGCGGAACAAAGGAATATGGGAGATATCTAATGGCGCGGGTTGAGCACAATGCGGGCACAGGCGCCGCACAAGGCGCTGAGCCACCACGCCTAACAGTGACGACGCGAGGAGGAAAGGTTCAAGTCCCATGTCACGTAAACGAGTGATGGCACCGACTGCGCTGTTGGTGTGCAGCGTTGACATCACCAGGTGGCCGGTCAGTGAAGCCTGCACTGCAATTTGAGCGGTTTCACTGTCGCGGACCTCACCGACCATAACGACATCCGGATCCTGGCGTAAAATTGCCCTTAGCCCGAGCGCAAATGTCATGTCTACACGCGGATTAACCTGCGTCTGACCCACGCCTTCCAGCTCATACTCAATCGGGTCTTCTACGGTAAGAATGTTCCGCTCGTTATTGTTCAGCGCAGAGAGCACTGCGTACAGGGTTGTGCTTTTGCCGGAACCGGTCGGGCCGGTGACCAGAATTATCCCGTGGGGTTTATGGATTAATGCTGTGAGCCGTTGCTCATCCTGTTGGGACAGGCCAAGCTTAGGGATATCGAGGCATAAATTGTTTTTATCCAGCAGGCGCATCACAACACGTTCGCCATACTGAGCAGGAATGGTTGAAACGCGAATATCAATCGCCCGGTGGCCGATACGCAGCGAAATGCGCCCGTCCTGAGGTAAACGTTTTTCAGCGATATCCAGTTTTGCCATGACCTTGATACGCGATACGAGGAACGGCGCCAGCTTGCGTGCCGGTTGCAGGATCTGGCGCAGGACTCCATCGATACGGAACCGAATACTCAGCATGCGTTCGAAGGTTTCGATATGAATATCTGAAGCGCCTTCTTTTACTGCTTCGGACAGCACCGCATTAATCAGGCGGATGATCGGCGAGTTTTCGTCACTGGCCAGCAAGTCTTCGTTGTCAGGCAGCTCTTCAGATAAAGACAGAAGATCGACCTCGTTATCAATATCATCAATAATTTGCTGAGAGGCTCCGCTACTGCGCTGGTAAGTTGCAGATAACTTTTCATCGAAAAGTTGTGCGTCCACGATTTCAATCGCCGTGATTTCACCTATGACCCGCCGCGCTTCAAGCAGAGTTTCTACTGAAATGTCCTGACGGCAAAAAAGCACGCTATCAACCCGGGTAATGCCTTTTTCTTTGGCATAGCTATAAGGCAGAGCAGGGTTGACCTGTTCTGCTTGCGGAGCCTGTGGCGATTCGATATCCCTGTTCATGGCTTATCCGCTAAACGGGTTGCGAGGTTTGCCGTCATTTGGTGTAGCCGAAATGGACGTTTTAGGTGCAGAGCTTTCCGGGTAATCCGGCAAAACAGAACGGGTATTTGGTGTGAGCAGATCCTGATGATCTTCATCCTGACGTGTTTTCTGTAGCTTTTGGAAATGTGAATATTTCTTGTTAGAAATTGAGGAATACACCTCATCATCACGAATAATCGTCGGGCGGATAAACACCATCAGATTGCGTTTAGCTGATTCCGTACTGGTATAGCGGAACAAATTGCCTACCCACGGAATGTCACCCAGCAGAGGGACTTTCGATTTGGTTTCTTTGGTACTGTCATCCAGCAAACCACCAAGCACGACGGTTTCCCCGGTTCGAACCAGCACGGCGTTGGAAATAGTGCGGGTATTGAAGGTTGGGCCCAGCGAAGAGTTGGTAGAGGTATCCACGCTGGACACTTCCTGTTCGATTTCCATCAGCACTGAGTCACCTTCGTTGATTTGTGGTGTGACCTTTAATTTCGTGCCGACGGTTTTGTAAACCACGCTGCTATAAATGTTGTCGCCGGATGTGGTTTGTGAGCCGGAGAGGGAAGGGACTTCCTGACCGACGTTGAATGAGGCTTCTTTATTATCGAGTGTGACGATGCTCGGCGTGGCAAGAATGTCGTTTTTATTACTGGTGGATAAGGCGGTCATTAAGACATTCCAGTCACCGCTAAAGAAACCAGCTGTCATGCCGTTGAAAGTTTGCAGGGTGCTACTGAGGGGGTTATCGCTGCTGATTACACCGTCTTTTTTGTACTGCCGTACGCCAGCCGCAACGGTCGATATCGGTGCTCCGGTACCGGTAAATTGTGTTCCGCCAAATTTGTCGTTGCTCCACTGGATACCCAGATTGAGTCCGTTACCATCCTGAACCTCAACAATAATGGCTTCGACTAACACTTGTGCACGGCGGATATCGAGCTTGGTAATGACCTGCTCAAGTGACTGCATTACATCCTGCTGTGCAGTAATGACGATGGAGTTAGTTTGTTCATCCGCGGTGATACTCATCGGCTTGCCAGAGCCACCCCCTGATTGACTCGACTTGCCATCTTTCATCTCCTGCGTGATACCTGTCAGGACGGGAACAATTTTTTCTGCTTTAGCATATTTCAGATAGAAAACACGGGTGTTGCCCTGGGATGACTGGTCTTTATCAAGCTGGCTAACCAGTTTTGCTGCGCGGCTGCGTACGCCTTCTGGCCCGCTGACGATTAAGGTATTGGTTCTCTCATCTGCGACGATTTTGGCTTGTAATATGGAAGACGATTGCCCTTTGGATTCTTCGCGGATCAGGTTATTCATCATCTCTGCCATTTCTGGCGCAGAGGCGTATTTAAGTTTGATGGTTTGCCTTTGCTGGTCACCCATTGTGTCAACGCGTTCGACCAGATCAACAAGCCGGTTGATCACAGAAGCCCTGCCGGTCAGAAGTAAGACATTGGACGGTTCGTAGTGAACGACATTACCGACTCCGGTGCTGTCATTCATCTGGCGAAGCAAAGGGGCCAATTCCCTGACCGGCACATTACGAAGCGTCACGACACGGGTGACAATTTCATCTCCTTTGCCGGGACGGTTTTTGTCCGCGACAGGTACGCCTGACATCTTGGCATTCGCTGAACGCACGACCTTCAGCAGCCCGTTATCCATCGGAACCACGGCATAACCATAGACATCCAGCACACTTAGAAAGAATTGGTAGTATTGCTCTTCATTCAGAACATCATAGCTTTTTACAGAAACAGTTCCCTGCACGGAGGGGTCGATAAGGATGGTTTTATTGAGATTCTTACTGACGGTATCAATAAACTCTTTAATATCCGTGCCTTTAAAACTCGCAGTAAATTCTTCCGCGTGGACAATCCCAGGAAGAGTGGCAAATAATATGCATGCCTTTACTAAGAGCGGGTTAATGAACTTCTTCATAACTTTCTGTATCCAACGATGTTTCGATAGTAGCTAAATTTATATAGATATTCTGAAGCTGATTCTCTCTCAGAACGGTAAGTTGCACATCTCTCAGACTTTCCAGTTGCTCAATGTGTTTTTCTGCGGTGGTAATGTCGTCGAGAGCTTGTCCATTTATTTTCATGACAACCTCGTCAGGAATTAGTCCCGTTCTAAGATAAATAGTACTGCCTGTTCTGGGATTAAACCTATAACCTGTAAGTTTCTCATCTTTATATATGGGGTTGGCAACTAAATAATGCATTAAGTATTTTACATGTTCTCTTTTTGCCTTCACTTTTAACGGTTCAGGAGATTTAGTATCTCTTAATTTATCATTAAGGAGTAAAATAACCGTTCCCCGCGGTGTACGTATTAACACTTCATCAGGTTTGACTGACTGCAGGTAGACATTTTCCATATCAGCAATTTTCTCGCCCTCGCGATAGCTGTGCTGACCGGAAGGACCATGCAGGATGGCCAGCGAGTGGTTGCTATCGCTGCTTGCCAGAACCCCCTTGAGGACTAACGGCAGCTTAAGACTCACGGCAGAAGACTGTACTGCCTGTTTAAGCGCAGGTTTTCTACGATTCTCGAAGAGCGTATTTGGCGTATTGGATGCGGGTTGGAACGTGCGAGAAGGCTGCTGCAACGACCCACCGCTCGTTCTTTCACTCATCACAAAAATGAATATGCTTGAGCAACAAAGAATTGAGCATATGAATATAATTACGATAAACATTGCCATCTTCAATGATATCTTTGGCCAATACCTTTTATTCTTGATGGCATACATGTGTTGGATCATTCCTTTGCACTTTCATTATTCCAGTGGGTTACTTATTAGGCTATATTATACGCAGAAAAAAATTGATGCACATTAATACATGTTCAATATGAATGAGGTTGTGTGTCTTGATTTTTCAGACTGACTCCTCTTCCGGGTTCTTGTATTTATACACCATTCATTGAATGTGTAAAATGTTATGGAAATTGGCATGTACTGTGATTACTTTAAACTTATTACCCACCCGTTTCTGGACGGTAATTATTTCAATAATATACGTTTGTTAGCTGCTCAGGACTTTATTCGTCAGACGTTAAATCAGGGCGGCATCGCGATTATCGGTGGGAATAAAGGTGTGGGGAAAACGCGCCTGGCACATGAAATAGCCAGAGAGAGTCAGCGCAAAGTCCTGAACTTAAGTGCAGTCGCAGTGAACGATGCCGATAAAGAAAGCCTCGGTCAATTGTTAGCCTGTTGTTTTCATTTGAAAAAATGGCGGACTTTGTCAACTTCTATACTTCCTCTGCGAATTGCAGAATTTTTTGGCCAAACGGAAAATACCGCTCAGCCGTGGTTGATCGTTGTAGACAATGCTGAAAACCTCTGTGCAGAAAGCTATGAGTTTTTAAGAACATTTAAAAGCTATCCGCAATCCTCCCGCATTTCGTTTCTGTTAGTTGAAGAACGGAAAGGGATTTCTGTCGAGGGTAAAGGATGCAGGAAGCCTTTTCCACATACTGATTACCATCTGCTTCCAATGAGCTTCACCGAAACCTCAGAATATTTGTCACAACGACTGCAATCAGCTGGAGCGGAACCCGCATTAATCCACGGACCGGTGGCCAAACTGCTGCATAACGCTTCGGGGGGACGGTTCCAATTGATCAATGAATTGGCCGCGGACTCACTTAACAGCGCTTATGCAGAAAAAACACCGTCAGTCACCTACCGGCAGATGAAGGTTTGTATAGAAGCCCGCGGGCTGATGCCGGGCAGAAAAAAATGCCTCACGCTGCTCATCGCCTCGTACATGCTTTTTGGCGGTATTTTGGGTTGGACCTATTTCAACTATGCAAAACCTTATCTCCCCCTGCCCGTAACCCTTTCGCAAAAGCTGCATGAAATCCCTGCGGGAGCGAACACAATCAGTGAAGTTGGCAGTAATGAGCGTCACGGTATGCGTCAGCTCTTCCAGGTATGGGGATATGATGTATCTGCTGATGATGCGTTTTGCGATCAAGCTGCTCGGGCGCAATTGACCTGCAAAAAAGGTACAGCAATACTCGATACCTTAATAGAGGAAGGCATGCCCTGGCTGAGCCCGATTAGCGTCGATGGGCAGACTGTCTATGTGACCGTAGTGAAAGTGACAGATGAGACACTGGATATTCTCATTAAAGGCGATACGTGGACGGTCCAGCGCAACTGGTTTGATAGCGTGTGGGCGGGGGAGTATACCCAGCTATTGCCACAGACACCGAGCGGGAAGAGCGTCATCAACAATACCAGCCCAGAAACGGACACTGCCTGGCTGGATATGACCCTCAGTAAAATCCTGAACCTGCCATTCAGTAAAACCGGGCGATGGGACAACGATTTGACCGGTAAAATTAAATTATTCCAGCAACGGGAAAATCTGGCTGTTGATGGGCGGGTAGGTAAAGGCACCCTCATACAAATAGCTAAACGTACTGGCAACATGCCTGAACTGCTTACAAAAGAAGATCTCTAGGTCAAAAATGCAAAACATCCATTTATCGGCTTACACAAGCCACTTAAACAAACAAAAGGTGAAGGTGCCGGTTCGTCGCTCGCTCAGGAAAAGTCTATATTGCCTGATGTTTATCGGCCTTTTTCTGTTCGCAGGTGGGCTGGCCGGTTCTTATCTCCATCTGGCATACCTTAACTGGCAGAGTCATCGGATTGCCGTCAGTGAAGAGTCTCACCTTCCTTATAAGCAATCCCCTTTACATTACATCTATAAGAACAGAACGCTGCCTGCAGTGAATCAAACGGCCTCTATAGATGACAATTCTACGCCCGAGGATGAATTACCTGCCGAAGCAGCGGATGCAGCGGACGATTCAGCGACTGAAAATGAAGCTCAGGAAGATGCCCCCGTGGATGAAAGTGATGACAATCAAATCATGGCGTTAGAAAAGAAGAGCCCTGACATGCCATTACAGGAATGGCTTAATAAGGCGATGATTGATCAGCAGCAAGAAGAGAAAAGCGCAAAATAAAAGCATTTTCAGTGTGGTTTGGATTGCTTCTTGCTCGTGTTTAAGTATAATGCGCGGGCTTACCTAATCTTGGTAAGTCTGATTCAATATGAGTCAGCGGGCCGATGAGTTTACTTGCCGGTCAACAATACTCCCGATATGGGGGTTATGTGAAGAACGATTACACTCTCCCATCAATCGAAATGGGTTTGAGGAGTAATCATTTACGTTTAAAATAATTGGAGCTCTGGTCTCATGCAGAACCAAAGAATCCGTATCCGCCTGAAAGCGTTTGATCATCGTCTGATCGATCAATCAACTGCGGAAATCGTTGAGACTGCGAAGCGCACTGGTGCGCAAGTTCGTGGTCCAATCCCGCTGCCGACCCGCAAAGAGCGCTTTACCATTCTGATTTCTCCGCACGTCAATAAAGATGCGCGCGATCAGTATGAGATTCGCACTCACAAGCGTCTGGTTGACATCGTTGAGCCAACCGAGAAAACCGTTGATGCTCTGATGCGTCTGGATCTGGCTGCTGGTGTAGACGTGCAGATCAGCCTGGGTTAATCAGGGTCATTGAGCGATTGAGAGGTTGAAACAATGATTGGTTTAGTCGGTAAGAAAGTGGGTATGACTCGTATCTTCACTGAAGATGGCGTTTCTATCCCTGTAACCGTTATCGAAATTGAAGCAAACCGCGTTACTCAGGTCAAAGACCTGGACAACGACGGTTACCGCGCTGTGCAGGTTACTACTGGTAGCAAAAAAGCTAACCGTGTAACCAAACCAGAAGCGGGTCACTTCGCTAAAGCTGGCGTAGAAGCTGGCCGCGGTCTGTGGGAATTCCGCCTTGCAGAAGGTGAAGAGTTCACTGCAGGTCAGAACATTAGCGTTGAAATTTTCGCAGACGTTAAGAAAGTTGATGTTACCGGTACTTCTAAAGGTAAAGGTTTTGCTGGCACAGTTAAGCGCTGGAATTTCCGTACCCAAGATGCTACGCACGGTAACTCCTTGTCTCACCGCGTTCCGGGTTCTATCGGTCAGAACCAGACTCCGGGCAAAGTGTTCAAAGGCAAGAAAATGGCAGGCCAACTGGGTAACGAGCGTGTAACCGTTCAAAGCCTGGACGTAGTACGTGTTGACGCTGAGCGCAACCTGCTGCTGGTCAAGGGTGCTGTTCCGGGTGCAACCGGTGGCAACCTGATCGTTAAACCTGCTGTTAAGGCTTAACGTCGAGGAGATAGGAATGGAATTAGTAGTGAAAGACGCGCAGAGCGCGCTGACTGTTTCCGAAACTACCTTCGGGCGTGATTTCAATGAAGCGCTGGTACACCAGGTCGTTGTTGCTTATGCAGCAGGTGCCCGTCAAGGTACTCGCGCTCAGAAGACCCGTGCTGAAGTAACCGGTTCCGGTAAAAAACCTTGGCGTCAGAAAGGTACTGGCCGTGCGCGTTCAGGTTCTGTAAAGAGCCCGATCTGGCGTTCCGGTGGTGTAACCTTCGCTGCAAAGCCACAGGACCACAGTCAAAAAGTAAATAAAAAGATGTACCGCGGCGCGCTGAAAAGCATCCTGTCCGAACTGGTACGTCAAGATCGTTTGATCGTTGTCGAGACGTTCTCTGTAGAAGCGCCTAAAACTAAGCTGCTGGCACAGAAACTGAAAGACATGGCTCTGGAAGACGTGCTGATTGTAACTGGCGAAGTCGACGAGAATCTGTTCCTGGCCGCACGTAACCTGTACAAGGTTGACGTTCGTGATGTAGCAGGTATCGATCCAGTAAGCCTGATCGCCTTCGACAAAGTAGTTATGACTGCTGACGCTGTGAAGCAAGTTGAGGAGATGCTGGCATGATTCGTGAAGAACGTCTGCTGAAAGTGCTGCGCGCGCCGCACGTTTCTGAAAAAGCGTCTACTGCGATGGAAAAGAACAACACCATCGTTCTCAAAGTTGCCAAAGACGCGACTAAAGCGGAAATCAAAGCTGCGGTTTCGAAACTGTTTGAAGTCGAAGTCGAAGATGTGAACACCTTGCTGGTTAAAGGCAAAGTTAAACGTCACGGTCAGCGTGTTGGTCGTCGTAGCGACTGGAAAAAAGCTTACGTAACCCTGAAAGAAGGCCAGAATCTGGACTTCATCAGCGGCGCTGAGTAAGTCGGAGGAGTAAGAACAATGGCAATTGTTAAATGTAAACCTACATCTCCGGGTCGTCGCCACGTTGTTAAAGTGGTTAACCCTGAGCTGCACAAGGGTAAACCTTATGCTCCGCTGCTTGAAAAACTGAGCAAAAGCGGTGGCCGTAACAACAATGGCCGTATCACCACCCGTCATATCGGTGGTGGCCACAAACAGCATTATCGTCTGGTTGACTTCAAACGCAACAAAGATGGTATCGCTGCAGTGGTTGAGCGTCTGGAGTACGATCCGAACCGTTCCGCGAACATCGCGCTGGTTCTGTACAAAGACGGCGAACGCCGTTACATCCTGGCGCCGAAAGGCCTGAAAGTGGGTGACCAGATCCAATCTGG
>Ga0308168_1004531_pt1 | contig 9991 bp, 9 predicted proteins | sample PhyCR2_FD_202133 | JGI IMG/M metagenome (GOLD analysis project Ga0308168, IMG submission 202133) | Phyllosphere microbial communities from UC Gill Tract Community Farm, Albany, California, United States - DLSLRC.R2 | ecosystem: Host-associated > Plants > Phyllosphere > Unclassified | place: USA... | reverse complement strand
TTCCGCCTGCCAGCCGAAACGGTGGGAGCGGGAGGCCGGGTTACCAAAGGTCCCGTCCATGGTCAGAAACTGCATCATTTTCTCGGCAACACGCGGGTCCACCGGCGTGGTTGCGGAGTAGTCGAGATAAATTGGTAATTTCATTGCTTTTAAGCTCCGTACATCACTCTAATGCAAGGAATCAGGCAATCGGCTGGATGTACGACCGAAGGGGCGAAACGCAGTGTCCCGGCCTGATTCAGAAATTCTCTATTTTTTATGTATTATCCGAATCGAGTCGGATAACTAGGCGCGCAGTTTAACGTCGATAGCGTCCTGCGGGCGGGTGTTACGTTGTGAATCCTGGCTGTGCTGACGATCGGCGACGTCCATCACTTCCTGGTTATTCACCAGTTCGCCCAGCGTAATATTGTTTAAAAAGCCGGTCAGACGGTCGCTCAGATCGCGCCACAGCGCGTGGGTCAGGCATTTATCACCGCCCTGGCAGCCGCCTTTACCCTGACAACGGGTAGCGTCTACGGATTCGTCAACGGCGCTGATCACTTCGCCGACGGCAATGCTGTTGGCATCTTTGCCTAACAGGTAGCCGCCACCTGGACCGCGTACGCTGGCAACGAGGCCATTTTTGCGCAGACGGGAGAACAGTTGTTCCAGGTAAGAAAGGGAAATACCCTGACGTTCAGAAATATCTGCCAATGGAACCGGGCCAGCTTCGGAGTTGAGTGCAACGTCCAGCATTGCGGTAACGGCATAACGGCCTTTAGATGTTAATCTCATGTCTTACTTAACCTCAAACGCGCCCCTGCCCGGGGTTGTTATTAAAATATGTAGTGTTGCATAGCAGGCGCAAGTCTGACATTCCCGACTAAAATGGTCAACTATTTACTTGACTGTTTTAGTCGGGTATTTAACCTTCTGTGCCGTATGGACTTCCGTAAATTTAATCACGCTGGATGCCGGATGGCGGGCAAGCACCTTACCCGCCCTGGAACTTTATTTCTCTTTATTCTTCAGCTCAATAATCGACGCCAGCATGCCGCGCAGAATATTCAGTTCCTGGGTTTCCGGACGCGCACGGGTAAACAGGCGACGCAGCTTATTCATCACCTGCCCCGGATGGTTCTCGCGGATAAAACCGGTGGTCAGCAGCGTCTGTTCCAGATGGCCGTAAAAACGCTCCAGATCGTCCACCAGCGGATACGGCGTCTCTTCTTCCGGCTGCGCGTCGTCGCTTTCCTGGGTAGCCAGCCACGCCATGCGGACTTCATAAGCGATAACCTGCACCGCCATCGCCAGGTTCAGCGAGCTGTATTCCGGGTTGGCCGCAATGGCCACATGATAGTGACACTTCTGTAATTCTTCGTTAGTCAGCCCGACGCGTTCACGGCCAAACACCAGCGCAACCGGCGCATGTTGCCCTTCGCTGACGCTTTTCAGACCGCATTCACGCGGATCCAGCATCGGCCACGGCAGCGTGCGCGAGCGGGCGCTGGTGCCCACCACCAGGCTACAGCCGGCCAGCGCTTCATCGAGCGTGTCGACAATATTGGCATTGCCGATCACATCGCTGGCCCCTGCTGCCAGCGCAATGGCCTGGGAGTCAGGTTTTACCAGCGGATTCACCAGCCAGAGATTGGTCAGGCCCATGGTTTTCATGGCGCGGGCGACCGAACCCATGTTGCCGGTATGAGAGGTTTCTACCAGTACGATACGAATATTTTGCAGCATAATTTTTCTACGGCTAAAGATTATTCACGCATATTATCATAAACCGAAGACATATACCGAACTCGCTGCTATACTCTGCGCCGTTTTCCCCCGTTCTTTAACATCCAGTGAGAGAGACCGATGCATCCGATGCTGAACATCGCCGTGCGCGCAGCGCGCAAGGCGGGTAATTTAATTGCCAAACACTACGAAACTCCTGACTCTGTCGAAGCGAGCCAGAAAGGCAGCAATGATTTTGTGACTAACGTTGATAAAGCTGCTGAAGCAGTGATTATTGAAACCATTCGCAAATCTTACCCGCAACACACCATCATCACCGAAGAAAGCGGTGAGCATGTTGGCGAAGATCAGGATGTACAATGGGTTATCGATCCACTGGATGGCACTACCAACTTCATCAAACGTCTGCCGCACTTCGCGGTATCTATCGCAGTACGCATTAAAGGCCGTACTGAAGTTGCTGTGGTTTACGATCCGATGCGTAACGAACTGTTCACCTCCTCACGTGGTCAGGGCGCACAGCTGAACGGCTACCGTCTGCGCGGCAGCACCGCTCGCGACCTGGATGGCACCATTCTGGCGACCGGTTTCCCGTTCAAAGCCAAACAACATTCCAAATCCTATATCAATGTGATCGGCAAGCTGTTCACCGAGTGCGCTGACTTCCGTCGCACCGGCTCTGCGGCGCTGGATCTGGCCTATGTTGCCGCTGGTCGCGTGGATGGTTTCTTTGAGATTGGCCTGAAGCCGTGGGATTTTGCCGCGGGCGAGCTGCTGGTGCGTGAAGCAGGCGGCCTGGTGTGTGATTTCACCGGCAACCATAACTATATGCATACAGGCAACATCGTTGCAGGTAACCCGCGCGTTGTGAAAGCCATGCTGGCGAACATGCGTGACGAACTGAGCGATGCGCTGAAGCGCTAATTCGTCTGGTTCTGCCCGGTGGCGCTTCGCTTACCGGGCCTACGGAACAAGCAGTTTGCCGGATGGCGTTACGTTTACCTGCCTGCGTGTGTTGTAGGCCGGATAAGCGCAGCGCCATCCGACGAGATCAAAACGGCCTTAATCCCTGCACTGGCGCAGCCGCGCTCATCCACATCACCATTGCCGCCATCACCAGCACTGCCCCACCGGCCAGCGCCAGCGTGGTCCAGCCGATCTGCCGCCACAATACCGGCGCTTTATTACCGCCAAGCTTCACCGCTAACTGACGAAAACTGTGCACCAGCAGCGCCAGCGAGGTAATGGTCAGCGACGTGCCTGCCGCCATCGCCAGCGCCGACGCCATTCCCCAGCCAAACACGCCAATCACCTTACTGAACAGCAGTACCATCAGCGCGCCTGAACAGGGACGCATCCCCATCGACAGCACAATCATCAGCCGTGCGCGCCAGTCATCGCCGCTCTGTAACTGATCCTGGGTCGGCACATGCTGATGCCCGCAGCCGCAGTGTTCGTGATGGACATGGTGCGGCGTGAATGCCTTAAACGTCGGTCGCCGGAGTAAGCGGCGTAGCGTTTTCAGCGCCCGGACGCACAGCAGCACACCCAGCATCCCGACCAGCGCATAGCTGGCTTTCTCAAGCCAGGCCCCGGTGAGATGCAGTTGCCTTGCGGGAAGCTCAAGCAGCGTCAGCACGACCACCACCAGCGCAATCGCCACCACTCCCTGTAATAAAGAAGACGCCAGCGTCAGGGCGATACTGGATCGCAGCTTTGAGGGATGGGTGGCAAGCCAGGTGGCGATCACCACTTTGCCATGCCCCGGCCCCAGCGCATGCAGCACGCCATACAGAAAACTGAAGGCCAGCAGTGAGCCGCCCGCCCTGCCGGGATTATCCGCCACGGCTTTTAGCAGCCCGCTCATGCGCCTGTTGACGTCCCGCTGCCAGCCAATGCTTTCATAGAGGATCGATGACCAGTGCTGCCACAGCAGAATGCCGCCCACCGTGGCCACCACAATAAACAGCGCCAGCGGCCAGAGCGCCGTCCAGCGTCGTTGGGTTTTTATCGACTGGCCGATTACTGACATGTGAGCGTCACCGTTTGAGCGAATTGTTGTCCGAGCGCCATGTCTTCCGGCGGCGCGTCTTCTTTATCCAGCGACTGGGCAAACTTCAGCGTCTCCTCCCCCGGCGTCGGGGTATGAACCTGCAACTGACAGCTTTTTTGCAGCGCCGCGGGCAGCGTCACGTCCTGATCGCGGGCGTAGCTCATGTCCACGTAATAGGTAGGATCGAACGTGGAAAAAGTATAGGTCTGCCCGGCGAGCGGCTGCGGTTCAGCCAGCGGCAGGACAAACGTCAGTACCGCCTGATGCGCTTGTCGCTCCATGCCGTACTGGGTTGGCCGGTTCAGAAACTTCACCTTCTGCCCGTTATGCCAGAATTCAGTGAAATAGTGCTGGCCTAACACGTTGGCCATCACTTCGGCGGCGAGTTTTTTCCAGATCTCATCCCCCGGCTTTGCATCCTTCGCGTCATACAACAGATCCGCTGAAGTGAGCTCATCCATCGTCCAGCGCATTTGCAGCCCGGTAAGCTGACCGTGATCCGCCACCAGCGCCGTTTGCAGACTGATAAAGCTGTGAGGATGGGCCAGCGCGGGCAGCGATAAAAGCGCGAGAAAGAGCGCACCGACGCATTGTTTAACTGTTTGCATGTGTTCCTTACGTGAAAAATTCTGTGATGTTCCCCGGCAATCCTGAGGGAAAGCTCCCCGCTTGCGCTTTCGCCGGTGCATCCTTTAGCTATTCTTAACAAAACCCCTAACTGGAGCCAACGCAGATGACCCTCGTGATGACCCCTCCATCTGTCCTCTCCAGCCCACAGCGTCGCTGCCATGCTTTTTTGATGCTGTCATTGCCCGGACACGCACTGACGCCCGAGAGCCTTGGCGAACTGAACGGTGTGGATGGCGCTGTCACCCGGCAAGATATAGCCGACACGGGTCTTGAGATCCAGCGTTATCATCGGCTGAATATCGTCACGCAGCCGGATGGCTGTTATCGCATTGAGGGCAGCATTCTGGATCAGCGGTTGTGCCTGGTGCACTGGCTGCGGCGCGCGCTGCGCCTGTCCCCCGACTTTATCAGCGCGCATTTTACCCCGGCCTTAAAAACCGCGCTTAAACAGAATGAAATCGCCCGCCCGCTGTATGACGATACGAATCTTCAGGCGCTGATCAATCTCTGCGCGCGCAATTTGCAGCGCCAGTTTGAGTGCCGTGATGTGCAGTTTTTGCGGCTCTATTTGCAGTACTGCCTGCTGCAACATCAACTTGGCTTTACCCCCGAATTCAATCCCGTCCAGCAGGCCTGGGCGCAAAGCCGCGCAGAGTATCGCGCCGCGCAGGACATCGTGCGTCACTGGCAGCGCCGGGTGGCGAAGATGCCCCACGACAGTGAACACCTCTTCCTGGCCGTGATGTTTATGATGCTGCGTATACCGGATCCGCTGCGCGACGGGCATCAGCAGGATTTGCGGCTACGGCGGGCAGTGAATCAGATGATTGGCCGTTTTCATGCGCTTTCCGGGATGCGGTTCAGCGATGAACAGGGTCTCGCAGACCAGCTCTATATTCATCTGGCGCAGGCGCTGGATCGCAGCCTGTTTGGTATCGGCATTGATGACACGCTGCCCGAAGAGATGCATCGCCTCTACCCGCGTCTGATGCGCACCACCCAGGAAGTGATGGCCGGTATGGAGCGTGAGTATGGGCTGCGCTTTAGCCCGGAAGAGACAGGGCTGGTGGCGGTAATTTTTGGCGCGTGGCTGATGCAGGAGAGCGATCTGCATGAAAAACAGGTGCTGATCCTCACCGGTAACGATCCGGCGCGCGAAGAGGAAATTGAGCGCCAGCTGCGGGAGTTGACGCTGCTGCCGTTGAATATCAAACACCAGAGCTTGCAGACGTTTCAGAACGAGGGCGCGCCGCGGGAAGTGGCGTTGATTGTCACCCCTTACGCCACGGCCCTGCCGCTGTTTTCCGCGCCGCTGATCCATGCCACCGGATCGTTAAGCGAGCAGCAGCAAGGCCATATCCGCGTTATGCTTGAGGGTTGACCTGGGCGCTCACCCGCGGACGCAGCACCATTGCCGGTAACGCCACCAGCGCCATCACCCAAAAGACGCCCTGGTGCAGATGCTGGAACAGGAAACCGGCGAAGACCGTCATCACTGCGATGCTGCCGCCCATGGCGACGGCGGAGTAAACTGCCTGCAAGCGGATGACGTCGGCACCCTGACGGGCGGCGATATAGCGCATGGCCGCCAGATGACAGACGGTAAAGGTGCCGCAGTGCAGGATCTGGATCAGCACCAGCCCCGGCAGCGCCGTCGTCCAGCCCATCAGCCCCCAGCGCACCACCCCGCATACCGCCGACAGCAACAGCAGATCGCGGGCGCTCCAGCGGCGGAACAGCTTATGACTGAGAGTAAAGACCACCACTTCGGCCACCACGCCCAGCGACCACAGATAGCCCACCGTCGATGCGGAATAGCCCGCCTCCTGCCAGTAGATAGCGCTGAAGCCGTAATAGGCCGCATGCGCGCCCTGTAACAGCGACACGCAAGCCAGAAAACGCCAGCTCTGCCGGATCAGGCTTTTCCACGCGGGCCAGCCGGCGGCTTCCTGCAGGCGGCTCTGTCCCTGCGGCAGCACTGACGGGCGCAGCAGCATTCCCAGCAGCATGGAAATCAGGCCCAGCGTGAGCATCGCCAGAATCGCCTGGTGGTCATACAGACTCACCAGCTTGCCGGTCACCGCCGAGCCAATTACAAAGGCAATGGAGCCCCATACCCGCACCCGACCATAATCCATGGTGATCTGCTTTTGCCAGGTATTGGCGAGCGCATCCGTCAGCGGCACCAGCGGTGAGAAAAACAGGTTAAAGCCGATCATTACCACCATCAGCCAGGCGACGGAATGCCCGGCCCAGAACGCCAGCGCAAAGAGCAACGTAAGCAGCGCCAGTACCCGCAGGGCGGTAATAAGACGGGAAGGATCGCTAACGCGCGGGGCAATCAGCAGACTGCCCAGAAAACGCGCCACCAGGCCTGCGCCAAGCAAAATACCGATGGTTTGCGGCGTTAAACCGATGCCCTTGAGCCAGACGCTCCAGAAAGGCAGAAAGATGCCATAGCTAAAAAAATAGGTGAAGTAGGCGAGCGCCAGCCAGCGCGTGGAATGCAGAACCATGATTTCCTCCTGAATGGTGGCGACAGTCTGGCGATAAATGGCGCTAAACACAAGCCACAGCTTTAACAGACCATTAACATCGACGGCAAAAATCACACGGCTGCTGGCTTATCGTTTCAGCTCACAAATTTGAAACATTCCTGAGGGCAACGGCGCATATAACCGGCAAAAAACCCTGCTCAGTGGCCATAATTGATAAATACATGTTAATAAATAGTTTCATTTAACGCTTTATTTAACAAAATAACCCATGATAACTGTAATGAGATTGTTATTTATTAACTTAAATTTAACCAAATAAGATCTAAAAAATAACAAAAATGGGCAGCCATCACATTTAAAAAATCTGCGATTCATTCCCTCTTCCCTTCATTGCTAACCTCTGTGCGTGACATGCCCGTACCCTACAAAAGGTAAAACTATGAAATTCAAATTAGCCTTACTCAGTGCAGCCGTGGTTTCTGTCAGCATGTTGTCCGCTAACGTGACGGCAGCGGAAAAGTATGAAATCGCCGTGGTTGCCAAAGTCACCGGCATTCCCTGGTTTAACCGTATGGAAACCGGCGTGAACGACGCCGCTAAAAAACTCAATGTGAACGCGTATCAGACCGGACCTTCCACGCCCGATCCTGCCCAGCAGGTGAAGGTCATTGAAGATCTGATCGCCAAAAATGTTAACGCCATTATCGTGGTGCCAAACGATGCGAAGGTGCTGGAGCCGGTGCTGAAAAAAGCGCGCGACAAAGGCATCGTGGTACTGACCCATGAATCGCCGGATCAGCAGATCGGCCAGTGGGATATCGAAACCATCGACAGCGAAAAATACGCCCAGGCTAACGTCGATGAGCTGGCAAAAGATATGGGCGGTAAAGGCGGCTACGCCATTTATGTCGGTTCTTTAACGGTACCGCTGCATAACGCCTGGGCCGATTACGCCATTAAGTATCAGAAAGAAAAATACCCGGAGATGTTTGAAGTGACCTCCCGCCTGCCGGTGGCAGAGAGCATTGATAAATCCTACTCCACCACGCTTGATCTGATGAAAACCTATCCGCAGATGAAAGGCATCATCGGCTTCGGCTCTCTCGGCCCTATTGGTGCCGGTCAGGCAGTACAGAAAAAACGTGCCAAAGAAAAAATGGCTGTTGTCGGCATCGCCATGCCAGCCCAGGCCGCACCGTATCTGATGCGCGGCGACATTAAAAAGGCGCTGCTGTGGGATCCAAAAGATGCTGGCTATGCGCTGGTCACCGTTGCCGATCAGCTGTTGCAAGGTAAGGAAGTGACGCCGGATCTGACCATCGACGGTTTAGGCAAAGCCGATGTGGATATGGAGAAAAAAGTGATCCGCTTTAACAAGATCCTCGAAGTCACCAAAGACAACGCACAATCACTCGGTTTCTGAGGCACTCCGCCCACACCAGGGAAACCGAATGCCGGGTGACCGGCAAATCATAACCATAATGACACACACTCAGCGCCCGCAAGGGCGCTTGCAGGAGTATTGCCCATGGCAGACACCGCCGCATTTATCACACTTGAGAATATCAGCAAGCAATTCCCGGGCGTGCTGGCGCTGGATAATGTGAACCTGACGCTGAAGAAAGGCGAAGTTCACTGTCTGGCAGGGCAGAACGGCTGCGGAAAAAGCACCATCATTAAAGTGATTTCCGGCGTCTACCATCCGGAAAAAGGGGCGCAGATTTTGCTCGACGGTAAGCTGTTCCATCAGCTGACGCCGCAGCTCTCCGCCCACTACGGTATTCAGGTGATTTATCAGGATCTGTCGCTGTTTCCCAATTTCAGCGTGGCGGAAAATATTGCCGTTAACCGCTATCTGCCGGGAGGCGATATCTGGGTACGCCGCGGGGCGATGAAAGCCCAGGCGCTGGCCGCCATGAAACGCATTGGCGTGACCATCGATCCGGATAAAAAAGTCGAAAAACTCTCTATTGCAGACCGCCAGTTGGTGGCGATCTGCCGCGCCATCGCCGCCGATGCCCGGCTGGTGATCATGGATGAACCCACCGCCTCGCTGACGCGCCAGGAAGTGAACGGCCTGCTGCGGGTGGTAAACGAACTGAAAGCCGCGGGCATCTGCGTAGTATTCGTCAGCCACCGTCTGGACGAAGTGATGGAAGTGGCAGACCGTATCAGCGTGATGCGCGACGGCAAGCTGGTTGGCACCTGGCCCGCTCAGGAACTGGACAGCCATGAGCTGGCGTTCCTGATGACCGAACAGCGTTTCCACTACAGCCCGCTGCCGGAAAAGCCGCCCGCCGATCAGCCGCCGATGCTGGAACTGCGCAACCTGAGCCGCAAAGGGAAATACCGCAATATCAATTTGTCGTTACGCAGCGGTGAGATTGTCTCTGTGGTCGGGCTGCTGGGCGCGGGCCGTACCGAGCTGTGCCTGAGCCTGTTTGGCATGACGCAGCCGGAAAGCGGCGAAATGCTTATTAATGGCCAGCCGGTGCGCCTGCGTAACAATCATGACGCCATCAGACACGGCATTGGTTATGTGTCGGAAGATCGCCTGACGCAGGGGCTGATCATGGAGCAGTCGATCTACGACAACACCATCGTCACCGTCTTCGACAAACTGCATACCCGCAGCGGCCTGCTCGATCACACGAAGGCGCAGAAGCTGGTGAGCGATCTGATCCGCGATCTGAACATCAAAGTCTCCGATCCTGCATTACCGGTGAAAACCCTCTCCGGCGGCAATGCGCAGCGTATCGCCATCGCCAAATGGGTGGCGACCGGGCCGCGCATCCTTATCCTCGACTCCCCCACCGTCGGCGTGGATATCGCCAACAAAGAGGGCATTTATCAGATTGCCCGCGATCTGGCGGAACAGGGTATGGCGGTGCTGATGATTTGCGATGAGATCCCGGAAGCCTATTACAACAGCCATCGCGTGCTGGTGATGCGCCGCGGTGAACTGGTCGCCGAGTTTAACCCCCATCGCTGTACCGAAGCGGAGATTGCTGAAGTGGTCGAGGTCATCAATGAATAATGTGCGTCTTTCCCGCCTCGTCGGGCAACATGAGTTCTGGCTGGG
>Ga0308168_1004530_pt1 | contig 9992 bp, 10 predicted proteins | sample PhyCR2_FD_202133 | JGI IMG/M metagenome (GOLD analysis project Ga0308168, IMG submission 202133) | Phyllosphere microbial communities from UC Gill Tract Community Farm, Albany, California, United States - DLSLRC.R2 | ecosystem: Host-associated > Plants > Phyllosphere > Unclassified | place: USA... | reverse complement strand
GGGCCTTGCGCAGCATCTCGTCCACGCTCGGGTGATCGTAGCTGGGCAGGTCTTCGTGGACGATGTGGTGATGGGCATCGAACACCATCGGCACGCCGCTACGCATGCAGATGTCATGGATTTCCTCGGCACTGTAGGCGTATTCGTCGTTCTCCAGGCCGAGCCGGCAACGGATCGCATCGGGTAGGGTGGCGATGCACCTCACCAGTGCATCCGCGCGATTGGCCTTGCCTCCGTGGATTTCCAGCAGCGCCCAGGGCGAGCGCGGCTGGGCCAGCAAATCCATGATGTCGGCGTGCATTTGCAGGATCTTGACGCTGTTGGCGACGACGTCGGGCGAATCCGAACTGAGCACGACGAACTGGTCAGGGTGCATCACCAGCCGGATGCCGGCTTCCAGAGCGCGCTTGCCCGAGCGCGCCAGGCTCGTGGACAGGGTTCGCAGGATGGCGAGGCCTTCCGGTGTGTCGGCGAAGGGAAAGATCGAGGAGGGCAGGCGGTACAGGGAGATGCCGTTCTGCTGGCAATAGCGCATGGCGGCGTCGAAGGTTTGCAAATTGTCCCGATAAATGTCTTCCAAAATCCTGCTTTGGGCATCGGGTGACTGCGTATGCAGGCGCGTGCGCGTGACCGTACGGTAGCGAATATCCTTGGAAGCGGTAATGCAGACCAGGCCCAGATGCGGCATGCGAACCTCGCGTAGGTAGATGAAATGGTGAAGAAAAGTATAGGCTGAAGCGAGTCGTGCCCAAATTCAGTTGGCTTTCGGCACGAACGAAGGGGATCGAAACAGCTGCAAAATGGTGGGCCTTTTCCTCATGCGTGTCCAAGGCTGGACACCGTATAATGCCTCGTCGACGGGACAACTTCGGGTCAATAACGATGAACTCACCACAAAAAACTGAACAAGACCGCATCATGTATCGCAGCGGCGCCGCCGCACGCCTGGCCGGGCTGCCGGTGGAGACGCTGCGCATCTGGGAACGCCGCTACAGCCTGTCGGATGCCGAGCGTTCCGAACATGGCCAGCGCCTGTACTCGGCCGAGCAGGTCGCGCGCCTGAGCCTGCTGAAGCAGCTGGTCGACCAGGGCCACGCGATCGGCGTGCTGGCCGGACTGGCGCGCGAGCAGCTGCAGGCGATGCTGGCCGCAAACGCCGCCGATGCGCGCGTGGGAACCGGTCCCGTGCCGATCATGCTGGCCGGTCCCAGCCTGGCGCGGCGCGTGGCGGCCGAACGCCAGCCGCTCGGACTGGACGTGCGCGCCAGCTGCGCCCGGCTCGATCAGGTAAGCGAGCTGGGCAATGGTAGCGGCGCCCAGGTGCTGGTGGTCGAATTGTCCGAGCTCGACGACAGCGCGATGCCGCTGCTGGCCGCGGCGCGCGACGCGGCCGGCGTCGCCGCCACTGTCGTGCTGTACCGCTTCTGTTCCAGCGCCACGATCCGCGCCTTGCGCGCGCAGGGCTACCTGGTCGCGCGCGTGCCGGCCGACCTCGGCGAACTGGCGCTGCTGTGCCGCTCGGCCCTGGCCGGGCAGCGCCTGCCAGCCGTCGAGGCAACGATCGTCGCGGTCACGCCGCCGCGCTTCGATGAGGAGGCCTTGTCCGCCATCGCGGCCGCGGGCAACCGCCTGAGCTGCGAATGCCCGCGCCACCTGACGGATTTGCTGCTGCTGGTCGGCAGCTTCGAGCGCTACAGCGCCCAGTGCGCCAACCGCAATCCGCAGGACGCGCGGCTGCACAAGCAGCTCGAGCTGGCCTCGGGGCAGGCCAGGGTGGTGCTGGAAGACGCGCTGATGGCGCTGGCGGTGCAGGATGGCTTGCCGCTGCCGCAGAACCTGGCCCCGGCGCGCGGCTGACACGGCAAACACCGCGCCCGGCGCTGGTGGCGCGCCGCGCTCCTTGCTATGCTAGCGCCAATTACTATCAGGAGCGCCGACGATGGCATCGTTGCAGGACCAATTTCTCAAAGCCGGCCTGGTGAACAAGGGCAAGGCAAAACAAGTTCAGCAGGAAAAGAGCAAGCAGCAAAAGATCGAGCGCCGCACCGGTACGCAGGGTGTCGACGAGTCGAAGCTGGCGGCCGCCGAGCTGCAGCGCAAGAACGCCGAACGTGCGCGTGAACTGAACGCGCAGCGCGATGCCGCCGCCCAGCAAAAGGCGATCATGGCGCAAATCGTGCAACTGGTGCAGAAGAACCGCCAGGCCAAGGGCAATGGCGACGTCGCCTACAATTTCACCCACGGCACGAAGATCGAGCGTATCCACGTCTCGAACGCGGTGCAGGAACACCTGATGGCCGGCCGCCTCGTGATTGTGCGCCTGGGCGACAGCACCGAGCTGGTGCCGCGCGTGATCGCCGACAAGATCGCCGAGCGCGACCCCTCTCTCGTGGTGCGGGTCAGGAAGAGCGAAGCGGTCAGCGAGGAAGACGATCCGTACGCGGACTTCAAGATTCCGGACGACCTGATGTGGTAAGTACGGGGCGCTCTTCATTTAAGATGCGCTTCATCTTGCCGGCTTACGCTGGCGCTTCCTGACCGCCCCAACCGGAACCGCCATGCGCATCCTGCTCGTCGAAGACGATACTTCTCTCGGTGAAACCATCCTCGCCTGGCTGCGCCTGGACCAGCATGCGGTGGACTGGGTGCGGCGCGGCGATTCGGCCCAGACTGCCTTGCTGACGCACCATTACGACTGCGTCCTGCTCGACCGTGGCCTGCCGGGCCTGTCCGGCGACGCCTTGTTGGACTCCTTACGCAAGGCGGGGAATACGGTGCCGGTGATCCTGATCACCGCCTTCAATGCGCTGGCCGACCGCGTCGAAGGGCTGGACCTGGGCGCCGACGACTACCTGGTCAAACCCTTCGAGCTCGAGGAACTGTCGGCGCGCATCCGGGCCGCGGCGCGGCGCGGCGCCAGCCAGGCCAGCAACGCCTTGACACACGCCGGCATCGCCCTCGATGCCGAAACGCGGCAAGCCAGCCTGCACGGCCGGCCGGTCGCGCTCACCAGCCGCGAATACCACGTGCTGTATGCGCTGCTGCTGCGCAAGAACGGCATCGTCACCCGCGCCCAGATCGAGGAAAGTCTGTATGGCTGGGGCGAGGAGGTCGAAAGCAATGCGATCGAGGTCTACATCCACAACCTGCGCAAGAAATTCGGCAGCGACAGCATCGTCACCGTGCGCGGCCTCGGCTACCGCCTGAGGGACGATGCCTAGCGCGGGCGCGCCGCCCTGGTCCCTGCGCCGGCGCCTGCTGGCCGCGATCCTGGCCGCCAGCACGGTGCTGTGGCTGGGCAGCCTGGGCACCGTTACCGTGATCGCGTGGCAGGAAACGACAGACGTGTTCGACGATGCGCTCGAGGAATCGGCGTACATGCTGATGGGCGCCACCACCGATCTCGATGCGCGTGGTCTGCTGTCGCCACTGTCGGCGTCAAGTCGCGATATGCGCAAGGTCGACATGCAATACCAGGTGGTGGCGAACGGCCGCGTACTGCAGCGCAGCGCCGGCGCGCCGGCCGCCCCCTTCGTTGCCGGCTTCGACGACGACCACGGTTTCATCGACCTCACGGTGGCTGGCGAGCGCTGGCGCGTCTTCGTGGTGCGCGACGAGGCGCGCCGTTTCGAGGTGCAGGTCGGCCAGCAGGCCGATAAACGCCTCGACATCCTGGAAGAGCTGGGCGAGGTCCTGTGGTTGCCGGTGCTGGGTTTCCTGGTGCTGCTGGCGCTGGTGTGCTGGTGGCTGACCGGGCGCGTGCTGCAGCCGCTGCGCCGCACCGCCGCCGCGATCGGCGCCAAGACCCCGGACGACCTGGCGCAGGTGGAGACGCACGGCCAGCCGCGCGAACTGCTGCCGATGACAATGGCGCTCAACGATGTGCTCGCACGCCTGGACGCGGCGCTGCAGGCCGAACGCCGCTTCACCGCCGATGCCGCCCACGAACTGCGCACCCCGCTGGCCGGCCTGCACATGCACGTGCAGCTGCTGCAGCGCCAGCATCCCGATTTGGCGATGCCCTTCCAGAAGCTGCGCCAGGACATCGCCCGCCTGACGGCGCTGGTCGACAGCCTCCTGACGCTGGCGCGCCTCGATCCGCTGGTGCGCACGCAGTTGGGGCGGCAAGAGGTGGCGCTGGCGCCCTTGTTCGAGCAGTTGCAGGCCGAGCACGCCATCGAGGCCGCCCGGCGCGGCATCGTCCTGTCGCTGCGCTGCGAGATCGCATCGGTGCGGGCGGATCCGCAGATGCTCGCCATCGTGCTGCGCAACCTGGTGAATAACGCGCTGCGCTATTGCCCGGCCGGCAGCCGGGTCGAGGTCGAGGCCGGCCGCCATGCGGGCCGCGACCGCATCGCGGTGCGCGACGACGGCCCCGGCGTGGACGAAGCCAGCCGCCGGCGCCTGACCGAACGTTTTTTCCGCGTGCTGGGCCAGGAGGCGGGCGGAAGCGGACTCGGGCTGTCGATCGTCCAGCGCATCACGGATCTGCACGGCATCGCGCTCGCCTTCGGTCCCGGGCTGGAGGGACGCGGGCTCGGCGTCACGCTCGATTGGCCTTCTTAAGATCACGTTAATGTCGCGCCGGTCTAATGGGGCATCCACTCACCAGACAAGGAGCGACCATGAACCGTACTTTTAAACTGTCCGCCATCACGAGCCTGCTGGCCGCCTCGGCCTTCGCCATCGCCCAGCCGACCGGCTACACCGGCCCCTCGAGCAAGCCCGCCGCCGCGGCCGGCTATACCGGGCCGACCAGCGTGCCCCTGATGACGGCCAAGGATTTATTGGACAAGGGCAAGGACGACCAATACGCGCGCCTGCAGGGCAAGCTGCTCAGTCACAGGGGCGGCGAGGAATATGAATTCGCCGACGCCAGCGGCAAGATCACGGTCGAAATCGACGCCAAGTATTTTCCGGCCGGTGTGAGCATCGACCAGAACACGGTGGTCGAACTGACCGGCGAATTCGACAAGGAGACCTTTGGCGAATCGAGTTTCGATGTGAAACAGCTGAAAGTCGTCGGCAAATAAGCGAACGCCACCGCAAGGTGGCGCCGCATTGCGTCCTTCCAGACGCTTCAGTGATGAAGCGATGCCCCGGTCGTTGCCTGCCCGGGTTGGCCGGGCCGATAGGCCTTCTCGCCGGCCGCGGTGTCGTGATAGTCCTGGAAGCGTGCCACTTTACCGTCGCGTATCGTGAACACGTGCACCCAGGGACTGTCGTAGGCGCGTCCGGTTTGCCGGACCAGCCAGGTCGCTTCGCCGGTGACGACGACCTTGTCGCCTTCGGCGATGATGTCCTTCGGTTCGAAGCGCAGCGCCTGCGCGGCCTGGTCCAGTTCCTTGAAGAACCGGGCAATCGCGGCTTTGCCCTTGTGCAGGCCGGAGAAGGGAACGTTCTCAACCTCGGGTTCGATCCAGAGCGCATCGTCCTGGTAGCGCTCCAGGAGCTGCGGAATATCGCCGCTCTGGAACATCTGGTAGCCTTCCATGACCAGCCGTTTGTTTTCCTGTGCGTCCATGTCAGCCTCCTGAAAATATTCGGCCGTCCACGGCAATCGCGCCCGTTCATGCCGCAGGCGGCCGATCCATTCAGCCTAATGCGCGGCGCATGGATGTCAAGCCGGACAGGCGGCTCACTTCACACAAAGGAGCGCAACATGACGAACGGATTCAAGGTCGGCGACAAGGTGCAGTGGCATTCTTCCCAGGGAACGGTGACCGGCACGGTCAAGAAGAAGCTGACGGAACCGATCGACATCAAGGGCCACCACGTGGCCGCCTCGAAGGAGAATCCGGAATACCTGGTCGTCAGCGACAAGACCGGCGCCGAAGCGGCGCACAAACCGGATGCGCTCACCAAGGCCTAGCAAAAACGCCACTTGGCGGAGGGCATTTCCGGGTCCGGCTGAGTGTCCGGTGGTAAGCTATTCATGTTGTCACTTCCAACCTGAAGGAATGCCATGAAACCGCTGTTCTCCTCCGACGACGAAGCGAAGGCGGCCGCCGCGCCTGCGCCTGCCGCCACGCCCGCACCTGCCTTCCCACCGCTGGTGGATCCGGCCCGTTCGCCGGACATGCTGCCGGCATCGCTGTCGGATGCAAGCCCGGCGCCCGTCGTACGCGTCGATATCTCCGGTATCGACGACAAGGCCATCGAGTCGCTCGGCGGCTCCACTGGCGCGGGCGTGGCCAAGGTCTCGGCCAAGCTGCTGGGCACCGTGCGCGCGTCGGATGCCGACGTGTTCGGCGCGCAGCTGAACGAACTGATCGCCGCTTCCAAGGGCCTGGACCCGGCCAAGCTGCGCTCTGGCGGCCTGCTGTCGCGCGTCACGAACATGTTCGGCTCGGTCAAGGAAAAGATGCTGTCGCAATACCAGGTGGTCGAGTCGCGCATGGACACGCTGGTGTCGGAGATGACGCGCCATGCCAACGTGCACCGCAATCGCATCCAGGATTTCGACGAGATGTACAAGGGCCTGGAGATGTACTACCAGGGCCTGGACGCCGACGTCAAAAAGGGCGAAGCCTGGGCCGAGCGGCTGCGCCAGGCGGTCGCCCAGCAGGCCGCGCCGGCGAATGCCTTCGAGGCCCAGCAGGCGACTGAACTCAAGCGCCGTCTGGAACGTCTGGAAAAGCGCATCGACGATTTGAAACGCGCCATGCTGATGGCCACGCAAATGGTGCCGCAGATCCGCCTGTCGCAGGACAATGCCCGTGCGCTGACGGACACGTTTACCGACATCGTCAACGTCTCGATCCCGGCCTGGCGCAACGTGTTCTCGCTCTACCTGCTGCAACTGGAAGCCAAGCAGAGCGCGGCGGTGGCGAATGCGGCCTACGATGCCACCGACGCGGCCTTCCGCGCGCAGGCCGACATGCTGCTGGAAAATACCGAGACGGTCGCGCGCGCCAAGCAGCGTTCCCTGGTCAGCCTGGAAACGGCCCAGCACGTGCAAACGCAGCTGGTGACGGCTTTCGACAAGCTCGAGCAGATCTCGCGCGAAGGCCAGCAGCGCCGCAAGGACGAGCTGCCGAAGCTGCAGCAACTGGAGCACGAGCTGATCGCGCGCTTCTCCACGACCGCTCCATCGGCCTAACATATCATTTTCACCATAAAGGAAAGCCAAGCCATGTCGACGACGCTGCAAACCGGCCACCGCATCAACCTCGAAAAGTCCGCCCCGGGCCTGAAGCGTGTCCGGATCGGCCTGGGCTGGAAGGTCAACGCGGCCGAGGGCCAGGCCTTCGACCTCGACTCGTCGGTATTCCTGTGCAGGAAAGACGCGAACGACGATCCGGTCATGATCAGTAACGCCCACTTCGTCTATTACAACCACACGACCTCGCCGGATGGCGCGGTCGTCCACTCGGGCGACAACCGCACGGGCGACAAGGACGGCGACGACGAAGTCATCACCGTCGACCTGTCCAGGGTCGAGGCGGAGGTGATGGAGATGCCGATCGTGGTGACCATCCACGAGGCCGAGGCGCGCAAGCAGACCTTCGGCCGCGTCACCGATGCCTACGTCAAGGTCTACAACGACGAGACCGGCGAGGTGATCGCCGAATACGACCTCGACGAAGACTACTCGGACAAGACCGCGCTGCAGTTCGGCTCGCTGTACCGCCGGGAGGGCGAATGGCGCTTCCAGGCCGTCGGCGCCGGCTTCAAGCTGAACCTGGCGACGTTTATCCGCAAGCTGGGCGGCACCGTCTGAGGACGGCCACGCTTCCGGCTCCCCATGCCGTGTGACCGATGACACCCAAGGCATTCGATTTCGGCGCGGAGCCTGAGTCCACCCCGGAGCCAGTCCAGCCACCGGCTGTACCGCGCGCCTTCGACTTCGGCGACGCCGCCACACCGGCTGCCCCCGCCGGCCCGCCGAAGGCGCTGTCCTTCGACGACCTGCCGCCGGTGTCGGCATCCTCCAACCTCACCGCGAAAGCCCCGGCGCGGGCGCTGTTCGAGAGCGAAGACCATCCGGCCGTGCGCGATGCGCTCGCGCTCGCCAGGACCGAGCATCCGCAGGTGTTCGCGCAAGAGCAGGGGCGCCTGGCGGCCCTGTTCAGGCGCATCCTGCCGGTCAGGCTGGCGCTGGTCACGCAGTGGGCGGAAGCGCCGCTGCACGAGCAGGCCGCGCTGCTGCAGCCGATCACCGTGCTGGTCACGAAATTTTCGGAGATGGGCGTGCCCGCGTTGCTGGACGCGGCACTCGAGAGTACCCGGACACCGACCGGCATCTTCGACAAACTGTTCCGCCGGCCGACGCCGCCCACGGAATACAAGCCGGCGCTGCTGGCCAGCCGCGCGCAGCTCGTGCAGCTGATGGCCGACAGCGAGGTCGCCCTGCGCAAGCTCGAAGAGTCGGCAAACGACCTGAATCTGCACGGGCTGGTGCTGGCCGTCGTGTCGACACTGGCTTCCGGTGCGTCGGACGTGACCCGGGATGCGCTGCTGCAGCGCCGCACCCTGATCGGGCAGGCGGTGCGCCAGGCCGGGCTGTCGATGCTGCAGATGGAGCAGGTGCGCCAGCAGGCCGCCGACCTGATCGGCCAGGTGTCGTCCTTCCTGACGGTGACCCTGCCCGCGCTCGAGATGGCGCAGGCGCAGGGCGGCAACGAACGCGCCTAGATCACCCCTTGGGCCAGCATGGCATCGGCCACTTTGACGAATCCGGCGATGTTGGCCCCGTCCACGTAGCTGATACTGCCGTCGGTGCGTGCGCCGTACTGCAGGCAGGCCGCATGAATACCCTGCATGATCTGCAGCAGACGGGCATCCACCTCCTCGCGCGGCCAGGACATGCGTTCCGCGTTCTGGCTCATTTCCAGTCCCGAGGTGGCGACGCCGCCCGCATTGCTGGCTTTACCGGGCGCATACAGCACGCCGGCCGCTTCGAAGGCTTTGGCGGCGTCGATGGTGGAGGGCATGTTGGCGCCTTCCGCCACGCACAGCACGCCATTCCCGATCAGGGTCGCGGCGTCGTCCGCATGTAACTCGTTCTGTGTCGCGCAGGGCAAGGCCACATCCACGGGAATATGCCATGGGCGGGTGCCTGCTTCGAAACGGGCGCCGGTACGTTCGGCGTAATCGCTGACGCGGCCATACAAATGGTTTTTCACCTCCATCAGGACGGCCAGTTTCTCGGGGGTGAAGCCATCCATGTCGATCACCGTCCCGCCCGAATCCGATACCGTCACGACCTTGGCGCCGAGCGCCATCGCTTTTTCCACGGCATACTGCGCCACGTTGCCCGAACCGGACACGCTGACGCGCAGGCCGTCGAACGAACGGCCGCGGGTCTTGAGCATCTCCTGGGCGAAGTACACGGTGCCGTAGCCGGTCGCTTCCGGACGCATCAAGGAGCCGCCAAAGCTCAAACCCTTGCCGGTGAAAACGCAGTCGGCGCGATTGCTGAGCTTTTTCATCATGCCGGCCATGTAGCCGACCTCGCGGCCGCCCACGCCAATGTCGCCCGCCGGAACGTCGGTGTCCGCCCCGACGTGACGGAACAGCTCGCTAACGAAGGCCTGGCAGAAGCGCATCACTTCGCCCGGGCTCTTGCCTTTGGGGTCGAAGTCGGAGCCTCCCTTGCCTCCGCCCATCGGCAAGGTGGTCAGCGCGTTCTTGAAGGTCTGCTCGAAGGCCAGGAATTTCAATACGGATAAGGTGACGGAAGGGTGGAAACGCAGGCCGCCTTTATATGGGCCGATCGCCATGCTGTGCTGGATACGGTAACCGCGGTTGACCTGCACCTGGCCGTGGTCGTCCACCCATGACACGCGGAACATGACGACCCGCTCGGGTTCGACCAGGCGGTCCAGCAGGCCTTGTTCGGCATATCTGGGATGCTGTTCGATAAACGGCCACAGGCTGTCCATGACTTCGGTGACGGCTTGCAGGAATTCGGGTTGGCCAGGATTGCGGCCGGCGACGTGGTCCAGAAACTGATGTAGAGAAGCGTATTTCATGGTGAATCCCAGGGA
>Ga0308168_1004523_pt1 | contig 10001 bp, 6 predicted proteins | sample PhyCR2_FD_202133 | JGI IMG/M metagenome (GOLD analysis project Ga0308168, IMG submission 202133) | Phyllosphere microbial communities from UC Gill Tract Community Farm, Albany, California, United States - DLSLRC.R2 | ecosystem: Host-associated > Plants > Phyllosphere > Unclassified | place: USA... | reverse complement strand
ATTGCACTTCCAATCACAGGCAGCGGACTGACGGGGACCGGAGCGACAGGGATGAACGACATGGAATGGCCGTATGCCGGCGGTGCGATCGCGGCCCTGATCCGCGCGCGCGACTGGCGCGGCACGCCCCTTGGGCCGCTCGCCGCCTGGCCGGAACGCCTGCGCGCGCTCGTCGACACGCTGCTGGAGAACCCCGTGCCGACGGCGCTGCTGTGGGGCCCGGACGGCATCCTCCTGTACAACGAAGGCTATGCGGCCGTATGCGGCGACAAGCATCCGGCAGCCCTCGGGGCGCGCGTGCGCGACGTCTGGCCCGAAGCCTGGGAATTCAACGGCCGCATGCTGGCCAGCTGCCTCGCCGGCAACCGCGAGGTGCACAAGGGTGTCAGCTTTTTCCTTGCGCGCGACGGCGCCGTGCGCGAAGCCTGGTTCGACCTGTACTACGGTCCCGTGCCGGGCCCGGACGGCCGTGTGGCCGGTGTGCTGGCCACCGTCATCGAGATCACGGCCCAGGTCGAGGCCGAGCGCATGCGGGCGGCGCAGCGGCGCGCGCTGGACCAGGCGACGGCGCGCTACCAGGCGCTGACGGCCGCCACGTCCGACGTCGTCTACCGCATGAGCGCCGACTGGAGCGAGATGCTCCAGCTGGACGGCCGCGGCTTCATCAAGGATACCGCCGCGCCGGCGCGCTCCTGGGTGCACCAGTACGTGCCGCCGTACGAGCAGGCGCGCGTGTCCGACGCCATCGGCAGGGCGATCGCCACGCGCTCGATCTTCGAACTGGAACACCGCATCGTGCGCATCGACGGCAGCGTCGGCTGGACGCTGTCGCGCGCCGTGCCGATGCTGGACGAATACGGCGCGATCGAGGAATGGTTCGGCGTCGCCAGCGACATCACCGAGCGCAAGCTGGCCGAGGAAAAGCTGAAGGAATCGGACCGGCGCAAGGACGAATTCCTCGCGATGCTGGCCCACGAGCTGCGCAATCCGCTGGCGCCGATCGGCACGGCGGCCGAGCTGCTGCAGACGGGCCGCCTGGACCCGGGCCGCGTGCGCACGACGAGCCAGATCATCGGCCGCCAGGTGGCGCACATGACGGAACTGATCGACGACCTGCTCGACGTCTCGCGCGTCACGCGCGGCCTGATCGAGCTGGAGAGCGTGGCGCTGGACATGCAGGACGTCGTGCGCGACGCCGTCGAGCAGGTGGCGCCGCTCGTCAGCACGCGCGGCCATGTCCTGATGCTGGACCTGGCGGACGGCATCGCGCCCGTGACGGGCGACCGCAAGCGCCTCGTGCAGGTCGTCTCCAACATCCTCAACAACGCGGCCAAGTACACCCCGGAGGGCGGCACGATCCGCGTGACGGTGGCGGCGGACGACGCGAACGTGAGCGTCGAGGTGACGGACAACGGCGTCGGCATGACGCTTGACGTCGCCGCGCGCGCATTCGAATTGTTCGCGCAGGCCGAACGCACGTCGGACCGCTCGACGGGCGGCCTGGGGCTGGGGCTTGCCCTCGTGAAGAGCCTCGTCGAACTGCACGGCGGCAGCGTCGGCTGTGCCAGCGCCGGCCTCGGCCAGGGCAGCACGTTCCGCGTGCGCCTGCCGCGCCTGGCGACGGGCGCGCTGCACGGCGCCAGCCCGCAGCCGGCGCTGGCAGGGATGGCGCCGCGTTCGCTGCGCATCCTCGTCGTGGACGACAATGCCGACGCGGCCGACATGCTGGCGATGCTGCTGGAAGCGGCGGGGCACCGCGTGTGGGTCGAGAACGGCCCGCAGGGCGCGCTCGAGCGCGCGCACGCGGAGCAGCCGCAGGCCTGCCTGATCGACATCGGCCTGCCGGACATGGACGGCAACACGCTGGCGCAACGCCTGCGCGCCGCCCCGGGCACGGCCGACGCGCTGCTCGTCGCCACCACCGGCTATGGCCAGGACAGCGACCGCCGGCGCTCGCTCGATGCCGGCTTCGACCACCACCTCGTCAAGCCGATCGACCTGCATGCGCTGTATGCGATCCTCGATGACGTGCAGCCGGGTTGAATCGGAAAAAAATTTTCGAAAGCCTGTCGATTCGACGCTACCCTGTCCGTCGTAGGAATGCGGCATCCCATCCCACACACAGGAGGCATCGTGAATAAACAGATCTTCGTCAACCTGCCGGTCAAGGACCTGGACAAATCCAGGGCATTCTTCACCGCGCTGGGCTATACCTTCAACCCGCAGTTCACCAACGAGAGCGGCGCCTGCATGGTGATCGCGGACGGCAGCATCTACGCGATGCTGCTCACGGAACCGTTCTTCAAGACGTTCGTGGACAAGCCGATCGTGCAGGCGAAGGAAGCGACGGAGGTCCTCGTCTGCCTGAGCTGCGAGAGCCGCGCCGAAGTCGACGACCTCGTGGCGAAGGCCGTCGCGGCCGGCGGCCGGGCACCACGGCCGCCGCAGGACCACGGCTTCATGTACGGCCATGCGTTCGAAGACCTCGACGGCCACATCTGGGAACTGGCCTGGATGGCGCCGGCCGCCTGATTCAAGCCATCGAGTGCAGGCCGATCAAATTGCCTTCGGTATCGTGCACGAGGGCGATGTGGCCGTACTGCCCGATCGACAACTTGTCCTTGAAGATGCGCCCGCCGTGCGCGGCGGCGCGCGCCGCTTCGACCGCGCAGTCGGCGCAGCTGAAGTACACGATTGTCGCGCCCCCGCCGGCAGCGAAGCCCGGCATGTGCACGAGGGCGCCGGCCGCACCGCCGTCATCCGGATTGCCCTGGAATGCCCACATCTGCAGGCCGGGCGCCGCCGCGTCGCCCTCGGCCGCGAGGCATGCCAGCGTTTTTTGGAAGACGGCCTCGTAGAAGGCGCGGGCGCGCCCCATGTCGTCCACATAGATTTCGAACCAGCCTACCGCATTACGTGTCATCGCAATCTCCTCGGCTGCGCGGCGGGTTGAGTGGAAAACGGTCCGCGCCTCCGTATTCTGGCAGCGCCCGCGCCCGCGATCAAACTCTTTCGACGGCCCCGCCAACCATGATGGCGGCGCCGTCCACGCGCGTGCGGATCAGGCAATCCTGCCCCGTCGCGCGGCCCTGGCGCAGGGTGAGGCCGCGTCCCAGCAGCGCCGTCAGCGCGCCGGCCGCCACGCCCGTCGCGGCGTCTTCCAGTGCCGGATCGAGGTGGTTGAAGTTGCGGCCCCCGAGCGTGCCGTCGCCCTTCCTGCACCATGCATAGATCCCGTTCACGGCGTGGTCCTTGCCCCACGCCGTGATGCGTGCCAGGTCGGGTGACAGGTCGTACAGCGTGGCGGCGTCGGCCACTTCGACGAGCAGCTTGGGACTGCCGATCGATGCCACGCGCGGTGCCGACGCCAGGGCCTCGTCCGCCACGCCCAGCAGCGCGGCGGCCGCGGACGCATCCACGGCCGGCGCGTCGGCCGGCTGCGCGCTCAGCCGCACGAAATAGTCGTCACCGGCACGCTCGAGCGCGAGCACCTGGCCCTTGAGTGCCGTGCGCACGGCGAGCGGGCCAGGCGCCTGCGCACGTTCGAACAGTACCGCAGCCGCGGCCAGCGTCGCGTGCAGGCACAGCGGGCTGCGCATGTGCGGGTAGTAAAAATCGACGGACCATGCGCCGTCGTCCTCCACGGGCGGGTCGAGGAAGACGCAGGTCGTCGCGCGCGCGCGGGCCAGCGCGCCGCGCGCGGCCGGGGCCTCGTCGCCGTCTTCGACGACGAGGGCCGGATTGCCGGCGCCGGGATGTGCGCCGAAGCAGCGCAAGAGGTGTGTGTGCATGTTTGGCAAGGTCGGGTTGGGTCGGATATACTGTGTTTTTATACAGTATTGAGTGTTTGCTACCATTCTAGCCCGCCGATGAAGACCCCGCTGCCGCCAGCTTCGCCGTCACGACCTTCCGCCGATCCCCATCTCGGCGCGGCGGCCGGGCTGCCGGCCTATGCGGAGCTGTTCTGCATGTCGAATTTCTCGTTCCTGCAGGGCGCGTCGCATGCGGAGGAGCTGGTCGACCGCGCCGTACAGCTGGGCTATACGGCGCTGGCGCTGGCGGACGAGTGCTCGCTGGCCGGCGTCGTGCGCGCGCATGCGGAAGCGAAGCGCGCGAAACTGCCGTTCATCGTCGGCGCCCATTTCCACCTGCGGCATCCGGACGGCAGCCGGGCGCCGTCTGTCCTGCTGCTGGCGCAGAACCGCAACGGCTACGGCAATCTGTCGGAACTGATCACGCTGGGGCGCACGCGCAGCGAGAAGGGCAGCTACCTGCTGCACCCGTCCGACCTCGACGCGCCGGCGGACGCGCTCGCCCACCTGCGCGGCATGCCGGACTGCCTGGCGATCCTGCTGCCGGCATACCCGGGTCACCTGCCGGACGACGTCGACCGCCTGCACCGCGAAGCCGCATGGATGGCGCAGACGTTCCCGCGCCGCGCGTGGATCGGCCTGAACCTGCTGCACCGCGCGTTCGACGACGCGCACCGCGCCGCCATCGAGGAAGTCGCGTGGCAGCACCGCATGCGCATCGTCGCGTGCGGGCGCGTGACGATGCACGTGCGTTCCAGGAAACCGCTGCAGGACACGATGACGGCCGTCCGCGTCGGCAAGCCGGTGGCGCAGTGCGGCTACGACCTCGCGCCGAATGCCGAGCAGCACCTGCGCTCGCGCGTGCGCCTGGCGAACATCTACCCGCGCGCGGCACTGGACGAGACGGTGCGCATCGCCGCGCTGTGCACGTTCTCGCTGGACGAGCTGCGCTACGAATACCCGGACGAGGTGGTCCCGCCCGGCCACACGGCCGCGAGCTACCTGCGCGAGCAGACGTGGATCGGCGCGCAGCGGCGTTTCCGCGAGGGCGTGCCGGCCAAGGTGCAGGCGCAGATCGAGCACGAGCTGGCGCTCATCGCCGAGATGCGCTACGAGCACTACTTCCTGACGGTCTACGACATCGTGCGCTACGCGCGCTCGCAGGACATCCTGTGCCAGGGCCGGGGCTCGGCCGCGAATTCCGCCGTGTGCTACTGCCTCGGCATCACGGAAGTCGACCCGGCGCGCGCCAACCTGCTGTTCGAGCGCTTCATCTCGAAGGAGCGCAACGAGCCGCCGGACATCGACGTCGACTTCGAACACCAGCGCCGCGAGGAGGTCATCCAGTACATCTACGGCAAATACGGCCGCACGCGCGCGGCGCTGGCCGCCGTCGTCATCAGCTACCGGCCGAAGAGCGCGCTGCGCGACAGCGGCCGTGCGCTGGGCGTCGACCTCGCGATCGTCGACAAGGTCTGCAAGCAGCACCACTGGTTCGACGGCAAGGCCGACCTGCTGGAGCGCCTGGCCGAGAGCGGCCTCGATCCGCAGGCGCCGCTGTCGCAGCAGTGGGCGTCGCTGGCGCAGCGGCTGCTCGGCTTTCCGCGCCACCTGTCGCAGCATCCGGGCGGGTTCGTGATCGCGCGCGGCAAGCTGTCGCGCCTCGTCCCCATCGAGAACGCGACGATGGCGGACCGCAGCGTGATCCAGTGGGACAAGGACGACCTCGAAGAGCTGGGCCTGATGAAGGTGGACGTGCTGGCGCTCGGCATGCTGTCGATGCTGCGCCGCGGCCTGGAGCTGGTCGGCCTGCGCCACGGCACGACGTTCGAAATGCAGGACATCCCGCACGACGACAAGGCGACCTACGACATGATCTGCCGCGCCGACACGGTGGGCGTGTTCCAGATCGAATCGCGCGCGCAGATGAGCATGCTGCCGCGCATGAAGCCGCGCCGCTTCTACGACCTCGTGATCGAGGTGGCGATCGTGCGTCCCGGCCCGATCCAGGGCGGCATGGTGCATCCTTACCTGCAGCGGCGCGAGCGCAAGGAGCCGGTCGTCTATCCCAGCCCGGACATGAAGGTGGCGCTGGAGCGCACGCTCGGGGTGCCGATCTTCCAGGAGCAGGTGATGCAGGTGGCGATCCTCGCCGCGGGCTTCACGCCCGGCGAAGCGGACCAGCTGCGCCGCGCGATGGCCGCATGGAAGCGGAAGGGCGGCCTCGAACAATACTACGAACGCATCGTCGGCGGCATGCTGGCCAAGGGCTACGATGGGGCGTTCGCCGAGCAGATCTTCAGCCAGATCCAGGGCTTCGGCGAATACGGTTTTCCCGAGTCGCACGCGGCCAGCTTCGCGCTGCTCGCGTATGCCAGCTCCTGGCTCAAGTGCCACGAACCGGCCGCGTTTTTATGCGCGCTGCTGAACAGCCAGCCGATGGGCTTCTACAGTCCATCCCAGCTCGTGCAGGACGCGCGCCGCCACGGCATCGAGGTGCGCCCGGTCGACGTGATGACGAGCGGCTGGGAATCCACGCTGGAAGACCTCGACGCGCAGTATGCCGACCCTGCGCGCGGCCAGCCGCCGGTGCGCCTCGGCCTGCACATGCTGCGCGGGATGAGCCGGGAAGCGGCGGAGCGCATCGAGATGGCACGCACGATCCGCCCGTTCGCCGACGTGGCCGATCTCGCGCGCCGCGCGAGCCTCGACCGGGGCGATTTGCAGGTGCTCGCCGGCGGCAACGCGCTGGGCGCGCTCGCGGGCCACCGCCGCCAGGCGCTGTGGCAGGCGGCGGGCGCCGTGCCGGACAAGGACCTGCTGCGCCCGACGGCGGCGGTCGAGGACACGCCGGACCTGCCGGCGCCGCGCGAAGGCGAAGAGATCGTCGGCGACTACCGCGCGCAGGGCCTGACGCTGGGCCGCCATCCGCTGGCGCTGCTGCGCGAGCGCCTGCTGGCGCAGCGCTTCCTGCCGGCCGAGGTGCTGCAGGACTTCCAGAACGGCCAGCTGGCGCGCGCCTGCGGCATCGTCACGGTGCGCCAGCGTCCCGGTACGGCGCGGGGCGTGCTGTTCCTGACGCTCGAGGACGAGACGGGCAACGTCAACGTGATCGTCTGGCCGCAGCTCGTGGAGCAGCAGCGGCGCGAGGTGCTGAACGCGGCGCTGCTGGGCGTGTACGGCGTGTGGCAGCGCGAAGGGGAGGTCAGGCACCTGGTGGCGAAGCGGCTGGTGGACATGTCGCATCTGCTCGGGAAACTGGATACGCGCAGCCGGGATTTTTGCTAGCGCCGGCGCTGTGCCATGCCCTGTTCAATTATTTTGTTGACACGTTCGCGCGAACTCCCGTACATTAAAAACATGCTCACCGCGAACCTCATCTCTCTAACTTCACTAGCGCTACCGCACCTGGCCTGAATCCATTCAGCCGCCGGTTCCACCGTGCCGTACCACCGAAGTCAGCAGAGGTTCGCCATCCATGGTCTCCCGCATTTCCCGCATCGTCACCGCCGCAGCATCGACCCCGTTCCCGTCGCGTGAACCGCGCGTGCGTTCGCGTTCGCCGCGCGCGCTGCGACTAGCGACCGGTTGCCCGGCCACGTGTCCCGTGGCAGCCGGTCAGCCCTCCCGCCACTTCTGACGTCCCGACGTCCTTGTCGTAAGCCGCATCCGCGCGCTGGCAGTCAGCGCCGGCGCCGCGGCGGGCATTGTCACGCCCATCTCTTCCATCCGCCATCCAAGGAGCCATGCATGTTGTCGAACCCCGCCTCGAAATACCGTCCTTTCCCCGCCGTTCCCGCAGCAATGCGCGACTGGCCCGACCGCGTCATCGACCGGCCGCCGGTCTGGATGAGCACCGACCTGCGCGACGGCAACCAGGCGCTGATCGAACCGATGAGCGCCGAGCGCAAGCTGCGCATGTTCGAGCAGCTCGTCACGATCGGCTTCAAGGAAATCGAAGTGGCGTTTCCGTCCGCGTCGCAGACCGACTTCGATTTCGTGCGCAAGCTGATCGAGGAAGACCGCATCCCGGACGACGTCACCATCGAGGTGCTGACGCAGTCGCGCGAAGACCTGATCCGGCGCACGGTCGATGCGCTGGCCGGTGCGCGCCGTGCCATCGTCCATCTCTACAACCCGATCGCGCCGGCGTTCCGCCGCATCGTGTTCGGCGCGGGCCGCGACGAGGTCAAGGCGCTCGCGGTGAACGGCACCCGCCTGATCCGGCAATTGACGGACGAACGTCCCGGCACCGAGTGGGTGTACGAGTATTCGCCGGAGACGTTCAGCATGACCGAGCTGGAATTCTCGAAGGAGGTGTGCGACGCCGTGTCCGCTGTATGGCAGCCGACGCCGCAGCGGAAAATGATCGTCAACCTGCCGTCGACGGTCGAGTGCAGCACGCCGAACGTCTACGCCGACCAGATCGAGTGGATGCACCGCCACCTGGAGCGGCGCGACGCCATCGTCCTGTCCGTGCATCCGCACAACGACCGCGGCACGGCCGTCGCCGCGGCGGAGCTGGCCGTGATGGCGGGCGCCGACCGCGTCGAGGGCTGCCTGTTCGGCAACGGCGAGCGCACGGGCAACGTCGATCTCGTGACCCTGGCGCTGAACCTGTACACGCAGGGCATCCACCCGGGGCTCGACTTTTCCGACATCGACGCCGTGCGCCAGTGCGTCGAGGACTGCAACGGGCTGCCCGTCCACCCGCGTCATCCGTATGCGGGCGACCTCGTGTTCACGGCATTCTCCGGCTCGCACCAGGACGCCATCAAAAAAGGTTTTGCGCAGCAGCGGCCGGACGCCGTGTGGGAAGTGCCGTACCTGCCGATCGACCCGGCCGACGTCGGCCGCAACTACGATGCCGTCATCCGCGTGAACAGCCAGTCCGGCAAGGGCGGCATCGCGTACCTGCTCGAGCAGGCGTACGGCATCGCGCTGCCGCGCCGCCTGCAGATCGAGTTCAGCCGCGCCGTGCAGCGCGCGACGGACAGCAGCGGGCGCGAAGTCGACGCCGCCGCCATCCACGCGCTGTTCCGGCGCGAGTACCTGGACGTCGACGCACCCTATGCCTACCACGGCCATACGACGGCGTCGAACGGCGGCAGCAGCGGCGGCGACGGCACGCGGCTCGAGGTGGACATCGCCGTCGCCGGCGTGCGGACGACGCGCCACGGCATCGGCAACGGCCCGATCGATGCGTTCATCCACGCGCTCGGCCTGGACGTCAGGTTGATGGATTACCAGGAGCATGCGATCGGCAGCGGCGCCGATGCCAGGGCCGCGTGCTACGTCGAGCTGCGCGTGGGCGACGGGCCGTCGCTGTTCGGCGTCGGCATCGCGGGCAGCATCATGACCGCGTCGTTCCGCGCCATCCTCGGCGGCGTCAACCGCCACGTCGCGGCCGGCGGCCGCGTGCCGGATGCGGTGTTGCAGGCCAGCGCCTGACGGGGCGGGAAGGCTGGGTCCGCGCGGCGCGATCGTTTATCATCGTGGGTTTCGTCCGCGCGCGGTGCGCGGCCAACGACTTCCCCACGACGATGACATCTGAACAATCCCCGCATTGGGGCCTGGCCATCGACACCGAGCGCTGCATCGGTTGTCACGCCTGCTCCGTAGCCTGCAAGGTCGAGAATTCCGTTTATCTCGGCATGTTCCGCACCAAGGTCTATTACCACGACTTCCACGGCAGGAATGCCGCCGGCAAGACGGCGCCGCAGCGCGCGTTCCTGCCGGCGCTGTGCATGCAGTGCGAGGACGCGCCATGCCTGAAAGCCTGCCCGACCGAATCGATCCGGCGCGACGCGGACGGCGTCGTGCGCATCGACGTGGACAGCTGCGACCGGTCGCGCGACTGCATCGCCGCCTGTCCGTACGGCGCCATCCATATCGATCCGGTGGCGCAGGTGGCGGACAAGTGCGACTTCTGCAGCCATCGCCTGGAGGCCGGCATGCAGCCCGCGTGCGTGGAAGCGTGTCCCGCCGACGTGTTCGCGTTCGGCGACCTGAACGACCCGGGCAGCGCCATCCGCCGCTTCCAGGCGAAGCACGGCAAGGAACTCGCCGTGCTGAAGCCCCAGGAAGGCACGCGGCCGGCGGTGCATTACCGCGGCATCGGCACCGTCGTGCCGCGCGCCGTCGAGAACAAGCTGCCGAAGGGCCGCAACCACGATCCGTTCACGTACG
>Ga0308168_1004516_pt1 | contig 10015 bp, 6 predicted proteins | sample PhyCR2_FD_202133 | JGI IMG/M metagenome (GOLD analysis project Ga0308168, IMG submission 202133) | Phyllosphere microbial communities from UC Gill Tract Community Farm, Albany, California, United States - DLSLRC.R2 | ecosystem: Host-associated > Plants > Phyllosphere > Unclassified | place: USA... | reverse complement strand
GCTGCGCACGCAGAACGGCTTCCGCACGCTGGACACGATCCACTTCACGGGCCACCACTCGATGGGGCCGCTGGTCGGCGCCGACTACTTCCTGAAGGACCTGCTGTTCCAGAACGCGACGCTGGCGCAGTCGTATTTCCTGGGCGGGAACTTCGTCTCGTCGAAGGGCTACTTCCCGACGGAGCTGGGCTTTTCCGAACGCCTGATCCCGACGCTGGCCAAGCTCGGCGTCCAATGGTCCGTCCTCGGCAACAACCATTATTCGCGCACGCTGAAGGATTATCCGTACGCGAGCTACGACGCGGCCGGCGATACCCTGACGTCGCCGCCGAACCGCGCCGACCTGCGCAACACGTCGGCCACCGGCAGCTGGGTGGCCGCGCAGATGGCGCACGAGCAGCAGGTCATCGTGAACAAATTCCCGTTCGCGTCGACGCCGCACTGGGTGCGTCACGTCGATCCGGCCACCGGCGCCGTGACGAAGCTCGCGGGCGTCCCCGTCAGCCAGAACGGCTCGTGGCTGGAAGGCTGGGAAGGCGCCACCACCGTCGACGAGATCGCGCCGTACGCCGCGCTCGAGCCGCGCCAGTTCTACGTCATCGCCCATGACGGCGACAATTCGAGCGGCCGCGCCGGCTCGCTGTCGACGTGGCAGGCCGGCTACAACACGACCTGCACCGGCAGCGGCTACTGCCTCGGCATCGACGAATACCTGCGCGCCAATCCGATCCCCGCGGGCGATGTGCAGCACGTGCAGGACGGCTCGTGGGTCGACACGCGCGACTCCTCGTCCGATCCGACCTGGTACCACTGGCACCTGCCCTTCCTGATCTGGAAAGGCCAGTTCGCCGACTTCAACCGCGTCACCGGCATGAGCCTCGCGCCGAAGACGAACCTGAAAGGCGTGCAGGAAGGCGCGACCGTCTCGTTCGAATACGGCTGGCACTACCTGGAGCGTAACTTCGCGCTGCTGCAGGCCGCGCTCAACTACGCGAAGACGGCCGAGCAGATCTGGCTGGACGGGCACCCGACGTACTGGTCGCCGACGACCACGCTGGACAAGCAGGTGACGTACACCGGCAACCAGCTCAACCCGTGGATGATGGCGGCCCCCGTCAAGGGCGACGCCGCGAAGGACTATGCCGGCGGCGCCAACCCGGCGGAACTGGGCTGGTACTTCCTGCTGCCGGCGATGGACTCCGGCTTCGGCTACTACGACGAGAACAAGGATGACGACGTCAAGCCGACGCTCGCCTTCAACAATTCGCTGGCGTTCACGAAGCCGTACGTGCAGTCGCACGCCGCGCAGGACCGCACGGGGCCGTCCGTGTGGTGGCCGCAGCGGTATCCGTACAATCCGGGCTCCGTGAACGCCTCCAAGGCCGAGGGCTGGACGGTGCAGCACTACAGCAGCGACTTCGCCGTGTACACGTACGGCTACGACGTGTCGGGCATCACGAGCGCCGTCGTGAAGGTGCGCGTGCACGCGTCGAACGCCATCGACGTCAATGACGACACGTATAAAGTCTACGATCCGGCCGCGCTGGCGGGCAGCGCCGGCCTGTCGATCACGCCGGCGAGCGTGAGCGCGTGGCAGAGCGTGCAGATGAAGATGCGCGACCTGCACCCGGACATCAACGGCGTCGACTGGGTGCCGGGCACGCGTGACACGCTCGCGGTGCTGCCCGCGCAGGAGACGGGCGATCTGTACTACGCGTACCTGGCGGGCTACCGCAACCAGCTCCTCGACTACTACGTCGAGATGACGGACAGCCGCGGCAACGTCACGCGCAGCGAGATCCAGCAGGTGTTCGTCGGCGCCGGCACGTATGCGCCGTCGTCGACCGGGTCGGGCTTCGTCGAGGACGTGAACGGCAAGGTGGCCGGTACGTATCCGTTCCTCGTGATCGACAAGGAAGCGCCAGGCACGCCGGGCACGATCGTCGCGTCGCAGCTCACCGACCGCTCGGTCACGCTGGCGTGGCCGGCAGCCACCGACAACGTCGGCGTGACCGGGTACACCGTGTACCGCAACGGCACGGCCATCGCCACGGTGGGCACGCCCGGCTACACCGACAACGGCCTCGCACCGGCGACGCTGTATTCGTACAGCGTGACGGCACAGGACGCGGCGGCCAACGTCTCCGCCCGCTCCGCCGTGACGAGCGTGACGACGAAACCGGCCGACACCGTCGCGCCCACGGCGCCCGGCCAGCCCGTCGCCGGCACGGTGACCTCGACGTCCGTCGCCCTGACCTGGGCGGCAGCGACCGACAACTACGGCGTCACGCAATACGTCGTCTATCGCAACGGCGCACAGGCGGGCGTGGCCGCGTCGGCCGCGTTCACGGACAGCGGCCTGGCACCGTCGAGCACCTACGTGTACACGATCGTCGCGAAGGATGCGGCGGGCAACGCATCGGCCGCCTCGAGCGCGCGCCAGGTCACGACGTCCGCCGGCAACGTCGCCGCCGTCTACTACCATCTGCCGTCGGGCTGGAGCACGGCGAACATCCACTACGCGCCGACGGGCGGCACGTGGACGACGTCCCCGGGCGTGGCGATGGGGGCGGCGTGCAGCGGCTGGATGGCGTCGACCGTGAATCTCGGCAGCGCGACGGGCCTGCAGGCCGTCTTCAACAACAATGCCGGGACGTGGGACAACCACGGCGGCGCCAACTACGCACTCGGCACCGGGCTGTCGGCCGTGAACAACGGCGCGGTCACCACCGGCAGCAACCCGTGCGCCGCCGACACGTCGGCCCCGACGGCACCCGCCAGCCTGCGTACGACGGCGGTCGGCGCGAACGCCGTGTCGCTCGCCTGGAATGCCGCGACCGACAACGTGGGCGTGACCGGCTATTACGTCCTGCGCGACGGCACCCGGGTCGCAAGCGTCTCCGCCACGAGCTACACCGACACCGCCGTCGTCACCGGCGCGACGTATGCGTATGCCGTGCAGGCCTTTGACGCGGCGGCGAACGTGTCCGCAGCAGGTCCTGCGCTATCGGTGACGACGACGGGAACGGGCACGGCGAACTGCACGGTCAGCTTCACGATCGCCAACGCCAATACGGCCGTCGGCCAGAGCCTGAGGGTGGTCGGCAGCGCGGCCGCACTCGGGTCCTGGGCGCCGGCGAGCGGCGCCGCGCTGACGATCCAGGGCAGCGGCGCGAACGTGCCATGGACCGGCACCGTCACCCTGCCGCCGAACACGGCGGTGCAGTACAAGTACGTGAAGTGGAACGGGTCGACGGCGACATGGGAAAGCAACCAGACGACGGCGTCGGGCAACCGCGAGTTCAGTACGCCGGCCGGCTGCAGCGGCACCATCGCGCGCAACGACGGCAACTTCAAGCCCTGAGCGCCGCTCCGCGTTCCGGCGGCGACTACTTGCGGCGCAGCCTCTTCAACCGCAGCGGCAGCAGGTTGAAGAGGCGCACCAGCAGGTGCAGCTGCCACGGGAACACGCAGCGCTCGGCGCGCGCAGCGATGGCGGCGGCCATGCGTGCCACGGCCGCCGCTTCGGTCTGCAGATACGGCTTGGCGCTCGCGTCCCCGCCGTTCAGTTCGCGCAGGCGCGCCGTGTCGACGTAGCCCGGCACGAGCGTCGTTACCGCGATGCCGAACGGCGCCAGCGCCTTGCGATAGGTGTCGCACATGGCGATGGCGGCGCGCTTGCTCGCGGCGTACAGCGAACCGCCGGGATAGTCCTTCTGCAGGCCGGCGATCGATGCCACGGCCACCAGCTGGCCCCGTCCCTGCGCGCGCATGAGCGGCGCGGCGGCGTCGAACGCGTTGACAAGCCCCGCGATGTTGGTCCGGACGAGCGCAGGGCCGAGGCCCGGGTCGGCCGCGAGGCCGGCCGCATCGGCGTACTGGCCGGCCGTCACGATCAGCATGTCGATGCCCTCCGCGCCGAACGTGCGCACGGCGGCCTCCACCGCCGCGCGGTCGCCGATGTCGAGCGCGAACGTGCGCACGCGCGCGTCGCGCACGAGCAGGTGACTGTCCAGGCGCCCGACGTCGCGCCCGCACAGCGCCAGCGCGGCGCCGCGTGCGTGGTAGTGCGCCGCCAGCGCGAGGCCGATACCGCTCGTGCCGCCGATGATCATGATCCTCATTGCGTACCTCCGAACGCCGCCATCCCTTTCAGGTACCCGTAATCCCATTGCGCGCGCACCTGGGCGGCGTACGCTGCCTGCGTCGGCGGCACGGTGAGCTCCACGCGGTTGCGGCGCCAGTCGATCCGCTTGCCGATGCCGTGCGCACGCAGGACGTGCCGGGCATCGCGCGTATCGAACCAGGCGTCCGCATCCTGCGCGTGCACGTGGTCCAGGCGTGCGGCGCCGTCGATGCCGAACACGGCACGCAGCGCAGGCAGCGCGAGCCACGGGTTGAACGGCATCTTGCGCTCCATGATCACGTCGCGCGCGAGACGCCGCGCCAGCTCGATGGGAAACAAATCGATGACGCCGCCGCTGTACTGCCGGCCCGCGACGTCGTGACTGCGGAAATAAAACATGTCGGCGATCGAGATGCGGGCGGCATCCGCGGGCGCCACGTCCGTTTCCACGCGCAGCACCGGATCGACGGCGCCGGCACTCCAGCGCGGATCCGCCGCCGGGGCCGGGGTGCCGTCCAGCAGCGCCGCCACACGTGCTTGGCCGAACACGACTTCGCCGAACGGCGGCTGCGGGCCGCGCCGCTCGCCCGTCCGCCGCGGTTCATAAAGCACCCGCGCACCGACGATGGCCAGCGCCGGCGCATCGTCGGCAGGCTGCGGCAGCGGCAGCGGCAACGGCAGAACGTCCGGGAGCTCGAACAGGTAGTCGCGCCGCAGGTCGGCGATGCGTGCGGCCGGCGTGCGCCGCAGCCAGCGCCATCCCGCCGCGCCGAGCGTGCGCAAGGGCGCCGCGCGCGGCGTGGAACGGATCGCGCGCAGGAAGGCATACATGTCCGGTCCGGCCATCCACGCATGCCGCGCCTCGGCATCGGGCAGCGCGGCGATGACGGCCGCCGCGATCGCCCCGCCGCAGCTGGCCAGCAGCACGTCCGGCTTGCGCCCGCAGTCTTCCGCCGCCGCGTGCACGCCGAGATAATAGGCGAAGCGAAAGCCGCCGCCGGCCAGCACGAGGCAGCGCCGATACTGTTCAGGGGTGTTCATCGGATGCATAATGCCTGCATGCAAAAATTACCACAAGCACAACGGACGCGGTCGCCGGACGGATACGTGCTTGTGCGCCTGCGCCTCGTGCACCTGGCGCTGAACTGGCTCGCCTTCAGCGTCTGCTACCCGCTGTGCAACCTGCTCGCCGCCCAGCAGTCCGTGCGGCGCAGCCTGGCCCTGCCGCTCGACGCCGCGATCCCGTTCGTGCCCTGGATGGCCGTGCCGTATGCAACGTCGGGCCTGTTGTTCACGCTCGTCTTTTTCCTCGTCCGCGGCCGCGAGGCGCTGCGCGTGGCAAGCCGGCGCCTGCTGCTCGTCACGGTCGCGGGCTGTCTCGTGTTCGCCGCTCTGCCCGCGCGGTTCGGCGCCGTGCGGCCCGCGGTCGCCGACGCCGTGCCGGCCGCGCTGTTCGGTTGGCTCGACCTCGTCGACCAGCCCTATAACCAGTGCCCGTCGCTGCACGTGGCGTACTGCGTGATCGTATGGCTGGCGCTGCGTCCCGTGTGCCGCGGCCCGTTGCGCATCCTGCTCGGCGGCTGGCTCGTGCTGGTCGGTGCCAGTACCGTCTTCACCTGGCAGCACCACGTGGCCGACGTCGCCGGGGGCCTGCTGCTGGGCGCCGGCGCCGCGTGGGTGGTCCGGCCGGGCGCCACGCGCCGCACCACCGTAGCCTTTTACTATACGGTCATGGCGGACTTCGTCGTGCTGGCCGGCGTGGCAGCGCTGCACAGCTGGATCGCGGCCTGGGCGGCGGCCAGCCTGCTGCTCGTGGCGGCGGCGTATGCGGGGCGCCGTCCCGGCCTGATCGCCAAGCGCGCAGGCAGTCATCCGCTCTACGCCTGGCTGCTGTTCTGGCCCTACCTGTCCGGATATTGGCTCACGTGGGCGCTCGTGCGCGTGCGCGAACGCGGCCGTCCGGCGTTCGTCCAGCACGCGCCGGGTCTGTGGACGGGCCGGCGCCTGACCGCGGCCGAAGCGCGTCATCTGCCGCCCGGCTGCCACGTCATCGACCTGACGGGCGAGCTGTCTGAAACCGCCTCGCTGCGGCACGCACGCTATGTGCACCTGCCGCTGCTCGACCTGCAGGCCCCGCGTCCCAGCCAGCTGCGCGCCGTGCTGGCTGCGCTGGCGCGGCTGCGCGCCGCCGGCGAACCCGTGTACGTGCACTGCGCCATGGGGTACAGCCGCAGCCGACTCATTTCACGAATTTACTTGCGAAGGAACCGACGATGTCCATCTCGATCTATCAGCTGAAGCCACGCTTCCAACAATTGCTGCGTCCCCTGATAGGTGGGCTGCACCGGATGGGCATCACGCCGAACGCCGTGACGCTCGGCGCAATGGCACTGTCGGTGGCGTACGGCGCGGCGCTGGCACTGGCGCCGGCGACGACGGGGCTGTGGCTTGGCCTGTCGCTGTTCCTGCTGCTGCGCATGGCGCTGAACGCCATCGACGGGATGCTCGCGAACGCTACCGGCAACAAGACCAGGCTGGGTGCGTTGCTCAACGAGATCTGCGACCAGGTGTCGGACGTGGCGCTCTACCTGCCGTTCGCGTTCGCTGCCGGCCTGTCGGCGGCGCTCGTGGTGGGCGTCGTCGTCGCCGGGCTGCTGGCCGAATTCGCGGGCGTGCTGGCGCAGGCCATCGGCGCGCCGCGCGGCTTCGAAGGCCCGATGGGGAAGAGCGACCGCGCGTTCGCCTTCGGTTTGATCGCCCTGCTGTTCGGTGCGGGCGTCGCGCCGGTGTGGTGCAACGGCCTGCTCGGTCTCGCGCTGCTGTTGTCGGCGCTGACCGTGTTCAACCGGCTGCGCCGGGCGCTAAGGGCTTCTTCGCCAGCGACACCGTAAAAATCCCTTCGATGCCGATCGCGGTCGCTTCCTTGTGGCCGCCGGCCAGCGCGACCAGCGCATCCATCTCGGCCTGCGGACGCGGACGCATCTTCCACGGCTGGCCGCGGTGGTTCGTCAGCGTGTAAGCGATCATGTCGAGCTGCGGGTGCCACGGCTGCGCGGTGTAGATCAGGCATCCGCCCGGTTTCAGGCTGCGCAGCACGCCGCGCAGCGACGTCAGCACCGTCTCGTTGTCGCTGAACAGTTCGTACAGGCCGGACACCACGGCGATGTCATAGCGTCCTTCCAGATCCGCATAGCTGGCCGCATCGAACGCGTCGGCCCGTTCCACGGTCACGGGCGTCGTCAACTGCAGTTCCGCGGCCAGGCGGCGCGCATTGTCGACGTTGTGCTGCATGTAGTCGCGCAGCGTGATCTCGAGCTGGCGGTCCTGGAAGCGCTTGACGGTTTCCAGCACGTAGCGCGCGGAGCCGGCGGCGATGTCGAGGATGCGCACCGTCTGCCCTTGCGGCTGCGCGTCGATGCAATCGGCCAGCATGCGCTGCAGCTGCGCCTTGCGCACGCGGATGCCGCGCCAGCCGACGGCGTCCAGGTAGCCGCGGTCGATCATCTTGCCGAGCCCGAGGCGCCCGCCCGCCTCGTTGCGGTAGACGTAGTCCAGCGACTCGCCCGAATCGAAGCCGTGCGTCAGGCCGATGCGCATGCCGTCGCTCAGGGGGCCTAGCACGCCCAGCATGCGGCGCTGCAGGCCGAACCAGGCGCGCGTGGCGGCACTCCCGCTTTCGTTGCGTTCGAGGGCTGCATAACGTCGCGCCGCGGGGCCGTCGCGATCGGCCTGCGCATAGTGCGATGCCGGCGTCGGCGCCAGGGCGTAGCAGTCGCGGATGAAATCGCGGCCGGCCTGCATCGCGACCGCGGTGTCGCGCTCGTAGAACACGGCGTGGTAGCAGTCGTCGATGCGCACGTAGCGCTTCAGCGTCGAACCGAGGCGTTCGAAGAACAGGCGCTGCGGCGCTTCCTTGACCACGTAATCCTTGTCGGCGGCCAGCATCAGCACGGGAACGTCGATGGCCGCGGCGTCGGCGACGATGCGCTCGGCCGTATCGGCCAGCTCGAGCAGGATCTTCGCCGAGATGCTCTTGGCGATCAGCGGATCGGCCGCATAGGCCTGCGCTTCGTCGGCCGAATGCGTCAGCATGCCGGGCCGGATATAGCTCGTGACGAACAGCTCCGGCTTGAAGCGGCGTGCAAAGCGCAGCGCGGGCTTGGCCAGCGGGACGTACAGCTTGATCTGGAAGGCGGCAGCCGCCATCACGAGTCCGCGGATGCGCGGCGCGTAGTCGTGCACCCACGTCGCCGCGACGACGGCACCGACACTGTTGGCCACGACGACCATGTCCTCGATCGCGATGCCGTAGCGTGCGGAGACATGGCGTACGAACGTATCGAGATCGTTTACCAGGGTGGCGAAGTCCGGCGCGTCGCCACGTGCCCCGGGCGAATAGCCGTGGCCGCGCGCATCATAGGCGAATGCCCAGTCCTGGTGCTGGCCGAAGCGTTCGACGAGGGTCGCGATCCGGCCGGAGTGCTCGTGTCCGCGGTGCAGGAAGATCAGTGCTCGCGGCGGGCGGCCCTGCGCCGGCGCGGCCGGTTGCCAGGCGCGGTAGAACAGCCGGGTGCCGTCGCTGCCGGTAAACCCGGATTCGGACATAGTCCAGGCAATGGAGGGCTCGATCTTCATGTGGAATCCTTAGTGGATGCTGCGGAGCAGGCAGTACAGGAGAGGCGCGGTGAGGACCAGGCTGTCCACCCGGTCCAGGATGCCGCCGTGGCCGGGAATGAGCTGGGAAAAGTCCTTGATCGACAGGTGGCGCTTCGCGGCCGAGAACAGCAGGTCGCCGGCGAATCCGGCGAGCGACAGCAGCAGCGCCCACGCCGCGAGCGTCAGCGGCGCGGCCAGCGACAGGTACGTGCCGAGCACCAGGCTGACGATCTGCGACACGACGACGCCGCCCATCAGGCCCTGCCACGTCTTGTTGGGACTGATCGTCGGCGCGATCTTGTGGCGGCCGAACAGTTTGCCGGCCACGAACTGGCCGATGTCGTTCAGCGCCGTCAGGATGAACAGGTAGAACAGCCAGCCCAGATTCCTGCCGGCGCCGAACGGCAGCGACGCATAGGCGATGAGCAGCTGCATCGCGGCCGCCGTGGCCAAAATCGAGGCCCAGGTGACGATGGACGCGGCGGCCTGCGGTCGGCTGCAGCGCAGCCACATCACGACAATCGCACCGCACAGCAGCGCGGCGGGCAACAGGGGCGTGAAGCGGCCGGCGACAGCGGTGACCACGACGATGGCCGCAGCGCCGAGGCGAAAGCGGTTGCGGCCGCCGGGATGATACGGTTCGAGTTCCAGCACCGCGAGGAGAACGATGAGGTAGGCCAACACGTGCAGTCCCGTCGGGTAGGTCAGCAGCGCTAGGCTAACGACGGGGAAGATCCGCCACCATGCATTGACCTGGTGGCTCAGCATGCCGGGTGCTGCGCCGCGCGCAGCCACTTTCACGGACAGTGACGTGGCTGCGAGCAGACCGTACAGGGCGGCCATGGCGGGAACGATGCCCGTCGTGGTGTCGAAGAATGAAGACATGGTTGGGCAGCTAAACGTCGATCAGGCGATCGCGTTGATTTTAACTGCACATAATGTCCAAATTTTAATTTTGTTGAACTAAGTCAAAAAAATTTAATGGTTGGATGGGCGGATTGGCAACGGGGCCAGCAGCGGCACGCTTGCGGGATCGTTGATCGCTTGCAGGTGCTGGTCGACTACCATGGCCGTAACCGTCGAGGGATCGGGACGCTGGCCAGAGCAGGAAAGCAAAAAGCCCGCTCAGTATGGACTGAGCGGGCTTCTGCGGAATAACTAGCCTGACGATAACCTACTTTCACACTGGTTGCAGCACTATCATCGGCGCAAAGTCGTTTCACGGTCCTGTTC
>Ga0308168_1004513_pt1 | contig 10017 bp, 9 predicted proteins | sample PhyCR2_FD_202133 | JGI IMG/M metagenome (GOLD analysis project Ga0308168, IMG submission 202133) | Phyllosphere microbial communities from UC Gill Tract Community Farm, Albany, California, United States - DLSLRC.R2 | ecosystem: Host-associated > Plants > Phyllosphere > Unclassified | place: USA... | reverse complement strand
GCGCGGGTTGGTCTTCAGGGGCTTGGCCAGCTGCATGGCGACGTTGCAGGCGATGTCGCCGTGGCTGGGATCGCGCGGACGCTCCAATACAATGTTGGGCGTCAGTTCAGTGCCGGCGACGATGGGCGCCAGGGCGGCCTGGAACAGGGCGGCGATATCTTGTTTTTGTTGGGCGAGCATGGGCTGTGATCGGAAATAGGTGTAATGGTGCCAGGATGCGGGTGCCGGGGCAGGCTGCAAGGCCACGGGCAAACAGTCGTCATTATACTGGTTTGCCGCAAGCTGGAATACGGCCCGGTCTTGCCCTGCGGCTTGACTTGCTCCCGCATAAAGCGTCCTTTAAGCCTGCGCAACGCCGACCCGTTACAATGTGCGCCTTTATGCATTGATTGATTTGCCATGACCGAAAAGCGCCCGACGCTCACCCTCAAACCGAAGGCCAAGGCCGCCAAGCCCACCGCACCGGCGCGTGCCGGCCAGCCGCGGCCGGGCGGCGCCGGGCCGCGTGCGCCTGCCGCTCAGGGGCGAACCCAGGGGCAAGGTCAGGGGCAAGGTCAGGGCAGGGCGGACGCCAATGTGCGGCCGCAGGAACAGCGTCCGCCGCAGCGTGCTCCGGAAGCGCCCCGGCGCGCAGCGGAAACCCGTTCCGACGCCAGGCCGGCGCCGCGCGCCGACGAGACCCGCCTGCGTCACAGCCACGAAATCAAGAACACGCACCAGCTCGATTACCGTCCCGACCTGAAGACCGATGCGCTCGCCTTTGCCCTGCTCGGCGCCGCCAGCAGCCTGGCGCGGGTGCGCACCGGCACCGCCCTGCCGCAGGCGCTGGCCGAGGTGTTCCAGGCCTATGACGCCACGCCCCAGGCGCGCGGCGCGATGCAGGACATCGCCTACCGCAGCCTGCGCCAGCTGGGCCGCAGCGAAACCCTGCTCGGCCTGATGACCAGCAAGGCGCCGGAACCGCCGATGCTGGCCGCGCTGCTGTGCGCGGCGCTGGCCCTGCTGGATCCGCCGCAAGGAGAGGCGCCGCCCTACGAAGCCTTCACCGTGGTCGACCAGGCCGTCAGTGCGGCGGCCCACCACCCCGATTTCGCCCATGCCAAGGCGATGGTCAACGCGGTGCTGCGCCGCTTCCTGCGCGAGCGCGATGCGCTGCTGCAGGCGGCCCTGCGCGAACCGCTGGCCCAGTGGAATTACCCGCAATGGTGGATCGACTCGGTGCGCAGCGCCTGGCCCGACCAGTGGGAGCAGGTGCTTGCGGCGGGCAACCGCCAGCCGCCGCTGACCCTGCGCGTCAACCTGCGCAAGACCAGCGTCGAGTCCTGCCTGGCGACCCTGGCTGCGGCCGGCATGGATGCGCGGCGGGTGGGGCCGTCGGCCGTGCGCCTGGCGGTGCCGGTCAACGTCGGCCTGATCCCTGGTTTCGAACAGGGCCTGGTGTCGGTACAGGATGCCGGCGCCCAGCTGGCGGCGCCGCTGCTCGACCTGGAGGACGGCATGCGCGTCCTCGACGCCTGCGCCGCCCCCGGCGGCAAGAGCGGCCACATCCTGGAACTGGCGCAGGTCGAGCTCACCGCGCTCGACGTCGACAGCCGCCGCCTGGGCCGCGTCGAACAGAATTTGCAACGCCTGGGCCTGGCCGCGAACGTGACGTCCGGCGCGGCCGAAGAGCGCGGCTGGTGGGATGGCCGGCAGTACGATCGCATCCTGGCCGACGTGCCGTGCACGGCCTCCGGTATCGTCCGCCGCCACCCGGATATCCGTTGGTTGCGTCGCAAGGGCGATACCCACCAACTTGCAACACTTTCCGCGAAAATACTCGACAATCTTTGGCAGATGCTGCGGCCCGATGGTAAATTGCTGTTCGTGACATGCTCGCTCTGGCCGCAGGAATCCGAAGCGCAGGCCGCCGCCTTCGCGGTGCGCAACGGGGCGATCCGTCTCGATGCGCCGGGCCAGCTGCTGCCGCGCGCCGATTCAGGGCTGGATGCGGGAAACAATTCGGGACAACATCCGGGTCAGGATGCCGGGCAGGATCATGATGGTCTGTTCTATGCCCTGTTCCAGAAGTCCGGGGCTTAGCGCGCCACACAACACCGCCATGCCGGCCTTGCATCGCCCTGCCGTACCACGCGTACTGTCGCCGATGCCGCGCCGGTGGGCCGCATCCCTTGCCCTGCGGGTGTTACCAGGCGCGCCGCATTTCCCTGACAACGCTTTTGTAAGGCCCCTAGTGACTGTACGATTTTTCCGCCTCCTCGCCTGCCAGCTGATGCTGGCTTTCGCGTGCGTCACGGCGCAGGCGGCCGACGGGATCGACATCACCCGCAATCGCATCGAAGCATCCGAGGACGGCTACCGCCTGGATGCCATGTATGCCTTCGACCTGACCACCAGCCTGCGCCAGGCGCTGCAGGGCGGCATGCCGGTCTACTTCACCACCGAGATCGAACTGACCCGGCCGCGCTGGTACTGGTATGACGACCGCGCCGTCGCCGCGCGCCGCACCGTGCGCCTCGATTACGACGTGCTGGCGCGGGTCTACCACGTGCTGGTCATCGGCAGCGTGCAGCAGACCTACGACACCCTGGACGACGCGCTGCTGGCGATCCGGCGTCCGGGCCGCTGGCTGATCGGCCAGAAGGGCGCCCTCAAGCCGGGCGAAACCTACGAGGTCACGCTGCGCATGTTCATGGACCGCGACTACCTGCAAAAACCGCTCCAGATCGACGCCCTGAACAATTCCGACTGGCGCCTGACTTCGCACAAGAAAACCTTTACTTATCGTGCGGAGTGACAAGTGAGCAAGGTCTTGCGTTACGCCCTCGTGGTTGGCAGCGCGATCGCCACCATCCTGCTGTTCCTGCTCGCCTCCGCATCCGACAACACCGGCTTCCTGGCCCGTAACTTTTCCTGGCTGGTGGGGGTGAACACCGCGGTGGCGCTGGCGCTGCTGTTGCTGGTGGTGGTCTACCTGGCGCGCCTGTATTCGCGCTACAAGGCCGGGCGCTTCGGCTCGCGCCTGATGGCGCGCCTGGTGCTGCTGTTCGCCGGCATCGGCATCCTGCCCGGGCTGGTGATCTTCATGGTGTCGGTGATGTTCGTGTCGCACTCGATCGAATCCTGGTTCGACGTCAAGATCGAAGCCGCCCTCGATTCCGGCCTGAAGCTGGGCCAGGCCGCTCTCGACGAAGCCCTGAGCGACCTCGGCGCCACCGCCAGCACCACCGCCGCCACCCTCGGCGGCCAGGGCGACGACAGCGCCCACATCGTCCTGATGCGCACCGTCGACGAAGGCATGCAGAGCGCCATGCTGCTGGCGGCCGACGGCAAGCTGCTGGTGGCCGCCGCCGAAGACCGCCGCAGCGACTTTTCCGGCGACTTGCCGACCGCCCAGATGCTGAAGCAGGCCGCCATGCCGGGCGGCTATGCGCGCATCGAAGGCGGCGCCGACCGCGATTTCCGCGACAACGGCGAACACAACGGCCTGGACGCCGCCACCGGGCGCCGCCTGCGCGTGGTGCTGGCGGTGCCGGAGCCGCCCGGCATGGCGCCGCGCTACCTGCAGCTGCTGCAATCGGTGCCGGTCAACCTGGCGTCCAACGCCGAGGTGCTGAGCACCGCCTACAGCGAATACCAGGACCGCAAGGTGGGCCGCACCGGCCTGCGCAAGATGTACATCGGCACCCTCACATTGACCCTGCTGCTGGCGATCTTCGGTGCCATCGGCAGCGCCTTCCTGATCGCCGGCAACCTGGCCCAGCCGCTGCTGGTGCTGGCCGAAGGCACGCGCGCGGTGGCCGAAGGCGATCTGTCGCCGCGCCCCATCGTCGAGACCAATGACGAACTCGGCACACTGACCCAATCCTTCAATGCCATGACCGGCCAGCTGTTCGAAGCCAGGTCGGCGGTGGAGCGCAACCGCGCCGCGCTGGAAAGCGCCAAGGCCCACCTGGAATCGGTGCTGGGCAATATGTCGGCCGGCGTGATCGTGCTCGATGCGGAGGGCGTGGTGGTCAACTCCAACGACGCCGTGCACCGCATCCTGCAGGTCGACATCGCCGCCCTGGCCGGGCGCGCGCTGGACCAGATCGAGGGGCTGGAAACCTTTGCCGAAGCGGTCGGCCGCGCCTTCTCCGCCCAAAGCGCGGCCCAGAGCGCGGCCCAGGGCGGGCCGGGGGGCGCCAGCCGCCGCGGACCGCGCCGTTCGCACTGGCAGCAGGAGATCGAGATCCCGCGCCGTCCCGGCACCGACGACGACCACGACATCACCCTGCTGGCGCGCGGCTCGCGCCTGCCGGTGGGGGCGGGCAGCGGCTTCATCGTGGTGTTCGACGATATTTCCGACGTGATCTCGGCGCAGCGCTCGGTGGCTTGGGGCGAGGTCGCGCGGCGCCTGGCGCACGAGATCAAGAACCCGCTGACCCCGATCCAGCTGTCGGCCGAGCGCATGCAGATGAAGCTGGCCGACCGCCTCGACCCGCAAGGCGCCGAGCTCCTCAAGAAGGGCACCGACACCATCGTCAACCAGGTCGACGCCATGAAGCGCATGGTCGACGACTTCCGCGACTATGCCAAGGCGCCGCCGGCGGTGCTCACGCCGCTGGACCTGAACGGCCTGATCACGCAAATCCTCAATCTCTACCTGGCCGAGGACGAGTCGGACGTGATCCACACCGCGCTGGCGGCCGACCTGCCGCGCATCATGGGCGACCCCACCCAGCTGCGCCAGGTGATCCACAACCTGCTGCAGAACGCCCAGGATGCTCTGGCCGACCGCCCGCCGGAAGACCGCGCGGCGCGCATCGACGTCATCACCGAAGCCATCCACTACGTCGGCGCCGACGGCGGCAGCGGCACCGCGGTACGCCTGGCGATCCTGGACAACGGCCCTGGTTTCGCGCCCAAGATCCTGTCGCGCGCCTTCGAACCGTATGTGACCTCGAAGGCGCGCGGCACCGGCCTGGGCCTGCCGATGGTCAAGAAGATCGTCGACGAACACGGGGGCCGGATCGATGTTGCCAACCGCGCCGACGGATCTGGCGCTTCGGTATCGATTTTGCTGTTAAAGTTAGCCCCGGAGGCGAACTTGGCCGGGAACTTGGCCGGCGCCTGATTCGCGCATAGAATCATGACTATGAGCGTGGAGAGAACGGGTCAGAGGAAGGCAAAATAAGAGATGGCGAACATACTCGTAGTTGACGATGAAATGGGCATACGTGAGCTGCTCTCGGAGATCCTGGGCGACGAGGGGCATGCGGTGCAGTTGGCGGAAAACGCGCAGCAGGCACGCCAGGCACGCCAGCAGGGCGCGCCCGACCTGGTGCTGCTCGACATCTGGATGCCGGATACCGATGGCGTCACCCTGCTCAAGGAGTGGCAGCGCGACGGTCTGCTGACCATGCCGGTGATCATGATGTCCGGCCACGCCACCATCGATACCGCGGTGGAGGCGACCCGTATCGGCGCCCTGAATTTCCTGGAAAAGCCGATCGCCCTGCAAAAGCTGCTGAAGGCGGTGCAGCAGGGACTGGCGCGCGGCCAGGAAGTGGCGCGTGCGCCGGCGATCGCACCGCGTCCGATGGCGGCCTCGTCCAGCGTGCCGGCACCGGAGCCGAGCGCGGCGCCGCAGCCGATGTACGCGCCGCAGCAGCCGCAAGGCGGCACCATGGGCGCTTCGATGGGCCTGGCGCGTCCGATGAGCAACGGCGAAGCGCACGCCCACGGCTACACCCTGTCCTTCGACCTGCCGCTGCGCGAGGCGCGCGACGCCTTCGAACGCATGTACTTCGAGCACCACCTGGGGCGCGAGGGCGGCTCGATGACGCGCGTGGCCGAAAAGACCGGCCTCGAGCGCACTCACCTCTACCGCAAGCTGAAGCAGCTGGGCGTGGAGCCGGGCAAGCTGGGCAAGAAGAACATCCAGTAAGCGGCGGCTTTCGCGTGAGCTCTCTTGCCGGCCTGGCGCGCGTGGCCACGACCCTGGTCACCGGACCGGGCGCGGCGGCGCGCGAACGGGCGATCGCCGCGCGCCTGCGCCAGCCCGATGCCGCGGCATCGGCTGGCACTCCGGCCGGCTTGCAAGCAGTCATCCTCGAAGGCATCGCGTCCGGCAATTCTCCCCTCGACACCCTCCCGCCGAACGCGCAATTGGCACGCATCGCGCCCGGTTGCCTGTGCTGCACCGGCAATCTGGTTTTGCGTGTAACATTGAATCGCATGCTGAGACAACGTCCCGAGCGCCTGTTCATCGGCGTTGCCGACAGCGAGCATCTTGATCAGTTGCGATCGTGGCTGCAGTCCGAGCCATACGATCAGCTGTTGACGCTGACCGCGGATCTTCAAGCCTGAGCTTTCAAGCCTGAGCTTTCAAGCTTGGGCTTGCTACTTGAAATCCCCCCGGTCAGCCCCACTTCATAGTTGAAGTAGAGACTATTCAAAGTGGAATGCCAGCCGTCCGCCGCCGGGCGGCACTTTCGCAAATCTGATCGAGTGAAGGACTTATCATGAACATGATCTATAACAGCGAACAGTACAGCGTCGTCGAATTTGGCGTCGACCATAACCTGGAAGCCCTGCGCTTCGGTGGCTATGAGATCGTCGACAAGTCCGGTCGTCGCGAAGCATTCATCGGCGGCAAACTTGCTCAATCGTTCCGGCGTGACGTGAATACCTTGATTGCAAGCGAACCGACGATGGAAGAAATCGACGACTTCCTGGGTTCCTACGATACCCTGATGAGCCAGCCGGTCGTACTGCACTGACCCACCATCTCCCCCGGGCCCGTCTCGCGACCGGCCCGGCCGCTGTGCTTCCGCCTCGGCACTTTTCCCCCATACTGTCCCCCTCTTTTCCGTCGCACCTTTCTCCGCGCCATTCCCTGTTTTAGCGACCACGCATGGTAAGCTTGGCCCATGTGTCAGCTACTCGCCATGAATTGCAATGTTCCTACGGACATTGTCTTTAGCTTCACCGGCTTCGCCCACCGCGGTGGCCGCACCGATACCCACCATGACGGCTGGGGCATCGCCTTTTTCGAAGGCGCCGGCGTGCGCCATTTCGTCGATCACCAGGCCGCCGTCGCGTCGCCGATCGCCGAGCTGATCAAGCGCTACCCGATCAAGTCGCTGAATGTCGTCGCCCACATTCGCAAGGCCACCCAAGGCCAGGTGGCGCTCGAAAACTGCCATCCCTTCGTGCGCGAACTCTGGGGCCGCTACTGGGTCTTCGCCCATAACGGCGACCTCAAGGACTTCGATCCCACCCTCGACGGCCCTTACCGCGCGGTCGGCAATACCGACAGCGAACGCGCCTTCTGCTTCCTGCTGCAACAGCTGCGCGAGCGTTTCGGCGATACCCCGCCCGCATTGCCGGCCCTGCGTGCCGCCATCGGCGATCTGGTCGCCGTGATCGCCCGCCACGGCACCTTCAACATGATGCTGTCCGACGGCACCGCGCTGTTCGCGCATTGCTCGACCAAGCTGTGCTACGTGGTGCGGCGCTACCCCTTCACCGCCGCCTGCCTGGCCGACGAGGATCTGTCGGTCGACTTTTCCCAGGTCACCACGCCGGACGACCGCGTCGCCATCATCGTCACCACGCCGCTGACCACCAACGAGCAGTGGATCGAGTTCGCGCCGGGGGAGCTGAAGGTCTTTGTCGACGGCTTGCCTCAGGAATAATAGTGGCGTGAACGTATGGACACGTTTTTCGCTGGAAATTAGTTTCGGCCAGTCACTCCCAGCGGGAATGCGGTAAAGTAGCTCCTTGCCTTCTGAGAGCTTCCGCGATGAACGATACCGTGAGCCTGGACCACGCCAACCTGCCACTGCGCGTGCGTGATTTTTACCTTGGCCGCCAGCCTGTGCTCGACCGCAACCAGGCCTTGTACGGCTATGAACTGCTGTTCCGCAGCGCCGCCCAGGACGAGGCCATGGCCGCCGCCCCGGGTGCGCCCGGCGGCATTTCCGCCACCGCCGCCGTCATCGCCCACGCGGCCCAGCTCGGCCTGGCGCGCGCCATCGGCGACGCCACCTGCTTCCTGAACGTCGACCGCGACGTCCTCGCCAGCGATATCTTCGCCTTCCTGCCGCGCGAACGCACTGTGCTCGAGATCGTCGGCACGGTCGACCCGGACGATGCGGTGCTGGCGCGCATGAAGGAACTGTCCGGCCACGGCTTCCGCTTCGCGCTGGACGGCATCGATGCCGACAGCGTGCGCCTGCAGCGCCTGCTGCCGCTGGCCGCCTTCGTCAAGCTCGACCTGCGCAGCGCGCGCCTGGATGCGCTGCCGGGGCTGGTGGCGCGCCTGCACGACCTGGACAAGACCGCGATCGCCGAAAAGGTCGAGACCCGCGACGAATACCATGCTTGCCTGGACGCCGGCTTCGATTACTTCCAGGGCTTTTATTTCGCCCGTCCGGCGGTGCTGGGCGGACGCAAGCTGTCGCCCGCCCAGGCCACCGTGCTGGCGCTGATGAACCTGGTGGCATCGGACGTCGACAACGCCGAGATCGAGCGCGCCGTGAAGCGCGACGTGACCCTGGCGCTCAATCTGCTGCGCCTGGTGAACACGCCGGCGGTGGGTGCGCGCCAGCGCATCGATTCGGTCAGCCAGGCGCTGGTCGTGCTGGGGCGGCGCCAGCTGCAGCGCTGGCTGCAGATCATGCTGTACGCCGAGCCGGGCACCCGCGGCCACAACCAGACCCCCTTGCTGATGCTGGCCACCACGCGCGGCCGCCTGATGGAACTGCTGGCCCAGCGCCTGCGTCCCGGCCAGCGCTTCCTCGGCGAGATCGGCTTCACGGTCGGCATCATGTCGCTGATGGACGTGTTGTTCGGCATCCCGATGGCCGACATCGTCGACCAGATCCCGGTCAGCGACGAGATCCGCCAGGCACTGCTGCGGCGCGAAGGCTTCTTCGGCGAGCTGCTCAAGCTGGCCGAGAGCATCGAGCAATCGGACGATGACGCGCTGCCAGCGCTGAAAGGCCTGGCGATTTCCGGGGACGACATGGTCGAACTCGAGATGGCGGCCTTCCAGTGGAGCGACAGCGTGGTGCGTTACGCGATCTAGTGCAGCTTGACGGCGGCGACCGTCGCCGCGCCATCCTCGCGCACCGCGATCGCCGCATCCTCGAAGGAGGGCGGTCCGAACTTACCGCGCGCATCGCGGCTGAAGCCGTAGTTCTCGCGCGGGATGCCGATCAGGTTGCGGTCCAGTTCATCGTTCTCGTTTTCGTCCTGGTAGGCCAGCACCGCCCAGCTGCCGGGCGGCACGCCGCGTATCGCGATCGTGTTGTCGCCTTCGCGCGCCGGCACCGAGCCGGCGTAGGCGCACTGCTTGAGGAAGCGCGCCTGGTCGCACACGGCGACGTTGACCTTGCCCTTGCCGGCGGCGACGCCGGTCACGTGCACCTCGACGGTGGCGGCCAGGGCCGGCAGCGCCAGCAGGCAGGAGAGGGCGGCGCAGAGCGCCGGGCGGAACGATGGGATCATGTAAGCCTCATGGAAAATGAATGCGTGGTGGATGGGTAAGCGGCGGTGCGCGTACAGTGCTTATGGTAGGCTGTGCTTATTCTTTTAACCGACAGGTCGCGACCGCCATGCTGTGGAATGCCTTCATCGTCATACTGACCGTCGCCTTCATGGAAGTGTTTTCCATCGTCGCGCACAAGTACGTGATGCATGGCTTCGGCTGGGGGTGGCACCGTTCGCACCACGAGCCGCGCGACGGCTGGTTCGAAAAGAACGATTTGTTCGCGGTCGTGTTCGCGGGCGTGGCCATCGCCCTGATCTACGCGGGCAGCATCGGCCACCATCCGCTCGAATGGATCGGTGCCGGCATGACGGCCTATGGCGCGCTGTATTTCGTCGCCCACGACGGCCTCGTGCACCGGCGCTGGCCCTTCCAGTACGTGCCGCGGCGCGGCTACCTGAAGCGCCTGTACCAGGCGCACCGCATGCACCACGCGGTGGCCGGCAAGGACGGCGCCGTATCCTTTGGCTTCCTGTACG
>Ga0308168_1004507_pt1 | contig 10028 bp, 10 predicted proteins | sample PhyCR2_FD_202133 | JGI IMG/M metagenome (GOLD analysis project Ga0308168, IMG submission 202133) | Phyllosphere microbial communities from UC Gill Tract Community Farm, Albany, California, United States - DLSLRC.R2 | ecosystem: Host-associated > Plants > Phyllosphere > Unclassified | place: USA... | reverse complement strand
GTTGTCCTGCTGACACCGTATTTCGATACGACGATGGCACATTTTTATGAGCAGTTAAAAAAAGAACAACAGACAGCGACACGTTCCGCGTAAAAAAACGAGTCTGATCCACCCTTCATCGGGCGGATCAGACTCGTTTTGTCGTGTCGTCTCTTAACGTGACGGTGTTTTTTCTTTTAACAGCAAGTAAAGAGCTTGTGTTCCTGATTCGGCATGACCGGACGCGGCCAGTTCCTCATACAAGTCTTTGACGAGGACAAGACCCGGTGTCGAAATGCCCATCTCATCCGCACGTTCGAGTGCCAAACGCATGTCCTTGATGAAATGTTTGACGAAGAAGCCGGGAGAATAGTTTTCCGCAATGACACGCGGAATCAAATTCTCGAGCGACCAGCTGCCGGCCGAGCCGCTTTTGATCGTCTCGACGAACTGTGTCGGATCGATGCCGGATTTCGTGACGAACAGCAACATTTCCGCTGTTCCAATCATCGATCCGGCAATCGCGATCTGATTGGCGAGTTTAGCCGACTGCCCTTGTCCCGGACCACCAAAGCGGGCGATTGATTTGCCCATCGCCTCGAACAGTGGTTTGACCGTATCGAAGGCTGCTTCGTCACCACCGACGAGAATCGCGAGTGTCCCGTTTTTTGCACCGAGATCGCCGCCTGTGACCGGTGCATCGAGGGCGTGAAGTCCTGTTTGAGCAGCTTGCTCCGCAATCCGGATTGCGAGTGCGGGACTTGATGTCGTCATGTCAATGACGATCGTCCCCGGGTTTGCCGATGCTAAAATGCCGTCTTCCGCCAAATAAATCTCTTCCACGTCCTGCGGATATCCGACGATCGAGATGACGACGTCGACATCCGTCACGGCTTCCTGAATCGTATCGACGATTACGGCGCCGTCCTGTTCGAGCGGCAGCCCTTTTTCTTTTGTCCGGTTATAGCCTTTGACGGAAAAACCGGCTTTTAATAAATTGCGGACCATGCCTTGACCCATGACACCTAGTCCGATGAAACCAATTGTTTTTGTCATCTGTTACTCCCCCTGGTCGTTTCGGTTTGACCGATGAATTGTTGCGTTACGAGTTTATTATACAAAACATTCGACGCGACGAGGGCGTCATGTGTCCCGATGCCGGAAACACGTCCTTGTTCGAGGACGACGATTTGATCGGCATGGCGGACGGTGGCGAGACGGTGGGCGATGACGAATGTCGTCCGTCCTTCCATCAGCCGTTCGAGCGCTTCCTGAACGACACGTTCCGACTCGGAGTCAAGACTTGAGGTTGCTTCGTCAAGCAGTAACAGCTCCGGATCGCGCAGAAGGGCGCGGGCAATGGCAATCCGTTGCCGCTGACCGCCGGACAGTTTGACGCCCCGTTCGCCGATCTCGGTTTCGTATCCTTGCGCAAACGACCGAATGAATTCGTCGGCATTGGCCATCTCGGCCGCTTCCCGGATTTGTTGCTCCGTGACCTCACCCGTTAAGCCATATAACAGGTTGTCGCGAATCGTCCCGGACAAGACCGGCGAATCCTGAGCGACGTAACCGATTGAATTCCGCCAGCTCGCCAGTTCAAACTCGTTGATGGCATGTGGACCGAGTTCGATCTGACCAGCCGTCGGTTGATAAAAGCGTTCGAGCAGAGCGAACAACGTTGATTTTCCGGAGCCGCTTGGTCCGACGATTGCCGTCGTTTGACCACGCGGCAAGGAGAAGGTGACGTCGTGCAACAGTGTCGTATCATCATAACCGAACGACAGTTGGTTAAAATGAACCGCTGCGAACGGGCGCTCGACCTGACGTGTTCCGTCGGTTTCCGGCTGTTCTTCGAGCAATTCGGAAATCCGTTCCGTCGCTCCGCGTGCTTTTTGCAGTTTTGAGACGAATTCGGTCATCGTCACGAGCGGAGTCATGATTTGGAACAGGTATAACGAGAAGGCGACGAGCTCACCGGCTGTAATCTGATTCGTTGCGACGCGGTAAGCACCGAAGCTGATGATGATGATCAGCATCGAAGTCAAGGCAACGTTGAAGACCGGCAGCAAGATGGCTTGGACTTTCCCTTCCTTGACACCAAAACCATACAGATTCTCAATCCGGGTCTGTCCCCGGTCCATCTCATACTCTTCCGTCGCCTGTGATTTGATCAGGCGGACTTCACCCAGCATTTCCGCAAAAAATCCGGATAATCCGGCCAGTTCTTTTTGCGTCTCACGGGAAATCTGGTGAAGCTTCCGAACGAGCGGGATGATGATCAATAACGTAATCGGCACGGCAATCACCATCACGAGCGTCATCTGCCAGTCGAGGAAAAATAAGATCGTGATTGCACCGACGATCGAGACGATCGATGTCAACAGACGCACGAGTTGCTCCGATAATAGCTGTTGTAACGTCGTCGCATCATTATTGAGACGCGAGACGAGTTCACCGGATTTCGTTTCGTCGTAAAATGGAATGGGTAAAGCTAGCAGGTGTTTCCATAACATCGTCCGTAAATTCGCGACGATCCGTTGTCCCGCAATGTGCAGCCAATAGATGGAAAACGCATTGCTGATCATTTGGACGATGAAGATCACGATGAACAGGGTGATCAACCCGGGTGTCAGGCGATCGACGGAAAAATTGTCAATCAAAGACTTCAAGAACCATGGAATCATCAGGGCAGCGAGTGCCTGAATGATGGAAACCGTTACGGCAGCCGACAGCAGTCCAATCGGTGGTTCGCTTTTTTTGAGTAATGATAAAAATGATTTAAATGTAGCAGGTTTCACTTCAGCACATCCTTTCCTGTCTATTGTCTGTTTTATGGAGAAGATGGTCAACTTCGAACGATTCACTTGACAGTCATTCCTGTCGTCACGGACACTAAAAGAAGTGAACGGAAGTAAGGAGTGACAGGACATGAAAATATGGATTGATGCCGACGGCTGTCCGGTCGTGGATTTGACGATTCGGCTCAGCCGAGGATATGAGGTGTTTTTAGTTTGTGACACGGCCCACCAATTCAATCGTGCCGGTGCAACGACCATCACCATCGGTCAAGGGCATGATGCGGTTGATTTTGCCATCGTCAACCGAATGGCGCCGGGGGATATCGTCGTGACTCAGGATTATGGTCTCGCAGCGCTGGCGTTGGCACGTAAAGGACAGGCGATTGACCAGAACGGTCGGGTTTTCACGAACGAGAATATTGATTTTCTGTTACATACCCGGCATGTCGGACAGGAAATTCGTCGGGCCGGCGGGCGGACAAAAGGACCGAAGAAACGGACACGTCAAGAAGATGCGTCTTTTGAGCAGTCCTTCAGCCGTCTGTTGACTGAAAAAACGGATTGAATTTCCTGTCTCAGCAATCGGTGTACATGCTATAATTTTAGACATGAATTCAGGAACCGGAAGGAGGAAACTCATTGAAAAAAGTCATGCGTTACCGTCCCGAAAAAAAAGTCAGACCGTATCGTCTAAAAACCGGTCCTTTCCCGTTAAGTGAAGTGAAAGCGACCGAGACGACGGATCAACAGCGCATCGGTCAACTGACACAGGATCTTGTCGAAGTGGAGCATAAATTGAAGCATCGAAACGAGATGATGGAAGCGTTAGCGACACAAAATGTTGAGTCGGCATGTGAGACATTGCTTGTCAAACTGCTTCATCTCGTGGATCTCGAAGCCGGCGCCATCCTGCTGTACCGACGTGAGCAACTGAGCCATCTCGTAACGCAAGGGGTCGAGGACATTGAATTGATTGAAAAAGATCTGGATCAATACTCGGTGTTGCGTCGTGCTTTTGTGATGCGTAAATCCGTCCAGCTTCCAGCGGCGGAAGGGATGTATGAATCGGCTGTTCCCGTCCAATCGCCAAGCAATGGAGGTGTCGTCGGGATCATCTATCTTAAGCATCCGTTTGAACAGTTTAATCTGGAACAGGTCGGGGACATCCTCGACCTGTCGCGTAAACTGGGTATGACGCTGGAACGGCATTTGTTGTTCCATCAGATGGAGCACGAAAAAATTAAAACGTATCAATTGCTTGACTCGATCCGCGAAGCGGTGCTCTATATCGAAAGCAGCGGCGAACAGATTTATGCCAATCAGGCTTTGTTGAACATGTTCCCGCCGAAACTGGTTAATCAGGCGCAAGGGTTCCGCCATGCCTACGAACGGGCGACTTCATTGTTTGAACATATCGATCAAGCCGACGCTTTGCACGATTACATCGGTCAGTTGATGAACGGGGAAATCCCGGGTGAAACGATTGAATTATCGGCGTTCCGGGGGAATTTACTGCTCAGTGCTTACGCAGAACGGATTGCGATTGCCAATGTCGAGTGGGGGATGATGCTGGTCCTGCGTGATGTGACGAAGGAAAAGGAACTTGATTTAAAACAATCCGAGTTTGTTTCCATCGTGTCGCACGAATTGCGGACACCGCTTTCCTCGATCATGGGCTTCACGGAACTGTTGATGCGCCGGACACTCGATGGTCCGCGTCAGAAAAAATACCTCGAAACGATTCATTCCGAGACTGTCCGGTTGGCGGAATTGATTGACGATATTTTGGAGATTCAAAAGGGTGAAGATCTGACGCAAGGCACGACTAAAAAACGGATGGACTTAAAGAAATTAGTGTTTGAAATGCGGCCGATGTTTGACTTGGCAAGCAGTAAACACCGGATTCGGGTTGCTTTTGAACCGGGTCGTTACGAGCTGACGGCAAGTGAAGAAAAAATGAAACAACTGTTCACGAACCTAATCATGAATGCGATTAAATATTCACCGGACGGTGGACTGATTCAGATAAAAGGCGTCGTGCAGGATCACTTGATCCGCTTGACGGTTGAAGATGAAGGAATCGGAATTCCGGAAAAATCGGTCCCGTTTATCTTTGATAAATTTTACCGGGCCGATAATTCGGATACCCGGAAAATCGGGGGTACCGGTCTTGGTCTTGCGATCTGTCAGATGATCGTCAAAGATCATGACGGAACGATATCCGTTCAGTCGGAAGAAGGCATCGGAAGTACGTTCACGGTCGAGTTTCCGATCGAAATGGTGACAGAGTGAGGCGAAAAGGAGGGGTGATTCGTGGATAATATGCAAATGCGGTATGAAGCGCTGCATCCGCTTGTTGAGGAAATCTTAAAAAAATTAAGTGAAGAAATTGGCGTCAACACGTTGTTTTTTGCGTTAAACGATTTGAACAGCAATTTCATCGTCAAAGCAATCAACCAAGAAAAAGAATTAATCGGTGAAGGGACGACCCATGTCTATCAGCACGTCCTTTGTAAGCTCGTCATCGATGAGACGGACGGGAAGATTCAAATCAACGAGTTATTGGCGGATCCCCATACGAGTAACCACCCGGTCACGAAATCGCTTGGGAACGGCAGTTTTTTAGGCGTGGCCATTAAAAATGCGGAAAACGAAAAAATCGGGACATTGTGTGCATTTGATGACAAGCCATATGATTTTGATCAAAAAGACATCGCGTTGGTAGAAAACTATGCCAACATCATCAGTAAATCGATCAGTGTGGAGACATACGTCATCAAGGATGCCTTGACCGACGTCTACAATGAACGCTACATGAACCGGTTGATTTCCAGCGTGGCGAATCAGTCCACGTTCCTGATGGTCTTAAATCTCGATAATTTTCATGCCATCAATGCGACATACGGTTATCGGGTCGGCAATAAAGTGTTGCAGGAAATTGCCTCCCGTTTAAAATATGTATCCATCCTCGATCATGTCGTCGGACGAATGGACGGGAACGAATTCATCGTGTTGGCACCCATCGACGAAGCAGAGTTTGCGGAGCACGGCAACACGTATGCGAACTGGATCATCGAGGCGATTGAACGGCCAATCGAAGGCATCAGCCACGAACCGATTCGTGTCACCGCTTCTTCCGGCGTCAGCTTATTGACCGGGGACTATATGAATCGTCAAACGCAGGTTTATGCAGCAGAAGCCTTGATGCAACAAGTCAAACTGGACGGAAAAGCCGGAACCTTGTTCGTCAATCAGGCTCGGGAACTCGAACAACATCCGTTTGAACACGTTTTGGAAAAAGAACTCGGGCAGGCTCTTGCACGGGGACAATTTGAATTGTATTATCAACGGATTTTCAATGCCAAACTTGGCCATACGGTGGCGGTTGAAGCCTTGTTACGGTGGAATCATCCGGTCCTTGGCTTCGTCAGTCCGGCAGACTTCATTCCGGTCGCTGAACGGATGGGAAGCTTTGGTCAAATCGGACGATTCACGGTCTGTCAGGCCATCACCGACAGTGTCCGCTTGGAACAGGAATTGGGTCACCCGGTCACGATTTCAATCAATCTGTCGGCGAGTCAATTCCAGTCCGACGCGATGCTTGCTGACCTGTTGGCATTTGCCAATCAGCCGCCGTTCAAGCGGGACCGGATCGTCCTTGAAATCCGTGAGGAAGTCCTGCAGACGGGACGACGTCAAGCAATCGGTCGACTCGAATCGTTGCGTCAGGCCGGATACCGCTTGAGTGTCGATCATTTCGGCAGTCACTACGCATCGTTGAATTCGTTACTCCGCTTACCGGTACAATCGGTGAAACTGGATTCGATTTTCACCCGGCGATTGGCGCAAAATCAGCTCGAGCAGTCGATGTTACAGTCTGTCTATGCGTTGACGCAAGCACTGAACATTGCACTCGTCATTCAAGAAGTCGAGACGGTTTCTCAATTCCGTCAGATTACATTGCTTGGGGAAAAGTTGTATGTTCAAGGACATTACCTCCATCACCCGCAACCGATTACGAACTTAATTGCCGATTTTTCAAAAACCAGCCATACGCTCGATGTTTAAGCTGTGTAAGGAAGGGAATACTCTTAACATCACAGATCGAGGGGGACTTTTCATGGCACAGCAACACGACAAAGAAACAGATCCAATTACTTCGGGTAATCGGATGACGAACGATGAAATCGCAGGACGCGACGAATCCAATACTGAAAAACCAAAAGCAAAACAAGATACAGACAAAAATGACGACTCGAAAGAGGAGTCGACGGATACACAAGAACAATCAGAGGACGTCTCGGATGAAAATCCGTCAACGGATGAAGAAGCACCGGATTTATCCCATGCATCCGATGACGCATCAGATGTAACACCATCCGACGACGATAATCAAGAGCGTTAATCCAAAAAAACCTTCCGCTTCTGCAGGAAGGTTTTTTTGTGAATTCTTAATCACCGCCACCCCCGCCGCCGTCACCCCCGTCAAATCCGCCGTCCGTCATACCACCATCCGTCGCATGGGATGTATCGGTCAGATCGACCGGAAACAGATAAACCGGCAACAGGTTGGACGTATCGTCGAGCGTAGAAGGGGAGAACGGTGCAAACAGCTGGTGCAGCGTCGGATGATCGGCCAAGTACAGCCGGACAGCCGTCAGAAACACCAGGTCCTTCCGGTACTTGAAGTGAGGCGTATTCCGGAACTGGTCCGCCAACCCCTCTAACGCCGTTTGGTGCATCCTCGGGTCACCGAGTAAGGCGAGTAAACCGTGAAACGACAAAGGAATGCCGTGTTTCCGGTACAGGTTTCGCGACTGAACGACCTGTGCGATATACGTCGCCTGATCGTCCTCCGGCAACAACGCGAGCAGCAGGGCGGTGACGTACGTTTGCTGCGAACGGCCAAATCGTTTTTTCAGAATGTCATACGTCGCCTCGATCCGTGCGTGAATCGTCGCTATCTCTCCGCGACGCAAGGCGTTCAGGAACAAGAACGACACGAGGAGCGGGGAGACGATGAAGCGATGAGACTTTTTGGCAAGCCGATACAGCTCGACCGTCCGTTGCAACTGCGGATCCGTCGCTTCCAATCGGCTGATTAACAAGGCGGTGGAATAGGCGTTCAGCGGGTGGACGAGACGGTGTGTTGAAAAAAAGCTGTGGATGGAGATCATTTGCGTAATCCGTTCGACGGGAGAAGCATCATAGGCATGGATCTTTGAAGCGAGCAACAGGGCCTGCGTCTGATGGGAACGGAGATGTTCCTCGAGATAGGCCGCCGTGTGTTCAAGATCAGAGAATGCCGGTGACTGCTTTCCGACAGTCGCATCAAACGCCAGTTCAATCAAAATGCCATCCTGATAGTTCACGAAATACTGTCCGGTTTCTTCCAGTTGCACCAAAAAACGTTGCCCGATCTCCATCTGATCCACCTCGCTCTTCATTTTCCCTATTTTACCATGAGATGACTCAGAAAGTTAATCTTCTAATTGATCAATTAACCGTTCGGCTGCCCGGCGATACAAGTTACTCATATGGGCAAGTGATAAAATCAGTTGCAACTGTTCGAGATGATCCGATTCGTCCGGGAGTTGCTGTTGTGCTTCAAAACGCGTCTGATTATCTGCCGTCGTGTCGAGGTAAGTCTGATAAAATGCTTCAAGATCGATTGACTGGCTGGTGACGCCTGTATTCAAATCCGTCAGAATCGTTTTGATGTCGTTGATTGAAAAAGTTCCTTTAAGCTGATAGATCAGACTGATTAAGATGAGATGGTCTTTCGTGTATTTCTTATTCGTCACCGGGAAAAAAAGTTTCTTTTTGGCATAATTGTTGATCATCGTCTTCGTCAGAATCGTTTCGCCTTTTGCGCGGGTCGTCTCCTCGAATGTCCGTTCAAACAGTTGGATGACTTGATCCATGTAGAGATCGATGTTCGGAATATCCGTAAGTTCCAATTGTCGATCGAGTATTGGTTTCGGTTGATCTGCTTGTGTCATAAAAAAAACCTCCAAAAAAAATAGTCCGGAATGACTTCCTATTTCTCTAGTGTATGATAGAATGTTCATATAACGCCATGTAGTATTAAAAACTACATAACAACGGAGGGAAATTATGAGAACGTACATGAGAGAACCAATCAACGGCTTGACCCATCTGGGAGGAGCAGTCTTCGCCTTCATCGGATTGCTAGCACTGGTCATTAAGGCATCACTGGAACGAGGCGCCGGCTTGCCGATCGTCGCTGCCATCATCTTTGGTGTCAGTATGATGGCACTCTATTCCGTCTCGGCAACCTATCATATGGTGCTGGCGAGTGACCGGGCGATTGCGACCTGGAGACGACTGGATCACTCGATGATCTATTTGTTGATCGCCGGATCCTATGCGCCGTTTTGTCTGATCAGTCTGAACGGACCGACGGGGTGGGTCATGTTCAGTATCGTCATGCTGATTGCCGTCTTCGGGATCACTTTTAAACTGGTCTGGTTCAACAGCCCGCGCTGGTTGTCGACGACACTTTACATTGGGATGGGCTGGATCATGGTCTTTGCGATCACACCGCTCGCAGCCGTCTTGTCACCGATGGGAATCGCGCTGCTGTTCCTCGGGGGTATTTTCTATACGATTGGTGGAGTCATCTACGGTTTGAAACCAAACGTTCTGTCGTTTAAGCATATTGGTTTCCATGAGATTTTCCACGTGTTCGTGTTACTTGGAAGTCTTGCTCATTTCCTCTGCGTCTATTTCTTCGTCATTTAATGGTTCCGACATCCTTTCCATCAAGCGAAAGGATGTTTTTTTTGTGGAAATAACTAGAAAAACAGGACTTGTCTTAAACGGAAACGAATGGAGGGAGGGACAGAAAAGGTTGAAAAGGAGGAATGGCTATGTCGACCATGACATCGCGTTGGCAGCTGAACGCCAGCTATACAACGGAAGAAATCAAACAAAAGTTAGAATCGTTACAGCAGGAACTTGACCGGTTCTAAACCGTTCAAGCACCGATCCGGCCGCAATTAGTGACACTTGAGCAGCTCAAGTGTCAGGTCGAAGAACTCAGTGATTTTGTCTATTGCCTGTATGCAGAAGACGTGTCGCGTCAAGAGGTCCTTGATCTGCTCGAGCAGACGGATACGTTGCAAGCAAGTCTTCAGACGGGTGAAACTTTCTTCGAGGAACGACTGCAGACGTTGTCAAACGACGAGTGGACAACGTTACAGCACGAAGAGGCATCCTATTACC
>Ga0308168_1004506_pt1 | contig 10032 bp, 9 predicted proteins | sample PhyCR2_FD_202133 | JGI IMG/M metagenome (GOLD analysis project Ga0308168, IMG submission 202133) | Phyllosphere microbial communities from UC Gill Tract Community Farm, Albany, California, United States - DLSLRC.R2 | ecosystem: Host-associated > Plants > Phyllosphere > Unclassified | place: USA... | reverse complement strand
TTTTTAAACATACTAAAGGATAATCCTGCAAGCTGGGGGCGGAAAATAAAATCCGCTTACTTTACCAACCACACGAAGCAGCGACAAGGCGCACAAACGTTCTGCTTCGGTGAAAAATCATGCTATCTCTCGCTGAAGTCACAACCTTACGACATCGTGCGTAACGGAAGCCGATATAACGGCCTTTCGCTGTGGTTTTTGGATACGTCAGCGGACATAACATACATAAAAATTAACAGTTTCAGTTTCGCCTCGGCCGGCGAGAAAGCCGCGTCGAACCACAATCTCCCAGGTATTCTACGTGAAAACCTGCCAGACGTGAGACTAAACTCGATATCTTTGCGAATATTTTTTCACGCTACTATTAACGGGCTCTGAGGCAGCGAAAAAGTCGCCCTGCCCACCGGTGACTCCCAGCTCCAACAGCGTTTGCCACTCTTCCCGGGAACGCACCCCGGCGGCAAAAACTTGAGTGGAAGTTTGCTTGCTGCTTTCAAGCAAGCTTTGTACAAACAGCTGATTTTCAGTACGCCGATCAATGTTGCGCACCAGGCCTGGATGAAGCTTGATTAGCCTGACCTGGAACTGCTTGATATACGCGGTGCTCACTACCGTTAAACCTGCCTGATTCACCGCCACACTACAGCCAAAACCGTAGAGCAATCTGAACACTGGCGCTAAACGGCTGATGTGTTGACACACATCTGCTTCTGCAAGTTCAAATAAAATACGTTTTCTTTGCGATTTAGTGCATTGCAGCAGGTTATCACGCAGCCAGTTCAGGAATGAGCGCTGCAATAATGAGTCGAGGGTGAGCGGAATGGCAAGGGTTTCTTCTGGCCACAGTTCGATCAACGTCACAATACGTTTCACCATCTGACGATCGTAGCGTTCTGCCAGCCCCAGTTGCTGAACCACAGGCAGATATTCTGCGGATAACAGCTCTTTTTCACCGTCAAAGATGCGTGGCATCATTTCGCGATGATGCACTTCACCCTTAGCGTTAACGGCCGGTTTTTGATAAAGCCGTGGGCCACCACGGTTCAGTGTGTTTTCCAGCAATGTGCGCCATTTCACGCTTCCGCGCGCGAAATCCTGCTGGGCGCCTTCACCCACCGACCAGTTATTCCCGCCCTGTAGCGTCGCGTTCCGCGTCGCCCGCTCGGCATTCTCCATCACCTGCTGAGTGCTCTGCCCGCTGTGCCAGCCGCTGATACCGATATGAATCATGTCATCACGATCCAGCATCCGCGTTGATGGCAGAGTATCGACCGCTTTGATCAACTGCGACGCAATGCCGTCGGCATCCTTTACACTGCGATGTGGGAGCAATACGGCGAAGTCACTGCGAAAATAGCGTGCCAGCAGCGCGCCGGGATAGCGCAGCACAAAGGTCGACAGCATATTGACCAGCGCAAACAGATAATCCTGCACCTGCACATGGCCCCAACGCTCACGCAGGCTGTCGAAATCTGGTAAGCGGATCATCATCACCATGCCGTGCGTTCCAACGGACTCCGGATCTTCCAGCAGCGTGGTGAGCTGATTATCAAAGAACAAGCGGTTGTTCAGGCCGGTGCGGGCATCCTGTGCCGCAAACGCGCGTATCAGCGTATCAATGCGGTTATGCTGCTCTCCTGCCTCTTTCAGATCGGCCAGCAACAGGTCAATTGCGCTGCTGGCTTTAGGCGGCCACTCATGTACTGAACCTGATTTGACAGTAGCTCGTTCTCCTTTGATCACGGCTTCAGCGCGCTCCTCAAGCCGTTCCATTCCTTGTAATTGCTGCTGTAGCCAGCGCCTGGCCTGCCATAGCAGTAAAGTCATGATCGCAACCACACCGATAATTAGCGACAAACTGGTAGCCCCCATTAACGACGCAAACCAGGTACGGGTGGAGTCGACCCATTGAATATGCAGAGTCATGCCGGGATGTTGCTTCAGCGGAAGCTGTATCTGGCGATAGCGATTAGGTTCGTCTTCCAGGAGGGACGGCTGATGAAGGGTGACCTGAAACAGTTGTGCATTACCGTTGTTCAGTTTAACGCGTTCGATTTGTAACGGATTCATGACCTGACGTAGCCATGCTTCTATCTGTTGGGGTGATTGTGTGAATAACGCGCTATCAACATCGTCCGCCATCCGCTGGATCCGATGTTCTGCCCGCTGGTTACTAAGATAAAAGAAGCTCAGCACGCAGCCCACCAGCATCAGTAACATGGCCAGTGAGCAAAGCAGGGTGATAATCGCAGAAAGTTTGGTGGTTAGTCGCATCCTTGTGCCCATTTGTGTTGCGGGTGAAGAAGACGTCATTAACACTGAACCGCAACCAAAATGTAAATGACCAGGAGAATGTGCATACCTGACAGCAGACGTGGTGAAAAATAACACACCTCACACACCGATTGCTTGCCCGGGGTCAGATAATTGTCCATTTCCAGGAGTATAGTCCTGACAGGGCGTTTTTTATTAATGAAACCACTATTTTCAGGAGATTCTCATGCAGGCTCTGGTTCTCGAACAGTCAGAAGGCAAAACCGTTGCAGCCGTGAAGTTAATTAACGCTGACAGCCTCCCGGAAGGCGAGGTCAAGGTCGATGTGGACTGGTCGGGTATTAACTATAAAGATGCGCTGGCGATTACCGGCAAAGGCAAGATTATCCGCCAGTTTCCGATGGTGCCCGGTATCGATTTTGCTGGGAAAGTACATACCAGTAGCGATCCCCGTTTCCACAGCGGTCAGCCGGTGCTGCTAACGGGCTGGGGCGTAGGTGAAAACCACTGGGGCGGCCTGGCCGAACAGGCGCGTGTTAAAGCAGACTGGCTGGTTCCGATGCCGGAAGGCATGGACGGTCGCCAGGCGATGATCATTGGTACAGCCGGGTTTACCGCCATGCTGTGTGTTATGGCATTGGAAGAAGGTGGCGTGACGCCTGAGAGCGGTGAAATATTGGTCACCGGTGCCAGCGGTGGCGTGGGAAGCACCGCCATCGCGCTGCTCAGTGCACTCGGCTATCACGTGGTGGCCGTCAGCGGACGCGAATCGACTCATGACTACCTCCGTCAATTGGGGGCATGCGAGGTGCTGCCTCGCAGTGCATTCAGTGCTGTGGCTCGCCCGCTGGAGAAACAACGCTGGGCCGGAGCGGTCGATACCGCAGGCGATCAGGTGCTGGCCAGTGTGCTGGCGCAGATGAACTACAACGGTGTGGTCGCTGCGTGCGGCCTGGCAGGTGGCTTTGCCCTGCCCACCAGCGTTATGCCGTTTATCCTGCGTAATGTCCGTCTGCAGGGGGTGGATTCCGTGATGACGCCAGCACCACGTCGTCGTGAAGCCTGGAAACGTCTGCTGAAAGTGCTGCCAGCATCGTTTTATCAACAGGCCACCACAGAAGTTCCCCTGTCAGAAGCTGCCAGCGCCGCTGAAAAGCTGCTGAATAACGAGATCACTGGCCGAACCCTGGTGCGTATCCGCTAATACTGAGTCCCTCACCATTGCGGTGAGGGATGCTTTTCTCCCAGGAAATTTCATATTTTTTCGCCAGTATTCGCTTAAATCGTGGCACTGCGCCATGCTCAGGGTTATTAACCATACCTGAGCAAGGGTCACAGATGAAAACCATCAAAAAACTGACTGAAAATGATGTCACGCCGGAGAGCGTCTTTAATACGCGCCGTCGTACGCTGCTCAAAACCCTCGGGTTGAGTGCAGCTGCACTTTCCCTGCCCACCGCCGCTCGCGCTGATGTACTGTCATGGTTTAAAGGTAATGACCGCCCAAAGGCGGCCTCCGGTAGAGCATTAGAATTTAGCAAACCCGCACCTTATCAGGCAGACCTTGTCCTGACGCCAGAAGACAAGGTGACTGGCTACAATAACTTTTACGAGTTTGGGTTGGATAAAGCGGATCCTGCCGCCAACGCCGGTACATTAAAAACCACCGACTGGAAGATCCAGATCGGCGGTGAAGTTGGTAAGCCGCTGACGCTTGATATGGATGACATCTTTAAGCGCTTTCCACTGGAACAGCGCATTTACCGTATGCGCTGTGTCGAAGCCTGGTCCATGGTGGTGCCGTGGATCGGTTTCGAGCTGGGTAAACTGCTGAAAGCTGCCGAGCCCACCAGCAATGCGCGTTATGTTGCTTTCCAGACGCTCTATGCGCCCGATCAGATGCCCGGCCAGCAGGATCGCTTTATCGGCGGCGGGCTGGATTATCCTTACGTTGAAGGCCTGCGTCTGGATGAAGCCATGCACCCCCTCACGCTATTAACCACCGGCGTATATGGCAAAGCACTGCCCCCACAGAACGGTGCGCCTATTCGCCTGACCGTGCCGTGGAAATACGGTTTTAAAGGTATCAAGTCGATAGTGAAAATCACCCTGGTGAAAGATATGCCCCCAACGACCTGGAATCAGCTGGCGGGCAATGAATATGGTTTCTTCGCCAATGTTAATCCTCACGTCGATCACCCACGCTGGTCACAGGCAACCGAACGTTTTATCGGCTCCGGCGGTATTCTTGATGTTAAACGCCAGCCAACGCTACTGTTTAATGGCTATGCCGAACAGGTTGCTTCCCTTTACCGCGGTCTGGATCTGCGGGAGAACTTCTAAATGGTACGCCTGTCGTTAAAACAGATTACTGGCCTTAAGGTGTTGCTGCATCTGGCGGGTTTTCTGCCGCTATTGTGGCTTCTGCTCTCGATTGATCAGGGCTGGTTCAGCGCCGATCCGGCCAAAGATATCCAGCATTTTACCGGCAGGATGGCATTAAAATTCTTACTGGCCTCTCTCGCGGTAACGCCGCTGGCACGCTACGGGAAGCAACCCCTGCTGATTCGCGTGCGCCGCCTGCTGGGATTATGGTGTTTTGCCTGGGCAACGCTGCATCTGGTGAGCTACTCAGTACTGGAACTGGGGATCAGTAATCTTGGCCTGCTGGGATCAGAGTTGATCTCACGTCCTTACCTGACACTGGGTATTATTTGCTGGATCGTGCTGCTACTGCTGGCCGCCACATCGTTCCAGCAGGCACAGCGCAAACTGGGTAAGCGCTGGCAAACCCTGCACAATGCCGTCTATCTGGTGGCTATCCTGGCACCGATTCATTATCTCTGGTCGGTAAAAATCCTTTCCCCTCAGCCGTGGATTTATGCGTTAATTGCCGCGATCTTGCTGGCATGGCGTTACAAAAAGCTGCGTAAGTGGTTGCCAGGTAAATCCTGATTACTGTGTTCCACCCCACATCTTCAGTGATCAATCCAGCCTTTTTACCCGGGTGTGGTTGATCATCTTCGCTGATACGACCAGTATTTAGCTGCTAATTGCGTTGATATCGTTATAATGCCCGACTTCATTCGTGGCCTTTGCCAAATTTCATCTGAAAAGGTGACAAACTGGCTTTGGCGATGTATTTTGTGCGATGCCATTATTATCGCAGGAGATAGCAGCAAGATGACGGATAAGTTGCACGTACTGCTTTTGAACGGCCCCAATCTGAATATGTTGGGAACCCGTGAGCCTGAAAAGTATGGTCATACCACGCTGGCCGAGATTGTCAGCGATCTGACCTCGCAGGCTAACGCGCTTAACGTCACATTGAGTCATCTCCAGTCTAATGCGGAATATGCGCTGATCGATCGCATACATGAGGCGAAAGGCAATGTCGATTATATCGTCATAAACCCGGCGGCATTCACTCACACCAGCGTAGCACTGCGTGATGCACTGCTGGCAGTCAGCATCCCGTTTATCGAGGTTCATCTGTCAAACGTGCATGCCCGTGAGCCCTTTCGTCATCATTCGTATCTTTCTGATATTTCTGCCGGCGTGATCTGTGGACTTGGCGTCGACGGTTATTCCTGGGCTTTACAGACGGCAGTCAAACGCCTGTCACCCTCTAATTAAACAGAGTACGGAACCACATCATGGATATTCGTAAGATTAAAAAACTGATCGAACTGGTTGAAGAATCAGGCATTGCTGAACTGGAAATCTCTGAAGGCGAAGAGTCTGTTCGCATTAGCCGTGCACCGGTTAACGTTGGTTACCCAATGATGCAGCAGGCCTATGCTGCCCCAATGATGCAGCAACCTGCACTGGCTAACGCTGTCGCTCCGGCTACCGCTCCGGCAATGGAAGCGCCTGCAGCTGCTGAGATCAGTGGCCATATCGTGCGTTCACCTATGGTCGGTACTTTCTACCGTACCCCAAGCCCGGATGCGAAAGCCTTTGTGGAAATCGGCCAGAAGGTTAACGCCGGTGACACCCTGTGCATCGTTGAAGCGATGAAAATGATGAACCAGATCGAAGCCGATAAATCCGGCATTGTGAAAGCGATTCTGGTCGAAAGCGGTCAGCCTGTTGAGTTTGACGAGCCGCTGGTAGTCATCGAATAACGAGGCGAACCATGCTGGATAAAATTGTAATTGCTAACCGTGGTGAAATCGCGCTGCGAATTCTCCGCGCCTGTAAAGAACTGGGCATCAAGACTGTGGCAGTGCACTCCACTGCGGACCGCGATCTGAAGCATGTACTGCTGGCAGATGAAACGGTCTGTATTGGTCCGCCACCGTCTGTGAAAAGCTACCTGAACATCCCGGCGCTGATTTCAGCCGCTGAGATCACCGGGTCTGTCGCTATCCACCCAGGCTATGGTTTCTTGTCTGAGAATGCTGACTTTGCCGAGCAGGTTGAACGCTCTGGCTTTATCTTTATCGGGCCGAAAGCAGAGACTATCCGCCTGATGGGCGATAAAGTGTCCGCGATCACCGCGATGAAGAAAGCGGGTGTTCCGACGGTGCCAGGCTCTGACGGCCCGTTAACCGAAGATATGGATAAAAACCGTGCCTTCGCGAAACGCATCGGCTATCCGGTCATTATCAAAGCCTCCGGCGGCGGCGGCGGTCGTGGTATGCGCGTTGTGCGCAACGACAAAGATCTGGAACAATCCATCAACATGACGAAAGCGGAAGCCAAAGCGGCTTTCAACAACGACATGGTTTACATGGAAAAATACCTGGAAAACCCGCGCCATATCGAAATTCAGATTTTGGCTGACGGTCAGGGCAACGCTATCTATCTGGCTGAACGTGACTGCTCAATGCAGCGTCGTCACCAGAAAGTCGTGGAAGAAGCGCCAGCGCCAGGTATCACTGAAGAGATGCGCCGTTACATCGGCGAGCGCTGCTCGAAAGCCTGTGTTGATATCGGCTATCGTGGCGCAGGCACCTTCGAGTTCCTGTATGAAAACGGTGAGTTCTACTTCATTGAGATGAACACCCGTATTCAGGTAGAGCACCCGGTGACGGAGATGATCACAGGCGTTGACCTGATTAAAGAGCAGCTGCGTATTGCTGCCGGTCAGCCGCTGTCGATCAAACAGGAAGAAGTGATCATTCGCGGTCATGCGGTGGAATGCCGTATCAACGCTGAAGATGCCAACACCTTCCTGCCAAGCCCAGGCAAAATCACCCGCTTCCATGCACCTGGTGGATTTGGTGTGCGTTGGGAATCTCATATCTATGCCGGTTATAGCGTGCCGCCGTACTATGACTCAATGATTGGTAAGCTGATTACCTTCGGTGAAAACCGCGATGTGGCTATTTCACGCATGAAAAATGCGCTGGCAGAGCTGATCATCGACGGAATTAAGACCAACATCGAACTGCAGATGAAAATCATGTCGGATGAGAACTTCCAGCACGGTGGAACGAATATCCACTATCTGGAGAAAAAACTCGGCCTGCAAGAGAAGTAATTGGCACGGGTCAGACGTGCCTGACCTCTACGGGAGGGGCATACCCTATCGTAGGGGGCGGGCATGCCCGAGCCGCCAGCAGAGTACGCTGTATGCAGAGGGGCCGATTATTCGGCCCCTTCTTATTTGGGGAAGAAACGCATGGAAAAACGTTTTATTCAGGCCCACCGTGAAGCGCGCTGGTCATTCTGGCTGGCGGTGGCTTATCTTGCCTGTTGGGCGCTGTCAGCCTGGCTACCGGACGATGTGCAAGGTGTCACCGGGCTGCCGCACTGGTTTGAAATCGCCTGCCTGCTGGTGCCAGGTTTGTTTATCTTTCTCTGCTGGCTGATGGTTCGCGTCATCTTCCGCGATATTCCTCTGGAGGACGACGGTGAAGCTTGACATTATTTTGCCTCTGATTGGCTACCTGTTACTGGTTGCCGGACTCTCTGTATACGCCATGCGTCAGCGCCGTGAGGGCAGCTTCCTGTGTGAATACTTCCTCGGCAGCCGTTCAATGGGTGGCTTCGTGCTGGCCATGACACTGACCACCACCTATATCAGCGCCAGCTCGTTTATTGGTGGCCCAGGCGCCGCCTATAAATACGGACTGGGCTGGGTGCTGCTGTCGATGGTGCAGGTGCCTGCCGTCTGGCTGTCGCTAGGGATTTTGGGTAAGAAGTTTGCCATTCTGGCGCGGCGTTATAATGCCGTGACGCTTAACGATATGCTGTATGCACGCTACCGCAGCCCACTGCTGGTCTGGCTGGCAAGTATCAGCCTGCTGGTGGCATTTATTGGTGCCATGACCGTGCAGTTCATCGGCGGTGCGCGTCTGTTGGAAACCGCTGCGGGGATCCCTTACGATACCGGACTGCTGATTTTTGGCATCTCCATCGCATTGTATACGGCGTTTGGTGGTTTCCGTGCCAGCGTCCTTAATGATGCGATGCAAGGCCTGGTGATGCTGGCAGGCACCTTCCTGCTGCTGTTCGCCGTGATCCATGCCGCTGGCGGGATGCATAAGGCCGTAGAAACCCTTCAGCACATTGATCCAAAGCTGGTGTCATCGACAGGTGTTGATAACATTCTGACCCCGACATTTCTTGCCTCTTTCTCTGTGCTGGTGTGCTTTGGCGTTATTGGTCTGCCACACACAGCGGTACGTTGCATCTCCTATAAAGACAGTAAAGCCGTACATCTGGCTATTCTGCTTGGCACCGTGGTCGTTGCCGTACTGATGTTTGGTATGCATCTCGCAGGGGCTTTAGGACGCGCTGTGATCCCGGATTTACAGATCCCGGACCAGGTGATCCCAACATTAATGATCCGCGTACTGCCACCACTGGCTGCCGGGATCTTTCTTGCGGCGCCGATGGCGGCGATCATGTCCACCATTAACGCACAGCTGCTACAATCGTCGGCAACGATCGTCAAAGATCTCTATCTACGGATGCGACCGCATCAGCTGGATAATGAACCTCTGTTGAAGCGCTTATCCTCGCTGGTGACGCTGGTACTGGGGCTCCTGTTGCTGGTGGCGGCCTGGAATCCACCCGATATGATTATCTGGCTGAATCTGCTGGCCTTTGGCGGGCTGGAAGCCGTATTCCTCTGGCCGCTGGTGCTGGGGTTGTACTGGGAAAGAGCCAATGCGGCTGGCGCACTGAGCAGCATGGTGTCGGGTGCAGCCTGTTACACCCTGCTGGCCAGCCTGTCGCTGCAACCCTGGGGGTTCCACCCGATTGTTCCGGCGCTGTTACTCAGCCTGCTGGCCTTTATTATTGGCAACCGTTTTGGTCACTCAGACACCCTGGCGACGACTGCCCACACTCCGATTGAATGAAGAGATTATTATGCCTTGGATCCAAATGAAGCTTAATACCACCGGCGCTCAGGCTGAAGAGCTGGGTGATGCACTGATTGAAAATGGCGCCGTATCGGTGACCTTCCAGGATACCCATGACAATCCGGTGTTTGAACCCTTACCGGGCGAAACGCGTCTGTGGGGCGATACCGATGTGATTGGCCTGTTTGATGCTGAAACCGAGATGCCCGATGTGATTGCCGGGCTGGAGCAGCATCCGCTGTTGGGCGCTGGTTTTCACCATAAGATTGAGCAGATCGAGGACAAAGACTGGGAACGTGAGTGGATGGATAACTTCCACCCGATGCGCTTCGGACAGCGCCTGTGGATCTGCCCAAGCTGGCGCGATGTGCCCGACCCTAGTGCGGTAAACGTGATGCTCGACCCGGGCCTGGCGTTTGGTACCGGCACCCACCCGACC
>Ga0308168_1004499_pt1 | contig 10042 bp, 9 predicted proteins | sample PhyCR2_FD_202133 | JGI IMG/M metagenome (GOLD analysis project Ga0308168, IMG submission 202133) | Phyllosphere microbial communities from UC Gill Tract Community Farm, Albany, California, United States - DLSLRC.R2 | ecosystem: Host-associated > Plants > Phyllosphere > Unclassified | place: USA... | reverse complement strand
AGAAAGCCCACTGGCAAACCACCGGCGCCACGTTCTACGAACTGCACCTGCTGTTCGACAAGCACTATGAAGAACAGGCCGAACTGATGGACTCGATCGCCGAGCGCATCCAGACCCTCGGCGGCGTCACGATCGCCCTCGCCGGCGACGTGGCCAGTGAATCGTCGATCGCCCGTGCCCCGCGCGACCGCGAAACGGCCCGCGCCCAGCTGGACCGCTTGGCCGGCGCCCACGAAACCATCCTGCTGGACGCCCGTCCGCTGGCACGCGCCGCCGACGACGCCGGCGACGACGGCACCAACGACCTGATCGTCAGCGAGATCGTGCGCACCAATGAGCTGCAGAGCTGGTTCATTGTGCAGCACCTGAACCACCATTCGGATATCGGTGGCGATATGGGTGGCGGCAAGGTCGAGCACTGATCTTTTCTGCTCGTGAAAAAGCCCCGCGGCGCGTTGCGTTGCGGGGCTTTTTCGTTGCGCCAGCCCTTTCAACACCATAGCCGCGTCGAGCGTGGCGTGGGTATTGCAGGGCCTTGCGTCCATGGATTTCTTTATCCAACCCTGGAGAACAGTGCTCCAATTACGTGAATCGCGACTTCAAGCATCCAACTGACGAGAAGCTCAAGGAGCTTAGATCCTAGTATCGTAGCTCCAACAAGTGCAATGAACCCAAGTAAAAGACGTTTCCACTTCCCGGCAGGAGTATTCTCCAAGCGGTTCCATATTTTTTAGCTTGTGCTGCAAACATTGAGCTCTCCATTGACAAAGACTTGCACGCTTACGTGACCTCATCTTGACGTATCGGGAAATCGGCTGAAAGAATTTCGTAACTTTCGGCGGCTCGTGGAACCCGTTGCTGGTGTGATGGCTTACCGTACGTCGACAACGCCGCGCCCTATGCGGGAGAAGGACCTTCAGAGGCAGTCGAGCTCATAGCCTGCCGTTGTCGTCAGCTTACCAATCTCAACGAGTGAGAGGATTCTAAAAACCAGTGGATGAAGGCGTTCACAAACCATCCGAGAGCGATCAGTCCTGCGACGAGCAGGTTGATCACGATTCCCGAGATTGTCCAATTGCGCTGTACGCGGTTGAAGTGCTCCTCGCTTTTCCATTCGCCGTTCTTCCAGGCGAGTTCCCAGTCTTCGATTCCGAGCCATATCATCATCCCAGACTGACGTAAGGGATCGCACCGAACAGGCCAATCCACGTGCGGTTCCCGATCGCCCAGATCCAGTTCAGCAGGAAGCATCCCCAGCACCATCCCTTGACCCGCTTGGGGAACACCGGTCCGGTTGGCGGCCCTGACCGGAGGAGCGTCGCTTTGAACGGCCTGTGCGGTGCCGCTTGGGCAAACCGTGCAGCCGGTACAATCCGTTTTATTGCAGGTCTCGTATGTCATGATGTTTTCCGTCCTGTTCAGTCAGGGCTATCGGTAGGTACGTGACCGACATCACGCAGGCGCTTCAAGCGGACTTTGGATATCGGCAAGTCCATCCTTGACTCGGAACCGTGAAACAAGAAGCGGAAGCGCTGTCTCGTTCCAGTATCTCAAGGACACTCGGCCGCCTGACATGTCGTCGTTTTGATAGCGATCGACGACCACCACGTCAGTCCCTCCCAAAGCGGCACCCGTCAAGATCTCAATTGCGTGCGCGATGGTCTGACGCACTGCATCGGCTGAATTTGGCATCGCGACCTCCGCGAGGTAGGTCGAGAGTTCATCCCACAAATGAGGATCGCCGCGCAATCCCCATTGGGCGGGTCGTGGCGAGAACAGGGCGGTGAACAACAATGGCCCCATAGTTTTCCGTTGGGTTATCGGTTATAGACGGTCACATCCGGTCAACGCATGAAACGACCATTGCGATGATCATGACAGCGAAAATGAACACAGCGGTGTTCCCGCCAGCATAAATACCTGGCTTACGTCCCTTACGTGGCTTCATCTTTTTCCCGTCTCTAAGCAAGGAACCCGTACAACATAGCGTTAAGCCGGCTGCTGCACTCTGTGAACCTATCCGCGGCGTCGTTTAGCCTGTCAGCAGTCCAGACAGCTCCATCACGGAATAGCCGCTGACCACCATCGACATCGGTGCCTGGCTTCCCATGCATAATACCGTTACGCGTTTCGACAAGTGCTTTAAAGTCCGTAGCAGCGGTATGAAGCGCAACCTGGTCAGCAGACGGGACCATAGCTGTCACGATCTTGATGAATTGTCGGGCAATGTTCCCTGCCGTCTTGTCGGCGAGGCAATTGATGGAACCCGGAGCAATCTTCTCGCAGCACCAAACCACGTTCCATTCCAACATTGCAAAGCAATACGTCGCAAGTCCGAGAGCGTGGACGTAGGTGTCTTCGATAGATACCCTTAGTCGATCATCTTTCATAATTTTCCTTGGCCTAACCGCCAATTATGAACATCTGTTTGCCCAAGTCGAACGCAGCAGCAACAACAGCAGGGTGGTTACTTGCGTCTGCATGAGTTACCGCGTCATCCCAAGTTGGAAATTGCACTGCTGCTTCGACTGCCTGTCCATAGGAGCGCTTTATCATAGTGGGTGTCTCTTCTAGCCTTACGAGAAATTCGTCACGCTCGCGCAACCACACAACGAACCCAACGAACTCCGCCTCGGCGGGAACTCCATGTTCGGCCCGAAGGTCGTCGACATCGATAGGCTGCAGACCTTCTCGACGCTTTTCGCGTGCAGCTTGCGCACGTTGTTCAGCGGTACCACGTTGTTTTGCTTGACCCATATTTTTTCTATGTTTACGTGCGGACGTAAAGGCTGTTCCAGCTCTCGCGCTGTCCTCGGAGATATCGACTGTCTCGACCGTGCGTTGTCCCGTATCGTCAGCACCCTGCGGTTCTGCATGATCAGTATCGACTGCAGCAGTGCCCGCCGAGTTCAGCATCGAAAACACCACGGTCTCGCCGGTTTCGTTAGCGATCTGCTGCACAACTGATCAAACCATTTTGCGCACGCCGGTCATATCCGCCGTGCGTTGCATTTCTCCTTCATGCACTTCGCCTACTCGCGTGTACCTGTATTTGATCGTCAGCGCATTCTCTAGTTTCGTCTGCCGGCCGGTGCGGGGCGCGCGCCATTTGCCTAGTGATCTTGATCGAAGCTAGCCAGGTCGAGATAGGCTCGCATTTTCTTCGGTGTCTCCCAGTGAGCATAGTAGAGCGAGCTGTCCCATATTTCACCGATCGTAGCTCCGCCATCGTCCATTAGGACAATCGCACGCTCGACGTCGGACGAAGCCATGTGCTTATCGATGAAATGCCACACATCGTCCAGGTCTGCGTCATCTGTGAACTCTTGCAAGATGTCGCCCACTGCCGCGCGAATGATCGCCATATTTTTCCGTGGTAAAGCCATAGCTACGTGAGAAAGCCAGCTATGGCGGTTCCGAACTTACATTCCTGCCTCTTCCAGCATTGCTTTCAGGTCTTTGGTACGTTGCTTCGTCATCTGAGACAAGCAGCTGGACCGGACCAACGAGTACATCGTGCCGCCTTCATAACCGGCAGAATCGAAATCGCATTGCAGATCCCGGTACTTGATCCATGCAATCTGGACTTCTTTGAGTTTCTCGCGACGGTCCTTTTCCAGCTTAGTTACGAGCTCTTTGTAGGTCTTATTCAGGCGAGCATCTTCACGCTCGTAGTCTTTTGCAGCGCAAGTATTCATTGCCAACTGCGATTGTGGATTCTTGCAGTCTTCAGCAGCAATCGCACTTCCTGCGAAAGCGGATGCAGCCATCAAGGTAAGGATAAGCAGGTTTTTCATAATTTCTTACATTCTCTCTCTCTTGTGAGTTGGCGACAGGATATCGCCTACCTCAACGACTAAGCCCCGTCTTGCGGGGCCTCAGTTGTCGCGCGCTTTTTCGCTCTACCAGTGGTGGATCGTGTGGACCAAAAGAATCGAAGCGATCACCCAGAAGGCGTTGCGTATGCCATCCAGTCGGTCATAGCACTTCTTTTGCATCTTCCAAAGGTCGACCAGACGCTCATCGACTCCTACGCCATTGGTCCGTGGACTACCCAACAGGGCGTCTTGGATCACTTGCGTGTTCCCTTGCATGCTTGCGAGCTTTTCTGCGAAATCCCTGGCGTAGCCCTGTTGTGTGTCCTGGTGCATATTTTTCCTCGTCAGTTCCAGCCAAACAGCTTAGTCAAGCCCGCGATGACCAAAGCGAGCAGCACAGCGCCGATGACTTTAGCCGCAGTATGTTCGTACCACTGCTTTGCTGTAGGCCGGCTCTGTATTGCGATCAGCGCGGCTTGCACTGGTGCGATAAGAGTGTTCGGCTCCTTCAGCTTCAGAAGAATGAAGGTGAGGTGGCGCCGTACTGATTCCTGCTCTTTCGCCGGCAAGGCAGTGTCGTATGCACTCGCGATACTCGCTTCAACATCGACTGTCAGTTCGCTCTTTTCGTTCACGTCGTCGTTTCCCTTAATCAAACGGAGCACACTCGGACAGCCAACCTGTGGTCGCGAGCCTCTAGTAACACCAATTTCGTATTTGAAATTTTATAATCGTGTTGTAGGCAAGTCCATTGAAATTGGCTAGCGATTGCTATAAAAACTGCAACGCTGACCATCAAGTGTACTGCTCGTGTATCTCTCGGAGGCGTGCGGTTAAAGAAGCCCCGCGAACATCTCTTCGGGCCTTCTTAGCGACACCTGTAGATACGGGCGAACATGATTTAGTTCGGCATGCCCAAGCAACAGCTGAACGGTTTCCACGTCAGCCCCTTGCTGGATCAACTTTGAGGCCATCGTGCGCCGGCCCAGCTGACGCGCTACTTGGTGTTCAAGTGGAACTTGTAGCCTTGTGCGTGAGGATCAGTTTACTGGACGATTCCAGACCTCGATAGCGGCCGGGGTCGTCGGTAGTGCGCAACCGCCGCGTTATTCGGTAGTCGAGGTATCGATCAACCGCCTCAGTGGCCTTGGCATGGCTCAGTTAGATGCAACGCTGGCGGCACCCTTCCGTGATCGCTGCACGCAGGCTGATTTTTTCGCGGAGGGTACCCGACGGGAACAGCACGTCCTGAACCTCGATCTGTGCGATTTCGGTCACGCGCATGCCAGCCGTTAGGCCCAGCAGTAAGACAAGGGGCCTCGCTCTGGATGCCTGCTGGTCGCCGCTGTGACACGGAGAAGGTAACGGATTTGCCCGGGCTGAACTGAAGTGGCTTGAGCCATTTGAACCTCTGAATAGGATGGGTTGAGAATGGATTCAGAGGGAGATGCGCGAAGGCGTCTTTTTGAGTGTAATACTCTGCCCGGCTCGGTCCTCGAAAAAGGCTGAAACGATTATGCCAGCGCAGCCAGGCCTGCCTAGCTGATGCCTTCGGCCATGCTCCGGTTTGACTCGCCAAGCAAAGCGCAGAAACGTGTTGATGCGACTGGATTTAATAAATCTGGCCGCAGAACGGCAGCAGGATCCGCTCCCTTCGGTTAGACCAGCTCAGACTACTGGGCACTATTGGTGAAATAACTGGATGAGCAGATACTCGCTCGGCTACTCATGATGGCGCTAGTACCAAGCGCTGGCTAAGCAACTTTCTACCTACTTGACAGACTCGAAAAACGTTTCAACGTGGACTATGGACACCTCGTCGTCAGTGATTATCATTCACGTAACGCACGATAACAAGTGATGATTTTTCTGCACGTATACACTGGCGTTGAGCTAACACGTCTGTCTCGCGCATTGTCGCACCTTTACAACCCCAAGTTATTGGCACGAAAAATGGAATGTTAATAACTGAACTCTCACCATGATCCCAAGACGCTTCTCGCTATTTACAAATCTTGAAAAGTAGCTTGTAGCCGGGAGAACGCTCTAACCATCAACATTCCGTCAACAAAAAAGCCCCAAGTGACAGTAACTTGGGGCTTCGTATTTACCGTTCAGGCAACGATGAAACTTAGAACGGAATATCGTCATCCATATCCGAGAAATTCGGCGCCGGTTTCGGCTGCGGACGTGCGGCCGGTGCGGGCGGGGCCTGGCGCGGGGCCGGGCGGCTCGGCGGGGCGTCGTAGCCGCCGTCGCCGCCGTAGCTGTCGCCACCACCACCACCGTAGCTGTCGCCGCCGCCCATGCCCTGGCGGCCGCCCAGCATCTGCATGTTTTCAGCGATGATGTCGGTAGCGTAGCGCTCGATGCCGTCCTTGTCGGTGTACTTGCGGGTCTGCAGGCGGCCTTCGACGTAGACCGACGAGCCCTTCTTGAGGTACTGGCCGACGATCTCGGCCAGGCGGCCGAAGAACGAGATGCGGTGCCATTCCGTCAGTTCCTTCTGCTCACCGGTGTTCTTGTCCTTGCTCTTGTAGGACGTGGCCACGGCGATGTTGGCGATGGCGTCGCCGCTCGGCATGTAGCGGATTTCCGGATCGCGGCCGAGATTGCCGACGATGATGACCTTGTTAACTGATGCCATTTTGTAAAACTCCTTGGTGTGATCCCCGGCTCTGCGTGCAGACTAAGTGTCGGAGAAACTGGTTGAGATGCATCCGCTATTATGCCCGTTTCATTGCCTCGGGAGGCAATTTTTTGCGGACGTTGCGGCCCTGAAGGACGACCATTTCACGGCATCCGGTCAGACCACGGAGATAGGGTCGAAGTGCCCGTTTTGGAAGAGACGCACCTCAACATTGTTCGCCTGCGGGCAAGGTAAGCGGCCACGAAATTTTTTCGCGTTTCTGGTGTGTCTGCCATTGAATTGCACCCTGTCCGGCACACATACGGAACACGCGCGTGTCCCTGGCGCGACAGGTGTTTTCAAGTCGTCATTTCAACGTAGCAAGACCGGCGTGCATTCTGCGCCGCTGCCATACCACTGTAAATAAAAACAGGTACACTAGCGTGTTTCCCGTCCGGCCCGCCCACCGTCGACCTCGTGCGCCGGCCCGCAACCATCAGAAAGGCTGCACAGAACACTAATGGAAGAAATCCGTATCCGCGGCGCTCGCACGCACAACCTCAAGAACATCAATCTCGATCTGCCGCGCAACAAGCTGATCGTCATCACCGGTCTGTCGGGTTCCGGCAAATCCTCGCTCGCGTTCGACACGCTGTACGCCGAGGGCCAGCGCCGCTACGTCGAGTCGCTGTCCGCGTATGCGCGCCAGTTCCTGCAGCTGATGGAAAAGCCGGACGTCGACATGATCGAGGGCCTGTCGCCCGCGATCTCGATCGAGCAGAAGGCCACGTCGCACAACCCGCGCTCGACCGTCGGCACCGTCACCGAGATCCACGACTACCTGCGCCTGCTGTACGCACGCGTCGGCACGCCGTATTGCCCGGACCATTCGGATGAGCCGCTGGCGGCGCAGACCGTGTCGCAGATGGTCGATGCCGTGCTGGCCATGCCGGAAGGCACTAAGCTGATGATCCTGGCGCCCGTCGTCGCCAACCGCAAGGGCGAGCACGGCGACCTGTTCGCGTCCATGCAGGCGCAGGGCTTCGTGCGCTTCCGCATCCAGAGCGGCACGGGCGCGGCCAAGATCTACGATGTGGACGACCTGCCGAAACTGAAGAAAACGGAAAAGCACACGATCGATGTCGTCATCGACCGCGTCAAGGTCAACGACGAGATCAAGCAGCGCCTGGCCGAGAGCTTCGAGACCGCGCTGCGCCTCGCCGACGGCCGCGCCGTCGCGTACGAGATGGATACCGAGCAGGCGCACATCTTCTCGAACAAGTTCGCGTGCAACGTCTGCGGCTACTCGCTGCAGGAGCTGGAGCCGCGCCTGTTCTCGTTCAACAACCCGATGGGCGCCTGCCAGGAGTGCGATGGCCTGGGCCACATCGAGTTCTTCGATCCGAAGCGCATCGTCGCGTTCCCGAACCTGTCGCTGGCGTCCGGCGCCGTGAAAGGGTGGGACCGCCGCAACCAGTTCTACTTCCAGATGCTGACGAGCCTCGCGTCGCACTACGGCTTCGACCTCGACAAGCCGTTCGAGCAGCTGCCGAAGGCCGCGCAGGAAGCGGTGCTGTTCGGCTCCGGCAAGACGGCGGTGCCGTTCGCGTACGTGAACGAGCGCGGGCGCACGGTGATCCGCGAGCACACGTTCGAGGGCGTCGTGAACAACCTGCAGCGCCGCTACCGCGAGACCGACTCGATGGCCGTCAAGGAAGAGCTGGCGAAGTTCATCAACGAAAAGGAGTGCCCGTCGTGCGGCGGCGCGCGCCTGCGCACGGAAGCGCGCTACGTCAAGATCGGCACGGGTCCGCAGCAGCGCGCGATCTATGAAGTCGCGAAGACGCCGCTGCGCGACTGCCTGACCTATTTCGACGGCCTGCAGCTGACGGGTGCGAAGAAGGACATCGCCGAGCGCGTCATCAAGGAAATCGTCGCGCGCCTGAAGTTCCTGAACGACGTCGGCCTCGATTACCTGTCGCTGGACCGCAGCGCCGACACGCTGTCGGGTGGCGAAGCGCAGCGCATCCGCCTCGCGTCGCAGATCGGCTCGGGCCTGACGGGCGTGATGTACGTGCTGGACGAGCCGTCGATCGGCCTGCACCAGCGCGACAACGACCGCCTGATCGCGACCTTGAAACACCTGCGCGACATCGGCAACAGCGTGCTCGTGGTGGAACACGACGAGGACGCGATCCGCACCGCCGACTACATCGTCGACATGGGGCCGGGTGCCGGTGTGCACGGCGGCGCCGTGATCGCCGAGGGTTCGCTCAAGGAGATCATGAAGAGCAAGGAGTCGCTGACGGCGGCTTACCTGTCGGGCAAGAAGAAGATCCACGTGCCGAAGAAGCGCACGCAGGCCGACCCGGACCGCCAGATGGTGATTACCGGCGCGACCGGGAACAACCTCAAGAACGTGTCGCTGGAACTGCCGGTCGGCCTGATGACCTGCGTGACCGGTGTCTCGGGTTCCGGCAAGTCGACGCTGGTGAACGACACGCTGTACCCGGCGCTGTCGCGCCACCTGTACGGTTCGCAGACGGAACCGGCGCCGCACGACGCCATCCACGGCCTGGAGCACTTCGACAAGGTGATCTCGGTCGACCAGGCGCCGATCGGCCGCACGCCGCGTTCGAACCCGGCCACGTACACGGGCGTGTTCACGCCGATCCGCGATTTGTTCGCGACGGTGCCGACGGCGAAGGAACGCGGCTATTCCGCGGGCCGCTTCTCGTTCAACGTCAAGGGCGGCCGCTGCGAGGCGTGCCAGGGCGACGGCGTCATCAAGGTCGAGATGCACTTCCTGCCGGACGTGTACGTGCCGTGCGACGTCTGCCACGGCAAGCGCTACAACCGCGAGACGCTGGAAGTCGAGTACAAGGGCAAGAACATCACCGAAGTGCTGGAGATGACGGTCGAGGATGCGCACGACTTCTTCAAGGCCGTGCCGGTCATCGCGAGGAAGCTGCACACGCTGCTGGACGTGGGCCTCGGCTACATCAAGCTGGGCCAGAGCGCGACCACGCTGTCGGGCGGCGAGGCGCAGCGGGTCAAACTGTCGCTGGAACTGTCCAAGCGCGACACGGGCCGCACGCTGTACATCCTCGACGAGCCGACGACGGGCCTGCACTTCGCCGACATCGACCTGCTGCTGAAGGTGATCCACCGCCTGCGCGACCAGGGCAACACGCTCGTCATCATCGAGCACAACCTGGACGTCATCAAGACGGCGGACTGGATCGTCGACCTGGGTCCGGAAGGCGGCGCGGGTGGTGGCACGATCGTCGCGCACGGCACGCCGGAAGACGTGGCGGCCAATCCCGCCAGCGTCACCGGCAAGTACCTCAAGCCGCTGCTGAAGCAGTAAGCAGCGGGTTTTACTCCGCGCTGTAGAACGGCTGGTGCACCCGCACCGGCCGTACGTCCATCCGGATCCGGTAGATCGAATACGCATCCTCGAGGTTGGCCACGTATTCCTTCGTATCCGGCACCCGGGTGAACGTGAATTCGAACCCGCGCTCCGGTGCCGCACTGTCCGGCCCTTCGAACGCCACGCCGACCGCGCGTTCCAGGTCGCTGTCCGCCAGCTTTT
>Ga0308168_1004493_pt1 | contig 10050 bp, 8 predicted proteins | sample PhyCR2_FD_202133 | JGI IMG/M metagenome (GOLD analysis project Ga0308168, IMG submission 202133) | Phyllosphere microbial communities from UC Gill Tract Community Farm, Albany, California, United States - DLSLRC.R2 | ecosystem: Host-associated > Plants > Phyllosphere > Unclassified | place: USA... | reverse complement strand
CAGCGCCATCGGCGTCGATGCTGCGCACCTTGCCGAAATCGAGCCGCACATTCGGCGCCTGCGCCTCGAGCACGCGGCGCAGGCGGGGCGCGACTGTGGCATCGAGCAGCGTGTCGAAGGTTTCGACGGCGGCTACGCCCTGCGCCGGCTGGCTGGCGACCGAGGCGGGCGCGAGCGGCTTCCAGGTGGGCGGCGAGGTTTCGAAGTGGCTGGCGTAATCGATGGCGATGCTCTCGAACGCTTCTTCGCGGCCGTCGGCCTGGTACAGGTCGAACAGCATCCACCATGGCAGGCGTTCGTGGCGGCCCAGCGTCGCGAGCGATTCGCGCAGCAATTGTTCGGCCGCGGCGCTCTGGCCGTTGGCGTACAGGATGGCGCTTTCGTCGACCGCCGGGGCGCTGGCGGGCGCGGCGGCCTGGTCGGGGATGTCGTCGGGATCGGGCGCGGCGGCCACCGTGACGCCGTTGGCAGGGCGGCGGCCACTATCCCAGGCCGGCTCGTCGTCGAACATGTCGGACGCGAATTCGAGTTCGATTTCGTCGATCTTGGCGGCGGTGGCGCGGGCGATTTCACGCTGGCGCTCGCGCTCGGCATCAGACGCCAGGCGTGACGGTTCGCCGCGCAGGCGCGACTCGGGTGGCGGCCAGCCGGGCGCGACCACCGCATCGTTCTTTTTCTTCAGGAAGGAAAAAAGCCCCATGCTCACCGTTGTCTCGATAACGTGTCCACCATGACCTTAGCACGGACCCCGGCCACATATGCTGTGCATAAGTGGAAGGCCGTTAGTGTAGCCGAAGGGCAATTTTGGTATGGTACCGAGCAATTGTAGCGTGCGCGCATGGTCTGGACGGCAGCTGTCATGCGTCGTTACAAACATCAAGAAATGATGTCTGCACATAAAAAAAGCATGCGACAGCGCGCATGCTTTTTTGCTGATGCCGAATCGTCGTTCAGCACCGTCGTCAATCAGTCGCCGTACAGCTTCTGCTTGAGTTCGCGACGCTGCTGGGCTTCCAGCGACAGCGTGGCGGTCGGACGGGCGATCAGGCGCGGGATGCCGATCGGCTCGCCGGTTTCTTCGCACCAGCCGTATTCGCCGCCGTCGATCGACTGGATCGATTGCTGGACTTTCTTCAGCAGCTTGCGCTCGCGGTCGCGGGTGCGCAGTTCGAGCGCATGTTCTTCTTCGATGGTTGCGCGGTCGGCCGGATCGGGAACCAGCACGGTTTCGCGCAGGTGTTCCGTGGTTTCGCCGGCGTTCTTGAGCAGCTCGCGCTCGAGTTCCTGCAGGCGGTTCTTGAAGAATGCCAGCTGGGCCGCATTCATGTAGTCGCCTTCGCTCATTGCACGAATCTCGTCTTCCGTCAGGAGGCGTTCTTCGGACTGGGCGGTATTCGGTTTCGTTGTTTTAGTCATGATGCCTTCGATACGACAGAGGTTTGCATTTTATCAGCTTGCCCATTAGTAACACCGCACGAAAGGGTGCTTGCCGGGCAGGCTGCCTTGATGACGCCGGTACGCCATCCTATCGCCGTCCTCGCCGCATGGGCGGCAAGGGCGGTTCACCACTGGCTGTTTGAGGCGCGTCGTGGCGGTCCGTGCGGCCCGGCCTGGCACACTGTCGACGCATGGCGACGGACACGCCTGCTAGGCCAGTCAAACTGATGCAGTTTATACCAAACATTGTTCCAATCCGCGGATAAATACGTCTTTTGGTAAATTTTTACCAATAAAGACCATCTTGGTGGCGGGCGTTTCATTCTCCCCCCATTTCGGTCCCACGTCGCTACCCATGATCTGGTGCACGCCCTGGAACACGACCTTGCGATCGACGCCGTCCATCCGCAACACACCCTTGTAGCGCAGCATTTGCGGGCCGAAGACCTGGACCAGGCTGCCAAGGAATTGTTCCAGGCGCTCGGGGTCGAAGGCGCGCTCGCTCTTGAACACGAACGCGGCGATGTCGTCGCTGTGGTGGCTGTGGTGATGGTCGTGGCTGCACGACGCATCGTGCACGTGGTCGTGGCCGCAATCGGCGCCATGCTCGTGCTGATGATCATGGTCGTGATCGTGCCCGTCTTCGCCGTCCACGCGCAGGAAATCGGGATCGATATCCAGCTTGTCGTTCAGGTTGAAGCCGCGCAGGTCAAGCACGTCGGCGATCGGCGCGCGGCCGAAGTCGCTCGTGGCAATCGGTGCGCGCGGGTTGATGCGCTGCAGGCGCGCCTTGAGCGCATCGACGGCGGCAGCATCGACCAGGTCGGTCTTGGACAGCAGGATCTTGTCAGCAAAGCCAACCTGACGCTGGGCTTCCTCGTGCGCGGTCAATTGTTCCATCGCGTGGCGGGCATCGACCACGGTGACGACGGCGTCGAGCAGGTAGTGGGCGCCAACTTCTTCATCGACAAAGAAGGTCTGCGCCACCGGGCCCGGATTGGCCAGGCCCGTCGTTTCGATGACGACGCGGTCAAAACTGATCTCGCCGGCGGCGCGTTTCCGTGCCAGGCTGTTGAGTGCTTCGATCAGGTCGCCACGCACGGTGCAGCAGATGCAGCCGTTGTTCATCTCGATGATCTGCTCGCCGGAGTCCTGCACCAGGATTTCGTTGTCGATGTTTTCTTCACCGAATTCATTCTCGATGACGGCAATGCGCATGCCGTGGTCTTCCTGCAGGATGCGGTTGAGCAGGGTGGTCTTGCCCGCGCCGAGAAAGCCGGTGAGGATGGTGCTGGGGATCAGGTCCATTGGTTTGCTACTCATGGTTGACATCAGGGTTGGACGAAAGAACCGGGGGATTATGCCGCAATTCTTGCAACCTCACCATCTGGCGTGTCGCGTGCTGATCGCGTTCAAACCATGGAGTAAATTTCTGGCCGGATTGGCAGGGTGTCTACTTCTTGCCGGCCGCCTCGTCCGCGCGTGCGGTGTCGGCCGCGGCAATGACCTGGGCAATCGCGGCAACCACGAGCTGCGGTTGTTCCTGATGGATGTTGTGGCCGCTATCGGCCGTTACCACGTGGCTGCCGCGCCTGAAGCCGCGAAAGAAGCGCGCATGCAGGTCGCGCCAGACGTCGACGGCTGCCGGGGTTTCCAGAAAGAGTTGCGGCTGCTCGCGGCGCTGGACGGACGTGAGCACCACGACCGGTACATCCGGCAAGGGCCCGGCCAGGGGCAGTGTGCCGCTGTCGAGGATCGCCTGTACCTGGGCCAGTTCGGGCTGGAACTTGGGCGGCATGTATTGCACCAGCAGGCGGGCGTCGTTGTCGACCGCGGCAGCATCGAGCTTGCGCAGTTCGGTGTTCTGGTGCTCGTCGCTGGGGTCGACGAACACCATCCCGGCGATCTCGGCCGGATGGCGTGCGGCGTAGCTGCGGATCAGGAAGCCGCCGTAAGAATGGCCGACCAGTACGAAGGGCGGGCGCACGCCTGCAGCGGCGATCACTTGTTCCAGTTCATCGGTACGGCTGGCCACGGTGGGCGTCCCGGGCCGCGCCTCCGAGCGGCCATGGCCGGCGCGCGAGTACGTGATCACCTTGTTCGACCTGGCCACCTGCGGCGCCACATCGCGCCACACGTTCAGGTCGCGCCCGAAGCCGGACTCGAAAATGACGGTGTAGGGCCCGGTGCCCACACTGACCAGCTGTACCCGGTACGGGCCGACGTTCAGCAGTTCGGGTGCGTCCTTCGGCATGGCAGCAGGCGTTTGCGCGCCGGCAAACGTGCTCAGTGCCAGCAGGACGGCACCAAGGGTGCGGGACAGGTAGACCATAGTGACTCCATCAAATGCGTTGTCATCCTGTCTGCATGCGGCGACAATTGGATGTGAAGCAATAGTTTAAGAAACGCGGCAAGACACCGGTACTGTCAAATATGTCAGTCGGGCAGCGGGCTGGAGATGGGGGAAGCGGTGGCAAACGAATCGATGGCGCAATGGCGTGCCCGTCATCTGGACGCAATGGGCCGGGCCGTGGATGCGGATGGCCTGTTTGCGGTCGTCGCCGGCGCCGCGCGCGAACTGGGTTTCGACTATTGTGCTTACGGCATGCGCAAGCCAATGCCGCTGTCGAAACCGTCGACCGTGATGCTGAACAATTACCCGGATGCGTGGCAGGCGCGCTATGCCGACCAGGGTTATCTGGGGCAGGATCCCACGGTCCGGCATGGCGCGGCATCGCTGTTGCCGCTGTTGTGGAGCGAGCCGGTATTCGCACAGGCGCGCCCGCTGTGGGAAGACGCGCGGGGCCATGGTTTGCAGGTGGGCTGGGCGCAGGCGTCGCGTACGCCGGACGGTTGCGTCGGCATGCTGACGCTGGCGCGCTCGCACGATGCGCTGTCCGAGACCGAGCTGGACCAGAGCGAAGCCAATATGTCGTGGCTGGCGCATGCGGCGCACCAGGGATTGGCCCGCCTGCAGCGGCCAGCGCCCGGTGCGCCGGTACTGGCGCTCAGCGCGCGGGAAGCCGAAGTGTTGCGCTGGATGGCCGACGGCAAGACCTCGAGCGAAGCCGGCACCATCCTCAGCCTGTCCGAGCGGACCGTCAATTTTCACGTTGCCAATGCCCTGCTCAAGCTGGGCGCGGCCAACAAGACCGCCGCCGTGGTCAAGGCCGCGTTGTTCGGCCTGCTTTAAGACGCTGGGTCGAGACGCTGGTTCAAGACGCCGGCTCAGGACTCCGGCTTGGCTTTCGCCCGCGGGTGCGCCGCGTCATACACTTTGGATAAGTGCTGAAAGTCCAGTGCCGTATAGATTTGGGTGGACGTGATGCTGGCGTGGCCCAGCAGTTCCTGCACCGCGCGCAGGTCGCCCGAGGATTGCAGCAGGTGCGACGCGAACGAATGGCGCAGCACGTGCGGGTGCACGTGCACCGGCGTGCCGGCGCGCAGCGCGTGCTGTTTCAGGCGGGTTTGCACGACGCGCGGCGTGATGCGGGTGTCGCGCGCGGACCGCGAGCCAGCGCGCCAGCGCCTCGCGCGCCGGCCCGCCCACCGGCACCCGGCGCATCTTGTTGCCCTTGCCGGTCACCACCACTTCGCCCGCCTGCAGGTCGAGCCAGCCCAGCGAGCCTGGCTGACCGCCGCGCGCATCCTGCCAGGCCACGTCCAGGCCCGCCAGTTCCGACACGCGCAGTCCGCTCGAATAGAGCAGCTCGAACATCGCGTGATTGCACAATTCGAACGGCTCGAGATGGCCGCGCTGGTTTGCTTCCATCAATTGCACGGCGTCGTCGACCGCCAGCGCCTTCGGCAGGCTCTGCGCGCGCTTCGGGGCGCGCACGCCGTCCACTGGATTGGCGGCAAGGGTCGTCTGGTGCGACAGCCATTCATAGAAGCCGCGCCAGCCGGACAGCTTGCGCGCAATGGTGCGCGCGGACTGGCCACCGGCATGCAGCTTGCCGGCAAAGCGGCGGATGTCGGCGTGCACGAGCCTTGCCCAGTCGCTGTGGCCGGCCAGCGCCGCGAGTTCGGCCAGGTCGCGCCGGTAGGCCGCGATCGTGTGCGGCGACAACTGGCGCTGGGTGGCCAGTTCGCCGAGGTAGCGCGCGGCCCAGTCGGATGGCGGCTCGCGCGTGTCCATGCCGGTCAGGCGCGCAGCGGCGCCAGGGCGGTGGTGGAGGTGGCAGCGATGTGGACCAGGAAATCGGTCGCCATCGCGGTAGTGAAGCGTGCCGGATCGGGCGAGCCGAGCACCAAGAGGCCGAAGCTCTGGCCCGGCGGACCGAGCGGCAGCATGACCGTCGAGCGGATCGATTCGGCGTCGTCCAGCCAGCGCACCGCTTCGAAATCATTGTTCGGGCCGCAGTACGGCGCGCGCAGGCTGTTGGCGAAGATGCGTGCATCGTCCGACACATTGCTGGCGAACCAGGCGTCGGCATGTTCCGGCGCCACATGCCACAGGCGCAATGTCACTTGCGGCACGGTGAAGTGGGCGCGCAAGCCTTCGGTCAGGTCGCGCGCCATCGCGGCGCCGCCTTTCGACACCAGCAGGGACTGGGTCCAGGCATGGAAGCGGTTGGCAATGCCGGCGTTTTCTTCGGCGCGGCGCGACAGGTCGGCCAGGCGCAGTTCGAGCGCGCGGTACTTGTCGCGCATGACTTCCATCTGGCGTTCCTGAAGCGACACGGTGCGGCCGGTCAGCGGACTCGACAGTTTCACCTCACCCAGCAGGCCGGCTTGCTCCTGGAAGAACTCCGGGTGATCGGTCAGGTATTGCGCGACGGTGCTGGCGTCCAGTGGTGCAGTGCTCATGGGGAAATAGGGTGTTGGAATGGATCGGGTCATTTTAACCGACGCTGGGCGTTGCACCGGAGAACAAAAAAGACGCCCGCAGGCGTCTTTGCGTGAGCGCGGGCGCGGTCAGAATCGGTGACGAACACCCAGCTGCAAGGCGCGGCCATCGGCGCCCGGGGCTTCGGTGAAGCCGCCCGGGTTGCCCGAGGTGCCTGGCGAATACTGGGCTTCGTTGTCGTTCTTGATGAACGCCAGCGCCGTGTACAGGTCGGTACGCTTGGACAGGTAATAGTTGTAGCCCAGCGCGTACAGATTGGCATCGCTGTTGGACGCGGTGCGGTCGTTCTGGTGCGCGTACGATGCGACGACGCGGCCATTGCCGAGCTTGTAGTGGACGCCGACCTGATAGCTGTTGGCGTCCTGCTTGGTGTTGGCCGAAATCGCGCTGGCGAAGATGCCGCGCAGGGCCAGCTGGTTCGGTAGTGGAATGCCTTGCGCGGTCAGCGCTGGCGCCACGGCGGTGTCCCAGCCGCGCAGGTAGTCGGGAATCAGCGCCGAGTTCTCGTTGCGCTGGCTGTGGAAGCCGGCGAAGAACTTCCAGCTTTCGCCCAGCGCGTAGGAGCCGCCGACGGTCAGCGTGCGCAGGCTCGGACGGTTTTCCTGGTCGTAGCCATGGTTGTAGCCGACGCCGACGTCGAAACCGTTGGCTTTGTACGTCAGCGCGCCGGCGCGGAACTTGTTGTAGCGACCGAGGTAACCGGAATTGCGCGCGCCATACATCACCGAGCCGCCCAGGCCGTTCGGCAGCGCGATGCGGTACTGGATGGCTTCCTGCGAGCGGATGTCCGCGCCCAGTGCGGTAAAGCCGGCGGTGCCGCCGGTGACGTGGCCCCAGGTACCAGCCGTGCCCGATTCAAACGCATCGGCCATATTGAAGACTTCGTAGCCCGGGGTGTACATGCGGCCCAGCAGCACGGCGCCAATCGGGGTGATCAGGCCGACCATCGAGGTGCGGTCGAACAGGGCTTTTTCCTGGTTGACGGCGGGCGCGCCCGGCGGCTGGATGGCCGCTTGCAGACGGTCGCGGATCGCGACCGGGATACGTTCCATGCCGCGCAGCAGGTAGCGGCCCGGATTGTCGTTCATCAGCGTTGGCTGCTGCGAACCGGTATCGAGCTCGACGCGGGCTTCAAGATTGAAAATCGCCTTGTAGCCATTGCCCAGGTCTTCGGAGCCGCGCAGGCCGAGGCGCGAGCCGTCGGCGCCGCCGCTGTAGATCTTGGTCGGGCCACCTTTTTGCCACATCACGCCGGCGTCGGCAATGCCGTAGATCTGGACACTGGTCTGGGCCAGGGCGGTGCTTGCGAAGGTCGCGCCGAGCAGGGCGACGATAAGGCGTTTGTTCATCATGTCTCCATATTATTTTCTTGTCGCGTGGCATAAGCCCGCTACGCAAATATGCCATTGCCTTGCTGCACTGTACAGAACGCTCGTGCGGATACGGCCTGGTGGCGCGTTGTCGTTGTGAAAAGGCTACAGAGAGTCGCATATGACAAGGGCGGACACCGTTGCCGATGCCCGCCCTGCAGGAGGTCGCGGCGTGCGCCGCCGTCGCTGTCGTGTCAGAACGTGTGGTGAATGCCGATGTCGTACTGATTGACGGTGCCCGGGGTGCTCAAGCGACCCTTCTTGCGCGACACGTCGAAATACAGATAGGTGCGCTTGGACAGGCTGTATTCATAGCCCAGCGACAGTTGCTTGACCTTTTCCAAGCCGTCAGTGTCCTTCTGACCATAGCCAGCGAGGAATTTACCAGGACCGACCGTGTAATTGGCGCCCACGACCCATGAACTGGTGTCGGTATTGAACAGGCGCGTATTGTCGTCGTCGAGCCGTGTGAACGTACCCATCAGCTTGAGTTCGGGCGTCGGATTGACCGAAGCGCCGATCGACCAGACCTTCGATTCGACGGCGTTGCGCTCGTAGGCCGCCATCAGCGCGGCCGGCCCGTTGGTGTAGGTGCCCGAGATGGAGAACGGATTGGTCGAGGCTTCGGCACCGGCCGCGTACTGCGGCGCCGCTGCGCTGCCACGGCCGATGATGGCCACGGCGCCATTGTTTTCTTTGGTGGCGATGGCCGTGTTGAGCTGGAAGCCGCTCACGACAGGCGAGTTGTACCAGACTGCATTCGACCAGCGATTATTGGACGAACCGACCGGGTCGAGGGGCTGCGAGCTGTAGCCGGCCACGCTCAGGTCGGTATAAAAGCCGCCCGCGGTTTCGATCGCGTGGAACGGCTCGAAGGCGCCGATGGTTTCGTGGAACGGGGTCAGGCCGCGGCCGATGCGCAACATGCCGAAGTCGCCCTGCAGGCCGACGCGGCTCTGGCCCTGGAACAGCCGGCGTCCATTGCCGTCAGGTCCGATTTCAGTGCTGCCGGTGTCCGGCTCATAGCGCGTTTCAAGCTGGAACAGGGCCTTGAGGCCATTGCCCAGGTCTTCGGTGCCCTTGAAGCCGAGGGTATTGGCCGAGCGCTTGCCGATGCTGACGTTCTGGCTGCTGCGCTTGACGATGCCGGCATCGAGGTTGCCGTAGACCTGTACTGACGTCTGCGCATGGGCCGCACCGGCGCAGGCGCCAAGCAGTGCGACGGCCAGGAGAGAGGTCTTCATCGGGGTAATCCTGTCAATAAAGTAAACACGTACATCTGGAGCGTTGAGACCCTGGCTGAACGCGTGATACGTGCACCTCAAATCTTTCAAACGTCAAGACTAGCTAATCCGTCAATTATCGGGTGGCTGCCGCGCTCCTTGCCAATAAATCGAACCGTGCTGTTGTATTTTTGAAACGAGTGTCATAAAACCGGGCAACACGGCGCATGGCGGCCGGGAAATCCGGCGTCACCGAAGGCGGTAAGTCGGTTTGCCTTGCGATGATCCGCAATAGTTTCATCGGTTTCATGCTGTTTTGCGACCTCTCAATCCGCTCCGGAATCCGATCGAATCGCCACCTGCGACGGCGTAGACTTTGGCCTCGTTCGCACAGCAGCGCCGCGTCGCGCGGATCGCTTGTATATTTGCAACTTCCACGTTGCCGCTGTGTGTCGCAGGCACACTATCCACGTCTCTCACGTATTCCAACGATGGCAAACCGCGAAGAACTGGCGATCATCCGCAATGCCCGTGCCGGCCAGGTGGCGGCCCAGCTCGCGCTGGGCAAGCTGTACCTGTTTGGCAGCAGCGGCCTGCCGCAAAGTCTTCCGACCGCGCTGCACTGGCTCGAGCGCGCCGCGCGGCAAGATTGTCCGCCGGCCTGGCAATTGATCGGCAACCACATCCCGCTTGAACTGGCGCAGCGCGACGCAGCAGGCGTATCGCAGTGGTACGAACGCGCCTATGACGACGGCAGCGTGCATGCCGGCCTCGTGTTTGCGCAACTGGTGCTCGATCCGCTGGCGCCGGTCGCGCAGCAGTCACAGAAAGCCGTGCGCGCACTCGAAGACGCAGCGCGGGCCGGGTTTTCCCATGCCCAGGTGCTGCTGACCCGCCAACAAGAGCAGGCCGCCCGCCGGTCGTCAGCCATGCCGGCCATTGCGGTCCGTGCGCCTGCCGCACGCGGCGCGCTGCATGACGGGCGATCCGCACCGGTGCAGCGCGCGGCCATGGCGCAGCAGGCCGGCCTCGATGCCCTGTGGTTCGCGCGGCGCTGGGCCGACTATCTGCGCCTGGCGTTGCCGCAGGCACGGGCGCTGGTGGACGAGCATGGCGAACGCGGCGAGCCCGGCGAACTGCGCCGGCTCGCGCCGGACGAAGTCGCGCTGCT
>Ga0308168_1004490_pt1 | contig 10055 bp, 12 predicted proteins | sample PhyCR2_FD_202133 | JGI IMG/M metagenome (GOLD analysis project Ga0308168, IMG submission 202133) | Phyllosphere microbial communities from UC Gill Tract Community Farm, Albany, California, United States - DLSLRC.R2 | ecosystem: Host-associated > Plants > Phyllosphere > Unclassified | place: USA... | reverse complement strand
ACATCATCAAGGACCGTTTCATTCCGTTTTCTCCAAATAGAAAGCTTTACAGCTCAGATGATGGATTCTAGCGTGTTTCCCAAGCGAGAGTGCTACAGACATAATCCGTAACGGCTGAAACACATTTCCGTTGACGGAACAGCAGGTTTCCGTTGCTATGCAGCACTATTGTGCTTCAATATCGGCTCGTGCTCTGGAAAGGAAACACCATGCCACTGATCATCCTGATCGCCCTGCTCGCCCTCCTGCGCTTCTTCGAAGTCTGGAAATTCGCCGACCTGTCCTGGTGGTGGATCGTCGGCCTGATGGTCCTCGGCTTCATCTGGTTCGAATTCATCGAAAAACTCCTCGGCCTCGACAAGAAAAAAGCCCACGCCCTCGACGAAAAACAGCGCAAAGCCCGCGTCAAGCAAACCTTCGACAAACGTAAATGAACATCAAACCGGGGTCAGAGCCCGATTTGCGTTAAATCAGCTGCGGGACTCGTGTGATATTCTTCTTGACTCACAGAAGCGTTAACCGATAGCGAACGATATCAATGAACCTCGAACTGCGCCAGCTGCGCTATTTCGTCACGGTCGCCGAAGAGCTGCATTTCGGCCGGGCTGCCGTTCGCCTGCACATGACGCAGCCGCCGCTGTCGCAGGCGATCGCGGCACTGGAGGGTTTACTGGGTGCGCCGCTGTTCCTGCGCAACCGCCGCGCCGTGGCACTGACGCCGGCCGGCAGCGCGCTGTTGCCGGAGGCGCGGCGGATGCTGGCGGAGAGCGATGCCCTGCCCGAGCTGGTGCGGCGCGCCGCCGCCGGGGAGGCGGGACGGCTGGCGCTGGCCTTCATCACCTCGGCCGACTACAGCGTGCTGCCGCCTTTCCTGCGCCGCTACAGCGAGCGCTATCCGGCCGTGCACCTGAGCCTGCGCGAAGCGACGTCGGACGTGCAGGTCGAAGAGCTGCTGCGCGGCCGCATCGATGCCGGTCTCCTGATTCCGCCGCTGCCGGACAAGGCGCGCACCGAGCTCGACTACATGAAGGTGCTGGACGAGCCCCTGATCCTGTGCGCTCCCACGGGCCTCGGCCTGCCGCCGGATGGTGCCCCCGTCAAGCTGCAGGATTTGCCGCCCCTGCCCCTGATCATCTTCCCGCGCGACGTCTCGCCGGCCCTGCACGACGCCATCCTGTCCTGCTGGCGCGCGGCCGGCATCACGCCCGCCATCGGCCAGCAGGCAATCCAGATGCAGACCATCGTCGGCCTGGTATCGGCGGGCATGGGCTTGGCACTTGTGCCACAATCGGTGTCCAACCTGATGCGACCGGGCGTAGAATACCGGGCGCTTGCCGATTCGACACCAAGGGTGGAAACCGGCATCGCCTGGCGCCGCGACAATCCGTCGCCCGTGCTGCAGGGCTTTCTGGAATTACTGAGGACTCACTAATATGCTCGTACACCCGCAACCGAACCCGATCGCCTTCAGCATCGGCCCCGTGGACATCCACTGGTACGGGATCATGTATGTCGTCGCCTTCGCCCTGTTCGTGATCCTGGGCCGGGTACGCATCAAGACCCAGCCCCACGTCGCGGCCAAGGGCTGGAAGAACGAAGACCTGGACGACTTGCTGTTCTACGGCATGCTCGGGGTGGTGATCGGCGGCCGCCTGGGCGAAGTCCTGTTCTACCGCCTGGATTATTTCCTGGTCCACCCGCTGGAGATCTTCATGACCTGGCGCGGCGGCATGTCCTACCACGGCGGCTTCATCGGCGTATTGATCGCAATGGCGATATGGGCCCGCAAGCGCCAGCGCAACCTGCTCGACGTGTATGACTTCATCGCGCCGATGGTGCCGCTCGGCTATGCCTGCGGCCGCCTCGGCAATTTCATCAACGCCGAACTGCCGGGCCGCCTGGCCGACCCGTCGCTGCCCTGGGCCATGCTGTGGCCGGGCGTGGAAGGCTTGCGTCATCCGTCGCCGCTGTACCAGATGCTGGTCGACGGCTTGCTGTGCTTCGTCATCATCTGGCTGTTCGCGCGCAAGCCGCGTCCGCGCCTGGCGGTCGGCGCGCTCTACACCCTGCTGTACGGCTGCGCCCGCTTCTTCACCGAATACTTCCGCGTACCGGACTGGGAGACCCATGTGATGGGCTTGCCGATCACCTCCGGGCAAGTGCTGTCGCTGCCGATGATCGTGGCCGGCCTGCTCATGCTGGGCTGGGCCTATTCGGATGGGAATAAACGGGCTGTGCACGCTTGATCTAGGTTAAACATCGCACGAAAACAGACAAGGGAAGCCGCGCGCTTCCCTTTTCCGTTAACTGGAGCACCGTACTCAGGACTTCACGCCATTATCTTTTTGATATGGCAAAAGACGCTTCCCCGAGAAAGATGTACGCAATGCAACGCATGGCAGCCGCCTTGCGCCGCGCCGCAGCCGCACGGCCCTTCGGGCCGGAGACCGATCGCGCCCTGCGCTGGTCGGCGGCCTGGGGCATGGCGGCGGGCATCCGCGTGCCTGGCGCTCATCTGCATTTGCGGCGCCATACGCTGATCGGCGTCGGCTGAGGTCGCGTAGGCTTACTGCAGCGCTTTCCACAGCATGTAGGCCGCCAGCAGATAAAAGATGCCGGCGAAGATGCGCTTCAGCTTCAGCACAGGCAGCCGGTGCGCCATGCGCGCCCCCAGCGGCGCCATCGTCATGCTGGCCAGCACGATCAGCGCCAGCCCCGGCACCCAGATGAAGCCGAGGGCGCCGGCCGGCAAGTCGGGCTCGCCCCAGCCGTAATAGATGTTCGCCGCCGTCCCCGCCACCGCGATCGGAAAGCCGAGCGCGGCGCTGGTCGCGACCGCATTGTGGATGCGGATATTGCACCAAGTCATGAAGGGAATCGAGACGAAACCGCCGCCGGCGCCGAGCAGGCCGGACAGCAACCCGATCACGCCTCCAGCAGCCAGCATGCCGCCGTTGCCCGGCAATTCGCGCGTGGCGCCGGGGCGCTTGTTGAACAGCATCTGGGTTGCTGCGAACGCCACGAAGCCGGCAAAGAAGATCGACAGCACCGTGGTGTTCATCTGCTTGCCGATCCAGGGGCCGATGAAGGAGCCGACCACGATTCCCGGCGCCAGCAGGCCCACCACGCGCCACAGCACGGCGCCATGGCGGTGGTGGGCGCGCATCGAAGACAATGAGGTGAACAGGATGGTGGCCAGCGAGGTGGCGATCGCCATGTGCACCACCAGCTGGGGTGCGAAGCCGCGCGCGCTGAAGATCATGGTCATGAAGGGCACCAAAACCATGCCGCCGCCGATGCCGAGCAGCCCTGCCGAAAAGCCGCCGAAGCAGCCCATCGCGAGCAAAATCAGGACCAACCCGATATCCAGTCCGAACACGCCGGCGCCCATTCAGGCAGCCGCGGCATCGATGCCGGCCAATGCAAGGATGCGCCGCCACTGCGCCGGCGTCACCGGCGACACCGACAGCCGGCTGCCCTTCTGCAGCAGTACCATGTCGTCGAGGGCCGGATCGGCGCGCAATTCAGCCAGCGGCAGGTAGCGGCCGCTGGCCACGGCCTGGATGTCGACCGAGATCCAGCGCGGGTTTTCCGGCGTGGCCTTGGGATCGTGATAGGGGCTGGCGGGATCGAACTGGGTGGCGTCCGGGTAAGGCGTGCTGGCGACCTGCGCGACGCCGGCCACGCCGGGCACCGCGCAACTGGAGTGGTAGAACAGGATGCCGTCGCCGACGCGCATCCCGTCGCGCATGAAATTGCGGGCCTGGTAATTGCGCACGCCGAACCAGGCAACCGTCTTGCCGGGAGCGGCCAGGACGTCGTCGAAACTCACTTCATCGGGTTCGGATTTCATCAACCAATAAGGCATTCGTGCGACTCCAGGCAATACACAAAAAATACAAGCGGCGCGCGCATAAAAAAGCGGCTGCGCACCTTCGTGTCGCAACCGCTCGGAATAAAGCCCCGCCTGTGCCGTTTTTGCCGGCATCCCGAACCTAAAGGCTCAAGGTGGTCACAGTCATCTCAATTTCGGGTTCGTCAAACTAGTGACGATCACGCCCACCAAGCATATTCCGCAACCTATGCGATTGAATGGTTCAAGGAATATATGACAAATCTCGAACACCGCAGGGTAGGCGCCAGTTTACTACGATGCACCGGCTTGTCAAACGAAATCCGGATCAGAACAGGTTTTCCTGGGGCGTCAGTACGCTGTCCAGTACCGCGTGCATCGCTTCCAGCTTGTGCTTGACCTCCAACATGGTCATGTCCGAGAGCGGGCCTTGCGGCGATTTCACCGACAGGAATTCGGCGGCCACCGACAGCGCGGCCATGACGGCGATGCGGTCGGTGCCCTTGACCTTGCCCGAATCGCGCAACGCGCACATTTTGGCGTCAAGGTAGGCGACGGCTTCGCGCAGGGTCTTCTGCTCGCCTTCCTTGCAGGCCAGGCGATAGGACTGGCCCATGATGAGTACGTCCAGGGCGATCATCGGGTGGCCTCGCTATTGTCGGTGGCGGTGGTACCGGCGCCGTCGGCAGCATCGGCAGCGTCGGCGTCGGCGGGGGCAGCGGGCTCGAGCTGGGCCAGCATCGCCTCCACGCGTTGCTGGGCGGCGAGGAGCCGGTGCTTGAAATCGACGTTCTCGGCACTCAGCAGGGCATTCGCCTGGCGCAGCAGATAATTTTCGCTGCGCAGCGACTGGGCGAGCTGGGCGAGCCGGTCGATTTTGTCGGATAGGTCTTGGAATTCGGAAATCATCCGTCACTATAGGACTGAGTTGATTTTTTCGTCAACAGCTGTCGCGCACGTGCGCGCCCTTTCGGGCGAAGGGTGTTACTCTCTTATGCTTGCCTCATCGTCACCAGCACGGCACTTCCGCTGCGCCTGCCATCTTGCTCTGATTCACGACACAAATTGCGCTTGTCGGCATTGTTCCAGAACCGACTTTCAGTTGAGCTCCCTCAAAAAGACAGTTAAAACGCCAACTTGGCAGCTTGAAAACCCGAATTATCGTCCCTATAATTAGCACTCGTTAGTGTAGAGTGCTAACACCTCTTTACACCGGCCCGGCAAATGCCGCGGTCTTCCGTAAAACGATACTTATTTACCAACCAAGGAGTTTGCATGAACCTTCGCCCATTGCACGATCGCGTGATCGTGAAACGTCTCGACCAGGAAACCAAAACTGCGTCCGGCCTGATCATCCCTGATGCAGCCGCCGAAAAGCCGGACCAGGGCGAGATCCTTGCCGTAGGCAACGGCAAGGTCCAGGAAAACGGTAACGTCCGTCCGCTGGAAGTGAAAGTCGGCGACCGCGTGCTGTTCGGCAAATACTCGGGCCAGACCGTCAAGGTCAACGGCGACGAGCTGCTGGTCATGCGCGAAGAAGACATCATGGCCGTCGTGGCCTTGTAATCCAGTCCAAATACGAACGGAGAAATAGAAAATGGCAGCTAAAGATGTAGTGTTCGGCGACGCAGCACGCGCCAAGATGGTTGAAGGCGTGAACATTCTCGCCAACGCAGTCAAAGTCACCCTGGGCCCGAAAGGCCGCAACGTGGTGCTGGAGCGCTCGTTCGGCGCCCCGACCGTCACCAAGGATGGTGTCTCGGTCGCAAAAGAAATCGAACTCAAAGACAAGCTCATGAACATGGGCGCGCAGATGGTGAAGGAAGTCGCTTCGAAGACCAGCGACAACGCCGGTGACGGCACCACCACCGCGACCGTGCTGGCGCAAGCCATCGTGCGCGAAGGCATGAAATTCGTTGCCGCCGGCATGAACCCGATGGACCTGAAGCGCGGTATCGACAAAGCCGTCGCCGCCACCGTCGAAGAACTGAAGAAAATCGCCAAGCCGACCACCACCTCGAAAGAGATCGCCCAAGTCGGCACCATCTCGGCCAACTCCGATGCATCGGTTGGCGAGCGCATCGCTGAAGCGATGGAAAAAGTCGGCAAGGAAGGCGTCATCACCGTCGAAGACGGCAAGTCGCTGAACGACGAGCTGGACATCGTTGAAGGTATGCAGTTCGACCGCGGCTACCTGTCGCCTTACTTCATCAACAATCCGGACAAGCAAGTCGCCGTCCACGAAAACCCATTCATCCTGCTGTGCGACAAGAAGATCTCGAACATCCGTGATCTGCTGCCGGTACTGGAACAAGTCGCGAAAGCCGGCCGTCCGCTGGTGATCGTCGCCGAAGACATCGAAGGCGAAGCGCTGGCGACCCTGGTCGTCAACAACATCCGCGGCATCCTGAAGACCGTCGCCGTCAAGGCCCCTGGCTTCGGCGACCGCCGCAAGGCCATGCTGGAAGACATCGCCATCCTGACCGGCGGCCAGGTCATCGCCGAAGAAGTCGGCCTGACCCTGGAAAAAGTCACCCTGGAAGAACTGGGCCAGGCCAAGCGTGTCGAAGTCGGCAAGGAAAACACCATCATCATCGACGGTGCCGGTTCGGCTGAAGGCATCGAAGCGCGCGTCAAGATGGTCCGCGTCCAGATCGAAGAAGCGACCTCGGACTACGACCGCGAAAAACTGCAAGAGCGCGTGGCCAAGCTGGCCGGCGGCGTTGCCGTGATCCGCGTCGGTGCTGCTACCGAAGTCGAAATGAAAGAGAAGAAAGCCCGCGTCGAAGATGCGCTGCACGCAACCCGTGCCGCCGTCGAAGAAGGCATCGTGCCAGGCGGCGGCGTTGCCCTGCTGCGCGCCCGCGCTGCGATCAACGTCCAGGGCGACAACCCTGACCAGGAAGCCGGTATCAAGATCGTGCTGCGCGCGATGGAAGAGCCGCTGCGCATGATCGTCCAGAACGCCGGTGAAGAGCCGTCGGTCGTCGTGTCGGGCGTGTTGGCCGGCACCGGCAACTACGGCTACAACGCCGCCAACGGCACCTATGGCGACATGGTCGAAATGGGCGTGCTGGATCCAGCCAAGGTCACCCGCTCGGCACTGCAGAACGCAGCGTCGATCGCCGGCCTGATGCTGACCACCGACTGCATGGTCTCCGACATCGCCGAAGACAAGCCAGCCGGCGGTATGGGTGGCATGGGCGGCATGGGTGGCATGGGCGGTATGGACGGCATGATGTAATAGCCGACCTGGCGCAACGCCGGCTTGCCGGCGCTGTGCTGCCAGTACCACGAAAGCCTGCAAGGTTCGCGCCTTGCAGGCTTTTTTGTTATTTCCGGCATACTGGCTGTCATCCACAACCAGTCTTCGCGGAGGAGCATGCCATGCCAGCAGTCAACCTGGACGAACTCGAACACGCCGCCATCATCGTCGACGACGGGGACGGCGAAACCAAGGCCCTGGTGGCACGCGACACCGGCATGATCCATTTGCTCAACGACGAGTACATGGACGAGGAGGCGCCCTTGCCGGCCGATGTCGAAGGCGACGATCGCTACGTGGTGGTGCCGCCGGCCAGTACCCTGGGCATCGGCGACCAGCTGGTGTTTCGCTTTGCGGCTGCGCATCTGGCGGGCGACCAGCCTGCCGTACGCGCGCTGTTCGATGCCGACGATGCCGATGGATTCGAACGTCTGCTGGAAGAACGCGGCGCCAGCGATGCCTGGGAACGTTTCAGGACCGAGGAAACGCATGCAGCGCTGCGCCGTTGGTGCAAAGAAAATGGCTTGCAGGCGCAAGACGAAATCTGACGAAAATGCGTGCAACCTAACAGACGTTGCAACTCCCCTGCCCTAATGTTCAAAGACTTTTCACAGGGGAGCGATCATGATCAAGGTAACCGGTTACGCGGCGAAACACTCATTCAGCCGCCTCAAGAAATACGAATTCGAGCGCGCCGAAGCCAAGGCGCATGAAGTCGAAATCGACGTGCTGTACTGCGGCGTCTGCCATTCCGACGTCCACCAGGTCAAGAACGAGTGGTCGAACACGGTCTATCCCTGCGTGCCGGGCCACGAGATCGTCGGCCGCGTCACCAAGGTCGGCCCGGCCGTGCGCAAGCATGCGGTGGGCGACCTGGTCGGTGTCGGCTGCATGATCGACAGCTGCGGCCAGTGCGAATCCTGCCGGCATGGCGACCAGAACTATTGCCTCGCCCCGAACAGCTGGCTGGCCACCTACAATGGCCCGATGCAGCCGAAGAGCGCCGTCGGCGAGAACATCTACGGCGTCGACAATACCTTCGGCGGCTATTCCAATGTGCTGGTGGTCAAGGAAGACTTCGTGCTGAAGATTCCGGCGGCGCTGAAACCTGAAGTCGCGGCGCCCATCCTGTGTGCCGGGGTGACCACGTATTCGCCGCTCAAGCACTGGGGCGTCAAGGCCGGCGACAAGGTCGGCGTCATCGGCATGGGCGGCCTCGGGCACATGGGCGCCAAGCTGGCCAAGGCGATGGGTGCCGAGGTGACCATCTTCACCTCGACGGAGGAGAAGATCGAGGAAGCCAACAAGCTTGGTTTCGACGCTGTGATGGAAGACGACAAGGCCGCGCTCAAGAAGCTCGAAGCCAGCTTCGATTTCATGCTGTCGACCATTCCGGAGAAGCACGACCTGAACCCCTTTATCCAGCTGCTCAAGCGCGACAAGGCGATCTGTGTGGTCGGCGCATTGGAGCCGATGGCCGGGGTCGACAACCAGCAAGTGGCTTTCAAGCGCCGCACCGTGACCGGTTCGCTGATCGGCAACCTGGCCGAGACCCAGGAAGTGCTGGATTTCTGCGCCGAGCACGGCATCGGGCCGGAGATCGAGATGATCCGCATGCAGGACATCAACGAGGCGTACAAGAGAGTCGAGAAGGGCGACGTGCGCTTCCGTTATGTGATCGACATGGCCTCCTTGAAAGAGGAAATCGGCGACGCCGCCTGACAAGCCAACAGGCCGGATGCCGCTGCGCGTCTGGCCTGATTGTTAAGCCCTGACGCATCCGCGCGACATTTGCGCAACATTTCTCCGCTGTTTAGTTTCCATGGCGCAAGGCTGATCTATACTTGATCCACGGCCCTGTCATGACAGCCGGCCAGTCCGCGCCCAAGCCTTGCGCGTTTCTTGTTCTCCCGAGCGGTACCGCATTGCCGGTGCGCTTACTTTTCCGGTCCTACCATGAACCTCAAGAATATGAAGGTCGGCGCTCGCCTTGCGCTCGGCTATGGAGTAGTGCTGTGCCTGCTCGGCAGCATCGTCGGTGTCAGCCTGCTCAAGATGCAGCAGATGCAGGAACGCACTGCGTCCATCACCGATTTCAACAATGTCCAGATCAGCGTGATCGCCGCCATGAAGGGCAGCGTGAGCGAGCGCATGGTTTCCCTCAGGAACCTTGGCCTGCTGACGGACGTGAAGCCGATGCTTCTGGAAGTGGATCATCTTCGTGCCCAGGAGACGGTGTACAAGGAAAACCTGGCCAAGCTGGCCAAGTCCTTCGACGATCCGTCCACGACGCCTGAAGAAAAGGCGTTTCTGGTCAAGCTGCAGGAACAGGAAGCCGCGGCCCTCCCCCTGATGGCGGAAGCGGAAAAACTGGGCCTGGCCAACAAGGCGGACGAGGCGACCCCGCTGTTGCTGAACAAGGTGGACCCGCTGCAGGATGCCTGGCTCGGCACCATGAACAAACTGGGACGCCTGGAAGAAGACGCCAACGCCGATGCCGCCCGCGAGGCCAGCGATGCCTACCATGCCGCCGTCGGCCTGATGCTGGTGCTGGCCGCGATTGCTGCCGCCGTCGGCATTACCTCCGCCGTGCTCGTGACGCGCTCGCTGCAGAAGCAGCTGGGTGGCGAACCCGACGAAGCCGCCGGGATCGCCTCGCGCATCGCGGCCGGCGACCTGACCGTCGAGGTGCCGGTCAAACCCAACGACCACGGCAGCCTGATGCTGGCGATGCGCGACATGCGCGACAAGCTGGCCGCCATCGTCGCCGAAGTGCGCGTGGGCACCGATACCATCGCCACCGCCGCCAACCAGGTCTCGGTGGGCAACCTGGACCTGTCGGCGCGCACCGAACAGCAAGCCGGCTCGCTCGAGGAAACCGCCTCCTCGATGGAAGAGCTGACCTCGACCGTGAAACAGAACGCCGAGAATGCCCAG
>Ga0308168_1004486_pt1 | contig 10062 bp, 7 predicted proteins | sample PhyCR2_FD_202133 | JGI IMG/M metagenome (GOLD analysis project Ga0308168, IMG submission 202133) | Phyllosphere microbial communities from UC Gill Tract Community Farm, Albany, California, United States - DLSLRC.R2 | ecosystem: Host-associated > Plants > Phyllosphere > Unclassified | place: USA... | reverse complement strand
GGTCAACCGCCTCAGTTTTTCGATCACGGCGGTGCTGGTGGGAAGCATGTCGGAGGAGCCGGTCAACTTCGACGCCGTGCTGCAGCCGTCCACGCTCCAGTACAGCATCCGCAAGGCCGGCCGCGCGGGCGCGGCGGCGGCGGCATCGGCGATGGCGGGAGCCTGAGTTGGACCGCCTGCTACCCTATTACGAAAGCGAACTGGCCTACCTGCGGCGCAACCTGCGCGAATTCGCCGAGCGCTATCCGCGCATCGCCGGGCGCCTGGCGATCAGCGGCGAAGTATGCGAAGACCCGCATACCGAACGCATGATCGAGTCGTTCGCCTTCCTGAACGCGCGCATCGCCAAGCGCCTGGACGACGACTATCCCGAGTTCACCGAGGCGCTGTTCGATGTGCTGTATCCACATTACCTGCGGCCTTTTCCATCGTGCTCGATCGCGCGCCTGGACGTCGCCGCCGCGGCCAAGCAGCAGACCACGGTGAGCACCATCCCGCGCGGCACCAAGCTGACCACGCGCCCGGTGCGCGGCGTGACCTGCATCTTCCGCACCGTGTACCCGGTCGCGATGGCGCCGCTGGTCCTGAGCCGGGCGGTGTTCTCGCCGATCATCCACGCGCCGGATGCGGTGCGCCTGCCGCCCGGCGCCAGCGCGAGCATCAGCCTGTCCCTGAACGTTGGCTGCGAAGGCGGCGGCCTGGAGGCGATCGACCTGCCGGCGCTGCGCCTGTTCCTCGATGGCGAACCGTCGTTCTGCGCGGCCCTGCGCGACGCGCTGCTGGCGCGCACGGTCGCGGCCTATGCGCAGCCCGAGGGCGGCCACTGGATCGCCCTGCCGGCGCTGCCGGTGCGCGCCGCCGGCTTCGTCGAGGACGACGCGCTGATCGACTTCCCGGCCCGTTCCCACACCGCCTACCGCCTGCTGACCGAATACTTCTGCTTTCCCGAGAAGTTCAATTTCGTCGACCTCGACCTGGCGCTGCTGGCGCGCAGCCTGCCCGCGGGCACGCGCCGCCTCACCGTGCACCTGGCCCTGAACGGGATCCGCAGCGACTCGAACCTGGCGCGCATGCTGTCCACCCTGTCGACCAACAACCTGGTGGCGGGCTGCACGCCGGTGATCAACCTGTTCGCCCAGCGCGGCGAACCGATCCGCCTGACCCATGCCACGGCCAGCTATCCGGTGCTGGCCGATGCGCGCCGCGCCTATGCCTACGAGGTCAACGCGATCGACGAGGTCAACCTGGTGCGCCAGACGCCGCAGGGCGAGACGGTGGTGCGGTTCCAGCCCTTTTATTCGCTCAAGCATGCGCAGACGCCCGAGCAGAACGGGCATTACTGGGCCATGCGCCGCGACGACACGATGGCCGAGCGCAGCCCGGGCTTCGAAACCCAGATCTCGATCGTCGACATCGACTTCGACCCGGCCGACGTCGAGACCACGACCCTGAACCTGGAGCTGACCTGCACCAACCGCGATCTGCCGCTGCTGCTCAGCTACGGCCAGCCGGGCGGCGACCTGTTCCTCGAAGGCGGATCTGGCGTGCGCGAGATTTCCTTCCTGCGCAAACCCAGCCCCACCTGGCGCTTCGCGCGCGGACGCAGCGCGCACTGGCGCCTGATCTCGCTGCTCTCGCTCAACCACCTGTCGCTGGCCGACGGCGGCGTCGACGCCTTCCGCGAGATGCTGGCCCTGCACGACCTGCCGCGCTCGGCGGCGTCGACGCGCCAGGTCGGCGGCATCAATGCGATCGCCTATACGCCCACCAGCGCCTGGCTGTCCGGGAACCCCTTCAACTGCCTGGTGCGCGGGGTCGAGGTCAGGATCGCGATCGACGAGGAAGCGTTCGTGGGCAGCGGCATCCATGCCTTCGCCCACATCGTCGAGCGCTTCCTGGCGCTGTACGTGCACGCCAACAGCTTCACCCAGCTGGTGATCGTGTCCCACCAATCCGGAGAGGAGCTGCTGCGATGCGGGCCGAGAAGCGGAGAACTGAGCCTCCTGTGATCGAGCGCCTGCTGCGCGAGCCGTGGCGCTTCGAGTTCTTCCAGGCGGTGCGCGTGCTCGAGCTATGGCTCAAGCGCCGCGGCCGCGGGCCGCACGGCCTGGTGCCCGACATGCTGCGGTTCCGGAACACCCTCTCCCTCGGCTTCCCGGCCAGCCAGCTGGAAGCCATCGAGCCCGAGCTGCGCGACCTCGAGGTCGGCATGCCCTTCGACCTGCCGATCGACGCCGCCGCGCTGGGCGAGGCGGTGCGCGAAGGGACCTTGCGCCGGGTGCACCTGACCCCCGCCTTCATGGGCCTGCTGGGCGGGCACGGCGTGCTGCCGGCCCACTACACCGAGCGCATCGCCGAGCACGCGGCGCGCCACAAGAACGAAGACGAGGACCAGGGCCCGCGCGCCTTCCTGGACGCGTTCTCGAACCGCTCGCTGGCGCTGTTCTACGAAGCCTGGCGCAAGTACCGCTTGCCGTTCAAGTACCAGCTGGACGGCCAGGACGCCTTCCTGCCCCTGCTGCTGTCCCTGGCCGGCCTGGGCGACGCCGCGCTGCGCCGGCGCCTGGCCGGCGCGGCCGACGGCGCCGTGCTGGACGAATCGATCGGGTATTTCGCGGCGGCGATCCGGCACCGGCCGGTGTCCGCCGTGCAGCTGGCGCGGGTGCTGTCGGAATACTTCGGCGAACAGGTCGAGGCCGAGCAGTTCGTCGGTTCCTGGTACGACGTGCCGCCGGCGCAGCAGACCACGCTGGGCCAGGACAGCGCCGTCCTCGGCGCGCGCGCGATCGCCGGCGCGCGCGTCTGGCAGCGCAGCCTGCGCCTGCGCCTGGTCGTGGGGCCGCTGGCGCATGCCGGCTTCCAGGCCTTCTTGCCGGGCGGCCTGGCGGCGCGGGCCCTGGGGAGCGTGCTGGCGCTGTTCACCGGCGTCGCGCTCGAATACGAAGTCGAGGTGGTCCTGCGCGCCGCCGACGTCCACAACACCACGCTGGACGACCTGCATCCCGGCCGCCTCGGCTGGGACGCCTTCCTGGTGCTGGACGCCCCGCCGGGCGACCGCCACGACGTGCGCTATGACCTGAACGCGGCCGGACGGCCGCCGCACGCCTGCTGAACGCACCTGCCGGCGCCGATGGCGTATCCTGACGATGTCAGGCTTCGCGCCTCAATGAACGGGAATGGTGATGAGCGAACGTATCATCTCGGCGATCAAGCTGGGCGGCCAGCAGCTGGCCGCCGTGGTCACGCTGCCGGGGCCGGAGCGCTACGAGTACTTCATCAAGCGCGTCGCCGACGCGCGCGAGGTGTGGGGGCTGTACCAGGACGGCTGGGCCCTGGCCAAGACCGACGACGGCACCCTGGTGTTTCCGATGTGGCCGGCGAGCGACTACGCCAGCCTGTGCGCCGAATACGAATGGGACGGCTATGACGCCCAGGCGTTCTCGCTCGAGGAGCTGATCGACGAATTGCTGCCGCAGCTGGAAGAAGACCGGGTGTTGCCGGGCGTGTTCTATACCCCGGGCGACAAGGGCATCACGCCGAGCGTGGTCCAGCTGATCGGCGACCTGGAGGACGAGCTGCGCAGGACCTGATTCCGTGTTTTACAACCGCGCCAGCAATTCCTCCACCACCGCCAGCTGCACCGGCTTGGTGAGATGGTGGTTGAAGCCGGCCTCGCTCGAGCGCTGGCGGTCGCTTTCGGCACCCCAGCCGGTCAGGGCCACCAGCACGACCCCATCCAGTTCCTCCATGGCGCGGATCGCGCGCGCCGTGTCGTAGCCGCTCATGCCCGGCATGCCGATGTCGAGGAAGGCGACGCGCGGACGAAACTCGCGCGCCGCCTCCAGCGCCCCGTAGCCGTCGTGCGCCACCCGGGTGACGTGGCCCGACGCTTCCAGGATCATCGACAGCGTCAGCGCGGCATCGACGTTGTCGTCCACCACCAGCACTTTGAGACCGGCCTCGCCGCCGCCGGCCGGGCCACCGTCGCCGGCCGGCGCGTCCCAACCCAGCGGGCGGGCGGCCTGATCGTCGGACACCTCAGCCAGCGGCAGGCGCACCGTGAACACGCTGCCGGCGTTCGGGCCGCCGCTCTCGGCGACCACGCTGCCGCCATGCATCTCGACCAGGCGCCGCACCAGCGACAGGCCGATGCCGAGCCCGCCCTGCGAGCGGTCGACGGTGCGGCCGATCTGGTTGAACATCTGGAACACGCCGGCCAGCGCGTCGCCGGCGATCCCGACGCCGGTGTCGCTGACGGCGATCACCGCTTCAAGCCCCTCGCGCCGCACCGACAGCCGGATATGCCCGCGCGCCGGCGTGTACTTGGCGGCGTTGTTGAGCAGGTTGGCCACCACCTGGGCGATGCGGGTGGCGTCGGCGTCCATCAACAGCGGCAGGTCGGGCACGTCCACCTCGAGCGCGTGCTGGCCCGCCTCGATCAGCGGCAGGCTGGTCTCGACCGCGCTGGCCAGGATCGCGCGCAGGTCGGCGCGCTGGCGTTTGAGTTCGAGCTTGCCGCCGCTGATGCGGGCCACGTCGAGCAGGTCGTCGATCAGGTGCACCATGTGGCCGACCTGGCGTTCCATCATCTCCCTGACCTTGCCGACCGCCGCCGGATTGTCGCCGCCCAGGCGCATCACCGACAGGCCGTTGCGGATCGGCGCCAGGGGATTGCGCAGCTCGTGCGCCAGCGTGGCCAGGAACTCGGTCTTGCGGCGGTCGGCCTCGGCCAGGTCGTCGGCCAGCCGGCGCAGCTCTTCCTCGGAGCGCTTGCGCGCCGAGACGTCGGAAAACAGCAGCGCCACCTTGCGGCTGTCCGGGCCGCCGATGCGGTTGGCGTAGACGTCGAACCAGCGGCCCATGGCCGGGGCCTCGTTCTCGAAGCGCGCGGGGATGCCGGTCAGCGCCACCCTGCCATAGGTCTCGAACCAGAAGTCGTCCAGGCCGGGCAGCAGCTCGCGCGCGGTGCGGCCGGCCGCATCCACCAGGCCGGTGTGGCGCTCGAACATCGGGTTCATCTCCAGGAAGCGGTAGTCGACCGCCTTGCCGGCCGCGTCGAAGATCATCTCGAAGATGCAGAAGCCCTGGTCGACCGACTCGAACAGGGTGCGGTAGCGTTCTTCGCTGGCGCGCAGCTGCTCCTGGACCTGCTTGTTCCCGGTGGTGTCGAGGACGATCGCGACCAGGCCCTGGAACTCGCCGTCGGGGCCGCGCAGCGCATTGACGCTGCTGGTGGCCGAGACCAGCGAGCCGTCCTTGTGCAGGTAATACTTGTCGAGCGCCACGCCGGCGGCGCCGGCCTTCAGGCGCTCGAGCGCATCGTGGGTCTGGGCGCGCGACTGCGGCGCGGTGACCTCGGCCACGCTCATGCCGAGCAGCTCGGCCTCGCTGCGGCCCACCATCTCGCAATACTTCTGGTTGGCCAGCACGATGCGGCCCGCGGTGTCGATCTGCACCACCCCGGTGGAGGCCTGGCTGACGATCTTCTCGAAGCGCTCGCGGCTGGCGTGCAGCGCGCGCTCGGTCTCCTTGCGCAGGGCCTCGGCGCGCACCTGTTCGGTGATGTCGCGCGAGATCGCCAGCAGGCGTGTTTCCTGGTCGCCGGTCGCGGCGGTGCGGGTGACCATCACGTCCCACCATTTGGGCTTGCCCTTGACCGTCGGACAGGCGGCGCTGAAGTGCCCGGTGCCGCCGGCGCGCGCCGCGCCCAGGGCCGCCTCGATGGCTGCGTGCGACGGCTGCGGCCAATATGCCTTCCACGGCTTGCCGCCCACCGTCCCGGCGTCGTCGATCTCCATCGAGAGCAGGCCGTTGCGGTTGATCGCCAACACCATGCCGTCCATGTCGAGCAGTTTCACGCAGTCGGGTATGGCTTCGAACAGGGTCCATCCCAAGGTGATCGTGTCCTGCTGCGGCGTGGGGGCGCGGTTTTCCTGCATCTGTCTGTTTCCGGTAAAACGTCATCTATACCACAACGGCCCGGCCGGGAGCGTCCGCGTCCGGTGAATGACACATAAATATTAAAAATGCCGCTAAGAAAAGCACAAGCGTGCCGCACCAGTGTCATCAAACTGTGACCAAACTGTCACGGAGTCGTCATGTTGCCTTACTACCATTTAGTGGCTTTCCTTTCCCACACTAGAAAACAGGATCCACTTCCGTGAACAAGCCGACCGATTTCGCCCGCATGCCTGTCGACCACGACGACATCGATTCGAACAACTCGTCGAACGAACACTTCAGCACCGTCCTCCAGACCCGCCTGAGCCGCCGCAACATGCTGCGCGGCAGCGCTGCGACGGCCGCGACCGCCCTGCTCGGCAGCTTCGGCCTGACCGCCTGCGGCGGTTCGGACGACGATCCTGTCACCCCGCCGACCAACCCGCCGACCGGCACCACCCCGCCGCCGGCGCCGGTCGAGAAGCTGCTCGGCTTCACCGCTGTGGGCAAGAGCCTGGCCGACACCGTCGTGGTCCCGGCCGGCTATACCGCCACCGTCCTGTACGCGCTGGGCGATCCGCTCACCAGCAGCACCCCGGCCTACAAGAACGACGGCACCGATACTGATTTCGAAAACCGCGCGGGCGACCACCACGACGGCATGGAATTCTTCTCGCTGTCCGACAGCGGCGGCGTCTCGACCACCGGCGCCACCCGCGGCCTGCTGGCGATGAACCATGAGGCCACCACCAACGAAGGCCTGCCGTCGTTCTTTGTGCACGCCAACGGCGGCACCAATGCGCTGCCGCGCCCGGCCCTCGAGGTGGACAAGGAAATGGCCCTGCACGGCCTGTCGGTCCTCGAAGTGCGCAGCAACAACGGCAAGTGGGAATACCTGAAGGGTTCGAATTTCAACCGCCGCGTGCACCAGCAGACCGAAGTCCAGATCTCGGGCCCGGTGCGCGGCAATGCCCTGGTCAAGACCAAGTACTCGCCGGACGGCACCAAGTTCCGCGGCACCATCAATAACTGCGGCACCGGCCGCACCCCGTGGAACACCTATCTGTCGGGCGAGGAGAACTGGGCCGGCTACTTCACCCGTTCGAGCACCGACAACGCCGCGCGCGGCGACAAGAGCGTCGCTTCGCTCAACCGCTATGGCCTGGCGCAGGGCGCGTCCTCGCGCCACGGCTGGGAAACCGGCGGCGTGGACGACAAGTACCAGCGCTGGGACATCAGCAAGAAGGGCACGTCGACGGACGGCACCGACGATTACCGCAATGAACTGAACGGCGAAGGCTACATCGTCGAGATGGACGCCTACGACAAGACCCGCCCGCTCAAGAAGCGCACCGCGCTGGGCCGCTTCGCCCACGAAAGCGCCTCGTTCGGCCGCCTGACCGCCGGCCAGCCGCTGGCCGTCTACATGGGCGACGATTCGCGCGGCGAATACATCTACAAGTTCGTGTCGACCGCACCGTGGAACCCGGCCGACGCCGTCGCGCCCGATCGTATCGCCACCGGCGACAAATACCTCGACAGCGGCAAGCTGTACGTCGCCAAATTCAATGCCGACGGCAAGGGCCAGTGGATCGAGCTGACCATCGCCAACAGCGTCATCGCCAACTACGCGAACTACAAGTTCGCCGACCAGGCCGACGTGCTGGTCAACGCCCGCCTGGCCGCCGACGCCGTCGGCGCGACCAGGATGGACCGTCCGGAATGGTGCGCGGTGAACCCGGCCAACGGCGAGATCTACTACACGCTGACCAACAACAGCAACCGCCGCGTCGAGCCGGGCAGCTCGAGCCAGGTCGCGCCAGACGCCGCCAACCCGCGTTCGTACACCGACATGAAGGGCTCCACCGCCCAGCTGGGCAACTCGAACGGCCACATCATCCGCGTGCGTGAAGACGCCGCCGGCTCGACCGCCACCAGCTTCGCCTGGGACGTCTACCTGTTCGGCGCCGAAGCCGCCGCCGACGCCGCCCGCATCAACCTGTCGGGCCTGACCGCCGACCAGGACTTCTCGAGCCCGGACGGCCTGGCCTTCAGCAACTCGACCGGCATCTGCTGGTTCCAGACCGACGATGGCGCCTACACCGACGTCACCAACTGCATGATGGTGGCCGGCCTGCCGGGCAAGGTCGGCGACGGCAAGAAGGTCACCCTGAGCTATCCGAAGACCGACGGCTCGACGCTGAGCGTCGACACCTTCGTGGGCAAGGCCGCCAGCGCCGACACGCTCAAGCGCTTCCTGGTCGGCCCGGTCGGCTGCGAACTGACCGGCATCACCGAGACCCCGGACGGCAAGGCGCTGTTCGTCAACATCCAGCACCCGGGCGAAACCACCGCCGCGGCCAATGTCGGCGACGCCAGCAAGTACACCAGCCAGTGGCCGGCGAACGCGGGCTACGGCGCCGGCCGCCGCCCACGCTCGGCCACCCTGGTCATCACCAAGAACGACGGCGGCCGCATCGGTTCGTAATGTGACGCTGTAAGGCGTGAAAGGGCCGGTTGCATACGCAGCCGGCCCTTTCTTTATTGTGCGCAAGATGGGCCAGTCCGGCCCGTGTCAGCATCAAGCGGATCGTTCAACCGGGAGTCTGCCATGCCTGCCCTGCCGCTATCGACCTACCTGCGCCTCGCGCGCGCCAGCGCCGCCTACGACGTCGTGCAGATCCTGCCCTTCGTCACGCCGTGGACCTTCGCCCTGCTGCTCGACTGGCTATCCGGCATGAACGTGTGGCTGGGCGGCGCGCCGCTGCCGCCGTTCGCGCCGCTGCACCTGTTGTTGTCGTCTCTCCTAGGCACGCTGGTGCTGCTGTGGTGCGCCGTGCGCCTGAAGGAACCCAGCCTGCGCCTGGGCCGCTTCGACGGCGTCGGACGCCTGCTGTTCGCGTTCTGGATCGGCTGGGCGATGCTGAAGGCGGATCTGCCGGTGCTGTGGCTGTTCCTGGTCCCCGAACTGCTGTGGGGCGTGGCGCAGTGGTGGCCGGTCGCTCAGGCGAGCGGCAGCAGCACGCCGCGCGCGGCCTTCACCAGCGCCATGCCCATGCGCTCCAGCCGCGGCGGCTGAATGCGCCAGGCGTGCCAGTACAGCGGCACGTCGTGGTACAAGGCCGGGGCCAGGTCGACCAGTTCGCCCGTTGCCAGCAAGGCGCCGCACTGTTCCTCCGGCAGCATGCCATAGCCCATGCCATGGCGTACCGCGTGCACGAAGGGATCGCTGGCCGGCACGTAGTGAAACGGATAGGCGCCGTCCGGCAGGCCGAAGTGGGTGAGCAGAAAAGAAGACTGCATCGCATCCTTGCGGTCGAACACCACCAGCGGCGCGCGCTGGGCCGCCCTGCGCGTCATCCCGTCCGGGAACCAGCGCCGCGCAAAGTCGGGCGAGGCCACCATCCGGTAGCGCATCATGCCGAGCGCTCTGGCGCTGCAGCCGCGCATCGGCTCGATCTCTCCCGAGATGCAGGCCACCGCATGGCCGCCCTCCAGCAGCGCGAAGGTGTGGCCTTGGTTGTCGAGGACGAATTCGACCAGCAGGCCTTCGGCATCGAGGATCGGCGCCAGCACCGGCAGCAGCCAGGTCGCCAGCGTGTCGTTGTTGACGGCCAGCGTGACCCGCGCCGGACCGGGATCGTCCTTCATCCCTGCCAGGAATTCCGACTCGAGCAGGGTCGAGCGGCGCAGGTACTGCAGCAGCCGCGTGCCGGGCGCGGTCGGGCGGCAGGGACGGCTGCGCACCAGGAGCGGTGTGCCCAACTCTTGCTCGAGCGCCGCGATGCGCTGCGAGATGGCCGACGGCGTGACCTTGAGCTGGGCGGCGGCGCCCTCCAGGCTGCCGCAATCGACGGCGGCCACGAAGGCGGCGCTGCGGCGGGGATCGATCGTCATGAATTAGATTTTCTTAAGTAGCCTGAATATTCATGAATATAATTGAAGTAGACCAGCCGGGCTGGGATAGTGGCGCTTTTCACAAAGAGGCGGCCATGTTCTCGCATCAAATCTATCTACAGGGGCTGGGCCTGGGCGCCGGTCTCATCATGGGGATCGGCGCCCAGAACGCCCATGTGCTGCGCACGGCGGTGCGCGGCCGGCACGTGCTGCCGACGGTGCTCA
>Ga0308168_1004484_pt1 | contig 10065 bp, 10 predicted proteins | sample PhyCR2_FD_202133 | JGI IMG/M metagenome (GOLD analysis project Ga0308168, IMG submission 202133) | Phyllosphere microbial communities from UC Gill Tract Community Farm, Albany, California, United States - DLSLRC.R2 | ecosystem: Host-associated > Plants > Phyllosphere > Unclassified | place: USA... | reverse complement strand
CGAGTACGTGAGCGGGTACAAGAGCAACAAGCGGCTGCTGATCCTCGACGCCGACGGCACCACGATCGATGCCTTTGCGGCAATCCGGCAAGCCTTTGCGCGGCACGGCCTGGACATCGGCGACGAGACCAGTTTCCAGAAACGGCGCCACCTGCTGAAGTATCTCGGCGGCCTGAAGGAATTCCCGTCGATCATCAAGAAGAACCTGCGCAAGAACAGCCGTGCCAAGCTGGTCGACAGCCTGACCGAGGTGTATCGCGAGGAAGCGCGCCTGTATGCCGGCATTCCCGAGCTGGTCCGGGAACTCATCGCGACACCCGACGTCATGGTCGGCATGGTCACCCGCAACATCACGAACGAGCCGCTGGTAACGCTGCGCCAGCTGTTCGCGCGCCACGACATCGATATCGATGCGCTCGACTTTTTCGTGCACATCCCGCTGAGCGAAAAGAAGACCAGCCATTTCCGCGCGATCCGCGAGCAGTTCGACATCAATCCGGCGCGCGCCTACATCTGCGGCGACGAGCACAAGGATTTCAGGGCGGCGATCGGCACCGGCATGCACCCGTTCATGGTCTCGTACGGCTTCGAGGACCACGACCGGCTGACCACCAAGTTCGACATCCCGAACGAGGTGATCTCGCGCACCTCAAGTGAATTGTGCCGCCGTGTGCGCCACGCGCTCGACCTGGCGCCTGGTCAAGAGGCCGGCCGGAACGCCTCGGTCAGTAGGCCTCAGTCGGAAGGCACAACTTAAAACGCGTAGACCAGCAGCACGACGGCAAGCGCGCCGAAGATCCAGTAGTCGATCGGCGCGCCGCCCGCCCAGCGCTTGTGCCAGGTCACGTACTGCGGCTTGAAGCGGCGCCAGCCGAAGGCCGGATTCACGAGAAACCAGAGGAAGTCCTCGGCGATCCAGAACAGCATGATCGAGGCCAGCGCGCGGGCTTCCAGCGGCAGCGACCACTGCCCCATGAAGAACAGCGGAAAGTGGAAGCACAGGCCGACGAAGGAAAACATCCACAGGTGGTAGCCGGTCATGGCGCGACCGCCCCAGAAGATATCCAGCAAGGGGTGGCTTTCGATGCGCCAGGTCGGCAGGTTCGCGGCCCAGCCGGCATCGCCCTCGATTTCGACTTCGACCCGCGCAAACAGGTAGGCCAGCACCAGCACCGCGGCCAGCGTCGAGGCCAGCTGGCCAACAACAGACAATTCAAATACGTGCATCTTCGCTTTCATGTTGCCGGAGGACAGTCTCGAGTACGCGCAAGCCCGCATACGGGCGCCCCAGGGAACGGGCGCGGGTGCGCATTGCCTCCAGTTGTTCGGGATGATCCATCAGGTGACGGATCCGGTAGGCCAGGGTGTCGAGCGCATGCGCCTTCAGCGCCACGCCCTGTTCGAGCAGGAAGTTGGCATTGCACTCTTCCTGGCCCGGGATCGGCGCATGCACGATCATGGGCAAGCCCAGCGCCAGGCATTCGGCGCTGGTGGCGCCGCCCGGCTTGGTGATCACCAGGTCGGCGCAGGCCATCAGCCGCTCGACCCGGTCGCTGTAGCCTTGCGGCGACAGCCGGCCCGGATGCGCCGCCGCCAGGTGCCGCAGCGCCGCCAGTTCTTCGGCATTTTTCCCCGCCAAAACAATCAACTGGAAGTCGCCGGGCAGCGCCAGCAGCGCCTGCGCGACCCCACTCAAACCGCCGAGGCCGGCGCCACCGCCCATCAGCAAGAAGGTCATGCGCGCCGGATCAAGGCCGAGAGCACGGGCGCACGCCACGCGATCGGGCAGGCAGGCAAATGCCGGCATGGTCGGGATGCCGCTGACGTGCACCGCCTGCGCCGGAATGCCCTGCGCGCGCATGCGGAAGGCCACTTCCTCGTTGGGCGCGAAATAACCGGTAACGTGCGGATGCAGCCACATGCGGTGCAGGTCGAAATCGGTCACCTGCACCCACAGTGCGCAGGCGAGGCGTCCCGCCGCGATCTCGTGCGACAGCAACTCGGCCGGCAGGAAGTGCGTGCACACGACGATGTCCGGCTGGATCGCGGCGATCTGCGCGACCAGCGCACGGCTCTCGTGGCGTTCGACGCGGCGCCGCAGGCGGTGCAGGGCGCCGTCGGGGCGGGCCCGGTTGGTCAGCCGGTACAGGCGTGCCCACAAGCCCGGCGCGCGCCGTACCAGATACAGGTACAGGCCGGTGTAGGCGGTGCGCAGGCGCGCCGTGGCGAAGGCGGTGGCGTCCAGGTGGGTGACCTCGAGCTCGCCCTGCCCGGCCGCATAGGCGCGGATCGCCTCGGCGACCCGGGTATGGCCGGCGCCGGCCGGCACGCTCAACAAGAGGATTTTTTTCGCGCCCATGCTGCCCCGTGTTCCACTGTCTCGCATGCAGGCTCCGCGGTGGCCTCGACGCGCAATGCCGGTCAGGCCGGCTGTTTGCGGCGCCGGCCCATCGCACCCAGCAAGCCCAGGCCGCCGAGCACCAGCGCGACGCTGGCCGGTTCGGGCACCGCGCCGGCATCGACGTTCACCCTGGTGTAAGTGCCGTCGAAGCTGAAGCGCAGCGGCAAGCGGTCGGCGCTGGTGGCGCGCATCAAGGCCTGGAAGGCGCTGTCGCCGGCCAGGTCGCCGACGAAGCGCAGCAGGTAGTCCGGCGTGCCGAGGATGCCGCTCAAGGCCAGGGTCTTGCCGGCGGCGATCTCGCCCAGGCCGCCAAAGGTCAGCCCGCCGAAGCCGAAGCCGAAATCGATGCCCGAATCGTCCGTCAGCGACAGGCTGGCGAAGCCCTGGCCGCCGGCGCCGCCCAGTTTCAGCAGGCCGCCGGCCAGCACCAGCGCGCTGTCGGCGGCGATGCGGTCGGCGCCGTCGAGGGTCAGCGCGCCGCCGCTCAGGATCGTGGCGCCGCCGTAGCTGCTCTTGCCGGACAGGGTCACGTCGCCGCTGCGGATCTCGACGCTGTCCACGTTCGAGATCGCGCCCGCGTAGGCGAAGGCATGGCCGGCACCGGCGTCGATGACGACGCCGGTGCTGCCGCTGCCGCCGTCGATGGCGCCCAGCACCCGCGCCTGGCCGCCCTGGATCACGATGCGGTTGGTGCCGCTCCCCATCTGGATCGCCTTGCCGCTACTGCTGCCGTCGATGGTGCCGGCATTCGTGACGGCGGTGTTGTCGGCACCGGCCTTGATGGCGGCATTGACGCTGCCGCCACCCAGGATCAGGGCGCCAGCATTGTTGTCGATGGTGACCGTGAAGCCGCTGGCCGCGCCCACCGCCACGATCGCCGAATCGCTTTGCCCGCGGATGGTGCCGCCGGCCTGGTTGACGATGGCGGCGTTGCCGTACAGGCCTTCGCGGGTGCCGGCCTGGGCGCCGCCGGCGATGTCGTTGCCGGCCAGCGTGATGCCGCGTCCCACCGCATTGGCGTTACCGGCCGCGACCAGGCCTTCGATGGTGCCGCTGTTGACGATGCGGCCGCCGCCGGCGCTGATGCCTTCGCTGTAGGCCAGGCCGGCGGACGCCGGTTCGACCGCATTGGTTGAACGGATCACGCCGCTGTTGGTGATGTTGGCGATGCCGTCGACGTCGATGCCGTCGCCATCGCCGTTGACGCCGTTGCCGACGATGGTGCCACCATTCACCACGGTCAGCACCTGGCGGCCATTGAAGCCATCGATGTTGAGACCGGAACCGTTGCTGCCGGCGATGGTCGCCCCGGCAGTGTTGGTGACCGTCATGCTGAAGGCGCTGGCGCTGTCGAGCTGGCCGCCGGTGATGCCATGCCGTCCGCCGTTGATCAGGCCGCTATTGGCGACCACGATGCCGCTGTTGTTCTGGCCGTCGACGCCGTCGCTGCCCCCGCCGGTAGCGGCGCTGGAGCGGATCGTGCCTGCATTGTTGACCACGCCGTTGGCGCCGGGGCGGACGGCATCGGCTTCGTTCGCCTGCAGCACGCCGCCGGCGTAATTGTTTACCACGTTCGCGCCCGTCACCGAGGCGAAATCCACGGCTTGCGCGCCGCCGTTGGAGGCGTTCAGCGACAGCAGGGTGCCGTAGTTGTTCAGGGTGACGCTGGCGGCCGGCACGTTCATCTGGATGACGTCGGCGTCCGCGGTGCGGATCAGCGCATCGCGATTGGTACTGCTGCCGTTATTGACGACCAGGCCGCTCACGCCGCGGTTGTCGCGGATCGCGCGGCCGCTGCCGGTCTGGACGATGCTGCCCAGGTTGTTCAACACGGCATTATTGCCGGTGATGCCCACCGCCACCGTCGAGCCGCCCACGGTCAGCGAAGCGCCCTGCGCGACGGTGCCGGTTTCGCCGCCGGCGGTGCCGAGGACTTGCGCCGCGGTGCTCGGCGTCGTGATCAGGAACGGGGTGGCGCAGGCGCCGGCGCTGCCGAGGGCCAGTGCCAATGCCAGTGCGATGGGTTTGAACAGCAGGGGTCGTAATAGCGGCGCCGAACGTGACATAAGATCATCCATGGAGTGTAGCGACAACCATAGACTATATTTATGACAACGAAATGACCCGAAAACGATGATGTTCAATTACGCGATACCGGGCTATTCGAAGAGGATGCCTTCCTGCTACACTGCGCCGCATTTCCCTACCGAAGCGGAGCAGACATGCAGACATTCGCCATGCGCACGATCGCCTTGGCTCTCGCCTTCATCGCGGCTGCCCTGTGCTGGATCGGCTGGCAGACGGCACAGCACGGCACGGTCCCCGATACCGGCAGCGCCTACCAGTCGGTGGCGCTGGTCAATGGCCAGCTGTACTTCGGCCGCCTGGATGCCGCCGGCGACTACCTGTCACTGCGCGACGTGTTCTACGTCCAGACCCGACAGAACCCGGAGACACGCGCGGTCGCCAACGTGCTGGTCAAGCGCGGCGCCGAACCGCACCAGCCGGACCGCATGCTGATCAGCCGCCAACAGGTGCTGCTGATCGAGCCGGTGAAGGCGGATTCGCCGGTCGCCAAACTGATTGCCGAGCAGAATACGCAGCCAAAATAAGCGCTGCTAGCCGGCGTGGGGATCGGCGCCGTGGTGCCCCGGGTCGATCCCAACACCGCTACCACCGCCCTCCATGCCGCCCCCACCTCCGCCACCTCCGCCTTTACCGCCGCCACCCTTCTCGCCATCGCCCTTGCCGCGTCCGCCGCCACTGCCCTGGGTCCGCGTCGGCCCCTGCAGCGGCACGCGCGCATCGTCCGGCAGCGGCCCCAGGTCGAGCGCTTCGCGGACGAAGCTGCGCAGCGAGATCACCAGGTCGGCGGTGTGGATCGGGCGCCCGGCCGCCATGTCGCGCGCGGCTTGCGCCGCCAGGCGGCAGTGCTCTTCGGTGCCGAGCAGCAGGATGTCGGCCAGGGCCGCTTCGACCGCGTCGCGGATGCGGCGGGCACGGTCGGAATTGGTGGGGGCCGCCTCAGGCCGGGCCGCGTCAGGCCGGCCTTCATCGACCTCCGCGGGCGGCGCCATGCGCAGCTCGCGCAGGTGGCTCGGGTCCACCGTCAGCTGGCCGGTGAACGAGCCTCCCAGCGTGCGATAGGCCGAAATCAGCGTGCGCAGGCGCTCGTTGATCTGGCGGTTCATGCGCTCGCGGCGCTGCTGCACGGTCTGCATCATCAGCACGCGGATGCCGACGCCGAGCAGGGTAAAGACGGCAAGGCTGAGGAAGGTCGTCAGGACCGCCTGCCAGGAACTGAAATCCAGGTAGCGCACGTTCACTCCAGGTCATCATGCAAGCTGTAGTGTAGCGGCCGCCGGGCAACGGCAACGTTAGCACACGAACGTCCAGCCTGAATGCAATGCTGGACGCGACCAGGTCGCGCGGCGGATCCGGCTGGACAAAACGGCCGGCAGGCAGAATACTTGTTTGTAACTTTCACAAGGACCATCATGCCGGCCCACCTTACTGTCCTGCCTTCCGTGCGCCGCCTGCTCGGCGGCGCTGCCCTCGCCGCTCTCGCGGGCCTCGCCGCCGGCGCCAGAGCGGCGCCTGCCACCACCGTCCTGTTCGTCGGCAACAGTTTTACCTACGGCGACCCGGCCGGCGCACCGGCGCCGTCGGTGAAGGGCTACCGGCCGGACGCGGTCACCGACCTCAACGGCGCCGGCATCGGCGGCGTGCCCGCCCTGTTCAAGACCTTCACCGAGGAAGCCGGCCTGCACTACGACGTCAGCCTGGAAACCATCCCCGGCGCCGGCCTGCACGACCATTACGACAAGAAGCTGGGCACGATTGCGAAAGCCTGGGACCTGGTGCTGCTGCAGAGCTACAGTACGCTCGACGCCAAGCGGCCCGGCAATCCGGACATGCTGATCAAATATTCGGGCCTGCTGGCCGAAGCCTTCCACGACAAGAACCCCAAGGTGCGCGTGATGCTGACCGCGACCTGGTCGCGCGCGGACCAGACCTGGAAGCCGGACGGCGCCTGGTATGGCAAGCCGATCGCCCAGATGGCGGTGGACGTCCGCCACGGCTACGACGCCGCCGACGCCGCCTCGGCCCTGATCGACGGCGTGATTCCGGTCGGCGAAGCCTGGAACCGCGCGATTGCCGGCGGCCTCGCCGACCCGAACCCGTACGACGGCATCACCGCCGGCCAGATCAACCTGTGGGCCCCGGACAACTACCACGGCAGCGTCCACGGCTATTACCTGGAAGCGCTGACCGTCTTCGGCGCCGTGACCGGCAAGGACCCGCGTTCGCTCGGCGCCACCGAGCGCGCGGCGCACGAGCTCGGCATCGATCCGGCTACCGCCATGGCCCTGCAGCGCATCGCGGCCGCGCAGCTGGCGCAGCCGCACGCGCACTGAGGATAACGATCAGCGCATGACTTGCAGCTTGACCTTCTTGCCGTCGCGGTAGGTGTACAGCGTCAGCGCGGCATTCAGCAAGTCGCCGTGGGGGTCGAAGGCGATGGTGCCGGTGACGCCCTGGTGCTTGACCTTCGCCAGCGCCGGCAAAAATTTCGCAGGATCGCTGGAGCCGGCCTGCTGCATCGCCTGCGCAAACACCATCACGGCATCGTAGGCGTACGGCGCGTAAGTCTGCAGCTCCATCTTGTAGCGCTGGCGGTAGCGTTCGCCGAAGGCCTTGGCCGCCGCCTCCTCGGGACCGGTGACGCCGCCCGCCACCACGCACAGGACGTGGTCGTTGCCGAGGGCATCGCCCGCCAGCTGCGGCAGCTTTTCCGAGCAGATGCCGTCGCCCGACACCAGCTTCGCCCCCATCCCGAGCGCCTTCATCTGCTTCAGCAGCGGACCGGCCACCGCATCCATGCCGCCGTAGAACACCACGTCCGGCTTGCGCGCGCGGATCTGGGTCAGGATCGCATTGAAGTCGGTCGCCTTGTCGTTGGTGAACTGGCGGCTGACCACCTCGGCGCCGCCGGCCGCCTTGACGCCCTTCATGAATTCGTCGGCCAGGCCCTGGCCGAAGGCGGTGCGGTCGTCGATCACGGCGATTTTGGTGGCGTGCAGGGTCTTGATCGAATACGTGGCCAGCGTGCGCCCGACCAGGCCGTCGTTGGCGACCACGCGGAAGGCGGTCTTATAACCCTGGCGCGTGTACAGCGGCGTGGTGGCTGCCGGCGAGATCTGCGGAATGCCGGCGCTGTTGTAGATCTTCGAGGCCGGCACCGTGGTGCCCGAATTCAGGTGCCCGACCACGGCCACGGCGCCGGCGTCGACCAGCTTCTGCGCGGCGGCGGTGCCCATCTTCGGGTCGGCGCCGTCGTCCTCGGGCTGCAGCACCCATTTGACCTTCTTGCCGCCGACCGGCGTGCCCTTGGCGTTGAGTTCGTCGATCGCCATGCGTGCGCCGTTTTCGATGTCCTTGCCCTGGTGGGCGCCGGAGCCGGACAGCGGCGACACCGTGCCGATTTTTACGGTCGTCTGGGCCTGCACGGCGGGCGCGGCGGCGAGGACGAACAGGCAAGGCAGGAGAATGGAGCGACGCATGAGGCTTCCCTTTGCTTTCGGTTGGATGCCTGATTGTAATGCCATGTTGGCAAGATCAGTCGTTCGCCTGGCGCACTTCCCCGGATGCCTCGAAATACGCCGTATCGCGCGCGACCGCTGGCGGCAGGTGCTGCTTGAGCAGGTCGATCCAGGCACGCGTCTTGGCATCCACGAAGCGGCCCGAGGGCAGCAGCGCGAAGATGCCGATCTCGGGCGAGCGCCAGCCCGGCAGCACCTGCACCAGGCGGCCGCGCTGCAGGTCGTCGACCACGCTGTAGGCCGGCAGCATGACGATGCCGAGGCCGCTCAGCGCGCCGTCCAGCAGCACTTCGACGGTGTTCCCGACCAGCGGGCCTTCGGGGTCGAGCGTGAAGCGCTGCCGGCCCTGCTCCAGTTCCCAGGTCGAGCTGAACGAGGCATTCACCAGGCGCAGGCAGGTGTGGCCGGCGAGCGCCTGCGGCGACTGCGGCACGCCCTGGCGCGCCAGGTAGCCGGGCGCCGCGCACAGCACCGAGAACATGCGCCCGAGCCTGAGCGCGACCAGGGCCGAATCGGGCAGCGCCTGCGCCAGGTAGATGCTGACGTCGATGCCTTCGGCCAGCAGGTCGGGCGGGTCTTGCGAGGAATGGTATTCGACGGTGACGCGCGGATTGGCCGCGCAATAGGTGGCGACCAGCGGCGTGATGTAGCGGTTGCCGAAGCCGGTCATGCTCATCACCCGCAGCCGGCCGCTCGACTGGTGCGCGGCGCCGCCGGCCTCGCCTTCGGCCTCGGCCACCAGGTCGAGGATGGCCTTGCATTGTTCGGCATAGCGTTCGCCGACGCTGGTGGCGGCGATGCGGCGGGTGGTCCGCTGCAGCAGCTTGGTCTGCAGGCGGTTTTCCAGCAGGGTCACCAGGCGCGACACCTGGGCCTTGGTGATGCCCATGTGCTGCGCCGCAGCGGTGAAGCTGCCGCCGTCCATGACGTGCACGAAGGCGCTCATGGCATGCAGCAGGCCGTAATCGAGATCCTTGCGCATAGGGCCAGTATTCTACGCGGCCCGGCAGGATCAGTTGTTCGCGTACAGCGGGTTGTCGGCCACGTAGGCGGTCACGCGGTGATGCAGCACGTCCTTGGGAACGATCCGTTCAAGGTCGAACGGGGCCAGGTGGGCGCTGCCGTTCTCGAAGGTCCAGGCGAAACTGCGGTCGCCGGCGACGAAGCGCACGGTCTGGCCGCCGGTAACGTTGATGTAGCGGGTGGCGTCGGTCAGGACGATGACCCGGTCGGGCTTGGCCTGGGCCGGCGCCGCGTTGCCGAGGAAGCTGATCGGTTGTTGGGCCGCGCCGGCGGTCAGGGTGGTAGCGAGCAATGCAGTCAGGAGCAGTGGGGATTTCATGGTGGTCGATCCGGTGAGTGTTGACCAGGAAATGGTAATCCTCGTGCCCGGATCGAAAAATAGCGGCTGGAAAGATTATTCGTTACGCATGGCGTAACAATCGACCGGCGGCGGCGCCTGCAAGCGCCGCCCGGCTTGACATCCGGCGTCGGCAAACTAGTCTGGAATGACACCCTCGATGATGCGGAAGGACGCCATCATGAACGCACAAGACAACAAGCAGATGGTCATGGAAAGCTACCAGCTGTTCCTGAATGGTGACATCCCCAGCCTGCTGGCGCGCTGCCGGGACGATGCCGAATGGGTCGAGCGCGACTCCGACTGCATCCCCTTCGCCGGCACCTACCACGGCAAGGCCGAAATCGCCGAGTTCTTCACCCGCCTTGCCGACGGCGCCGAAGTCCTCAGTTTCGTGATCCGGGACTTCATTGCCGAAGGCGACAAGGTGGTGGTCGTGGGCGACGCGAGCTGGCTGGCCAAGCCCACCGGACGCAGTTTCGACAGCCCCTGGGTGCACGTGCTGACGGTTCGCGACGGCAAGATCGCGCGCTTCGAGGCCTACAACGATACCGCGCCGGCCGAGCGTGCCTTTCGCCCGGACCAGCCGGCCCAGGCCGGCACGGCGGCGCAGGTGCGCCACTGAGCGCCACCGAGCTGCCTTGCCGGGCGTCTCATTGCGCTGTGTTCACCAGAAGATCACGCGCTGTTCCGGCGCCAGG
>Ga0308168_1004482_pt1 | contig 10066 bp, 3 predicted proteins | sample PhyCR2_FD_202133 | JGI IMG/M metagenome (GOLD analysis project Ga0308168, IMG submission 202133) | Phyllosphere microbial communities from UC Gill Tract Community Farm, Albany, California, United States - DLSLRC.R2 | ecosystem: Host-associated > Plants > Phyllosphere > Unclassified | place: USA... | reverse complement strand
GGACCGCGCTGCCGGCCCCGCCGCCGGTCGGCGAAGACCACTTCCAGCCGCAGATGATCGTCGTCGCGCACGACATCTCGCCGGCCGACATGCTCGCGTTCCGCGACCGCTCGTTCGTCGGCTTCGTCACGGACGTGGGCGGCCAGAACTCGCACACGGCGATCGTCGCGCGCAGCCTGGACATCCCGGCCGCCGTCGGCATGAGCCAGGCGTCGCGCCTGATCGAGCAGGACGACTGGGTGATCGTCGACGGCGATGCCGGCGTCGTGATCTGCAATCCGAGCGCGCTCGTGATGGAGCAGTACCGCGCGCGCCAGGCCAACCTGATGAAGGCGCGCAAACGCCTCTTCAAGCTCAAGAAGACGCCGGCCGTCACGAAGGACGGCACGCCGATCACGCTGCTCGCGAACATCGAGCTGCCGGACGATTGCGGTCCGGCGCTGGAAGCGGGCGCCGTCGGCGTGGGCCTGTTCCGTTCCGAATTCCTGTTCATGGGCCGCGGCGCACAGGGTTTGAAAGTGCCGGGCGAGGACGAGCAGTTCGAGCAGTACCGCAAGGCCGTGCTGGCGATGAAGGGCCGCCCGGTCACGATCCGCACGCTCGACGTGGGCGCCGACAAGCCGCTCGACCAGACGGAACACACCGCGCTGAACCCGGCGCTGGGCCTGCGCGCGATCCGCTACTGCCTCGCCGAGCCGCAGTTGTTCCTCACGCAGCTGCGCGCGATCCTGCGCGCGTCGGCATTCGGCAAGGTGCGCATCCTGATCCCGATGCTGGCGCATGCGTTCGAGATCGACCAGACGCTCGGCATGATCGAGCAGGCCAAGGCCCAGCTGCGCGAGCAGAACATCAAGTACGACGCGGCGGTGGAAGTCGGCGCCATGATCGAGATCCCGGCTGCCGCGCTGGCGCTGCCAATGTTCGTCAAGCGCCTGGACTTCCTGTCCATCGGCACCAACGACCTGATTCAATACACGCTGGCGATCGACCGCGTCGACTACGAGGTGGCGCACCTGTACAATCCGCTGCACCCGGCGGTATTGAACCTGATCGCGATGACGATCGAGGCCGGGCACAAGGCCGGCATCGACGTCGCCGTGTGCGGCGAGATGGCGGGCGACGTCAAGCTCACCCGCCTGCTGCTGGGCATGGGCCTGCGCGAGTTCTCGATGCATCCCGCCCAGCTCCTGGCCGTCAAGCAGGAAATCCTGTCCAGCGACCTGGCGCGGCTCGTGCCGCGCACCAGGCGCATCCTGCGCGCGATGGAACCGGCGGCCATCGCCGAAGCCGTGGAGCAGCTGCAGTCCGTCTAGTTACAACTTAAGAGTCTTCATGGGATCGATCGGAATTGTCTCCCCCCAGGCGATGCACTTCGCCGAACCGTTGCGCCTGCAAAGCGGCGCGGCGATCGGCGACTACACGCTGATGTATGAAACGTACGGCACGCTGAATGCCGACAAATCGAACGCGGTGCTGATCTGCCACGCGCTGAACGCGTCGCACCACGTCGCCGGCCACTACGCCGACCAGCCGAAGAGCGCGGGCTGGTGGGACAACATGGTGGGGCCGGGCAAGCCGGTCGACACCGACCGCTTCTTCGTCATCGGCGTCAACAACCTCGGCTCCTGCTTCGGTTCCACGGGCCCGATGCACACGAATCCGGCCACGGGAAAACCGTACGGCGCCACGTTCCCCGTCGTGACGGTGGAAGACTGGGTCGCCGCGCAGGCGCTGCTGGCCGACCGCCTCGGCATCGAGTGTTTCGCCGCCGTGATGGGCGGATCGCTGGGCGGCATGCAGGCCCTCGCGTGGAGCATCATGTTCCCCGAGCGCCTGCGTCACTGCATCGTGATCGCGTCCACGCCGAAACTCTCGGCGCAGAACATCGCGTTCAACGACGTGGCGCGCCAGGCGATCCTCACCGATCCGGACTACCGCGGCGGCGACTTCTACGAACACGGCGTCGTGCCGAAGAACGGCCTGAAGGTGGCGCGCATGGTCGGCCACATCACGTACCTGTCGAACGACGACATGGCGGAAAAATTCGGCCGCAAGCTGCGCAACGCGGCCGAGAGGAACGACTACAAATTCGACTTCGGCATCGACTTCGAGATCGAATCCTACCTGCGCTACCAGGGCGATAAATTCTCGGAATACTTCGACGCCAACACCTACCTCCTGATCACCAAGGCGCTCGACTATTTCGATCCCGCGCGCGAGCATGGCGGCAACCTCGCCAAGGCGCTGGAAAACACGCAGGCTCAATATCTCGTCGCGTCGTTCTCGACGGACTGGCGCTTCTCGCCGGAGCGCAGCCGCGAGATCGTGGAAGCGCTGCTGGCCAACCGCCGCAAGGTGACCTATGCCGAGATCGACGCGCCGCACGGCCACGACGCCTTCCTGCTCGAGGACGTGCGCTACATGAACATCGTCCGCGCCTACTTCCAGCGCATCGCGGCAGACCTGACCCTGCGGTCCGACCTCGCGTTCATCGCCCACTGGGTCGGCGACGGCGCTCACGTGCTGGACGTCGGCTGTGGCGACGGCGCCATGCTGCGCTACCTGGAGCAGGCCAAGCGCTGCACGGGCTACGGCGTGGAGATCGCCGACGACAAGGTCCTGGAAAGCACGCAGCGCGGCATCAGCGTGATCCAGCACGACATGGAGCAGGGCCTCGGCCTGTTCGCGGACGACGCGTTCGACGTGGTCCTGTGCCTGTCGTCGCTGCAGATGATGCAGCACGTGGAGGCGCGCCTGCGCGACATCGTCCGCGTCGGCAAGGAAGCGATCGTGTCGTTCCCGAACTTCGCCTACTGGCCGCACCGCGCCGCGCTGCTGAAAGGGCGCATGCCGGTGTCGCGCACCCTGCCTTACCAGTGGTTCGACACGCCGAACCTGCGCTACGCGACCATCTACGACTTCAAGGACCTGGCCGAGAAATGCGGCCTGGAAGTGCTGGAATACGTCGCGCTGGCCGAGGGCAAGCCGGTGTCGTTCCTGCCGAATTTGCGCGGCAGCCTGGCGGTATTCCGCCTGCGCAAGCGCGATCTCGTGAGCAAGGCCTGACGTTTCCCCGCCTGCGTCGCTGCCCGGGTAGGCGTATCGTGTTGTACTTACGGACGCGACTTGGGCATCATGTGTCCAGAACCCAGCAGGAGAACACCATGAATCGATTCTTCAAGCACGGCGCGGCCGTGCTGCTCGCCCTGAGCGTTGCCACGCCCGGCGCGTACGCCGCACGCGCGCAGGACGACCGCCCGAACCAGGACCAGGTCGTGCAGGACGGCATCGCCGTCAAGCCGCTCAAGCGCAATTCGATCGGCGGCGTGTGGCGCGATATCGCCGCGCCCGAGGACGCCATCAACCAGCAGTCGGCCCAGCAATACCTGGCGCTGATGAGCAAGGCGAAGCAGGAAGGCGCGCTCGTGCCGGAATCCGACCCGCGCGTGCAGCGCCTGCGCGCCATCGCGAAACGCATCATCCCGAACACGGCGCGCTGGAACCCCGATGCCCAGCAGTGGAAGTGGCAGGTCAACCTGCTGCAGTCCGGCGAGGTGAACGCGTTCTGCATGCCGGGCGGGCGCATCGCGTTCTACACGGGCATCATCGACAAGCTGCGCCTCACGGACGACGAGATCGCGGCCGTGATGGGCCACGAGATCGCGCACGCGCTGCGCGAGCACGGGCGCGACCGCCAGAGCAAGGCGGCGGCGACGGGCCTCGCGAGCCAGCTGGGCGGCGCCGCGCTGTCGGCCTGGCTCGGCGTGGACGTGCGCGGCGCGACCAACGCGGCCGGCCAGCTCCTCGTGCTGAAATTCTCGCGCGACGAGGAACGCGAAGCCGACCTCGTGGGCCTCGACATCGCCGCGCGCTCCGGCTACGACCCGCGCGCGGGCATCGCGCTGTGGAACAAGATGGCGGCGCTGAACCAGAGCGGCGCGCCGATCGAGCTCCTGTCCACGCACCCGGGCGGCAGTGATCGCATCGAGCAGATCGACAGCCACATGAACGTGCTGCTGCCGCTGTATGCGCGCAGCAAGGGCACGTCCGTCGACCGGTTGCCGCCTTACCGCTCCAACGTCGCGCAACGCTGATAGATAAGGGATCGATGGTTCGTTTCGTCAGGAAGGGCCACCAGGCCGCGGCCAACGCCGTCGTGCCGCTGCCGGTGCGGGACGGCGTGGCGCCCAGCTATCTGTGGATCACGGCAACCCGGACCGGCGGCATGCTGGCCTTTCTCGAGGAGCGCTTTCCCGCCATCGCCGGCCCGTCCTGGGCCGAACGCCTCGCGCGCGGCGACGTCGTCGATGCGCACGGTACGCCGTTGCAGGCCGACAGCCACGTACGCCAGGGCATGCGCATCTGGTACTACCGCGAGCTGGAACACGAGACGCCGATTCCGTTCGAGGAGGGCATCATCTTCCAGGACGAGCACCTGCTCGTCGTCGACAAGCCGCACTTCCTGCCGATGATCCCGACGGGGCGCTTCCTGCGCGAGACCCTGCTCGTGCGGCTGAAACAGAAGTTCGACCTGCCGCACCTGACGCCGATCCACCGCCTCGACCGCGAGACGGCCGGCGTCGTCATCTTCTCGCACAACCTGGCCACGCGCGGCACGTACCAGTCGATGTTCCAGAAGCGCAGCATCCGCAAGGTGTACGAGGCGCTGGCGCCCGTGCTGCACGGGAGAGAATTCCCGTTCACCTACCGCAGCCGCATGGTCGACGGCGACAAGTTCTTCGTGATGCGCGAAGAAGCGGGCGAGCCGAATTCCGAGACGTTCGTCGAGCTGCTGGAAACGCGCGGCGACGTGGCGCGCTACCGCCTGCATCCGCACACGGGCCGCAAGCACCAGCTGCGCCTGCACATGGCGTCGCTGGGCGTGCCGATCCTGAACGACGCCTTCTATCCCGTCGCGCTGCCGTGCAAGGGCGACGATTTCTCCGCGCCGCTGCAACTGCTGGCGCGGTCCATCGCGTTCGACGATCCGCTCACGGGAGCAGCGCGCAGCTTCGCAAGCGGCCGCGCCCTGGAGTGGCCGGCTTGAAACCGTCGCCCCGGCGAAGGCCGGGGCCCAGGTTCGTTGAGCTGCGGCGACGCAAGCAAGACTTGGGGGGATGGCGCAGAGCGGCATCCCGCCTTCGCGGGAACGACGTCGGGTCGAGACGTCAGGCCGTCAGTCCGACGCCGAAGGTGTCGCTGCCGATGATGGCGACGTTGCCCGCCACGTCCTCGATCGCGTTACCGTTCACCGTGAGGTGGTAGGCGCCGTTCAGCGTGCCCAGGTTGAGCTCCAGCGTGCGCGCGTCGGTCGCGATGTCCCAGTTGGTCAGCACGTCCCACGCATGGTGCGAGCGCCCCACGTTGCCGCTGTCGAGCACGTCGATCGTGCCGTTCTGCGCGAACACGATCTTTTCGCTGAACGTCAGGCTGTGCCAGTTCGCCCCCGCCTTGCTGGTCGACTGGGTCAATGCCACCGTCGGTGCCGTCGTGTCGATCGTGACCGACAACGGCGCGGATGCGGTGCCCTGGTTGCCGGCCGCATCTTCCTGGACCACGGTGAACGTGTGCACGCCGTCCGTGAGCGGCCCGCCGCCGCCGAGCGTGACCGTCCAGCTCCGGTTATTGCCGACGTCGGCCCCACCCACCAGGGACGCGCCGTCGTAGACCAGGATCCGGCCGCCGCTTTCGGCCGCCGTGCCGGTCAGCGTGGGCATCGTGTCGTTCGTGATGCCGTCGGAGGACGAGACGCCCGTGTCGCTCGCCGCCGCCAGCACCGGCTGGCCCGGGGCGGCCGGTTCGATGGCGTCGACCGTGAACGTGAACGGGACCGACAGGTCGCGCGGCGTCACGTTGCCCGCGGTATCCTGCAGTTGCAGCGTGATCGTGTGCTGGCCGTTCGCGAGGTCCCACAGGGGCGAGAAATGCCATACGCCGTTGTCGCCGGCGGTGGTGGAACCCAGGATCGTGTCGCCGTCCAACACGGTCACCTGGGTGCCGGCGGCCACGGTGCCCGTCAGTGCCGGCGCGGTGAAGCTCGTGATGGTGTCGCTGGAGGACAGGCCGTTGTCGGAGCCCGGCAAGAACGTCGCCCCCGCGGCGGTCGAGCCGGCGACGGTGACCATCAGCGGCTGCGACGGTGCGCTCGCATTGTGCGCGGCGTCGTACTGGACGGCCTTGACCGTGTAGGTGCCGTTGGTGCCCAGCAGGACGTCGTCGATGCTCCACTTGCCGCCGCCGTCGGCCCAGCCGCTGCCGACCAGGCGGTCGCCCACGTACAGTTCGATCTGGGCCCAGCCATCGGAGCCACTGCCCGTGAAGGTGGGCGCCACGACACTCGTGACGTTGTCGCCGGCGATGCCGGTATCGGATGCGGCGGCGAGCGTCGGCGCGGACGGGGCGTCCGGGGCATGCGTGTCGATCCGGATCGTGCCGCCGTAGCCGTCCGAGTCCCCGAGGTAGCCGTACGTGATGTGCGCGAGGTCGAGCACGTTGCCGGCGCCGTCTGCGAAATGGTCCGTCAGGTCGCCCCTGGCGGCGAAGTCCAGGCCGGACACGTCGTCGTCGCCGGCGGCCACCGTGTACTCGAACAGCGCGCTGCGATGGTCGTCGCTCAGGCCCTTGAAGTGGGCCTGGGCGCCGTTGTTGAGTTCGAGGCTGGGGGCGCCGCGTACGTCGACCGGTTCGCTGAACGTCACGCGGATACCGATGGTTTCGCCGACGCCGTAGTCGCCGCCGCCGACGTCGGCGCGCAGGTTCGTCGCGCGCGGCGCCGTCACGTCGACGTAGGTGCCGGCCGTGTGGAAGACGATGCTGTGCTCCGCCACCTGGTTGCCGGCCAGGTCGGTCAGCGCGTAGGGCAGGTAGAGGGAATAGTCGTTGCCCGAACCGAGGTGCAGCTCGTCGGCCGTGAGCGTGATGGTCTTGTGGTCGGCCGAGAAGTTCGCTTCCGTCAGGGGGATGTAGCTGCTGGCGCCGTCGAAGTCGTACAGCTGCAGGCCGTCGTAGCTGCTTTCCCCGCTCGTCCAGTACACGGGCTTGTCGAACGTGAGGACGAGGTCGCCCGCGACGTCGAACGCCGTGCTGCCGTCGGGCGAACCGGTGACGTGCGGATTCGTCGTGTCGATCGTGATCTGCTTCGACACCGTGGCGCTGGCGTGGCCGGCGTCGTCGACGATGCTCGCGGTGTACGTGTGCACGCCCGGGGTCAGGTACGCCTCGCTCGCGTAATACCAGTACGTGCTGCCGCCTTCCGCCGAGTACACGTGCAGGCCGTACGGGTCCACTTCCTGCTCGTCGATCATCACCTTCAGCTGCTGGTTGTCGGCCAGGGTGCCGATGAAATAGCCGTAGGCGTATTCGCCGCCGCTGTTCGTGATGCCGTCGTCGGCATACGGACCTTCGTCGCTGACGAAGAGTCCGGAGATGTAGGCCGCCACCGTCGTGTCGTACGTGTAGTTGCCGGAGCTGGCCGTGCTGCTGCCCGCGTTGCCGAGCGTGTCGTGCACTTTCGTCAGGTCGACGCCGACGGTGTTGGTGTTGTCGACGATGCCCGCGTCGGCCGCGGACAGGGTCGCGTACCACGTCCGGTAGTCGTCCGAGTGGTGCAGGTTCGTGAGCGCGGCGTGCGGCGTGTCGAGGGCCGAGGCGTCGAGCGCCGTCACCGCCGCCGAGAAGCGCACCGTGAGACCGACGCTGCCGCCGCTGACCAGCGCGCCGCCGTCCAGGGAGACGGTGGCGGTGAGCGCATCCGTGTTCACGCTGTAGTGCGACAGCGACGCCGCGCTGCCGCTGCCCGCGTTGCCGGCCGCGTCGTGCACCTGGGTCAGGTCCGCACGCAGCTGGTTGCCCGTGCTGCTGCCGGCGCCGGCCTCGGCGTTCAGGGTGCCGGTCCACGTCCTGCCGTCGTCCGCCGTCGCCAGGCCGCTCACGGTCGCGTGTGGGGCCTGCAGCGCGGCGGCGGTCAGGCCGCTCACGCTTTCCGAGAACGTGATCGAAAAGCCGATGCCGTGCGACGGGCCGATCGTCGTGTCGTCGAACAGGATGTCCGCCACGACGGGCGGCTTGCTGTCGATCGCGTACGCGGCCGTGCTGGCCGCGAAGCCGCCGCCGTGGTTGCCGTGGGCGTCGACGACCTGGGCCAGGTCGAGCACGACGTGCAGGCCGCCCGTGTCCACGCCGGGTTGGGCCGTCAGCGTCGCCATCCACGTCTTGCCGCCGTCGGCCGTGTGCACGCCGCTCACGGTGGCGCCGGGCGCGCTGATCGCGGTTGCCGGCAGCGTGCTCACGCTCTCGGCGAACGTGAAGGTCACGTCCATCGTGCCGCCCGCGTTCAGCGTGCCGGCGGCAAGCAGGATCGTCGCGCCCGCGGGGCCGATCGTGTCGACCGCGTACGGGGCACTCCACGCGCTGCCGGTGCCGGCATGGCCGCTCGCGTCCAGCACCTTGGCCATGTCCACGCCGACGACGTTGCCGGTCCAGTCGCCGCTGCCGTTGGCCGACAGCAGCGCGGTCCAGGTCTTGCCGTCCGCGCTGCCCACCAGGTTCGAGACGCTCGCGTGCGGCGCCGAGATCGCGGCGAGGGGCAGGTTCGGCACGGCCTGCGTGAACGTGAACGTGGCCTGGATCGCGTGGGTCGCGTCGAGGCTCGTCCCGTCGAGGGTGATGGCGAGCGTGTTGGCGATGCCCGCGACCGCATAGCTGTCCGACTGGGCGCTGCCGCTGCCCGCGTTGCCGGCCAGGTCGTGCACCTTGGCCAGGTCGACGGACAGCACGTTGCCGCTGCTGGGCGCCAGGTCGTTGCTGGCCAGCGTGCCGGTCCACGTCAGGCCGCCGTCCGCCGTGTGCAGGCCGCTGACGGCCGCGTGCGGGGCGGTGATGGCGCCCGTGCCCAGGTCGGCCACGGCTTCGCTGAAGCGGACGGTCAGCGTGGCGCCGTGGGTGGCGTCCAGGTTCGTGTTGTCGAGCGCGATGCTGGTCACGGTCGGCGCCACCGTGTCGACCTTGTAGGCGGCCGGGACGGCACTGCCGCTCCCCGCGTTGCCGAATGCATCGTGCACTTTCGTGAGATCGAGGGTGACGGCATTGTTCGCAGCCTCGACGCCGCCCTGCGGCGTGAGCGTGGCCGTCCACGTCAATCCGTCGCCCGAATGCTGCAGGTTCGTGAGCGTTGCGCTGGGTGTCTGCAGCGCGGCCGCCGTCAGGTCCGTCACGGCTTCGCTGAACCGGATCGTCAGGGTGGCGTTGCCGCCGCTGTGCAGCACGGTGCTGTCCAGCGCCAGCGTAGCGGTCGGGCCCTGCGTGTCGACGACGTAGTTGCCGGAGGTCGCCTTGTCGCTGCCCGCGTTGCCGAGCGCGTCGTGCACCTTCGCGAGGTCGAGGGTGACGGTATTGATCGCATCCTCGATGCCGCTCGTCGGCGTCAGCGTGGCCGTCCACGTCAGCCCGTCGCCCGAATGCTGCAGGTTCGTGAGCGTCGCGTTCGGGGCCTGCAGCGCGGCCGCGGTCAGGTCCGTCACCGCTTCGCTGAACCGGATCGTCAGCGTGGCGCTGCTCCCGCCGTGCAGGGTCGTGCCGTCCAGCGCCAGCGTGGCGGTCGGGCCTTCCGTGTCGACGGCGTAGGCCGCGCCGGTGAAGGTGCCGCTGCCCGCGTTGCCGGCCAGGTCCTTCACCCGGGTCATGTCGATGGCGATGGCATTGTCGGTCCAGGTGCCGCTGCCGTCCGCGGTCAGGGTCGCGGTCCAGGTCTTGCCGTCGGCGCCAGGCGCGAGGCCGGTCACGTGCGCGTGCGGCGCGCCGATCGCGGCGAGCGGCAGGTCCTGCACGGCTTCGTCGAACGTGAACGTGGCATGGATGCTGTTGCCACCGGTGAGCGTGGCGCCGTCCAGCGCGACGGCGACGGCGCCGGGGCCGTGCGTGTCGATGGCGTAGTTGCCGGAGGCCGTGCTGCCGCTGCCGGCATTGCCCGCGGCGTCGTGCACCTTCGCGAGATCGAGGATGACGGCATTGGTCGCGTCGGTGACGCCGCCCTGCGGGGTGAGCGTGGCCGTCCACGTCAGGTAGTCGG
>Ga0308168_1004480_pt1 | contig 10066 bp, 10 predicted proteins | sample PhyCR2_FD_202133 | JGI IMG/M metagenome (GOLD analysis project Ga0308168, IMG submission 202133) | Phyllosphere microbial communities from UC Gill Tract Community Farm, Albany, California, United States - DLSLRC.R2 | ecosystem: Host-associated > Plants > Phyllosphere > Unclassified | place: USA... | reverse complement strand
GAAGCTCCCGGCACTTGCCTGCCAGCTGGCGGCAGGCGTCGTCATCGGCTTCAACAACCGCTACCAGCTTTTTGCCGAGGTAGTCATCATCAACGGCGATCACCACCGCCTCAATCATTCCCGGCAGTGATTTAATCACCGACTCGATTTCGGAGAGATAGATATTATTACCGCCGCTGAGGATCATATTTCCCCGGCGGCCAATCACCGTTAAGCGCTGACGCGGGTCGAGATAACCAATATCGGCCACCGTCGCCATATGACCCTGCTTTACAAAGGCAGTGCCGTCATCGCCCCATAAATACCCTTCGATCAGCTGTTCGCTGCGGAGCCAGATGGTACCGGGCTGGCCGGCGGGCAGTAATTTACCGTCGTCATCACGGATGGTGATTTCGGTGCCGGGAAAAGCAGACCCGACGCTGGCCAGCGAGTCGCTGATATTGTCGTCATCCAGCGTCGAGACCGCAATAAACCCCAGCTCGGAAGCGCCGTAATACTCCTGCATGCGCGCCGCCGGAAACAGCGCGCGCGCCTGGCGATAGTGGTTCAGCTCCAGCTTGGCTCCGGCGCTCAGCAGGCTGCGCAGGTCGGGGAATTGTGCCCCGGCGCTGACGCGGGCGAACCCGGCGATCATCGTCGGCACCAGCACGATGCGCGCAATTTTTTCCGCCGCGATCAGCGCCAGCGCCGCCGCAGGCTGCCACTGCCCAAGGCTGTAAAAGGTGCCCCCGGCATACAGCGTCTCATTCAGGCAGTAAAGGCCAATGCCGTGCGACAGCGGGCCGGGAAAAAGGGTTGACGGCGCTGCGGCCAGCTGGAAAATCGCCTCGCCGTTTTCAAAGCTGCAGCGCCACGAGCGGCGCGAGCGGATAAAGGCTTTCGGCAGGCTGGTGGTGCCGGAGGTGAAGTTGATCAGAAACGGCGTGGGTGCCTGCATCTGCGCACAAAACTCCCCCTCCTGCAGCGGTTGGTCGGCGGGCTGCCAGCTGTCCACCGCCAGCCAGCGGATCTTAAGCTGCTCCGCCACGGCGATCAGCTGATGGTCCTGCTGCTTCAGCAGCAGCAGGCCGGGCGCCAGGCGGCTCAGCATATCGCGCAGCTGCTCAAGCGGGGCCTGCGGGTCGATAATCGCGGCGGTGTACGGCTGCGCGGTGGCGGCAAGCCAGGCGACGGGAAAAGCAAGGTGGTTACCGGTGGCAATCGCCACGGTGCCGGATGCATTCGGCTGCTGGCGCAGATGCTGATACAGTGCGAGGCCGCGCTGCCACAGCTGCTGCCAGCTCAGCGTCTGGCCGTCGATGCTGACGGCGGTTTTATCGGGGGTGTTGTTCGCGTGCAGCTTAACCCTGTCGTGGACCGGCATCTGCCTCAGGCCTCGCTGAAGGGGAAATAGCGGGTTAACGCCTTGCGCGTTTCATCGGGAATGCGGCAGGGTTTATGGTCGGTGAGATCGACGCAGACCCAGACTAATTTGCCGAGCGCGGCGGGAATGTTTTTCCCCTGCAGCATCAGCTGGATGGTAAACGTCAGGCTGCTGTTGCCGAGCTGCTCAATCGCCACCTGCGGCGCCACCACATCATCCACCGACAGCGGATGCAGAAAAGTGGCTTCGCATTTTTTAACGTGATACACCACGCCCGCACTGTCGGGGCGAAACAGCGGCAGAATATCCGCACGGCGAAAAGCATTCACTACCGCGTCTTCGCAGTAGTCCAGATAGACGGAATTATGCACGTGGCCGTTGAAATCAATGTCGCGCATTGATACGCGAAATATTTCGCTATTATACTGATCTTGCATAAAAATCATTAACCTGTAAACCGGACAACACTGAAGAAAATATACCATGAAAGAGACTTTATTCACCAGAGCGGTGGTCCGGGAGTTCGGCAACATCAGCGAGGTGATGCAGCTGGAGCAGTACACATTAGCCCCGTTAGCGGCGGGCCGCGTGCGGGTGAGAATGCGCTACGCCACGATTAATCCCTCCGATATTATTACCATTTCCGGTGCATACCGTTCCCGCATCGCCCTGCCGTTCGTGCCGGGTTTTGAAGGCACCGGCACAGTCTGTGAGAGCCATGACGAGGGGCTGGTCGTCGGTCAGCGCGTGCTGCCGGTCGGCAGTATGGGCGCGTGGCAGACCTTCAAAGAGAGCGAGCCGCAGTGGTGCTTCACCCTGCCCGACTACGTCACTGACCAGCAGGCGGCGACCAGCTACGTCAACCCGATGACCGCGCTGCTGATGCTGACCGAGGAGCTGCAGTTTACCCCGGGGATGCGCATCATCATTAACGCCGCCAACTCCGCGATTGGCAAAATGCTGATCCGCATCGCCAACCATATGGGGCTGGAGCCGATTGTTATCGTGCGCCGGGCGCAGAACCTCGGGCTGTTCGCGGGCTTTGCCACTGAGCAGGCGATCAACAGCAGCGCGGCGGATTATCCGCAGAGGCTGGCGGCCATTGCGCGCAGCGGCGGCGCGGCGGCGATCCTCGACTGCATTGGCGGTGACGAATCGCTGACGCTGGCGGAGGCGCTGGCGCCCGGCGGGCAGTTTATCCATTACGGCCTGCTCTCCGGCCAGCCCATCCCGCCCGCCTTCTGGCGCAGTCGACCGGACATTCGCTTTTCCAACTTCCATCTGCGCCTGTGGGTGCATAATCATGAGAAAGCGCTGGTGCAGCGCCGGATCAACGAGGTGATGGCGTTTATCCGCGACGGGGTGATCGCCACCGATATTGTGGCGGAGTTCGCGCTGGAAGAGATTGATCAAGCGGTAAAAGCGGTGCAGTCGGGGGAGTTGCAGGGCAAGATTTTGTTGCGGATGTAATGGGATTTTGCAGGGGTCGGGCATGCCCGCCCCGCGTCGAAAACAGCATTATTCCAGGGTCGGATAGGCCCGGCGCACGGCGCGCACAATCAGCACCGCCAGCACCACTTTAACGATATCCCCCGGCAGGAAGCCGAGTGAACCGATCGCCGCCTGCTTGAGCGGCAATCCCGCCACCAGCGCAATCCACGGAATACCCGCCGAGTAGATCAGCACCACGCCGCCCAGCGTCAGGATCAGCAGCTCTTTTACCAGCGTCAGCGATCGCAGATAACGCTGATACAGCCAGCCAATCAGCAGTGCCGCCAGCGGCCACGCGAGGATAAATCCACCGCTGGGACCAAGGAAAATCCCTAAGCCCCCCCGGCCACCCGCCAATAGCGGCAGGCCAATTGCCACCAGCAGTACAAACAGCACCAGCGCCAGCGCGCCGCGTTTGGCCCCGGCAATCGCTCCGGCCAGCATCGGGCCCAGCGTCTGGGCGGTGATCGGTACCGCAATCACTGGCAGGCTGAAGGCCGGGAACAGGCCCAGCGCGGCGGTGATCGCGGCAAACAGCGCGATATACACAATATCTCGGGTCGACATTACTCTCTCACTTTTTCAGCATCGCTGCGCTCACGGCGCAGCTGGGGGTCCCAGGCGCGGGCTTCCAGCGCGGCGGCAATATCATCGGCCATCTTCAGGGTACGCACAATCACCGGGATCGCCACCGCCAGCACGCTGCGATCCAGCCCGCGCGCCTTTTGCGCTTCGCGCACTTCGGCGGTGATCCCCGCCAGCACCGGAATAAAACGCAGCGCCAGCGACAGCGCCAGGCTGACTTTGGCCGGGTTGATGCGCAGGAAGCGCAGCCAGAACAGCCCTTTCTCCAGCGCGTCGATCATCTCTGAAGTGCGGGTGGTGAGCGTCACCAGCGCCGCCATCAGCATCAGCGCCGCCAGGCGGGCAATCACCAGCACGCCGGACTGCCAGCTGACCATCCACCACTGCACGGCAAACAGCAGCACCAGCACCCACAGCAGCGGCTTCAGCTGCAGCAGCATAATACGCAGGCTGATGCGCGCCAGCGGATAGAGCAGCATCACCACCAGCAGCGCGCCAAGCGTCGCATCCAGGCGCGGGAAGACAAACAGCAGCGTGCCGAGGATCGCCAGCGTGAGGATCTTGATGCCCGGCGGCAGGCGGTGCAGCGGGGAATGCCCCGGAATATAGTCGCTCAGCGTCATGACATCATCCTGACGTACTCTTTCAGCGCCACGGCGGGCACATCGTCAATCACCACTTTGCCGTGATCGAACACCAGCACGCGCTCGAAATCCTGCAAAAACTCCAGATCGTGCGAGACCACAATAGCGGTCTGCCCGAGGTCGGCAATCGCCTGGGCGATACGGCGCTTGTTGCGCAGATCCAGCAGCGTCGTCGGCTCATCAAACACGATGTACTCCGGCTCCATCACCAGCACGCCGGAGATCGCCAGCAGCTGTTTCTGCCCGCCGCTCAGCAGGTGCGCCGGATGCTGGCGAAACGCCTGCATATCGTAGCGCGCCAGTGCGGCGTCGCTGCGCTCGCGGATCACCGCCTTCGACAGGCCAAGATTTTTCATCCCGAAGGCGAGATCTTCCTCCACCACCGGAAAAACAATCTGATTATCCGGGTTCTGGAAAACAAAGCCGACTTTGCGCCGCACCGCTTTACCGTGCTGGCGGGTGTTGAGGCCATCGACCAGCACCTCGCCCTGCTTCGGCAGCAGCAGACCGTTCAGCAGGCGGACAAAGGTGCTTTTACCGCAGCCGTTGCTGCCGACGATGCCGATGCGTTTTTCCGTCAGCTGCAGATTAATGTTGTCGAGTACCGTGCGCTCACCGTAAGCGTGCGATACCCCTTTCAGTTCCAGCATGAAGTCTCCTGGCTCAGGCGGGTTTACGCGGGCGATACTGGCGGCCAATGGTCAGCTGCTCGACCACCGCGGCAGGCGACAGCGACATGACGAAATCGACGGCGCGGCAGATATCTTCGCTGCTCAGCATCTCGTCCGGCGTCAGTCCTGAACCCTGCGCCATATCGGTATCCACCACGTCAGGGCACAGGGTAGTGACTTTAATCCCCTGTGCGCCCAGCTCGCGGGCAATCGAGCGGCTGTAGCCGACCAGGGCATGTTTGCTGGCGGCATAGCTGGCGACGCTGCCGTAAGGCTGCACGCCGCTGACCGAAGCCAGATTAAAGATGCGCGCATCCGGCGCACGCAGCAGCCACGGCGTACAGAGCTGGCACAGGTGATGAATGGCGGTGACATTGGTGGCCAGCATCGCGCTGAAGTCATCGACTGGGGTGCAGGTCGACCCGGCGCGGAAGATCCCGGCGGCGTTGATCAGTACATCAAGCTGCTGATGCTGGCTGAGTGCCTGCTGCACCTGCTGTGCAACGGCAGGATAGTCACAGACGTCGAGCGCCAGCGTCTGTAAACGTGCGGGGTCGCGCGTGGCGGCAAAGCTTGCCAGCGCCTGCGCATCACGCGCCAGTAGAATCAGATGATAGCCCTGCTCATAGAAATGGCGGGCAAGATGGTGACCGATACCGCGGGAGGCACCGGTAATCAGTGCGACTTTGTTTAACACAACACGCCTTTTAGCTGGGCAGAAATTGCCTGCAAAGATACGCGAATTTGCTATTAAAAAGCAAAACGGTTGAGAAGATGACACACAGAAATGTGGCCAGCATTGTTACTTTATCGCTACCAGGCCAGCCTAAGCTGAAGCTAACCTGTCAGATATTTTCATAACAAACAAACTTAGTAAAAAATATGATTTCACTTTCCATAAAACCCGGCCCCTTATTAACCATAGTAATTAGAGGGTTGTAATTATTATTCAAGCACACCTGGAAAGAAAAAATATCTCATTACATATCATCCATTACCCTCAGAAAAATAAGCTGCTATTGATTAACCATTCAAGGCACCACAAAACACGCCAAAAGGAAACCCTATGACCTACGGAATTTCAGCCAAAGAAAAGACCGACACGTTGAAAAAAAACGGGCAGTACAGAACCTTTAAAACGATCAATAGAATAAGCGGCTCATATCCCGAAGCCTACATCGATGACAAAAAAAATCAAAAGGTTGTTGTCTGGTGCAGCAATGACTATCTCAATATGTCCCAACACCCCAGCGTAATTTCTGCCATGCATCAGGCCATCGATGAATATGGCGCCGGCTCAGGTGGATCAAGAAATATTGGAGGCAATAACTCTCTTTATACGCCACTGGAAGCCAGCATTGCTCAATGGCATGATAAAGAGTCAGCGCTGGTATTCCCCACGGGTTACAGCTCGAATGACGCCACGCTTCAGTGCTTACTTCGTTTATTTGATAACAGTATTGTTTTTTCGGATGAAAAAAATCATGCATCCATAATAAGTGGTATTCGCAGCTCATTAGCAACCTGTAAGGTATTTAAGCACAATGATGTACAAGCCCTGGAAAAGTTGTTAGCTGAGCAGCCACTAAAACGCCCCAAAATCATTGTATTTGAATCAATTTATTCAATGGAAGGTGACATTTCTCCTGTAGCTGAAATTGTCAAACTTGCTAAGAAATACAATGCATTAACCTTTATTGACGAAGTACATGCTATCGGTATGTATGGTCCTTGTGGAGCAGGTATTTCGGCAAGTCTTGGCATCACCGATTCGGTTGACGTTATTCAAGGTACGATGGCAAAAGCGATTGGAGTTATCGGTGGTTATGTTGCCGCCAGTGCAGATTTAATTGAAGCAATACGCTGCTTTTCGACAGGATTCATTTTCACCACATCGTTACCTCCGGCTATCGTGGCGGGATGCTATGCCAGCATCGAGCATCTTAAAAACTCCAATACAGAAAGGAAGCTACTTCACCTCAAGACGATAATGTTGAGACAGCTTCTCATGCAAAAGAGAATTCCTGTTATGAATCTCAGTACGACACATTTACTACCCGTATTTATTGGCAATGCCGCGAAAGCCAGAATGGCAGCAACTTATCTTTGGGATTGCCACAAAATTTATCTAGCTCCCATTAACTCGCCCAGCGTTCCTGTTGGCACAGAAAGATTTCGTGTCAATGTTACCCCCGCTCACAGCGATAAAAATATTATTGCGTTAGCTGACGGACTGTTAGATACATTCAACAAATTTGGAATAAAATTATCACATGAATCTGGAATAAAACATGATTGATACTCTCCTGACCTCTGATTGTATAATGGCATCATCAGACGATATCGATGGTTTGATAGAGTTAAGAAAAATTCTACTCAGCAATGGCAATAGCCATTATGCCGCGGCCTCTTCAGAGCAGGACTCAATGTGGCAGGACCATTACCGACAATGGTTGCATCACTGTATCAAATCATATCGAGAAAATATCAGAATCATCGTCATAAGAGACAGCAACCAATGCGTTATCGCCTGTGCGATTGGCATCATCGATCAAAGAGCCCCCGCTGTGGACACCCTAAATGGGCTCAGTGGCTGGGTACAATCGGTAGTGGTTTCTCCGCAGTGGCAGGGTAATGGCCTCGCAATACGACTAATGCACAACCTTATTTTCTGGTTTAATGAAAAAGATGTGCGAACTATTTACCTGCAAACAACGCCATTAGCAGAATCTCTTTATCGGCATCTCGACTTTGAAGATTCTGGCGAAAAACTCCTGATAAAGCATCTGGAGAATTAGCCACAGTAATAAGGATATCACAGTGAAAATACTTATTGTAGGTTTAGGTTATGCAGGTCATCGTTTCCTCCGCTCATTCCTCAGCATTGAAAGGAAAAATAAATTTAAATTTGCCTGCGTCAATCGCCATCAGGTTAATAATGATATGGATTATTACAGGGACGTGAAAACAGCACTGAATTCATTCAAGCCAGAAATAGTTGTTGTTTCCGTATCAGATGGAGAACATGCCAAAATTTTGCAGCAGCTTGCTGGTTATCGTGGGTTTATTATCTGCGAAAAACCACTCCTTAACGCCGGTGATAATATTAATCTCATCACACAGGCATTAGCAAATACGTCAGGATTTTGTTTGGATATGGTTGAACGCTATTCTGATGTCACTGATTATATTAAAAAATATGTCGAAGCTCATCATTTACATTTAATACGCGCTCATTTTATCTGGGGCAAGAATCGGCTGAAAGACCATCGATTAACCAGTGATGCGACAAGTGAAATCATCCATGCGCTCGATTTAATCCAGTTGATCTCAGGGGAACCATTGCATCTCATTATCAATGACTGCATTGGTTGCCATTCTGATTTTTCTGTGTCGGGTGATAACATTTTGGACAGCGTTGCCATTACCGCCTCATTAGGGAGTTCAATTATTACGGGCTATAGTAGTTTTGTCAACGTGGTACGCCAGAGAACCGTAGACTTTATCTTTTCCACTCCAGACAATAAATTGATTTATGCACAACTTATTTTTGATACGCCAAAATGGGATATTGACCATATAAAAATATGGGAAGTTACCGACTCTGGTGAATTCATAATAAATGAATTCACCACGACAGTCCCTGCCAATGCCCCCGAAGTGGCAACTATTATCAAGCTGAGAAAATTAGTGAGCGAGGTCGTTTGCTACGTTGAATCAGGTATAAATCCTGAACATCCTTTCACCGATCTGGCTGATTCATTAAAACTTCAGTCGCTGCTTAATGTTATTGAATCAAAAGTAAAATGTGTCGGGTCGGCAAAATATGAACTCAATGATAAAAGAGATTTTTTCATTAAAGATGAAGATCTGGAAAATGCTGGCTGATAATCATTTTATAAGGTTAATTTATGCCCAGAATATTTTTCTTAGCGATCGGAATGTTCGCTCTTGGATTAGATGCATATGTTGTTGCCGGAATTTTGCCTGAAATCGGTAAAACCTTCGGTACCAGTGATGCCATCAACGCCCAAACGGTAACGGCTTTTACCTTGTGTTACGCTATCGCCGCACCCGTATTTGCCACATTGTTGGTAAGAAAATCCGTCAAAAAAGTGCTTATCGGTGCGCTGCTGGTATTTACTATCGCCAATATTGCCAGCGCCCTGAGTCCTGACCTTCATATATTGCTGCTTAGTCGCGCTCTGGCTGGGATTGGTGCGGGTCTGTTTTCACCTGTTGCCGCCGCTGCCGCTGTCGCCATGGTCACTCCAGAGCGTAAAGGACGTGCGCTCAGTCTTATACTCGGTGGAATGAGTACAGGTACTGTAATTGGTGTTCCGTTCGGACTGTTGCTCGCTCAACATTTCGGCTGGCAAAGCACGCTCTGGCTAGTGACCGCAATCGGCCTGGTCGGGCTAATCGGTATCGCATCAGGTTTCCCGGATATTGCCGTTGCCACACCACCTTCTTTGAAATCGCGTTTGTCTGTGATGACCAACGGACGTGTGGCTGCAACTGTCTGCGTGACGTTTTTAACCGCTCTGGCAAGCCTGGGGCTTTATACCTTTATCGCGCCGATGCTGATGAACATCGCCGCCATCACTCAGGTGACTCCCTATCTTTGGATCTGGGGTATCGGTGGGATGCTCGGGAGCTTTACGATTGGTCATTTAATAGACTGGAGCCAGCGTCCGGGCTGGCTGCTTCTGGCTATACTCTTGCTTATGTCCATCGCCTTGCTATGCATTCCAGCGGCCGTCACCTTTGGTGCCCCACTGGCGTTTCTGCCGTTTTTGATCTGGGGAGCAACCGGTTGGTCATCACTCGCCCCACAACAGCATACGTTACTTGAATTACAGCCTCAGCATGGTCCGGCGGTGGTCGCCCTGAACAGTTCGAGTAATTACTTAGGCGGAGCAGTAGGAGTGATACTGGGCGGTGTGCTGCTATCCTCAGGAATGGGACCTGAAGAACTGTCCTGGTATGCAGGACTGATTGCCATTGGGGCGCTGGCGGGACAGCTGGCTCTGGTTTTTAGCCGTCCGGCCCGGTGCATAACCTGAGAGAATAACGTTCAAAAAAAATCCGGAAATGAGCGCCATTTCCGGATTCATATTATACCTAAAGAGTGAACAATCTTTCACTAGCCGCTCAAACACCCTTTCATGGTATGGCTAAACCTGTCAGCGAATTATTTCTTTTTCGCTTTCGGGTTTGGCAGGTCGGTGATGCTGCCTTCGAAGATTTCCGCCGCCAGACCAACCGATTCGTGCAGGGTTGGGTGAGCGTGGATGGTCAGCGCCAGATCT
>Ga0308168_1004477_pt1 | contig 10078 bp, 11 predicted proteins | sample PhyCR2_FD_202133 | JGI IMG/M metagenome (GOLD analysis project Ga0308168, IMG submission 202133) | Phyllosphere microbial communities from UC Gill Tract Community Farm, Albany, California, United States - DLSLRC.R2 | ecosystem: Host-associated > Plants > Phyllosphere > Unclassified | place: USA... | reverse complement strand
ATGAAGAGCAAAAGCTGGCTTCAAAAACTAAGTTATTTCAGGATATTGGTTTGCAAATTGCCGACACCTTAGGTGAAATGAAAGGTGCCGTCATGAAAGTCGGCCAAATTGCATCACAATATAAGGATATTTTTCCACCCGAAGTCGCTAAAGCAATTTCTAAGTTACAGCGCCAAGCTCCACCTATGCCCTTTGCTGCTATTCAACAACAAGTGGAACGTGAGCTTGGAAAACCGCTGAATGTTGCCTTTAAATCTTTTGATCAAGAACCTTTTGCAGCTGCTTCAATTGGTCAAGTTCATAAAGCTACTCTACCTAGTGGTGAACAAGTTGTAGTGAAAGTTCAATATCCTGGTGTTGATGAGGCCTGTGAAAGTGACTTAAAACAAGTACGTTTGGCACTTCGCTTAATGGGTGTACTTAAAATTGATAAAAAGTTGCAAGATCAGCTTTTTGCAGAGATTCAAGATAGTCTGTCAGCAGAACTTAACTATGAAATCGAGGCTCAAAACCTTGAAGTTTTTAAAACATTTCATAGCCAGTTAGATGACAAAATTATCATCCCTACTGTTTATAAAGATTACTCTTCAAGACGTATTTTAACCTTGAGTCTCGAACAAGGTGACAGCATTGAAACTGCCAGCGCTTGGCCTATCGAAATTCGAAATACCATTGGACGCCGCTTGATTCGTGCTTTAGGTCAGGAAATGTTCTTTTTAAAACGTTTTCACTGTGACCCTCATCCGGGTAACTTTGCTTTTCGCCAAGATGGCAGTGTCATTATTTATGACTATGGCAGTGTCAAAACGCTCTCAAATGAAATCGTGCAGCACTTTAAACGCTTAGTAAATGCAGCTCGCCATGAAAATATTGAGCTAATCGAAACAGAATTATTTGAACTACATTCACTTGCTGAAAAAGGCAAATTCCCGAGTGATCTATATAAACTCTGGATTGAAGTATTATTACGTCCGCTTACCACCACTTATAATTTTGCCGAGAACTCATCACATCATGATGGCATGTTACTTGTGAAAAAATCTTTGAAGTATTGGGATGTCTTTAAACCCTCACCAGATACTTTAATGGTCAACAGAACCATTTCAGGGCATTACTGGAACCTGATTCACTTAAAAGTTCATGACAATCTAAACGATCTATTTGAAGAGCTTGTACCGCCTTCTAACTAACTTAATTTACTGATCAATGTAGCCTTTTATGGGTTACATTGACTTTATAAATGTTATGTTATAACATTTCTTTAACCAAAAATAATTTAGGACAATCTCTCATGCGTAAAGATATTCATCCTGCTTATCAACAAGTGTTATTTCATGACACCAATGCAGACGTCTACTTCTTAATTGGTAGTACTCTTCAGTCTAAACAAACCAAAGAATATCAAGGGAAAGTCTACCCTTATGTCACTCTTGATATTTCAAGTGCATCACACCCTTTCTACACAGGTGAAGTACGTCAAGCAAGCAACGAAGGCCGTGTAGCAAGCTTCAATAAACGTTTCGCTCGCTTTAATCGTAAGAGTTAATCTTGCGTTAAGATTTGATCAATACACTTAAATCATTGGAAGCCTAAGACTATCTCCTCCACTTAGGCTTCTTTTTTTATGTGTATTTTTTTCGATCATTACTAAACTGTGTATAAAAGAAAACTTATCCACAAGTTGTCTAAAAACTCTTCTGATTTTTTTCAATAACCCCTCAATTTTTATAATTGCCAAGCTTCCAAAGCATGTATTCAATGCTATGCTTAAGCCCCATTTGATAGGAAGTTTAAGATTATGGCACAAGAGTTACTTGCCCAATTACAAGCATGCACAGCAAAATTTTCAGACGTTTTAGCTCATATTGAGGCACGTTACCAACATACTCCAACGGCTTTTCAAAATGGTGCGCAACATAACGCTGCTACTGAAAATCAAGGCAGTGCAAAAGTTTTCTCTTTTGCCAAGTTACAAGGGTTAGACCAAGCACAAACTTTAAGTTTATTTGCAGAACACTACGCATCTGTATTGGCTACGCCTGAGGGCACTGACCATCAAAATATTCGTCAGTTTATGCAAAATGGTTGGGATGGTGTGAAGTTTGAAGGTCAGGCTTTAACTAAAAAAGCTTAATCATTTTTTTAGCACAGCCTCAAATTATGAGATTTTCTAAAGCCTATTAATAGGCAATGCCTCACTTTTGAGGGCAAAAGTGACAAAACCCTTTGTTACGCTGATGCTACATCCATGTAGCACAGCGAAACGACGGCATCCATGCCGTCTGTCACGATAGTAAATGCCTTATTTTTCTTAATTATTTTATTAGCCTCTTACATTCGATACGCGATAACGTCATTCGCAGCCTGCGTGGTGTCAATAAAAGATCGTTTTTGCAAAGCATAAGATAAATGGATTCAGTGAACAGGTTCTGCGAATGACAGATGCCTTTGGTTACTTTGGGCAAAACCAAAGTAACTTAATTAGCTGCTTCCATTAGATAACTCAACGATAAGACTCCGTCGTGAAACTCCTACGCAACACTCAACTTCGATGAGCTCTCACAACTTGAAATCATGGTCAATTCTTAAATATAAAAAATCAATGTCCTGCCACCCAATGATAAGTCGCCAACCCTAAACACGTAAAAATTAACGATCCAATTAAATGGATGGAAATCCCCAACATCGCCATACCCAACTTACCACTTTGCAATAAAGTCACAATCTCAATAGAGAACGTTGAAAAGGTAGTTAAAGCTCCACAAAAACCAGTAATCACAAAAAGCTTATAGTTCGGACTTAAATCACTTTGAGCAAAATAGGCAATTGCAAAACCAATAATAAAACCACCGACCAAATTAACAGTGACGGTACCCAGTGGAATTTGCGGGTAAATCGGGTTAAGTTTTAACCCTAAAAACCAACGCAACCATGCCCCTAGAACTGAGCCTAAAGCAATTGAAAGTAGAGAGTAATACATAGGACCACCCCTTTAGATAGACGCTAAAAGAGCAAAAAATAATGAAGGGAAATATGACACAGCGTACTCCAAAAATAAGCAGAGTACGCAATAACCTACGTACCCAGCGATATAAATACATGAGGGTAACGTAGGCATCATTAGCCAATACGGCGGTTTTTCAAGGGAGGAATGCCATCTCCCTGTTTTAAGTATATTAGATCATCTTGAATTTGATTTAAACATACTTTTTAAAATCATGGACGTTCAGCAAATTGTGGTAAATCATCCTGAATACATTCCCATTCCGCCTTAGAAGCAGCAAAAATATGCATTGTCGGCTTTTGGTCTAGTGGTGTATCAAGTGTCCCAATTCTTAAGCGATATAATTCAGGCTGGGCATCACGAGAACTAATCAAAGGTGAGCCACATTCGCTACAAAACCAACGATATACACCGTTCACAGCAAATTTTTTGACAAGGTTTTCACCTTGGGTAATTTTAAAATCTGCACTGTTGATTGGAGCATTCGTTGCAAATGCTGTTCCATTGGCTTTTCGGCAGCGTTGACAGTGACATTGCACAATATCTCCGATATCGCCTTTAATTTCATAGCGAATCTCCTGACATAAACAACTTCCCTGATAGACTGGTGATGCTTGAGACATGTTCTCGTAAATCCTATTATTATTGATCGCTCAAAAATAACACTTTTCACATATCAAACATAGTACCGAATTTGCCGTTATTTCTCTAAGAATAAATGCACGCCTTCACCAGCTGCTCGCCCTGTAGCAAAGCATGCTGTAAGTAAATAGCCGCCTGTAGGAGCATCCCAGTCCAGCATTTCACCACAGCAAAAAACACCTGAGATTTGTTTAAGGCTCAAGTTCTCAGTTAATGCTTTTTGCTTAATACCACCAGCACAACTAATCGCCTCTTCAATAGATCTAAAGCCATCTAACTTGATTTGAAGTGCTTTAATTTGCTGAGCCATAGCCTCTGGTTGGCTCCATAACGCTTTATCAACGACTTCTCTAATTAAGTTAATTTTGGCCGTGTCTAAGCCCGCTTTACGCCAGATATTGGTGAGCGATTGTTTTTTACCAGCCTGCAATTTTTTAATTAACTGTGACAACTCTACATCAGGTAATAAATCCAAAAATAGATTTAAGCTTTTCCCTTGTTTTTGTTGTTCTCGTAAAGCTCGTCCAAGTTTATAAATGACACCACTTTCTAAACCATAGTGAGTAATCACAATATCACCATGAGTAACTTGGCTAGGCTCAACCCACGCATTGATACGCTTTAAAGGTTCACCAAAACAGCTTTCCATAAAAGCTGACCAAGTGTGCAATACCCCTGCATTACTTGGCTGGAAAGGCTCAATACTGGATTGATCCACCCATTTCTGCCAAGCGCCATCACTACCCAATTGAGACCAAGACACAGCTCCACAAGCCAACACGACTGCATCATATTGCTGGGTAAAAGTTTCAGTGCTTTGATTATTTTGGTTTTCTAAAGTCACCGTTGTACCTTGTAAATTAATACAACGATGACGATAAAAGAATTTAACCTGCTGTTCTGCCAAACGTTTTAGCCAAGCACGGAGTAAAGGTGCCGCTTTCATTTCGACAGGAAAAATACGACCTGAAGTACCCACATAAGATTCAATTCCCAGATTTTCCATCCAGTTTTGAATCCAGACTGCATCCCACTTTTCAACCCACGGTTTGAGCCATTCTGCATGGTCATAGCGCTCAATAAACTGCGCTAATGGTTCAGCATGCGAGATGTTTAACCCCGTTTTACCTGCCATCAGAAACTTACGTGCAGCTGAAGGCTTTTGCTCGTATACATCAATCTCATAAGCATATTGGCTCAGTACCTCAGCTGCCATTAAACCAGCCGGCCCCGCACCAATAATGGCAACCCGCTTATTCGCCATGCACTTGACCTTGTAATGGGGTAAACCCATCAAAACGTGTGCTGTAACCTTCAGGTTTAGTGATCACAAGCTGTTGGCAAAGTTCTCCACGTTCCAAATACTTAATTTCAAAATGAGTACGTGCAGATGTTTGAGCAATTTTTTCTTTTTGGTAAGGCAGCTTCCAGACATTAATTAATTGTTGTTCAGCTTCTTCAATATATTCAGGAATATTACTTGCCAAAGTAATGGTTCCACCTGTTTGCAGACGAGAGATTAAGAACTCAAAAAATGGCATATTCAACCAGCGCTGTGCTGGATTATGGGGTTCTGGGTTTGGATAGAGAATAAAGAAATGTTCAACTTGAGCAGGATGTAGTGCATGTACCACCCACGGTAAAGCATCTGCATGTACAGGAATTAAATTATCTCTTGGTTCCAGACCATGCTGTTTTTGCATTGCCAAGAATTTTTCTCGGGTTCGTTCAATTGCATACAATGTGTGCTGCGGCTGTTGCCCGCTAAAAAGCAAAGCATGTTTACCCTTGCCCGCTCCAATTTCTACACAAATTGGGGTATTTTCAATTGGGGTAAAATCGCGAGGCGCTTGCATACGTTGTGCTTGAAATTGACGAATCTGCATAATCACATCAAACTAAATAAAAATCGGCATAAGTCTAACAAGTCACCTGACTTTTGCCTAATCTATTTCTCTTCACTTTGAGGATATCGCTTTATGCCACGTACATTTCCCTGCCCACGTTGTGGTGAACCAAGTGTTTGGGAAGGTAACGAATTTCGTCCATTTTGCTCTGAACGCTGTAAATTAATTGATTTAGGTGCGTGGGCAAATGATGAATATAGACTGCCTACCCAAGATGCGCCTCAGCATGACAAGGGTAGTCAAAATGAAGATGATTACGAGGATTAACCCGCTTTACCTGCAACAAAAGGGTTAAATTGTTTCTCATAGCCAATGGTACTCATCGGACCATGTCCAGAAATAAATTGAGTATCATCTGGCAGACTAAAACATTCACGTTTAATCGATTCAATCAACTGATCGTGATTACCACGCGGGAAATCTGTTCTGCCAATTGAGCCTTTAAACAAGACATCACCTGTCCACAGCAATCCATGATTTTTATTATAAAAAATGACATGTCCTGGCGTATGGCCGGGAGCAAAACGTACCTCAAACTCATCTTCACCAAGTTTTAGCACTTCGCCACCTTCAAGCCATTGATCGACTTTTACAGGCTGTGGAATTGGAAAACCATAACGTGCTGAAACTTCCTGAATCATATCTAGCCAAAACTGATCTTCTTTATGTGGCCCAATAACTGGAACGTTCCATTCTTTGGCAAGCTCACCCACCGCTCCTGCATGGTCTAAATGCCCATGAGTGAGCCAAAGAGCTTTCACCTTTAAACCTAAGGCTTCAACTTCTTTCATCAAAACTGAAGCGTCACCGCCAGCATCAATCAAAACTGCTTCTTTTGTTTCACTATCCCAGACAAGGGAACAATTTTGGGCAAATGCAGTAACTGGAACAATTTTGACTTGCAACATAAGAACCTCTGGCTAAAACGCAATTAACGGTGGGCTAAGGTATGGGTAAGGGCATCAAGATTAGCCTGAACTAAACCTGCAAGCAAATCAATATGAGCCTGATCGCTATTTAAAGCAGGAATGTAAGCATAGCTACCACCACCTGCTTCTTGAAACAACTCTGCATTTTGTATGGCCAACTCTTCAAGTGTTTCTAAACAATCGGCAGAAAAAGCTGGGCTTAATACCTGAACAGACTTAACACCTTGCTTCGCCCAATCTTGTAAAAGCTGATCTGTATAAGGTTTAACCCACTCTTGTTTTCCAAAACGTGATTGGAAGCTAATTGCCCATTCATCATCTTTTAAATGTAAGGCTTCAGCGACTAACTTTGCTGTAATGCGACAACGATCTGCATAAGGGTCGCCTTTGTCTGCATACGGCTGTGGAATCCCGTGAAATGACATCAACAGTTTTTCAGGTTTCCCATGTTGCTCTTGGTAAGCTAAAACACTTTCTGCCAATGCCTGAATAAACATGGGATGTTGATAATAGTCTTTAATAATTGTTAGACCCGGCAAGTTTCGCTGGGCTGGAATCCACTTGGCAAATGCATCGTATAGCGGTGCTGTAGAAGTGGCTGAATATTGAGGAAATAAAGGCAATAGAATGACATGCTCTTGCGGGTTAGCTGCCAGTTTTTCTAAAACTGCATCAATACCTGGATTACCGTAGGTCATCGCCGGTATCACGGTTAAATCAAACTGATTATTTTCTCGCTGCAAATAAGCCTGAATACGTTGAGTTTGCTCAAACACAATTTCACGCATGGGCGAATCTTTTGACCATACCGAAGCATAGGCATGTGCTACCCTTTTTGGGCGAAAAGGTAAAACAAACAGATTTAAAATAATCCACCAAATGAATTTCGGTATTTCAATTACACGTGAATCAGATAAAAACTGCTTTAGAAAACGGCGAACCGCAGGAACAGTGGCCTCATCCGGTGTACCTAAATTCGCTAAAATGACTGTGACTTTCGCTTTTTGTTCAAACGACATGTGTAAATGCCTTTCAATTCATCTTATGTCACTAATGTAACAGCTTTTATTGTCATATATAAATTGAATCGCTCTAAGCTTTTAATCGAATGCCCCGATGATTCCATTTATAGCTAAGTAATAACTTTTGAGCTTTAGCTGTGACTTTCCATAAGCTATAGGATTGTTCAGTCTGAGTTGGAACAATCCAGCCCTGTGACTGCATTTGCTTTTTTATCCGAAACAATGCCTTATGGTTAATCTGAGCGCAGGCAACAGCATGAGCACGAGGTAACTCCTGACGAGCATCTTCTAAGCCAGTCTGATTCAAATATTCATTTAAACATGTCCCAAAATTCTCTTCTGGTGTAGCTGTTTCAAACTGCTTTGCCAATATGCTTAACAACTGCGACCAAGTCATTTGTCGTTGTCGTTTAAGCTCTTTAAAATTCCCATCCTGAAATGCTTGAATTTGATATTCAAATGCAAAAACATCTTGAGGAGCAACTTCGTTTACTTGAGCTGATGACTCTGTTAATTGCCGTTTTAACAGTAAAATTTTACTTTTTAATAGCTTAATTTCATCTTCTAAGTGATGAGCCTGATGAGCAGGAACCCAACCTTGTCCCATATGCTGTTCAACCATTAAAGGCATATTTAAACGGACAGCCAACTCTAGTTCACGTGGAGTTTTAAAGTAAAAAATATGATTCACATCAAGTAATAACTTTTTTCTAAATGCGAGAAATTTATCTTTAAGCTGTGGATGTGTTTCTTGTAAATGTATTTCACGACTTTCGGGCTGCTCATGCATGAACACAATAATGGGTTTAGCCTGACTTAACGCATATTCATATTCTAAAGATAAATAACTCACACCAGAAATCGACTGCTCTCCATACTGGCTGCCTAAAAGTAGGATTACATAATCACATTCATCAATTTGTCGACGAGCAAGCGTAGTGGTTAGGGGTGTTCGTTGTTCTAATCCCCAAGCAAAGAAGCCCATCCCTACCAAGGTTTGAGACAGAACCATCCGCTCTGGCTGCATATCGCGGCCGGATGTTGAAATAAAAATCTGATAGCGTGTATCGAGCATAACAATACCCTTTCGCCCCATGATCTGTCCGTGACTTAATATCAGCCAAGATCATGAACCGCCCCAAATAAAATAATAAATCTAAAAAACACTAGTTTCTAAATGATGCTAAAAGATCAGTTCAGATTATGAAGTGTCCAAGTTAACTCTTGTGGAATCATATGTTGTAAAACAGGTTGCAGTGCCTCAGCATTATTACCGCTGACATAACATTCAATACGTGCAACATTCTGACCTATTTGGTCACATAATAACTCATTTTTTATTAAAATACGGGCTGTTTGTCGGGCAACTGCCAATCCAGAATCAACCAGTGTGAATTGGTTATCAAAAAGATGATGGATTGCTTGATTTAAGAAAGGATAATGCGTGCAACCGAGCACTAAATAGTCGGCACCTTGCTCAGCAGCAGGCTGTAAAACTTCTTTTAATGCCTTTAAACATGTCTCACCCATTTGCTGACCTGCCTCGACACAAGGAACAAGTTCAAGGCTGGTTAAAGTCATCACTTTAACGCCCGCAGGAACAGCAAACTTCTCGACTACATCTTTAATAAGCTGGCCACGAAAAGTAGCCGGTGTCGCCAATACTGCAACTACTTTAGAACGAGTCTGTAATACGGCAGGTTTTAGGGCCGGTACCAAGCCAACAATCGGGAAGTGTTCGCCATAATGTTCTCGTAAATGATCAAGGCTAAATGCGGAAGCCGTATTACAAGCTACGACCGCAATTTTACAGCCCTGACGATATAACCAGTCGACGGCACGAGCCGTGAGTTCTCTGATTTCTTCATCCGAGCGTGGTCCATAAGGAACGTAGGCTGTATCTGCATAATACACAATACGTTCATTGGGCAAATATTTAGCAATTTCTGCTGCAACTGACATCCCTCCAATTCCCGAATCAAAAATACCAATTGGGGCATCTACTGATGCTTTAGGCATAGGTTCTAGCTCGGAAAATAAAGGTTGTATGGCGGTCATAGCTGTACTGAAGTGTCAGAAAATTTCACTCCCTAAAGCTTAAACCTCAAGTGCCTAATTGCAAGAGCAAATTACCACTTTTTAGCTCTAAAATGGTTTCACCTTTATCGTTTTCAATCAGTGTTCCATAGTTCACCAAATGATAGAAAGCCTGACGTTGAATCAGCGCATTAATCCCAAAACGGACATGCACATAAGGACGCAACTCTCCTGCATATTCACGCATAAAAATAGGATGTTCTGCATCAACCAAAATTACATCTTGGTTGATGGTGGTCAGTTGTAAAAACTGCTCACCTGAAATTTCGACCTGATCAGCCTGATTGACTAATAAAGGTTCATCTTCAACTTCGATTTCAATTTGTTCTACAGGGGTTTTCAGGTAGAATTTACCCTCTTCTTTCCATAGGACTTTGGTAAACAGATCTAATAGAGCTTGGCGCTTGATTAATTGACCTTCGTGCCACCATTCTCCATTGGATTTCACCGTCAAATCCATTTTGCCGCAATGCTTTG
>Ga0308168_1004473_pt1 | contig 10084 bp, 5 predicted proteins | sample PhyCR2_FD_202133 | JGI IMG/M metagenome (GOLD analysis project Ga0308168, IMG submission 202133) | Phyllosphere microbial communities from UC Gill Tract Community Farm, Albany, California, United States - DLSLRC.R2 | ecosystem: Host-associated > Plants > Phyllosphere > Unclassified | place: USA... | reverse complement strand
TGTATAAAAATTGCGCAGGTTTGGGCATTCATTTATGATGCCCATCTTGTCATGGACTGATGTACACCACAAAGAGATGCTGGCCTGTCCGGCACGAAGCGTGTTAATGATGATGTCCGTGATGAAGAGGTAGTGAATGCCAGGCAGCACCTTGTTGAAATCGTTAGTTTTGTTCGTCGCTCTTTGGGCCCCCCTCAGTCAGGCAAATACCGGTTGGCAACCCGTTCAGGAAACGATCCGCAAAAGCGATAAAGATACCCGCGACTATCAGGCGATCCGCCTTGATAACGGGATGGTCGTGCTGCTGGTTTCCGATCCGCAGGCCGTAAAGTCACTGTCGGCGCTGGTGGTGCCGGTGGGCTCGCTGGAGGATCCTGAATCCCACCCGGGGCTTGCGCACTACCTTGAACATATGACCCTGATGGGCTCAGCAAAGTATCCGCAGCCTGACAGCCTCGCCGAATTTTTAAAAATGCACGGTGGTAGCCATAACGCCAGCACCGCGCCGTACCGCACGGCCTTTTATCTGGAAGTCGAAAACGATGCGCTGGAAGGGGCGGTCGATCGCCTTGCGGACGCCATTGCCTCCCCGCTGCTGGATAAAAAATATGCCGATCGCGAGCGTAACGCCGTTAATGCCGAGCTGACGCTGGCCCGCACCCGGGACGGTATGCGCATGGCGCAGGTTAGCGCCGAAACCATCAACCCCGCGCACCCTGGCTCCCGCTTCTCCGGCGGTAACCTTGAAACGCTGAGCGACAAGCCGGACAGCCCGGTGCTCGATGCGCTGCACGCGTTCCGCGACAAATACTACTCCGCCAACCTGATGAAAGCGGTAGTGTACAGCAACAAACCGCTGCCGGAGCTGGCGAAACTCGCCGCCGAAACTTACGGCCGGGTGCCGAATAAAGACATTACCCGCCCGGAAGTCACCGTGCCGGTTGTCACCGATGCGCAGAAAGGGTTAATCATTCACTATGTTCCCGCGATGCCGCGTAAGGTGCTGCGCGTGGAATTCCGCATTGATAACAACACCGCGCAGTTTCGCAGTAAAACCGACGAGCTGGTTAACTACCTGATTGGCAACCGTAGCCCGGACACCCTGTCCGACTGGCTGCAAAACCAGGGTCTGGTGGAAGGCATCCGTGCCGACTCCGATCCGATCGTCAACGGCAACAGCGGTGTGCTGGCTATCTCCGCGACCCTGACCGATAAAGGGCTGGCCCATCGTGATGAAGTGGTTGCCGCGATTTTCAGCTACCTCTCGCTGCTGCGTGACAAAGGCGTCGATAAACGCTACTTCGACGAGCTGGCACACGTGCTGGATCTCGACTTCCGTTATCCCTCCATTACCCGCGATATGGACTACGTCGAGTGGCTGGCCGACACCATGATCCGTGTGCCGGTTGAGCATACCCTGGATGCGGTTAATATCGCCGATAAGTACGATGCTGACGCCGTCAAAGCCCGCCTGGCCATGATGACGCCGCAGAACGCCCGTATCTGGTACATCAGCCCGGACGAGCCGCATAACAAAACCGCCTACTTTGTAAATGCTGAGTATCAGGTGGACAAAATCAGCGAGCAAACTTTTGCCGACTGGCAGAAGAAATCCGCCACGATCGCGCTCAAGCTGCCGGAGGTGAACCCCTACATCCCGGACGACTTTACGCTGATCAAACCGACCAAAGAGTACCCGAAACCGCAGCTGATTGTGGATGAACCTGACCTGCGCGTGGTCTACACCCCGAGCCGCTATTTTGCCAGCGAGCCGAAAGCCAACGTCAGCATGGTGCTGCGTAACCCTGCGGCAATGGACAGCGCCAAAAACCAGGTGATGTTTGCTCTGAATGATTATCTCGCCGGGATCGCGCTGGATCAGCTCAGCAACCAGGCCGCCGTGGGCGGGATCGGTTTCTCAACCAACGCCAACAATGGCCTGATGCTCAACGCCAACGGCTATACCCAGCGCCTGCCGCAGCTGTTTAAGGCGTTGCTGGAGGGCTATTTCAGCTACACCGCCACCGAGGAGCAGCTGGCGCAGGCCAAATCCTGGTATGCCCAGATGATGGACTCCGCCGAAAAGGGCAAAGCCTTCGATCAGGCGATTATGCCGGTACAGATGCTGTCCCAAGTGCCTTATTTCCAGCGTGAAGAGCGCCGGGATCTGCTGCCTTCCATCACTCTCGAGGAGGTGATGGCCTACCGTGCGGCGCTGAAAACCAACGCCAGACCAGAGTTTCTGGTGGTCGGTAATATGAGCGAAGATCAGGCGAAAGCCCTGGCTCAGGATGTCCGCACCCAGCTGGGAGCGAAGGGTACCGAATGGTGCCGCAACCAGGATGTGCTGGTGGATAAACAGCAGAACGTGATTTTCGAGAAGCCCGGCAGTAGCACCGACTCCGCGCTGGCAGCGGTGTTTGTCCCGACCGGCTATGACGAATTTGCCAGCTCGGCCTACAGCGCTATGCTCGGACAGATCGTGCAGCCCTGGTTCTACAGCCAGTTACGTACCGAAGAGCAGCTGGGCTATGCCGTGTTTGCCTTCTCAATGAACGTTGGTCGCCAGTGGGGGATGGGCTTCCTGCTGCAAAGCAGTGATAAACAGCCGGATTACCTCTGGCAGCGTTTCCAGGCTTTCTTCCCGCAGGCGGAAGCGAAGCTGCGAGCCATGAAGCCAGACGAGTTTGCCCAGATCCAGCAGGCGGTAATCGCCCAGATCACGCAGCCGCCGCAAACCCTGGCCGAAGAGGCCTCAAAGATCAGCAAAGATTTTGATCGGGGTAATATGCGCTTCGATTCGCATGATAAAGTAGTGGCCGAGATAAAACAGCTCACGCCGCAGAAAGTCGCCGACTTCTTCCACCAGGCGGTGGTTGCCCCGCAGGGGATGGCGATCCTGTCCCAGGTTTCGGGGAGTCAGAGTAAAAAAGCTGACGTCACCCCGCCTGCTGGCTGGACGGTCTGGAAAAGCGTGAGCGCATTGCAGCAATCTTTGCCCAGGAGTAAGAACGAATGACCGATACCGCCGAGTCCCTTGATCCCCTACGTTTACCGTTACTGGGGGAGCGACTGATAGAGGCCTCAGCGGGAACCGGAAAAACCTTCACCATCGCGGCACTCTATCTGCGCCTGCTGCTCGGACTGGGCGGCAGCGCAGCCTTCAGCCGCCCGCTCAGCGTGGAAGAGCTGCTGGTGGTGACCTTCACCGAAGCCGCAACGGAAGAGCTGCGCGGCCGTATCCGCGCCAACATTCACGAGCTGCGGATCGCCTGTCTGAGACAGAGTACGGACAACCCGCTGTATGCCAGTCTGCTCGACGAGATCGACGACCCACAGCAGGCGGCGCAGTGGCTGCTGCTGGCGGAGCGCCAGATGGATGAGGCCTCGGTGTTCACCATCCACGGCTTCTGTCAGCGGATGCTCAGCCTGAATGCCTTTGAGTCCGGCATGCTCTTTGAGCAGCAACTCATCGAAGATGAATCCCTGTTGCGCTACCAGGCGTGCGCCGACTTCTGGCGTCGTCACTGCTACCCTTTGCCGCGCGACATTGCTGAAGCGGTACACGGGTTATGGAAAGGGCCGGAAGAGTTACTCCGCTCCATCGACCGTTACCTGCAGGGTGAAGCCCCGGTAATCAAATCTCCCCCGCCTGCGGACGAAACCCTGGCCTCCCGCCATGAGAAGATCGTCGGCTTAATCGCCACCATGAAACAGCAGTGGTCCAGCAGCGTGGCGGAAATCGACGCGGTGATCGAAGGTTCCGGTATTGACCGGCGCAAGTTCAACCGCGGCAACCAGGCAAAATACATCGAACGTATTACGGCCTGGGCCCAGGAAGAGAAGCACAGCTATCAGCTGCCCGACGCGCTGGAAAAGTTCTCCCAGACGTTCCTCGCGGAGCGGACCAAAGCGGGCGGCGAGGTGCCGCAGCATCCTCTGTTTGTTGCCATCGATACCCTGCTGGCCGAGCCGCTGACCCTGAACGATCTGATGATCACCCGGGCGCTGGCCGAGATCCGCGAGGCGGTGGCGCGCGAAAAGCGCCGTCGCGGCGAGCTGGGTTTTGACGATATGCTCAGCCGTCTCGATGAGGCCCTCAACAGCGACAATGGCGACGCGCTGGCTGCGGCCATCCGGGGCCGCTTCCCGGTGGCGATGATCGATGAATTCCAGGACACCGACCCTCAGCAGTACCGCATTTTCCGCCGGATCTGGCGCCAGCAGCCTGACACCGCACTGCTGCTGATTGGTGACCCGAAACAGGCGATCTACGCGTTCCGCGGGGCGGATATCTTCACCTATATGAAAGCGCGTGGCGAAGTCGCCGCGCACTATACGCTGGATACTAACTGGCGCTCGGCGCCCGGCATGGTTGAAAGCGTCAATACCCTCTTTTCACAGATGAACGACGCTTTCATGTTCCGTGAAATCCCCTTCCAGCCGGTCAAGTCCGCCCCGAGAAACGCCGGGCTGCGCTTTGAGCTGCGGGGTGATTTCCAGCCGGCGATGAACGTCTGGCTGATGGACGGCGAAGGGTGCGGCGTCGGGGATTATCAGGCCTTTATGGCCCAGCACTGCGCGGCGCAAATCCGCGACTGGCTGAGCGCCGGGGTGCGGGGTGAAGCCATCCTGCACCGGGGCGACGAGGCCCGGCCGGTGAGGGCCTCGGACATTACGGTGCTGGTGCGCAGCCGGCAGGAAGCGGCGCTGATCCGCGACGCGCTGACGCTACTCACCATTCCCTCGGTCTATCTCTCCAACCGCGACAGCGTGTTTGAAACCCTCGAAGCCCAGGAGATGCTGTGGCTGCTGCAGGCGGTGCTGGCACCCGAGCGTGAAAGCCTCCTGCGCAGCGCGCTGGCAAGCTCGATGCTCGGATTGAACGCCCGCGACATCGACAGGCTGAACAATAGTGAAACCCTGTGGGATGAGGCGGTGGAAGAATTTACCCACTACCGCGAGCGCTGGCAGAAGCGGGGCGTGATGGCGATGCTGCGCGACGTCATGGCGCAGCGCAATATTGCCGAAAACATGCTGGCCACCGCGGGCGGCGAACGCCGTCTGACCGATATTTTGCACATCAGCGAGCTGCTCCAGGAGGCGGGAACCCAGCTTGAGAGCGAGCACGCCCTGGTGCGCTGGCTGGCGCAGCACATCGCTGAACCCAACAGCAATGCCTCAAGCCAGCAGATGCGCCTCGAAAGCGACAAGCATCTGGTCAAAATCGTCACCATTCACAAATCGAAAGGACTGGAATACCCGCTGGTCTGGCTGCCCTTTATTGCCAACTACCGGGTGCAGGATCAGGCCTTTTACCACGATCGTAAAACCTTTGAAGCGGTGCTCGACCTCAGCAAGGCCGAGGACAGCGTCGAGCTGGCCGAAGCCGAGCGGCTGGCGGAAGATTTACGTCTGCTGTATGTGGCCCTGACCCGCTCGGTCTGGCACTGCAGCCTGGGCGTCGCGCCGCTATTCCGGCGTCGGGGCGACAAGTCCGGCGACAGCGACTTCCACCTCAGCGCCCTTGGACGCTTAATCCAACGTGGCGAGCCGAAAGATTCGGCCGGGCTGCGCCAGTGCCTGGAGACCCTGTGCAACGATCATATTGCGCTGCAGGTTGCCGGGATCGCCGACACCGCCCGCTGGAACATGCCGGAGTCGACGATGCCGGATCTGCAGGCCCGGCAGGTGGCTCGCGCGCTGTTCGATGACTGGCGGGTTACCAGCTACTCCGGGCTACAGCAGCACGGGCACAGTATCGCCCAGGATCTGATGCCGCGCCTCGACGTTGATGCCGCAGGCACCGGCGAGGTGGCACAGGAGCCGGAGCTGACGCCGCACCAGTTCCCGCGCGGCGCTTCGCCTGGCACCTTTTTACATAGCCTGTTTGAAGCGCTCGATTTTACCCAACCCGTCTCACCGGAGTGGGTGCTGGAGATGCTGCAGAAAGGCGGCTATGACGCACGCTGGCAGCCGGTGCTGACCCACTGGCTTACGCAGATCCTGCAGACGCCGCTCAACGAGGAGGGGATCTCCCTGAGCCAGCTTTCAGCGTCCGATAAACAGGTGGAGATGGAGTTTTATCTCCCGGTCGCCGGGCCGCTGACCGCCGATGCGCTGGATGCGCTGATCCGCGAGCACGATCCGCTGTCGCGTGGCTGCCCGCCGCTCGATTTCCGCCAGGTGCGCGGCATGCTGAAAGGTTTTATCGACCTGGTCTTCCGCCATAATGGCCGCTACTACCTGCTGGACTATAAGTCCAACTGGCTGGGGGAGAACGGCGAAGCCTATACCCCGGAGGCGATGGCCCGCGCGATGCAATCCCACCGCTACGATCTGCAGTACCAGCTCTACACCCTGGCGCTGCACCGTTATCTGCGCCACCGTATTGCCGACTACGACTATCAGCGGCATTTCGGTGGGGTGATCTACCTGTTTTTACGCGGGGTGGACGGGCGCTCGCCGGGATCCGGTTGCTTCGCCACCCGCCCGGAAGAAATTTTAATAAATCAAATGGATAGCTTGTTTTCTGCAAGCCGAGAGGAGCTTGTGTCATGACGATGCAGGAATTATTGCTGGAGGCCGTAGAACAGCGCGTATTGCGTCGTCTGGATGTACAGTTTGCGATGATGTTGGCGGGGAACGATGAACCCTCGGTAATGCTGGCGACGGCGATCTTAAGCCGGGACGCCGGGGAGGGACATGTCTGCCTGCCGCTGTCGCGCCTGCAGGCAGAGGCGAAAAGCGCCGCGCTGCAGGCCTGTTTTGCCCTGCATGATGAAACCCTGGACTGGTCCGCCACGCTGATGCGTTCGCGTGCAGTGAGCGCAGGGGACGAACCAACGCCGCTGGTACTGGTGGGAGACCGTCTCTACCTCAACCGGATGTGGCGCTACGAGCGGGCCGTGGCCAGTTTCTTTAGCGAAGCCAACCAGCCGTTGCCCCATGACAGCGCCGACGTTCAGCGTACCCTGAACGCGCTGTTCACCTCTGACGAAGCCGTCAACTGGCAAAAAGTGGCGGCGGCCGTGGCGTTAACGCGGCGTATCTCGGTGATTTCCGGCGGCCCGGGCACCGGTAAAACCACTACCGTCGCCCGCCTGCTGGCGGCGTTGATCCAGATGGCGGGGGAGGATAAGTGCCGCATTCGGCTGGCGGCTCCGACCGGTAAGGCCGCTGCGCGTCTCACCGAGTCGCTGGGTGGCGCGCTGCAACAGCTTCCGTTGACCGACATCCAGCGCAAGCGCTTCCCGACCGAAGCCAGTACCCTGCACCGTTTGCTCGGCGCCCAGCCGGGCAGCCAGCGTCTGCGCTACCATGCCGGTAACCCGCTGCATCTGGATGTGCTGGTGGTGGATGAAGCCTCGATGATCGACCTGACCATGATGTCTCGTCTGATTGATGCTCTGCCGCCCCATGCCAGGGTGATCTTCCTCGGCGATCGCGATCAGCTGGCCTCCGTCGAAGCGGGGGCGGTGCTGGGCGATATTTGTACCTGGGCCAGCGCCGGCTTTACCGTGCAGCGTGCTCAGGAGCTGGCCGGAATGACCGGATGCCAGATGGAAGGCAACGTAAGCCCGGTGGCGGGCGCACTGCGCGACAGCCTGTGCCTGCTGCAAAAAAGCTACCGTTTCGGCAGCGACTCCGGCATCGGGCAGCTGGCGGCCGCGGTTAACCGTGGCGACCGCCACGCTCTGCGCTCGGTATTTGACGGTACGTTCAGCGATATCGAGAAAAAGCAGCTCCAGAGTGGGGAAGAGTATCTGGTGATGCTGGAGGATGCCCTGCAGGGATATCACCATTTTCTCGACCATGTGCAACGTCAGGCCTCCGAAGGGGAGATTCTGGCGGCATTTAGCCGCTACCAGCTGCTGTGCGCCTTACGGGACGGCCCCTTTGGCGTGGCCGGGCTCAACGAAAGGCTGGAGCAGGTGCTGGTGCAAAAACGCCGCATCAGCCGTCAGCCGCATTCGCGCTGGTATGAAGGCCGCCCGGTGATGATTTCGCGCAACGACAGTGCGCTGGGTCTGTTTAATGGTGATATCGGGATTGCGCTGGATCGGGGACAGGGGCTGCGCGTCTGGTTCCAGATGCCGGACGGCAGCCTGAAGTCCGTACAGCCGAGCCGCCTGCCGGAGCATGAAACCGCGTGGGCGATGACGGTGCATAAATCTCAGGGCTCTGAGTTCGATCATGCGGCGCTGATTTTGCCTACCCAGATGTCCCCGGTGGTGACCCGCGAGCTGGTCTATACGGCCATTACGCGTGCCCGTCGGCGGTTATCGCTGTATGCGGATGACGGTGTGCTGGTGCAGGCCGTTATCACCCGTACGGAGCGACGCAGCGGGCTGAGTGCGATTTTTGAAGCTTTGTAATTATTTTCTCTCACACTTCTGAGGGAACCCCTCAAATAATCTTCGCACGGACGATTCCCTCTCCCTTGAGGGAGAGGGTTAGGGTGAGGGGGAACATGCGGCTCAGGTGGTTGTTCCGTTCACCTTACGTTCTGCTTTTCTCTGTTGGCCGCGTCACCCGTGAACGTGTGAAGGGGGCTCGCCGCCGCCCCCTTCACAATCCCGGCTCCCGGCAAAGAAAATCGCCGCTTCGCGGTGTCCTCAGCTTATTCCTTCAGGCTTTCGGGTCGGGCACCAGCCTGCATATATGGACGCTCCAGGTAAGCAAGCTCTTCTTCAGTCAGTTAAGCAATAAACGGGTAGTTGCAGCCATATATCCGGTTTCTGATGGGATCTCTCTATCCCGAACCATGATGAAATCCGCCAGGCAGGTACCAATCATCCTCTTCGGGCTGATTCGCCCCTGCAGACTGTCAGTGTGTCCTGCCTGCGGTCTTACCTGTTTTGCCATCTGTTGAAGTTACCTGCGCTTACGGGAACGTATTACTCTTTCTCTGAACCCCGTCAGTCAGTCTGACCTGGTATCAGGCTGGCTGACGGGGCTGATATACTGTTTCATGTGCCAGCATCGACCACATTATACGTGCCGTTTTTGCCGCCATTGCCACAACGGCAACATTGTAATGTTTCCTGTTCAGCAGGCCCTGTAGCCAGGGAATATTCTCGACTGCACCCTCCCGGTTAACCCAGGCCGTGACGGCCCTTGCGCCATGCACCAGCAAGGATCTGAAATAGCCATCACCACGTTTGCTGATACCTCCCAGTCGCTGTTTTCCGCCGCTGGAGTGTTCGCGTGGCGTAAGTCCCAGCCAGGAAGCGAACTGTTTGCCTGTTCTGAACTGCCGGGCATTGCCCACTGCGGCCACCACATAAGTGGCTGTCAGCATGCCCACCCCGGGTATTTTTGCCATCCGCTGACAGGCTTCCTGCGTCCTGTACCAGGAGGCCAGCGCCTCTTCCACCTGGCGTACCTGTTCTTCGAGACTGCGGATATGCTCTGCCTGCCGGCGCAGACTGGCCCGTACAAAAGGTGACAGACCATTTTCGCCGTCTTCCAGCAGGGCCGGTATTTCACGACAGAGATTTTTCTGCCCGGCCGCGATCGCAATACCAAATTCAGCCAGTGTGGCCCTCAGACTGTTTGCGCAGCCGACCCGTTCGCGGATGAGGATCCCGCGTTCGGTGTGGAGGGATAAAACGGCCTGTTGTTCTTCGGTTTTGATCTGCACAAAACGCATATTAGGTCGGGTCACCGCCTCGCAGATGGCTTCTGCATCCGCAGCATCTGTTTTGTTGGTTTTAACAAAAGGTTTGACGTACTGCGGCGGAATAAGCCTGACCTGATGACCGTACTGGCTGAAAATACGGGCGAAATGATGGCTGGAAGAGCAGGCTTCCATCCCGATAAGACAAGGTTCCAGCTGGAGAATGAACGGAACAAATTTAGTCCGGCTAAGTTTTTTTCTCAGTACAGTGCAGCCATGTTGATCAACACCATGAATCACAAAAATGTTCTTAGCCAGATCGATCCCAAGGGTAGATACTTTCATGTGGACGCTCCTCATTTTTCAGGACGTATTGCAACGATCCAGTCTGGTACTTTGATACCGTAAAATCTGGAGCGTCCATCTCATTATCCCTGCAGGCTATGCCCTCTCGGCGCGTCC
>Ga0308168_1004467_pt1 | contig 10091 bp, 5 predicted proteins | sample PhyCR2_FD_202133 | JGI IMG/M metagenome (GOLD analysis project Ga0308168, IMG submission 202133) | Phyllosphere microbial communities from UC Gill Tract Community Farm, Albany, California, United States - DLSLRC.R2 | ecosystem: Host-associated > Plants > Phyllosphere > Unclassified | place: USA... | reverse complement strand
GTGGCCTTGTCCTTGCCGTAGCGCTCGTATTCGCCGACCACCGAGACGTTCTGGTTCACGGCGTACTGCACGCCGATGCCGCCGTACACGCCGGTGTCACGGTCGTTGATGCGGCCCAGGCCGCCCAGGTCGTTCTTGCGCTCGCTGTACGATGCGCCCAGCTTGCCGTAGGCCGACACGCGCTCGTTGACCGGCACGGTGTACTTGGCAGCAACGTAGGAATCCGAACCCTTCACCGATGCACGGACCGGGGTCGCGTTGCGAGTGGTGTTGTAGTCTTCGCTGCCGTGGTGGGTGTAACCTGCTTCGACGCCCCAGTTCTGGGTGATGTCATAGCCGGCGAAGACCTTCGGGCTGGCTTTCCACTCGTCGGCAGCCTGGTTCTTGGCGCCGGAGACGGCAACGCCGACGTAAGGACGCGGCGAGTAGGTGTTGGCATCCATCAGGTTGGTTTGCGCCTGGGCTGCGCCTGCGGCGGCGACGGTTGCAGCGACTGCAATGATCAGCTTTTTCATTTGGTGTTCCTCTTCATATAGTGACTTGGCAGGCAACGTCTATCTGCGTTGCATGACTGGACCTTAACATTGCGACTTTGTTCACTCGTAGGCTCAATCCGTAAGGAACTGTAACGAGAACATCCATTGCTGACCGTCCGGTCACATATTTTGGGACTTACGCATGATGGATAAGCGCAAATTAGGCGACATAAGCCGACGTTGATGCGTGAAAGTGGATACACATTTTGTTACATCATTACGTAACGAAGTGACACACTCGCCGCGATTTGCAGATTTACCACACTGGTTTGAGTCATTAGTTTGCCTCCGCAAGACTGGCTTGACGCACTAATTGCACCGGTGCATCATCAAAATCCTTGTTGAATTGGCAAATCATGACTATCTCCGTGCAAGACGCGGCCCTGCGCCTGCGTGCAGCGATCCGCGACGCAACAGAAGGCCTGGTCGAGCGCGAACAATTGGCCGAGTTGATGGTCTTGGGCGCGGTCGCGCAGGAACACCTGCTGGTGATCGGACCGCCGGGCACCGCCAAGAGCGCCGTGGTGCGCCGCGTCGCTGCCAGCCTGGGCGGCAATTACTTCGAATACCTGCTCGGCCGTTTTACCGAACCGTCCGAACTGTTCGGCCCGGTCAACCTGAGCAAGCTGCGCGACGGCCTGGTCGAGACCGAAACCCATGGCATGCTGCCGGAAGCGGACATCGCCTTCCTCGACGAAGTCTTCCTCGGGTCGACCGCCATCCTCAACACCCTGCTCGGCCTGCTGAACGAACGCCAGTTCCGGCGCGGCCACACGCGCCTGCGCTGCCCGCTGCGCATCTGCGTCGGTGCCGCCAACGGCTTGCCCGAGGACGAAGGGCTGGCCGCCTTTGCCGACCGCTTCCTGCTGCAATGCTTCGTCGATCCGGTTGCCGACAACCGCCTCGAAGACTTGCTGGCCGGCGGCTGGGAAGCCGGACGCCATGCCGTCTCCCCCCGGGCCAGCCTGGGCTGCCTGGACGTGCTCAACGCCGCGGTGCCGGAAGTCGGCATGGAGGCCGTGCGGCCGGCGCTGGCACAGGCGATCCGCCAGTTGCGCCAGGCCGGCATCGCGCTGTCGGACCGCCGCATCGTGCGCGCCCAGCGCCTGATCGCCGCCTCCGCCGTGCTGGCGGGACGCCAGCAGGCCAGTGCGGCCGACCTGTGGCCGCTGCTGTTCGCGATTCCTTCGGCAGCCGGCCAGGCCGGTGCGCGCGAGACGCTGCGCGACGTGCTGGCCGAGGCCAGCCATCCGCTGCTGCAGGCCGTCACCGAATCGAGCGCCCAGACGCCGCAGGCCCGGCTGGCCCGCCTGGCCGACGGCGTCGACCGGCTGCTGCTGGCCGGCGCCGGCAAGCCGGAACGCGCACAAGCGGAGGCGCTGCTGCGCGAGATCGACGCCAATTTCGATCCCGAACGGCTGCCCCCCGACCTGGCCGAGCGGCGCGCCCGTCTGGTCGGCAGTCTCAGCTGGGCCTGATGCACGCCCTGGCCTGGCGCGAACGCGCGAGCAGCCCGGCGCCGGCCGGCCTGGTGGCTGCCGGCCCGGCCCGGCACGCCCTGCTCGCCGCGCTGAAGGGGCGCGACGCCGCCGCGCTGCAAGGCTTGCGCGTGGTGGCGGCGCCGGCGCTGTGGGTGGTGCTGGGCGAGGCCGCGCAGCTGCCCTGGGTCGACGGCGTGCGCTATTGCGCCCCGGACGCCGCTGCGCCCGGCCTGTGGCTACCGACCTGGGTTGCCCCGGCGCTGCCGCCCGACCTGGCGCACGGCGCGCTGCGGCGCCGCAGCGGCCATGGCGCCATGCTGCTGTGGCCGGCGCCGGAACTGGTGCTGGGCCTGGACGACGCCATGCCGCTGCGGGCGCCGGTGCTGGCCTGGCTCGGAAAGGAACTCGGCTGATGCGTTTGCCTGCTTTGCTGCAGCCCTGGTCGGCCTGGCTGGCGCCCTTCCCCGACGACCTGGCCGTAACGCTGGGCACGCTGCTGCTGCGCCTGGCACCGCTGCTCGGTCCGCTGCGGCGCCACGCCGCGCCGCAGGCGCACGAACCGGCGGGCATCGGCGATATCGTGCGCCGTGGTCCCTATGAACGCCTGCTGCTCAGCGAATGGGCGCTGGCCGACGCCGTCCCCGAGGAATTCATGCGCCGCGCCGCCGGCGGCGAGCTGCTGTTCACCGGCCCCGAGCCGGCCAACAGCGACGAGTCGCTGCGCAGCGTGGCCCTGTTCGATGCCGGACCGGCGCAGCTGGGCGAAGCGCGCCTGGTGCACCTGGCAATGTTCATCCTGCTGGCGCGCCGCGCGGCGCTGGCCGGCGCCGAATTCCGCTGGGGCGTGCTGCAGGCGCCCGGCACGCTCCATGCCACCGGCGGCGAACAGGCGATCCGCCAGCTGCTCGAGGCGCGCACCTGGTCGGCGCCCGACGCCGACGGCCTGCAGCAGTGGAACGCGGCACTCGGCAAGGACCTGCTTGATTGCTGGCTGGTCGGCGCCGCGGATGCGCCGCTGCCGGCGCCGGTGCGCTCGCGCGTGCTGGTGCAGCGGGCCTGGCTGGCCGACGAGCTCGAGGTCACCCTCAGCCAGCAGCGCCGCACGCGCACGCTGGCCTTGCCGCTGCCGAAACCGGAGCACAGCGTGCGCCTGCTGCGCCGTCCGTTCGAGACGCCGGCCAAACCCGCCGCCGCCGCGATACGGGTCGCTTCCGGCACCCACTCGCTGAAACGCCCGCCGCTGTTCAGCAGCCAGCGCGGCTGGCTGGCCGTGAACATGGTCGACGGCAGCGTCACTGTATACAACGTGCCGAATTCGCCGCAGGACAAGATGGGACGCCCGCGCAACACCGGCGCGCTGCCGAATGTGGACAACATCGTCGCCGCCGGCCTGTTTCATAAGGCCGTTGGCAGGGTCACGCTGCGCAATGGGATGCTGGCCATCGCCGGCTTTCCCGGTCCGTTCTTCCGCCACGCCAAGCACGCTGCCGTGGCCTTGCCCGAGCCCAAGCAGTTCCAGGCCGTGTCCGGCGCGCTGCGCTGGATGCCGGTCTTCCATACGGTCTTCCGCGAATCGCACACCGAGCTCCTGTCCGAACGGGTGATTGTGCTCGACAAGGGCAGCCGGCTGGTCGCCTGGACCCGCCAAGGGCACGCCGGCGCCGGCGACAGTCCGCCGGCGGACACCGCGTTCCGGCCGATCGCCAACAAGGTGCTTCACGCGGTGCAGAACGGCAGTGCGCTGCTGTTCGCGGTCGGCCTGGCGGAACGGACCGACCTCTACCGCCTGGACAGCGGCAGCAACGTGCCGCGCCACCTGCACGCGCTCATGCACAGGGGGAACAGCTTCTTTTTCGGCAACCTGAAAGGCTGGCGCGGCGGCGACGGCCTTTACCTGATGCGCCTGGAAGGCAGCGCCTGGCTGCTGGGCGAGCGCAACGCGGCCACGCAAATCCGGATCGACGCCAACGCCACCGTGCTCGGCGTCACCCGCCGCACGCCCGGCGCGGCCCCCGGCGCGGTGGTGCTGGACGCCAGCAAGATGCGCATCGCCATGCATACCGGCGACCAGGCCATCACGCTGGTCGACGCCACCGAACGCATCGCCCAGGCCAGCTTCGACCCGGTGTCGGAGCGGCTGGCCTGGCTGGGGCACAGCAGCTGTGCGCTGACCGTGCTGGACATCGATCCGCCCGAGGTCCGGCTGCGTGCCGTGCCGAATGATCGGAGCGCTCATGGCTGACGTACGCAGGCCGGTCTACCGCGGCAGCCAGATGGTGCGCGCCCTGTGGTTCGATGCCGCCCTGCTGGGCGAAGCGCAAGCGCGCCGCCGCCTGCTGGACCAGTGGGACATTGGCGCCCGCGCCTGGCGCCTGCACGGCGGCTACCTGCTCGAATGGCCGCGCGCGCGCCGCCTGCAGTGCGAACGCGCGCCCGGCCTGCCCTTGTCCGACCAGGACGGCATCCTGGCCAGCGCGCCGCTGCTGGCGCCGGAGCGCGCCGGCATCGCGCCCGGCACGGCGGTGCTGGTCCTGGGCGCCAGCGTGCATGCCCAGGTGCTGGACGCGGCACTGCGCGTCGATCCTTCCGAATGGCTGGACCTGTCCGGGGTGCCGCTGTGCGTGGCCTCGGCGATGCCGGCGGTGCCGCTGGACGGCTTCGTCCAGAGCGTTCCCGCCCCTGCACCCGACGTGCGCGCCCTGCTCGGCGACGCCGTGCCCGCACCGAGTGCGCGCCGCGCCGACTTCCTGCGCCAGGTGCAGCAGGGACAGCAGGGACGACGCGGCGGCGCAGCGATCGCGGCGGGGCTGGCGGGCAGAATGCTGGGCGTCACCACCCTTATCGCAGCCGCCGGGCTGGCCGGGATGGGCGGACTGGTTGCCGCCGCCGCGGCCTTGCTGCCGCGCGGGGCGGGAAGCGGGATGGGCGGCGCCGGACCGGGACCGCTTTCTTCCTTCCTGCGCGAGCGCCTGGCGCGTCTGGCGCTGCTGACGCGGGTCTCGACACTGCTGGGCTGGCGCCAGGCCAGCTACCTGCGCAAGATGGTGCGCCAGTTCGAGGACGGCGACCTGCACGAAGCCCTGCGCCATGCGATCCCGCTCGACCACCCTTCCACCGGCGAGCGTCCGGCCCTGGGCGTGCCGGGCCGGCGCAACGCGCTCGACATCGCCGGCCCCCACGCCGGCGCCGGCGCGATCGGCATGACGCAGGAACTCATCCAATATCTGCGCGAGACCTACCAGCGCAGCTTCGAACGGCTCGACCAGGCCGGGCGCATCGACGAAGCCGTGTTCGTGCTGGCTGAACTGATGCACCGCCACCAGGAAGCGGTCGACTACCTCGAGCGCAAGGGCCGCGCCGCCCAGGCGGCCCAACTCGCCGAGACGCTGGCGCTGCTCCCGGCCGTGGTCGTGCGCCTGTACTGCATGGCCGGGAATGCGGCGCGCGCCGTGCAGGTCGCGCGCCTGCACGGCGGCTTCGCCGACGCGGTGGCCGAACTGGAGCGCCGCCGGCACGCGGCCGCACCGGGACTGCGGCTGGAATGGGCCCAGGACCTGGCGGCGCGCGGCGACCTGGCCGAGGCTGCGCTCGCGGTCTGGCCGCTGCAGGACGAACGCGGACGCGCGCTCGGCTGGCTGCATGCGGCCGCGCAGGCCGGCGGCGTGCTCGGCGTGCAGGGCCTGGTCTACCAGCTGGCGCTCGATCCCGGCTTGCTGCGCACGTCGGCCGCGGCGATCCGCGACCTGCTGCATGGGCAGGACGAGGAAGCCGGGCGCCAGCGCGTGCGTGCCTGCGGCTGCCTGCTCAAGCTCGACACCCACAATCCGGCGACGCGCCGGCTGGCAGCCGAACTGTGGCGGCGCCTGCTGGCCGACCAGGCGGCCGGCCGCCCCGGCGTGCCGTCCGCGCAGCTGAACCAGCTGCTGGCGCTCGCCGCCGACCCGGTGCTGGCCGACGACGTGCCGAAAAGCGGCCCGCCGCCCTGCCCGGCCCCGGTACCACTGGCGCAGCGCAGCGCGCCGCTGCAGCTGTCTTTCGGCGAGCGCGGCCTGCTGGCAATCGAAGACGTGCGGCGCCTGCCGGACGGCGGCTGGCTGCTGGCGCTGGGGGAAGCCGGCATTGCGCTGGCGCGCGCCGACGGCAGCGAAGTGCTGCGCTTCCCGATCCCGGCCCATCACTTGGTGCTGGCGCACAACGGACGCCATGCGCTGGCGCTGGCGCGGCGCGAACAGGCGCTGCGCGTCAGCCGCATCGACCTCCTGCAGCGCAAGGCGGTCGACTGGTTCAGCGCGAATCTGGATTTCTGGGCGCACGACTACGACGGCGCCGGCTGGAGCGTGGTCGCCGACGAACGCCTGATGGTGCTGGACACGGCCGCTGCCGGCCAGTCGGTGCTGTGGCAGGTGCGCGACCTGCCGGGACCGATCGTCGGTTTCCGCCGCCAGGACGGGCGCGAGGCGCTGTTGATGACGGTGGACGGCATGCTGGAGCAATGGCGCTATGCGCTGCCGCAGCGGCGCCTGCTGGGACGCGAACGGTGCGGTGTCGATCCGAGTGTGTCGGCCGCGCTGCCGGATTGCGCCAGGGACCTGCCGGTCCTGCTGCGCTTCCTGGATGAAGATGCCAATAAAGGGACGGCCGTGCTCGGCGTCGGCATCCATGCGCAGCAGGAAGGCTTGATCGAGTTGCGCTGGAACGGCCGGCGGCCGCGGGTCAGCATGCATGGCGACCTGCTCTTGCTGCGCTTCGAGCGGGAGGACGGCACCCACTGCCAGCTGCTCGCCCGGGATTGCACGCTGCTGGCGGACGTGGTGCTGCCGGATGCCGTGGAAGCGCGCGCCACGGTACACGATGGCCACCTGCTGGCCTGGGACCGGCGCGGCCGCGTGCTGGAGGTGGACATCGCAACCGCGGCGGTGCGGATGGTAACCTTCGGCTAGCGGCCGTGCACGCGTGAAATTTCGCGCACTGTCGTAACACCGGCACCGTGACCGTCCTCGAACTGGCGCTCGACGCCGCAGGCAACCTGGACCGGCTGGCCCTGGACTTCGACGATACCTGCGGCAGCAGCGTCACCCTGGGGTCAATCCGCTACCGCAGTACCGTGCCTTTGCGCTGAGGTGCTTAAGAGCGCCTAACAAAACCTTCAGGGCAAGGCGCATCGTCGAAGACAGTACGAATGTACGGCGAGACGATGCAACGCCGCCATGGAGGTTTTGTTAAGTGCTCTAAGGCGCCGGCACCCAGCCCGCGCCGTTGTTCCAGCCGGCGAATACCTTGGCGCGCGCATTCACGCCGCTCAGGTCCGCCGCGGTGCTCGAGTAGCCGCTGCGTCCGCTCAGGTCCAGCGGCTTGCCGTTCAGGTCCATGCTACCGCTCTCGCGCCAGCCGGCGCTAGCGCTTGGCGTCGACGGATCGGGCAGCGGCGAGTTGGCCGGCTGGGTGAACCAGCCAGCGCTGGCGATGTGCGGGCCGATCCTGTTGCCGACGAAGGCGATGTTGTCGCAGCCGAGGTTCGGATTGCCGAAGCTGCCGCCGGTGTACAGCGTATTGCAGTAGCCGTTGGCGACGGTCAGCCCGCCGGAGCGGCCGAGGTAGGCGCTGCCGGCCGGCACGTTCGCATCCGCGCTCAGGATGCTGTTCAACACCACGAAGCCGGGGTAGCCAAACGCGTCGCGCGCCTGGAACAGGTAGCCGCCCGAGTAAGGACCGAGCGCGGCCCCGGTCGGATCGTAGACGGTGTGCAGTTCGCTCTCTTCGAACAGCGCGGCGAACGGCGAACCCCAGATGAAATCGACGTCGCCGGCGATATAGGACTGGTAGTACCAGGCCCAGCCCTTGGTCTGGACCGTGTCCTGGGCGCTGACGAAGTTCATGTAGGTCGCGACGAAGCGGCTGCCATTCAGGGTGGCGCTATTGAAATAGATCGTCTCGGCCTGGTTGTTGAAGATGGTCTGCTTGACGTGGGTATTCTTCAGCGTGAAGTTGCTGAGCTTGAGCAGGTCGGCGTTTTCCACCAGCAGCACGGCGCGGCCGCCGCCGAGCGAACGGCGGGTGGCGCCCTGCACGGTGGACAGCGTGGTCTGGGCCGAGGTCTTGCTGCCGCCGGTGCCGGGATTATAGGACTCGAAATTCTCGTGGTGGACGACCACGCCGGCACGGCTTTCGCCGGCGATCGTCAGGTTGTTCACGTTGCGGATGAACAGCAGCTCGTCGTAGTCGCCGTTCTTGATCGTGATCGTCTTGGCATCGGCCGCATTCGCGCAGCTGACGCAGCCGTTGGCCATGATCCAGTCCAGCGCGCCCTGCACGCTACGGAAGTCGGCGCTGCCGTTGTCGTCGACGGTGACCGCCGTGTTCGATGCCGGCGCACTCTTGGTGCGGAAGGTCCAGGCCTTGGCGCCGGTGATCGCGGTCAGCGGCGCGCCGTTCGAGCGGCCCGCCAGCGTGCCCGGATCCATCGTCACATAGTAGTCGGTGCCGTAGGCCAGCACGCCATCGTGCAGCTTGATCGTGGCGGTGTTGCCGGCGATCGTCACCGGCTGGTAGTACACGTAGCGCCACTGGGTCAGGTTGGCGACGTTCTTGCCGATCTGGTCGATCTCGGTGTTCGCATACGGCAGCACCTTCTGGTTTTCGCCGCCGGCGGTCACGATCGTGCTGCCGACGTCGATGGTGTCGACCAGGGTGTTGTCGGCTGCCTTGTAGACCTTGAAGGTGCCGCTGGTGGCGAGCACGGGTGGCGCGTCGAAGGTGAGTTGCAGGCGGGTGTCGACATAGGCGGCCTGCTCGCCCTGAGCCGGCAGGTAGGTGGCGACCGGGTTGGTGACCGGTGCCGTTGCGCCGGACCCGGGCTGATTGGTCGATGGGTTGTCGCTGCCGCCGCAGGCGGCGAGCAGGATGGCGGATGCGGACAGGCTCGCTGTCGCAAGGCGTTTGTTCATTTGTCTACCTCGGTTCTCTTTCTTATGCGAATTTTAATCTGCATCAGCAATCAGCATTGGCTAATTTGATATATCAGATTGGAACCTCTAATATATCAGAAATGCATGATGGGTTCGTGAAGTGGAGAGTCCGTCGTAACAACTCGTCCCACTAAATAAACAATCAAATCTGCCAAATTTTCGGCAGATAAATGATAGTATTTACTGATGGATCGTCGAATTGATCATCTCACTGCTCTGTTGGTAGATGCCACCCTCAACTACCGGGCTGCGTACGGCACGGTGCATTGCGCACATGTTCTGGCTGACCTGGGTGTTGATCCTGATACGGTAGCGCGCGTGCTTACACAATCAAGCCGGAGACGCCATTACTACGCAGAAGACGAAGCTGATGACGCCTGAACGGTACGCGATGGGCATCTGCTGCCGCCCCGCGGGACCTGGGAGCTGAAACAACACGGGGAACCTGTCCAGCACTGCGTCAGGCGCCTTGCTTGGCATACGACCATGGCAAAGGCAATGTCGGACGGCGGACGTATGCGATGGTTCGTGACAATTGGAGAGTGTTTTGTCGTTTTAACAGCGTAGCATCATATTCATCAAATCGCCCCTGCGGAGATATGTGATGGATATCATGTCGCCGATAATCATCTTCTTGGTTGGATTGATTATCCTCACCTGTTTGACTAGAACTAGGTGGACTACCAAAGTACGTCCTCCCAGGCTGGTGGGTAATGGCAGCTTCATGATCGAAGTCACAGAAAGCTGTCGCTATCTGTCGAGCTTTGAAAAGATATGCGGACGGCGCACTGCTGATTGCATAAACAGGAAGACGGAAGCAAATCTCACACTCGAAAACGGCAACCGGTTCCAGAAACAGTCCATGCGCGTGTCGATCGAAGGGTACACCGTAGGATATTTGCCGCATGCCTCCACAAGGGATTTGCTCGTTGCAGCGATGGGCGTAGGACTTGGAGGAAGCAAAGTCTTCGAATGTGCGGCTCACATTCGTGGCAACTGGGATAAAGCGCTTCGAAAACAGGGCAGTTTCGGGGTTTGGCTGGACCTGCCTTCGAACGACAAGCGGGTAACCACGGAGCGAACGCTTGGCTGATATGGCAGCCCGACGC
>Ga0308168_1004458_pt1 | contig 10115 bp, 3 predicted proteins | sample PhyCR2_FD_202133 | JGI IMG/M metagenome (GOLD analysis project Ga0308168, IMG submission 202133) | Phyllosphere microbial communities from UC Gill Tract Community Farm, Albany, California, United States - DLSLRC.R2 | ecosystem: Host-associated > Plants > Phyllosphere > Unclassified | place: USA... | reverse complement strand
CGGCGGGCTGTTCGGCTGTTTCATGGCCGGCATGAACGTGCACGTGACCAGCGCCGCGCTGCCGGAGATCGAGGGTTCCCTGGGGGCGACGTTCGAGGAAGGCTCGTGGATCTCCACCGCCTACCTGGTCGCGGAGATCGTGATGATCCCGCTCACCGCGTGGCTGGTGCAGGTGTTCTCCCTGCGCCGGGTGATGCTCGTCGGCTCGTTTGTGTTCCTGGTGGCGTCGATTGCCTGCTCCTGGGCGCCCAACCTTGCGGTGATGATCATCATTCGGGTGATCCAGGGCGCGGCCGGCGCGGTGCTGATTCCCTTGTCATTCCAGTTGATCATCACCGAGTTGCCGCCCGGCAAGATCGCAATGGGCATGGCCCTGTTCGCGCTGTCCAACAGCGTCGCCCAGGCCGCCGGGCCGTCCATCGGCGGCTGGCTGACCGATGCCTATTCCTGGCGCTGGATCTTCTACTTGCAATTGGCTCCCGGCATTCTTTTGCTGCTGGCGGTGGCGTGGTCCATCGATGCCAAACCCATGCAGTTGAGCCTGCTCAAGCGCGGCGACTGGGGCGGCATCATCGCCATGATCGTCGGCCTGGGGGGCTTGCAGATTGTGCTGGAAGAGGGCGGGCGCAAGGACTGGTTCGGCTCCGATTTCATCGTGTGGATGTCGCTGGTCGCAGGCGTTGCCCTGGTGTATTTCGTACTGTCGCAGCTGTATGGCAGCCGCGCTTTTATCAATTTGCGTCTGCTCAAGAGCTACAACTTCGGAGTGGCCAGCGCGGCGATGTTCATCTTCGGCGGGGCCACGTTCGGCCTGGTATTCCTGGTGCCCAATTACCTCTCCCAGTTGCAGGGTTACAACGCTCGGGAGATTGGCATCAGCCTGATCGCCTACGGCATGGTGCAACTGGTACTGGCGCCGTTCATGCCGCGCCTGATGAAGTGGCTCAATCCGAAACTGATGGTCGCCAGTGGCTTTTTCATCATGGCCCTGGGCTGCTACCTCGGTGCGCACCTGGACGTGGACAGCGCTGCCAACGTGATTATTCCTTCTACCGTGGTTCGGGGCATCGGGCAGCCGCTGATCATGGTGGCGCTTTCGGTACTGGCGGTGTCCGGGCTGGCCAAAGACGAAGCCGGTTCTGCCTCGGCGTTGTTCTCCATGCTGCGTAACCTGGGTGGCGCCGTGGGCACGGCGGGCCTGACGCAGATCGTCGCGCTGCGCGAACGCTTTCACTCCGAGCGGGTAGGGGAGTCGATCACACTGTTTTCCCCGTCCTTGCAGGAACGCCTGCGCGCCAGCATGGCTGACAGCGAGGGCTTTATCTTCAACCAGCTGTTGCCCGCTCAACAGCAGGTTATCGAGGGCTTGATCCACACTGTGCGTCGCGAGGCGTACCTGATGGCCTACAGCGATGCGTTCTATGTGTCCTGTATCGCGTTGATCTTGTGTGGAGTGGCTGCTCTGGCCCTACGGCAACCAGCAAAGAACTGAACTCGAAACCGCCGACGCCGCGCCAATATTCCGCGATTGCCTACAGCGCCACGTCGAGGCCGTCACGATTGGCAGAGGGGCGCGGTGCCACAATGGCCGCCTCGAACAATCGAGTTCATCTGAACAAAGAAGGAGCTTTCTCGTGCCAAATCCTGAGCCCGATACCCTGGTCCGTAACCCGGTCGGCAACCCTGTGGTTGCGAGCGTCACCGTGAATGGCGATGCGCGCAGCGTGTGGAATATCGTCAGAGATTTCGCGGGTTTCGCGAAGTTTATTCCGGCGTTGTCCCATATCGAAATGACGGGCGAGGGCGTGCGCTCGGTCCGCAAAAAACTGTTCAAGGACGGCAACGTGGTGATTGAGCAACTCAACACCCGTGACGACCAAGCCATGACGATGACCTGGTCACTGATTTACACCTCACTGAATATCGGCAACCTGTGGGCGCTGATGGAAGTGGCGCCGCAAGGCCCGAACCAGAGCCTGGCGACCTGGACCATCATTGGCCAGCCCTGCACTGGCGGCAAGGAGGATATGCCGGCGTTCGAAGCGTTCCTGCAAGGCTTTGCCGATGATGCGATGAAGAACCTGCAGGCGCTGTTCAACTGACATAGCGAGGGTGCTGGCACGCTGAGAATACGCCTTTTGTAGGAGCGAGCTTGCTCGCGAAAAACCAGAGAGCGCCGCGTACTTTCAACAGGCCAGCGTCATCGTTAACGTTCTTCGCGAGCAAGCTCGCTCCTACAGTGGGGCCGTTATTAGCCTTTAGTTGACGGCCTGATCAATCCCCGCCTGCAAGGCCTGGCTCTCTCGATGGCCACCGGCGCGCAGAAGGCCCAGGTTCAAGGCTTGATCCTTGCGCGTAGCGTCGTCCTGTTTCTGGGTCAGTTCGTCCTTGGCCCCAAGTGCGAGGTTGACCGGTGATTTGGAGACATTCAGCCCGACATCGGCGCGGTAGTCGCTGCCTGCCAGTGTGGTTGCGCTGACCCTGGAACCGCCCAGCTCGACCTTGCCATGCTCGGCACTGATCCGCGCACCCGTGAGGCGCGTATCACCACCGACCTGCAGACTGACGCCCTGGCTGCCGCGAATGCCTGACGCCTGAGCGACGCTGTCCTTGATCACATGGCTGACGTCCAGGTTCAGGGTCGGGGTGTAGTTGGTGTTGCCACTCTTGTCACCGAACAACACGCTTTCAGCCGTATCGGCCACCTTGCTGCCGGTGGTGTTCTTGCCGCTGACAACGTAGCTGTCGCTGGTTTTTGGCCAGACCTTGTCCTTGAAGCCCGACAGGCGCGTGCCCAGCGCATCCTTCTTGTCTGCCAGGTAAGCCTTGGCCTTGTCCACGCGGGTGCCGAAGGCGCCGCGGGGCTCGGGATTCACGTCGTAACTGGCGCTGCGGGTGAGTTTTTCTTCGAGGCGTTCCTTGGCGTTGACCACGCTGTCGACCACTTTGTCCTTGGCCGAAGCCAAGTGCCCGGTGCCCTTGTCGACCACGTTCTCCAATTTGTCGCGATGCTTGTCGAACGCGCCTTCGGCCTTGGCTTTTACGGTGTCCTTGAGCGGGCCGCTGGCCTTGGCGAGTTTATCGACCACGCCAGGCTGGTTTTTCTCGACATCCAGTTTGGCATCGACATGAACCTGGGTGCTGTTGACCTGATCCTTGCGGCTTTCGACAACGAGGTCGCCGCCCACCTTGCCGCTCACCTGCTCGGCGTCGATGCGTGCGCCCGCCAGACGGGTATCGCCGGCACTGTTGATGACCACGGTATCGGCCTTGATCAGGCTGTCGTGCTGGGTGGTGCCTTGCACGTTATCCACATCGACCTTGGCCCGCGCATTGATGCCGCGTTGGGTCTTGGGTGTCTCGTGTTCACCGGCGTCCGCCAAGGTGGTTTTGCCCACGCTGGCGCCCGCGCCCAGGGTCACGCCCCAGCTGTCATGAGCCTGGGTGGATTGTGCCGACTCCTGCAGGACGCCGCCGTTTTGCGCGTCGAGGTTGACGCTGGCCGCGCTGACCTGAGTACCCTGCAAGTGAATGGCATCGGCTGCATCGGCACCGCTGGCGAGGCTGACCTTGCCGTTGCTGTGCAGTTGCCCGACGACTACGGCCCGGTCATCTTCGGCCACCCTGCCGATGTTGAAATTGGCGCTGAGGTTGCCGGTCTTGCTGCTGCTTTCGGCGCTGCTGGTTTTGCCGGCGCCAAGGGTCAGGCCGCCGCCCAGGTTGCTGCCGTTGCTGACGTGGCGGTTGGTGGCGGCTTGCAGGTCCAGCTTGCCGCCGGCATTGAGGCTGATATCGCCGGTCTTGGCGGTGTCGGTACCGATCTGCGTGCCTTGCAGGGTCATGTCGCCGCCGCTGCCGAGTTGGATCGGCCCGCTGCCCTGGAGCGTCGCGACGCGGGCCTGGCTGTCCTGGGTGTCGAGGCGCTGGTTATCCAATTGCACACCGGCACCGAGGTTGATGTTGGTGCCATTGGCGCCGGGCGCTGTGCCCACGGTCAATGATGCGTTACCGCGCAACGTGCTGCTGGTGTTGCTCTGGGTGTCGTTGGCCTGGTTGAGCGCCAACTCACCGCCGGTCTTGAGGTTGACGCCTGCCTGGCCGCCGTTGAACTGGCTGCCTTCATAGCTCGCATCGCCCTTGGTCTGGAGGCTCACGCCCTGGGTGCCCGCGTAGCTGCCGACCACCGCCGTGCTGCGGGCTTGGTTTACATCACGGCTGCCGCCGCTGCCGCTGCCGCGTACATTCACGTCCTCGCCGGTGGTGGTGTAGACCCGCACGCCGACCTTGGCGTCCACGCCTTGCTCGCTGCTGCTGTGGGTATTGGCTGCCGCCTTGGCGATATGCTCGCCGGCATTGATGGTCAGCCCGCCCTCGGTGGCGCGGTACTGCGTGCCCTCATCCTGCAACTTGCCGACGCTATCGACCTGCACCGTGGCGCCACTGAATTGGCTGACCACGGCGGTGCTGTCCTGTTGTGTGCGGGTGCTGTGGGTATGCCCGACTTCCACGTCCAGCCCGACATTGGGTTGTTCGAATGCATCCAGCAAACCCGGCTGGTGGAACTTGGCCTGGGCCACGCCTTCAACAGCTTTTTCGATCGGGCGGGTAATGCCTTTGTATTCCACGTTGGCGCCGACATCGGCGGTCCAGCCGTTTTGCTTGTGGGTACTGGTCTCGGTGGAATGGGCGGCCAGGTTGTCGATCTGGCCCGCGTTGACGCGCAGCTCTGCACCGGCCTTGGCCTGTGCACCCTCGCTGGTGAAGGTGTTGCCAGCATTGATGGTCAGCTTGCCGGTCGCGGCCACGGTGCTGGTTTGCGCGGTGGTTTTTTCAGCGGTGTCGTGGTTGCTCTGGTGGCTGAACTGAGCACCATTGCCTGCCCGATCAATGCCGCCGGTGTAGTAGAAACTGCCGTCGGTGATGGTCTTGTCGACGGCTTCGGTGCGCTGGTCATGGGCGGCCAACAGCTCGACGTTTTTGCCGCTCAGGCTTGCATCGCCTTCGGTTGCCTGGAGGTTGGAGCCGCTGATGCTGACGTCACCACCGGCGTTAACCGCCACACTGGCGCCGTTAATGCTTGAAGCCTGCTGCCCGGTGGTGTCGGTCTGGCGGGTTTGCTGCTGGTCTTCATAACTCAGGCCTGCACGGTACTGGCGGCTGACACCGTCAGTTTCCTTGGCGTAGCCATCGAAGCCGCGGGTATGGGTACTGGTGGTGTCGTGGGCGGTGTTCTGCGCCGCAACGACCTTGATATCGCCCTTGGCATTCGCTTGCAGCTCACCCGCGGCGGACACCTGGGAGCCACTGACGGTGATGTCCTTGGCGCTTTGCAGCTTGAGGTTGCTGTCCGAGCGCAGGTTGCTGGCAACCACGGTGCTGTCCTTGAGGTTCTTGCGGCTTTCATCCTTGGAGATGCCGAAGAACTTACTGTCGTTGCTGTAGCGGTTGTCGTGGGAGGTGTCTTGTACGCCGTCGATCACCAGCGAGCCTTTGTCGCTGATGACACTGGCCTGCTTGCCGCCTCGGGCCTGGCTGCCGCTGATGCGCACGTCGTCGGCCTGGACGATCAGCTTGCCGTCGGCATTCACCTTGCTGGCGGTGTTCAAGGTCTTGCCCTGGTTGCCGTCGCCGTTCTTGCCGAAGAAGCTGCCGCCGGTGAGGTCGCCTGCGTAGGTGTTGTCGCTGCTGCTTTGGGTGCGGCTGGCGCTGGTGATGTCCACTTGGCGGCCTGCCAATTGGATGTCCCCTGGGGTTTTCAGCTCGGCGCCCTGCAATTGCAGTTTCTGTTTACTGGTCAGCTCCAGCGTGTGGCCGGCCTTGAGGCTGCTGGTGATGCTGCGCTGTTCGCTGCTGGATTTGTCCCAGTTGGCTTTCCACAGGTGCTTGCGGTGGTTGCCCTGGTCGCGGGTCTCGTGGGTTTCGGTAGCGGGGGTCACCTGCAGGTCGGCGCCGCTGTTGACGCGCAAGGCATGGCCCGCTTCGACGTGGCTGGCTTTGATGTCGGCCTTGGCGCCGGAAGACAATGCCGCGTCCTGTTGGGCGACGAGCGTGTTGCCGTGCTGACGCGAATCCTTGTCGGTGGTGGTGCGGTCGTAGGTTTCGTAGGTGAACAGGAAGTTGCTGTTGTCCCACTGTTCACGTTTTTCCTGAAGCTTGCGGCTTTCCAGGCTGCTGAGGGTCAGGTTGCGCCCGGCATCCAGCTTGACGTTGCGCCCGCCTACGTCAGTGGCGGCCAGGTTCAAGTCCTTGGCGCTGCGCAAGTCGACGTCGCCCTGGCGGCTCTGCACCCCGGCGCGGGTGGCGTCGAGGCTGTTGGCGTGGACTTGGCCGCTGATATCGAGGTCGCCGGCCGAGTTGATCTTTACACCGTCAGTGCCTTGCACCTGCACACCACCCACACGTACCCCGGCCCCTTCGGCGGTGCTGATGATATTGATGCGCCCGGCCTGCATCGCGCCGAACAGGCGTGCGTCGATGCGTTGCTCCTGGGCCTTGCCGGCCGGGTCGACCTGGCGTACCTCGCCGCTGGCGAAATCCACCTGGTTGCGACCGACTGTGAGGTTCAATTGATCACGGGCACTGAGGCGACCCTCGCTGTCGATGCGTGGCGCGATCAGCTTGATGGAGCCCTCGCGGTTGTGCAGGCCCTGGCCCTGGATCGTCAGTTGGCCGTTGGCATCGCGGGTGCTCAAGGCTTGCAGCTTGCCGTCGTTGAGTTCCGGACGGCCCACCACCAGGTTGGCGTTCGGGGTGTTGATGAAGCTGCCGCCATTGACCGAAATGCCGTTGGGGTTGGCCAGCACATAATCGGCGGCCTGGCCGAAAATCTCCTGGGCGCCGTTGAGGGCCGAGGCATTGCGGCTGATCACTTCGTTGAGGATCACGCTCGCCGCCTGGCCCTGGAACTGCGGGTTGGCCGCCAGTTGCCCGGCGAGTTGGGATTGGCCGGCCTGCAAGGCGTTGTTCAACACCAGGCCCTGGCGGTCGACGTTGTAGTCCAGAAACTGATTATGGGACAGGCCGCCGGCATTCGGCGCGACGATGTTGACGATGGGCACACCGCCCTGGTCTTGCAGCTGCGGCGTGCCGCCGGGGCCTGTGACGACGGTCACGCCCGCGGCGAGCGCAAGCTGTGGCAGCAGAAACAGGCTGGCAATGGCCCAGCGCAGTTTGCCCTGGGGAGAAAGGTGAAAGCTGTGTGAAGTAGTCGGCATAAATAATTTCGCTCTGTGTTGGCTGATCCGCGACGTGCGTTGTTCGTTGCAACGCTGCTGTGGTGGTCAGGTACGGCGGTTGTCTCAGGCTAAAAACAGCGGTGGTTCATATTTGCAGGCTCAGGCGTGTCAGCCAGACCTCCGGTTCCTGGCGAAAACCTGTGGGGGTGTTGAGGTTGCGTTGGTAATCGATGTCCAGTTGCACGTTCTTCCAGCTCAGGTTGAGCCCCGCACTGGCACCGCTCAGGCGTTGGCTCTGGGCGCCGTGTTCGTGCTTGACCCACGCATTGTCCAGGCCCAGGCGCGGGGTGATCTTCACCGGCAAGCCCGTGTTGAGCGGCAGGCGCAAGGTGTTGCGCCATACCGCGCCAATGGCGCCGGAGCTGCTGTTTTCGCGGTAGCCACGCACGGCCGAGTCATCGGTGATCAGCAGTTGTTCGATGGCGGGCAATGCATCCTCGCTGTACTGCACCGACAGCTGGCTTTGCCACTGCCACGGCTGCGCTGACCATTGGCCGTTGCGCCATTGGGTGAGGTTGGCGCGGTACTTGTGGAACTGCGCCTTGGGGTGTTTTTTTTGTACCTGGTCGGCGTCCCGATCGGCGCCGAACCACGTCAGGCCCTGGGCGTAATTGACGTCCAGGTTCCACACCGCACTGTTGAGCCAGAACAGGTTGAGGCCCGCTTCGGCCACCGTCAGCGTCGGGCTCTGAATGTCCAGATGGACCTTTTGCAGGTAACTGTCGACGTCCTTGTAGGCCAGTTGCAGGTTGGCGCTCAGTTGGTGGCCCTGGTCGCGCCACAGCACGCGGTCGCTGCGCAGGCTGAGCTGATCGGTGCGGCCACTGTTGTAAAGCGTCGTGCGGCTGAGCTTGAACGGTGAGCGGTATTCGGCATGGCTGGCGAACAGGCTGTAGGTCCAGTAGCCGTAAGGGATGGAATAGAACAGGCTGTGGCTGCGGCTGTAGCGTGGCCCATGGTTGAGCGTGTCACTGAAGCTCAGGTTGAGCGAGTCGTTGATTTGCAGCGGGCTGTCCAGGCTCACGCTGATGGCGTTGCGATCACGCCCGGTGCCGGCGCTGCCGAGGTTATCCACCCCAAGCCCGAGCGCCCAGCGCGAGGCACTGCTGCGCGAGCGCAGGATGATGCGCGAGGCGCCGGCTGTGCTGCCGGGGGCGATATCGGCGGTCAGGTCCACCGAGCGCAGGCGGTTGAGCTGGTCCAGGCCCTGCTCCAGGTCGCGCAGGTTCAGCGGTTTGCCGAGCATTCCGGGGAATGCCCCGCCCAGCGCCACCGGCAGGCTCTGATCGGCCAGCTCGATAGCCTCCAGGTAGCCTTCTTCGACATGAATATCCAATGGCTGCCCGGCGGCCGGCGCACTGATCAGGTACGGCCGGCTGGCGATGTAACCCGCCTCGACGTACAGCTGGGTGATCTGCGCCAGCAGGCGGTTGATCTGCGTGACGCCCATGCACGGGGCCACGTAGGGTTCGATGCGCTTGTCCAGCTCGCTGCGGGTGAACAGCGTAACTCCGGCCAGGCGCGTACCGCTCAGGGGCCAGCAACCTTCATCCTTGGCAGTCTCTTTTGGCAAGGCCGGCAGGGCCGGTTGCGTGCCGAAACTGCCGCGCTGCATTTGGCGCTGGCGTTGCTCCAATTGTAATTGCTGCAAATCGCGCTGCTGTTGCTGCTGCAAGCGCAGGGCTTCCTGGCCGGGCTGTGGGCCATCGGCGGCAGCCACCGGCAGTGCCCACAGGCAGAGCAGGGCGATGCCCAGTTTCCGGGTACAACACAGGTGTGCGGTTGAGAGCTGATGTGGCACTCGACTTCCTTAAACGTAGAAATACACGCGATGCATCCGCCCGAGCCAAACAGTGAACTCAGCGGGACTTGCCACACTTGAGTGAGTGGTAGACGGTTTGTTACATCGCTGTAGGATTTATCACACAATACGTAAGAAAGGTCGCGTAATTAAGTGCTTTTATGCACATTTTTGGTGCGGCTTGAGGTGTGAGGGCCCGTCATTCCTGCGTTTAAAGGCGTGTAAGTGGCAGAGGGATGGCTTTGATTGTTGTCAATACGTTGCCTAATCGGCTGGGCCCGATCAAGGGACGGCAGCTTGCCTCGTTGCCAGATTAGGCTTTTGAATCCATTGGATATTCTGTAGCCTTGCGCAGCTTCAGCTTTACCCGTGCTTGATGAACAAAAACACTTCGTCCGGCGGCGCCCGAAGGGCTCCCGAGCCGGTGGTACACTCGACTTTCGCGCTACTGCGCCTGCAGGTCTTGCGAACATGACGCACATTTCCGAACGCCTACTGGTTCAAGCCCACCTCGACGCCAAACAGCCCAAGGTTCTCAGCGTTGCTGAAGAGGCAAGCTTGCGTACTGCCATCGCCGCCGAGCTCAAGGCTCAGGACGCGGTGCTGGTCGCACACTTTTACTGCGACCCGGTGATTCAGGCCCTGGCCGAAGAAACTGGCGGCTGTGTTTCCGACTCCCTGGAAATGGCCCGCTTCGGCGCAGCCCACCCAGCCAAGACCGTGCTGGTGGCCGGTGTGCGATTCATGGGGGAGACCGCCAAGATCCTCACCCCGGAAAAACGCATCCTGATGCCTACCCTCGAAGCGACGTGCTCCCTGGACCTGGGGTGCCCGGTGGATGAGTTTTCCGCATTTTGTGATCAGCATCCCGAGCGCACCGTGGTGGTGTACGCCAACACCTCGGCCGCGGTCAAAGCCCGTGCCGATTGGGTGGTAACCTCCAGCTGCGCGCTGGAAATCGTCGAGAGCCTGATGGACAACGGCGAGACCATTATCTGGGGCCCGGACAAACACCTGGGCACTTACATCCAGCGTCAGACCGGCGCCGATATGCTGTTGTGGGACGGTGCCTGCATCGT
>Ga0308168_1004456_pt1 | contig 10119 bp, 5 predicted proteins | sample PhyCR2_FD_202133 | JGI IMG/M metagenome (GOLD analysis project Ga0308168, IMG submission 202133) | Phyllosphere microbial communities from UC Gill Tract Community Farm, Albany, California, United States - DLSLRC.R2 | ecosystem: Host-associated > Plants > Phyllosphere > Unclassified | place: USA... | reverse complement strand
CCCTGAGGCCACGCGCGAACGGTTCGGCGCCGCGGCGCCCGACGTCGCGCCGGGCGACATGGAAGCGATCGCAGTCAAGACCGACTTCATGGGCGTGAACTACTACTTCCCCGAAGTGATCAAGCACGAGGCCGGCCACGCGCCACTCGACGCGAAAGTGCTGCCGACCACCAGCGGCGAGATCACCGCGATGGGCTGGCCGGTGTCGCCGGAAGGCTTCACCGAACTCCTCACCCGCATCGAGAACGACTACCACCCGGGCCCGATGTACGTCACCGAGAACGGTTCGGCCTTCGAGGATACCGTCGGCCCGGATGGCGAGATCGACGACGTCCAGCGCCGCCACTACCTGATGCGCCACCTGGCCGCCATGAAGGATGCGATCGACGGGGGCGCGCCGATCAAGGGCTACTTCGCCTGGAGCCTGCTCGATAACTTCGAATGGGCCGAAGGCTACCAGCGCCGCTTCGGCCTGGTGCACATCGATTACGCCACCCAGCAGCGCCGCCTGAAGAACAGCGGCAAATGGTATGGTTCCTTCCTGCGCCAGGAATGAACCTTCAACATCAACGAACAATAAAGCGAGACAACCCATGACCTTCAAGCTTCGTCCTTCCACGCTGGCCCTTTCCATCGCCCTGGCCCTGCCGGCTGTCTGCGGCGCCGCCGCTCCGGTCGACACCAGGTTGGCCGACTGGCCGCGCGTGACCAGCGCCATCAAGATGGACGACGCGATCGAGAAGCGGGTCAAGGAAATCGTCGGCAAGATGACGCTGGCGCAGAAGGTCGGCCAGATGACCCAGCCCGAGATCAAGACCACCAGGCCCGAGGACGTGACCAAGTACTACCTCGGCTCGGTCCTGAACGGCGGCGGCAGCTGGCCAAACAACAACAAGGCCGCCGATGCGAAAGAATGGCTGGCGCTGGCCCAGGCCTACCACGAGGCCTCGATGAAGACCGACATGGCGATCAAGGTGCCGGTGGTGTGGGGCACGGACGCGGTCCACGGCCACAATAACGTGCCGGGCGCCACCCTGTTCCCGCACAATATCGGCCTGGGCGCGGCGCGCAATCCGCAGCTGATGCGCGAGATCGGCGCCGCCACTGCCAGGGCGGTGCGCGCGACCGGCATCGCCTGGGTGTTCGGCCCGACCCTGGCCGTGGTGCGCGACGACCGCTGGGGCCGCACCTACGAAAGCTATGCCGAGCATCCTGAAGTCGTGCGCAGCTATGCCGGCGAATACGTCAAGGGCATGCAGGGCGTGTTCAAGGACGACGCCAACACCATCGCCACCGCCAAGCACTTCATCGGCGACGGCGGCACGAAGAACGGCAAGGATCGCGGCGTGACCGAGGCCCCGGAGCGCGACCTGATCAACATCCACGGCGCCGGCTACTTCCCGGCCCTGGAAGCGGGCGCCCAGACCGTGATGTCCTCGTTTAACAGCTGGACCGACACTGCCAGCGGCAAGGAATACGGCAAGCTCCATGGCAGCAAGTACGCGCTGACCGACATCCTCAAGGTCAAGATGGGCTTCGACGGCTTCGTCGTCACCGACTGGAACGGCATCGGCGAAGTGAAGGGCTGCCGCAACGACAGCTGCGCCCAGGCGATCAACGCCGGCAACGACATGATCATGGTGCCGGACGACTGGAAGGCCTTCATCGCCAACACCATCAAGCAGGTGGAAGCCGGCGAGATCCCGATGTCGCGCATCGACGATGCCGTCTCGCGCATCATCCGCGTCAAGCTGCGCGCCGGCCTGTTCGACAAGAGCCCGATGCAGAACGCCCATGCCGGCAAGGACGACGCGATGCAGGCGCGCGCCTTGGCGCGCCAGGCGGTGCGCGAATCGCTGGTGCTGCTCAAGAACGAAGGCCCTGCCCTGCCCCTGAAGCGCGGCCAGAAGATCCTGGTGGTGGGCAAGAGCGCCGACGAGCTGTCGAACCAGAGCGGCGGCTGGTCGATCACCTGGCAGGGCACCGCCACCACCAATGCCGATTTTAAAAATGCCGACACCATCCTGACCGGCATCCGTGAAGCGGCCGGCAAGGACAACGTCACCTTCAGCCTGGATGCGAAAGGCGTCGACGTGTCGAAGTTCGACGTCGTGATCGCCGTCATCGGCGAGCGTCCGTATGCCGAAGGCGACGGCGACATCCATCCATCGGGCACCCTGCGCCACAGCAGCCGCTATCCGGAAGATCTCGCCGTGCTCAAGGCCGTCGGCGGCAAGGGCAAGCCGGTGGTCACCGTCATGGTCACCGGCCGTCCGGTGTTCGCCAACGACTTGCTGAATCTGTCGGACACCTTCATCTCGGCCTGGCTGCCGGGCTCCGAGGGCAAGGGCGTGTCGGACCTGCTGATCGAAGGCCAGCAGCGCCATGACTTCCGCGGCGTGCTGCCGTTCTCGTGGCCAAAGTCGGCCTGCCAGATCAAGCTGAACGTCGGCGACAAGGATTACGCGCCGCTGTTCGCCTATGGTTATGGCTTGAAGGTCGCCACCCGCTCCAAACTGGGCAAGCTGGATGAAAGCTATCCGCAAGGCGGCTGCAGCGCCGGCAACACCTTCCCGGTGTTCAGCCAGGCCGACCGCCTGAGCTATCCGCTGGCGATCCGCTCCGGCCAGCAAACCACCGTGCTCGGCGCCGACCTGAACGCCAGCTTCAAGCTGCCGAACATCACCGTCACCACCGCCCAGGTCAACACCCAGCAGGACGCCAAGCTGGGCGCCTGGACCGGACCGGCCACGCTGGAAGCGCGCGGCGCACGCGCCATTGTGCTGCCCGCGGCGGCGGTCAAGGATGGCGCGCTGCGCTTCGACACCATCGTCGCCAAGGCCCCGGCCGGCAAGGTGACGATCTCGATGCGCCAGGGTTCGACCAGCGTCGACCTGGATGCGACCGCCCTGTTCAAGCGCCTGGCCGTCGGCGCCAAGAACACCGTCGCAATTCCGCTGTCGTGCTTCCAGGCCAAGGGGCTCGACCTGGCCAGGGTCGATACGCCGTTCGCCGTCACCAGCGACGCTGCATTCTCGGCGGCCTTCGCCAATATCGAGATCGCCGGCGGCGCGGCGAAGGAAGCAGGCGCCGTGCAGTGCGGCGAACTGAAATGACGCGAAAGGTCGCGACTGAGCTGCGGCTGCTGGCCGACGTCGGCGGCACCAATGCGCGTTTCGCCCTGCAGTCGGCGCCGGGCGCGGGGTTCGACGACGTCGAGGTGCTGGCGGCCGCCGGCTACCCGACCCTGGGCGCGGCGATGCGCGCCTACCTGGCCAACGCGCGCGCCCGCGGGCTGGCGGTCGACACCGTCCGCCATGCGGCGGTCGCGATCGCCAATCCGGTCGAGGGCGACGAGATCAGGATGACCAATCACCACTGGAGCTTCTCGATCGAGGCCTTGCGCCTGGAGCTGGGTTTGACGACGCTCCTGATGGTGAACGACTTCGCCGCGCTGGCGATGTCGCTGCCGCACCTGGCGCAGGACGGCCGCCGGCAGGTCGGCGGCGGCATCGAGCTGCCGAACCGGACGATCGGCCTGATCGGCCCCGGCACCGGCCTGGGCGTCTCGGGCGTGGTGCCGGCGGGCGAGCGCTGGATCCCGCTGTCCGGCGAAGGAGGCCACGTCAGCTTCGCGCCGGTCAACCGCGACGAGGTGGCGATCCTGGAAGCGCTGTGGGGAGAATACGGCCACGTGTCGGCCGAGCGCCTGCTGTCGGGCATGGGCATGGAGCTGATCCACTGGGCCCGCACCGGCAGGCGTCTCAAGGCGGCCGACATCAGCGCGGCGGCGCTGGATGGGTCATCAAACGATTGCCGCGGCTCGGTCGACGTGTTCTGCGCCATCCTGGGCAGCGTGGCCGGCAATGTCGCGCTGACCCTCGGCGCGACCGGCGGCATGTATATCGGCGGCGGCATCGTGCCGCGCCTGGGCCCCGTCTTCGAACAATCGGCGTTCCGCGCGCGCTTCGAAGACAAGGGGCGCCTCGGCGACTATCTGTCGCGTATCCCGACCTACCTGATCACCGAACAGTATCCCGCTTTGCGCGGGGTTTCGGCTATGCTGTCGGATCACGTCCTTACTCTGCAATAAAACGGAGACTCCATGCAGAACCCAATCCAGAACCCCACCGTGGCCAGCGCGGCCGTGGATGGGGAACACAACCAGCACACCGGTGCGCTGGTCATCGTCACCATCCTGTTCTTCATGTGGGGACTCATCACCTCGCTGAACGACGTCCTGATCCCGCACCTGAAGTCGATCTACACCCTCACCTACATGCAGGCGATGCTGGTGCAGTTCTGCTTCTTCGGCGCCTATTTCATCGTCTCGCTGCCGGCCGGCGCGCTGATCCGACGCCTGGGCTACCAGAACGGCGCGGTCACCGGCCTGATGATCGCGGCCGCAGGCTGCGCCCTGTTCTACCCGGCCTCGAACGGCGGCTACGGCATGTTCCTGTTCGCGCTGTTCGTGCTGGCCAGCGGCATCACCATCCTGCAGGTGGCGGCCAATCCCTACGTCACCGCGCTGGGACCGGCGCGCACCGCGGCCAGCCGCCTGACCCTGACGCAAGCCTTCAACTCGCTCGGCACCACGGTGGCGCCGGCGCTGGGCGGCATCCTGATCCTGTCGACCGTGGTGCTCTCGGCCGACCAGCTGGCCCTGCTGCCGGCGGCCGAGCAGGCCGCGCACAAGGCCGCAGAAGCCGCCGCCGTGCAAGGCCCTTACCTGGGTCTTGCCGCCGCGCTGGCGCTGCTGGCGGTGCTGTTCGCGATGGCGCGCCTGCCGAAGATCGCCTTCGACGACACCACCGCGGCGGTCGACGCCAAGGGCGGCGCGATGTCGTATCGCCACCTGGTGCTGGGCGCGCTGGGCATCTTCCTGTACGTCGGCGCCGAGGTGAGCATCGGCAGCTTCCTGATCAACTTCATCGGCGAGCCGCACATCGCCGGCCTGTCGCACGCCGACGCGGCGCGCTACGTCAGCATGTACTGGGGCGGCGCCCTGGTCGGCCGCTTCATCGGCTTCGCCGTGATGCGCTATGTGAGCCCGGGCAAATCGCTGGCGGTCACCGCGCTCGGTTCGATCGCGCTGGTCCTGACCGCGACCTTCACCGAAGGCAGCCTGGCGATGTGGGCGATCGTGGCGGTGGGCCTGTGCAACTCGATCATGTTCCCGACCATCTTCAGCATGGCGCTGCACGGCTTGGGCAAGTTCACCGGCCAGGGCTCGGGCATCCTGTGCATGGCCATCGTCGGCGGCGCCGTGGTGCCGTTCGTGCAGGGCATCCTGGCCGACACCATCGGCCTGCAGATCTCCTTCCTGGTGCCGGCGGCCTGCTACCTGTTCATCATGTACTACGGGGTGAAGTACGCCAACCTGCACAAGCAGAAGATCGCGGCCGAATAAACCGCGCCAGCATCAGGCAAAAGGCCCGCAGGATCTGCGGGCCTTTTTTATCAGCGGTTCAGCCGCTTGAGCAGCTGCGCGCGCACCATGCGCGAGGCGTTGTCGTCGAACGGCGCCAGCAGGCCGCGCGCGGCCGGCGGGATGTGGGCCGCGGTGTCGGCATCGGCCTCGAACACGTAGTGGCGGAACAGCTCGGCCCAGGCCGCGCGCTGCGCGGGCGGCAGGTCGCGCACCGTCATCAGGGCGTGCATCAGGGCGTTGTTGGGCGTGTCCATCCAGTCCGGCGACTGGCGCCACCAGTAGTTCACCAGCACGTTGAAGCCATCCAGCGCCTCGACGTGGTGCCACCACATGCTGGGCACGAAGATCGCGTCGCCTGGCTCCATGTCGGCCACCTGGGCGTGTTCCAGCGCCTGGGCGAAGCGCGGAAAGCGTTCGGGATCGGGATGCTTGAAGTCCACCAGGCTGATGGGCTGGCCGGCCGGGGTCAGGTCGATCGGGCCGACGTAGAGATTGCGTTGCTGGCCCGGCGGGAACAAGGTGAAGCGGCGGCGCCCGGCGCCGATGCAGGCCAGGTTGTCGGGCAGGTCGTAGTGGGCCGAGATGCGCGTGCGGTTGCCGATCCAGATGCTGGCCAACGGATCGCGCGGGCCCAGGTCGACGTCGTTCTCGCCCCTGAAACCCGGCAGCGCGCCGTCGATCGTGGTGGAGCCGACGTAGATGGCCGGCGGCGTTGGATTGGCCAGGTGCTTTTCCAGTTCGTCCAGCACGGCGTCGAGCCGCACCCGCATGGACTGGAAATTGAAGCCGTCCAGCGCCTCGTTGTAGAAGAAGCGGCCGTCGATCTCGGGCGCGCCGAGCATGGCGTTGACGGTGGCGTCGACGTACCAGCGGCGCAGGTAGGCGATGGCGGCCTGCGGCGACGTGCGCGCGGCGGCCACCGCCGGCCAGTCGGCCACCAGGCCGCGCAAGAGCAGCGGCTCGGTGGATGCGAGGATGGCGGGGCCGAGGTCGGCGGGCCGCAGCCCGGTGAGCTCGCGGACCGGCTTAGCGGCCGGCGCCATCGCGCGCGTTCCTGCGGTTCTTGCGGTCGATCAGGTCGCGGAAATGCGATAACGACGCCAGCGCGAAGTAGATGGGGGCCAGGTGGCCGGCCGCGTGCAGCTCGGCGATGGCGGCGCCGTCCAACGCGCCCAGGCGTTCCTCGTGGATGGTGAAGAAGCCGCTCATGCGGGCTTTTTCACCGTTGTCGAATTCGATGTCGAGCACAAAGGCATCGAGCAGCTCGTAACGCTTGAGGGCCTCGAGGAAGCCCGCGTTGGCCTGCACGCCGTTGTGGATGTTCGACAGCGTCTGGCTCATCTTCTCGAGCAAGTCGGTATTGCCGCCATGCGGCTTGAACACCGGTTCGCCCTCGGTCGTGCTGACGCGCGGGTGATCCAGGTCGACCTGGATCATCAGTTCGTCGCCGTTGCGGCCGATGTAGAACGGCAGGCGCTCGTGCAGCCACGGCACCAGCGGCGCATCCCAGCGGCCGTCCTCGAGGAACAGGTTCTCGTCTTGCTGGAAGCCGAGCAGCGCGATCGCCTCGTAGTTGGCGCCGTCGTCCAGCTGGCGGAAGATGATCGGATAGTGCGCCTGCAGCGAGCGGAATTCGTCGGCGAAGGTCGGCACCCAGGCGACTTCGCTGCCCAGGCCGGGGCGGTGGCCGTGGATGATGCGCAGGTCCTTGTGCTCGATATTGTTCAGCAGGGCGATGTTGGGCATGGATGTCTCGTTATCTTGTAATGGGTGTCAGTGAAACGACAACGGCGGGCCGGCTGTTGCCGACCCGCCGTCAATACCGTCATCCGGGAAGTCTACTCCCGAACGACGGCACAGGCAAAGCCCGATCAGAACTTGTAGCGTGCGGCCAGCATGTAGCGCGGGCCCGACTGCGTCACGAACAGCACCTGGTTCTTGGTGCGGCCGTGGATGCGCTGGATCTCGTCGGTCAGGTTGATGCCTTCGAACGACAGCGACAGGTTGTCGTTCACGTTGTAGCCGACGCTCACGTCCAGCTGGCCGTATTTCTCGACGTAGTTCGGGTTCGGGCCCTGGCCGTCGAAGGTCGACGACAGGAACTCGTCGCGCCAGTTGTAGGCCACGCGCGCATTCCACCTGTCGTTCTCGAAGATGCCCACCAGGTTGGCCGAGTCGCCCAGGCCGACCAGCGCGAACTGCTCGCCCTTGCTGGCGTTGTCGTACTTCAGGCCCGAGTTCACGTAGGTGTAGTTGGCCTGGATGCCGAAGCCGCTGTTGCCGAACATGTGCTGGAGGTTGAATTCCAGGCCGCGGATGCGCGCCTTCTGCTGGTTCGAGTACGAGGTGATGCGGAAGTCCGCGATCGGATCGGTGCCGATGGCCGTGATGGTGCCGGTGGCGTCGCCCGAGGCGTTGTCCGGACCCGCGACCACGCCCGGCTGGCCGTTGAAGTTGCGGAAGATGTAGTTGCGGATGCAGGTGGTGTCCGCGGTCGTGCAGCCGTTGGCCAGCGCCGCGTTCCAGTAGGCGCCGCCGACCGGGGTGCGCACGCCGAACGGCTGGGCGATGATCTGCGACTGGCCGGCGTAGTTGTCCAGGTGCTTGCGGAAGTGGTTGACCGAGAAGAAGCTCTGGCGGGCGTAGTACCACTCGATGGCCAGGTCGATGTTCTTCGACTTGACCGGCTCCAGCGCCGGATTGCCCTGCGAACCGGTGCCGCCTTCGACGCGCGCCAGGGTGTCGAGCACCTGGCCGCCGGCGATCTGGTCGTAGCGCGGACGGCCGATGGTTTCGCCGTAGCTGAAGCGGCCCTTCAGGTCGGGACGGAAGGAGATGTCGGCGTCGAACGTCGGCAGCACGTGGTTGTACTTGCCGGTCAGCGTGGTGAAGCCCGATTCGCCGAACACCACCGGCAGTTCGTTCTGCGACACCCAGCTGATCGCGACCGGGGTCGGCACCAGCGCGGTCGAGCTGACGTCGGTCTTCTCGTAGCGCACGCCGACCGAGGTGTTGATCGGGTAGCGGGTATCCCATTCGGTGTTGAACTGCAGGTACAGGCTCTTCGACTTTTCCTCGGTGCGGCGGTCGGTGTCGTAGGTGGTCTTCGGCAGGTACAGGTGCGGCAGGCCCGAGGCTTGCGCCACGATGTCGCGGATCTGGCCGAAGTTGAAGGTGTGGAAGCGGTTGAACAGGTTCGGGTTGCCGCTGCCGTCGATCTGGTCGAAGTATTTGGACAGGCTGTCCGGCGTGAACAGGCTGGCCGGGTAGTCCGAGGCCTGGGTGGCGCCGCCCCAGGTGTCGCGCTGCTGCACCGAGAACGCCGAGCGGTACTTGACCTTGGTGGCGCCGACGCCGAACTTGAACTCGGACGCTTCCATCACCTTCCAGCTGCCGTGGGTCTGGATCTGGTCGACTTCGGTCTTCATGTAGCCGTTCTCGAACACCGAGCCGGTCACCTGCTGCGGCGAGCGCAGGAAGTCGGCGCCGTCGATGGAGAGGACCGGGAAGTCCTGCGAGAAGTCGGCGGTGGTGTTGCCGCGGCTGAAGCTGGCGGTGCCGATCACGTTGCTCGAACCCCATGGGCTGTCCGGAGTCGATTCGGCCGACGAGCTGTGGGCGTCGAGTTCCAGGCGGAGGTCGGGGTTGACGCGCCAGACGGTGTTGAAGCCCAGCGACTTGTTCTCGCTCCTGGTCGCGAAGTCCGAGGCGCCCATGGCGATGTCGCTGTTACCGGCCGGGATCAACTCGGTGTACACCAGCGGCGAGGCGATCGGACCGTCGGTCCAGCTGCTCGACGACGGGCCGAAGTTGAACCAGGCCGACATGTCGTTGCGGCGGGTGTGGATCTTGTTTTCCGAGTAGGTGTAGTCGAGGGTCGAGGTGATCGACTTGTTCGGCGCGAACTGGAACACCACCTGGCCGTTGGTGCGCTCGCGCTGCACGCCGGAGAGGTTGTAGTTCAGGTTTTGCGGAACCTGGTACTGGTCGTTCGGGCCGGGACGGTTGGTGATCAGTTCCGAGCCCGGGGTGCCCGGCTGCGGGATCGTGCCCCAGGTGTTCTCGTCGCCGCGGAACGGGCCTTTCCAGCCATTCGGCACCGAGGCGCGGTTGTAGCCCAGGTTGCGCTCCTGGTAGCTGGCCGACAGGCCGATGCCGAAGCGGCCGTCGGCCGAGGTGTTCGAATAGATGCCCGACACTTCAGGGGTGACCTTGTTGCCGTGCTGGAGGCCGTCCGGCAGGTTGGTGGCCGAGGTGTCGTGCACGCCCTTGATGCCGATGCTGGCCTGCATGCCCGGACGCGACAGCGGACGCGCGGTGATCACGTTGATGGTCGCGCCGACGCCGCCGGTCGGGGTCTCGGCGCGGCTCGATTTGTAGACCTGCAGCTGCGAGATCGCTTCCGAGGCGATGTTGGCGAAGTCGAAGGCGCGGCCGTTGCGGTCGCCCAGGTTCGAGACCGGCATCTGGCGGCCGTTGAGCAGCACCAGGTTGAAGTCGGGGCCCACGCCGCGCACGGTGATCTTCGAGCCTTCGCCGATTTCGCGGTCGATCGACACGCCCGAGATGCGCTGCAGCGATTCGGCCAGGTTCGTGTCGGGGAATTTGCCGATGTCTTCGGCGACGATGCCGTCGACGAAGCCCTGCGCATTGCGCTTGAGGTTCATCGACGATTCGAGACTGGCGCG